>Ga0137388_10003447_pt1 | contig 10212 bp, 9 predicted proteins | sample 15con2h14AmetaG_FD_104644 | JGI IMG/M metagenome (GOLD analysis project Ga0137388, IMG submission 104644) | Vadose zone soil microbial communities from Angelo Coast Range Reserve, California, USA - 15con2h1.4A metaG | ecosystem: Environmental > Terrestrial > Soil > Vadose zone > Saprolite...
GCCGGAGCAGCTCGAGACAGCCCGGGGGACCTCTGCCGCGGTGGCCCCGGGGGAGGCGCTCACGGCGCGCGAGATCGAGATCCTGAGGCTGATCTCGCAGGGCCGCGATACGCAGGCCATCGCGGACGGGCTCGTCATCTCTTCCAACACCGTGCGCACGCACCTGCAGAACATCTTCGCGAAGCTTGGCGTGCATTCGAAGCTGGAGGCCGTCACCCTGGCGTCGCGGCGGGGCCTGCTCCGCTAGCCGTCGCCGGGCCAGAGGGGTACGACGGGTTACGTAGGCGGGTCATGCACCCCTCGTATTTCCCTGGGAGCCCTCTGACGGCGACGATTCAGCGGTCATGACCGTGGCCACGACCGCGCAGCGCGGGCGGATCGGCGACCTGCTCGTTCGGGCGGGCTTGATCAATCCGGCCCAGGTCGAGGCCGCACTCGAGCGGCAGCGGGTCGCGGGCACGTCGCTCGGGGAGATCCTCCTGGCGCAAGGAGCACTCTCGGAGGCGGAGCTCGCGGCGGCGCTGTCGTATCAGCTCGACACCCCGCTGGTGGACCTCGGGGCGGAGGCGTCCGAGCGCGCCGCGCTCCGTGTGGTGCCGAAGGAGACCGCCGAGAAGCTCAACCTCATCCCGCTGCGCGAGGACAACGGCGTGCTCTTCGTCGCCATGGCGTTCCCCAGCGACAGCGCGGCCCTCGTCGAACTCCGTGCGCTGGCGATGAAGCCGGTGCGCCCGCTCCTCGCGCTGCGCTCGGACATCCAGATGGCCATCGAGCAGCGCTATCGCGTCCTCGATGACCTGGGCAGGCACGTCAGGCGCTTCGCCCAGGAGCGCGAGGAGACGCCCGCGCGGTTTGTCGCGCCGCTCCTCGAGGGGATCGCGGCGGACGCGCCGACCGTCCAGACCGTCAACCTCGTGTTAGCCCAGGCCCTCCGCGATCGCGCGTCCGACGTTCACATCGAGCCGCGAGAGGACCGTGTACGCATCCGCTTCCGCGTGGACGGCGTGCTGCACGATGTCGCCGACCTGCCGCGTGACATGGGTCCGTCGATCGCCTCCCGCCTCAAGGTGATGGCGAATCTGAACATCGTCGAGAAGCGCCGCAGTCAGGACGGCCAGATCCAGCTCAAGATGGAGTCGCACGACGCCGACGTCCGCCTCTCGACGATCGAGACCATCTGGGGCGAGAACATCGTGCTGCGCATCCTCGACAAGTCGCGTGCGCTACTGGACGTTCAGGAGCTCGGGATGGAGTCCGGCGTCCTGGAGCGCTACACGGAGCTGCTGAAGTCTCCGTTCGGCATGCTGCTCGTCTGCGGGCCGACGGGCTCGGGGAAGACCACCACGCTCTACGCGTCGATCAACGAGCTCGACCGCGTGACGCGGAACGTCATGACCATCGAGGATCCCATCGAGTACGTGATCGATCGCGCCGGCCAGGTGCCGATCAACCCGATCGTTGGACGGACGTTCGCCACGGGGCTTCGCTCCATCCTGCGCCAGGACCCCGACGTGATCCTGGTCGGCGAGATCCGCGACAACGAGACCGTCGACATCGCGATGAACTCCGCGCTCACCGGACACCTCGTCCTCTCGTCACTGCATGCGATCGACTCCGTCAGCGCGATCTACCGATTGATGGACCTGGGCATCGAGCGGTTCATGGTGACCTCGAGCGTCGTCGCGATCATCGCGCAGCGGCTCGTGCGCAAGCTCTGCGCGCGCTGCCGCTACGAGGCGACGCCGAACATGATCGAGGCGGCGCTCCTGCGCCGCGCGCGGATGCAGGTCGATGTCGTGTGGCGCGGCAAGGGCTGTCAGTACTGTTCCGGCACCGGCTTCTACGGCCGGACGGGCATCTACGAGCTCCTCATCCTCTCCGAGGAGCTGCGCGCCGCGATCAACGCGGGGAAGTCCAGCCAGGAGTTGAGCGAGATCGCCACTGCCGCGGGCCTCGTCACCCTGCGCGAAGCCGGACTGCGCAAGGTCGGCGACGGCACGACGACGATGCCGGAGATCATCGCCATGCTCCAGGGCTCCGCCTAGTGTCGCGGCTCGGAATTCATGCGCATCTGCATCGGCCCGGCACCGCCGATGCCTGTGTCGCCGTCGTCCGCGCGCTCGGTCATGCATCTCCGGATGCACTCCCTCGCGTGCTCCTCGGCTCCTAGGCCTCGGCCTCCCGGGCCGCGCATCTGCACATGACTTCCGAGCCGCGACACCGCCGATACGCCGAAATACGTACTTGAAATCACCCGCGGCTCGTATTCGCGGCGCGCGGGCGGCCGCGAAGACTCGGATCGTGCGCATCCACGCGCGGGAACTCTGATGGCTCGGCAGACACCGGTCCGCTTCGTCCTACCGTCGGCGGCTCTCGTCGCACGCTCGCGGTCCGACGCCCCCTCGCAAATGGCCGACCGCCTCGAGCGGGGCCGCCGCACGCGCGGGTGGGAGCGCATCCGGCGCTGGCGGCGACTGCGTGCGTACGAGCTCTTCCCGCACTTCTTCGCCGTGGGGAAGTCCGAGCTCGCGATCTTCTCGCGCCAGCTCGCGACCTTCGTCGGTGCTGGCGTGCCGCTCACGCAGGCGATCGCGGTCCTGCGCCAGGAGAGCCGGTCGCGCCGGATGCAGGACGCCCTCGCCGAGATCGAGGCCGATCTCGTGCGTGGCACGAGCGTGTCCGACGCCTTCGCGCGATTCCCCGACGTCTTCAGTGATCTGTACCTGAACCTGGTCCGTGCCTCCGAGCTCACCGGAACGCTGGACACCGTCCTGAGGCGGCTCGACGTGCACCTTACGCGAGAGGATCGCGCGCAGAAGGAGATCCGCTCCGCGATGAGCTACCCCGTCGTCATCCTGCTGATGGCCGCCGGGAGCATCGCGGTGATGGTCACGTACGTCCTGCCGAAGTTCGCGATCCTGCTGGCGGAGTTCAACGCGCAGCTCCCGCTGACGACGCAGGTCCTCCTCGGGACCGCCCAGTTCACGACCGAGAACGCCGCCGCGCTCGCGTTGGGAACGGCGGCGCTCGTCGCGATGGTCATCGGCTCACAGAGCCTGGAGCGCGGACGGCGTGTCCGCGATGCCTTCGCGCTGCGGCTGCCCGTGATCGGGGGCCTGGTGCGCTACGCCTCGGTCGCGCGCTTCTGCCGGACGCTCGGGATCATGCTCGAGGCCGGCGTGCCCGTGGCTCGATCGATGGACATCGTCATCAATTCCGTGTCGAACCGGGTGCTCGCGGCGCGACTCCAGCCGATCAGATCCGGGATGGTCTCGGGCGAAGGCTTCGCCGGGCCGCTGAGCCGGACGGGCGTCTTTCCGCCGACGGTCATCCAGATGGTGCGCGTGGGCGAGGAGACCGGAGCGCTCGAGCGCTTCCTGGCCGATACGGCGGACTTCTACGAGAACGAGCTTGAGTACCGGCTGCAGAACGCCATCCAGCTGTTCGAGCCCGCGCTGATCGTCGCGGTGGGGGCCGTTGTCGGCTTCGTCGCCGTCTCGCTGGTCAGCGCGATCTATGCGCTGACCGCGGCCATCCGCTGACCGGGCCGGCGTACGTCACAGCACGACAGAAGAGGGAAGAGAGATGAAGGGCAACGAGAGGACGCCGCGATCGATCCGAAGGATCGCGGGCGACGCAGGCTTCACGCTCGTCGAGCTCCTGGTCACGGTGACGATCATCGGCGTCCTGGCGGCGGTCGTGACGGTCGGCGTCAGCGGCGCCGCCAGCAATGCCCAGACGAAGGCGAACCAGGGCACCTTCAGCGACTTCCAGTCGGCGGTCGATGCCTGGCTCGCGAGCAACCCCCTCGTCGTCCCGGCCTCCGGCGTGCCGACGGACGCGACATTCTCATGCACCGGCGACACGAACGCCGCGGGCCAGTGCGACAACGCCGCGACGAGCTTCCTGTGGTACACCGCGAACGGCACGGCGCCGGCGTCGGCGACCCCGCTGAAGACGTTTCTGGCCGGCGCGTACGTCTCGGGCGCGAACTACGTGTCCCTCAACCCGGCATCGTCAAGCGGCACGATCGCCTTCAATTCGTTCTTCCGTCTCGGCAACAGCAGCGGCGTCTGCGTCGTTGACGCCGGTGCGAAGAACACCGTCGTGGCCTGTCACAATTAGGCGAGGGGGGAGCGCGCTATGAGGATGCGGCTGAGGAAGACGCGGGGCGACGAGGGTTTCACGCTCGTCGAGCTGCTCGTGACCGTGACGATCATCGGCGTCCTCGCGGCCGTCGTGACCGTGGGCGTGGCGGGCTCGGCTTCGAACGCTCAGACGAAGGCGAACCAGGGCACGTTCAGCGACTACCAGGCGGCCGTCGATGCGTGGCTCGCGAGCAATCCGAGCACCACCGCGGCGAGCGTGCCGGTCAGCGCGACGTTCACTTGTGCCGGCACCAACTGGCTCGGAGCCTGCGACAACGCCGCGACGACGTTCCTCTGGTACACGGCGACCGGTAGCGCGTCGTCGTCCGTCTACAGCAGCGTCTCGACCACCCCCGCCTTCAACTTCGCGCGCACCTATACGTCGATCGATCCGACGTCCACGTCGCTCGGCTTCAACAGCTTCTTTCGGCTGAACGCGGGAAGCGCGACCGTGTGCGTCATCGATTCCGCCGCGAGGTCGGTCGTCCTGGCCTGCCACAACTAGCTCTACGTAAATCGTCGTAGGGAAGTTCCTCCGCCCCTCGTATTCCGACGGCCGTGCGGGGCTCCAACACTCGTCTCCGGAACACTTAGACGGCGGAACGAGGAAGAGGAATGTTCAAGCGGGACCGCATCTCCGGCGACAAGGGCTTCACGCTCGTCGAGCTGCTCGTCACGGTCACGATCATCGGCGTGCTTGCCGCGGTCGTGACGGTCGGTGTGAGCGGCGCCTCTTCCAACGCACAGGTCAAGGCGAATCAGGGGACGTTCAGCGACGTCCAGGCGGCAGTCGACAACTGGCTCGCGAGCAATCCGCTGATGACCTTCGCGCAGATCCCGGTCACCGGTGTTGACGTCGCCGCGACCGCCACCGACTGGTACAGCTCGAGTGGCGTGACCACGAACGCTCAGCTGAGTACGTTCGCCGGCGCTGGCGTCTATCGACAGATCAACTTTACGAGCGCGTTGGGCACCGCGACCTTCGCATCGTTCTTCCGGCTCGGCGCTGGCGCAAGCGTCTTCTGTGTCATCCGCACGACGGACGCCGCCAGCGGCCCCGTCGAGGCGACAGTGCGGGCCTGTCACAACTAATGGCTGACCGTCGTTTCGACACTCCTCGTGGCCAGACAGCGACCAGCGTCGCAAGGACGACGTCCATACGCGGACGGATCCGAGCTCTCACGCGCGAAGCGGGGTTCACGCTCGTGGAGATGCTGGTCACGGTCACGATCCTCGGCGTCCTCGCGGCGGTCGTGACGGTCGGCGTCAGCGGCGCCTCCTCGAACGCGCAGACGCAGGCCAACAAGCAGCTCTACAACTCGGTTCAGACCGGCCTCGACTCTTATGCGGCGAGCAACCCGCTCGCGACCGGCGTGCCGAATCCGACGAACGCGGCCGGCACGGAGACAGGCTACTACGCCGCGGACGGCAGCCCGGTGATCACGCTCGCCAACACCGACAAGTTCATCACCTTCACGGATACGACGAACAACTTCAACACGTTCTTCCGGCTGGGCAACTCGTCCGGCACCTTCAAGTGTGCCGTCGCCACCACCACGACCTTCACGCTCAAGGCCTGCCACAACTAGCGGCCAGTCACAGCTGATGGGGTAGGTGGGTATGTTCGACCTTCGACGGCTCGCGCGGACCCTGGGTGACCAGCGTGGCGACAGCGTCGTCGAGGTCGTCCTCTCGATCACGCTGACCGGCATCGCGTTCGGCGCGATCTTCGGCGCCCTCTCCGGCGTGACGCTCGCCGCGCGCAGCCACACCCAGAACGTCCAGCTCGAAGCCGCGCTGTCACAGGCCAAGCAGGCCCTCGAGAACGCGACGTATAACGCCTCGGGCTACACGGCACCCGCGATCCCCGACATCACGGTGACGTACTCGGCCCCGTTGGCCGTGTCGGGCGCGCCCTCCTTGCAGTCGATCACGGTGCAGGTGTCGGTCGGCTGGGCGACGCGGTCCACTGTCGTCCAGAAGACCATTCGGTGACCCGCCTGCGTTCCGACGACGGCATCGGCCTCGTCGACGCGCTCGTCGGAATCGCCCTCGCCGCGATCCTCATGCTCGGCATCGCCGGGGTGGCGCGTTCGGCGTACGCGGCGACGCGCTCGGCGGGTGACGCGGTCAAGGGTGACGAGGACGTGCAGCTGCTCGCCTCGTACCTCACCCGGGACGTCCACGCGGCGGTGGCCGATCCTCAGCTCACGAGCGTCAGTGGTGGAGGCGCGACGCTGAGGCTCGGAGTGGTCGACGTGAACACGCCGCGATTCAGCACCGTGACGTATGCCTACGACGCGGGGGCCGGCACGATCACGCGGACCATGACCGCGGCCGGTCAGACGCCGGTGATCCTGGTCGTCGCGCGCTCGCTCGAGCCCTCCTACGCGCCGTTGTTCGAGTACTGCAGCCCCATCGCGCTCACCATCACGCCCGCGATCACGGCGAGCGGCAGCGCGCAAGCCGTCGGGGTGTCGACCACGGCGAACGTGAAGGCGGGGATCGAGCTGACGATGGGCACGGGTGCCTCAGCCGAAACGGTCGTGGTGACCGACGTCGGGGTCGGCACGCTCACCGCGGTCTTCTCGAAGGCTCACGTGGCTGGCACGAGCGCGTCGAACGCGTGCCTGTCGGTCGCCGCGAACGTGCCCTTCCGCGTCAACGGTAACCTCATCGTGCGCACGCTCCGCGCGAGCCTTCACCTCAGGGCCTCCCCGTGAGCGTTCGGAGCCTCGCAGGGCGCGTGCACCGCGACGACAGCGGCCAGACGCTGATATTCGTCCTCGTATTCATCGGGGCGATGGCCCTCCTGATCCCGCCGCTGCTGTCGCTCGCGTCCACCGGCCTCGTCGCGAGCCGGACCGGCGCCAACATCGCGCGTGCCCGAGAGGCCGCCGACGCGGGCGCCGAGTTCGGCCTGGACCGCGTGCGCGCGGGTGATATCGCCGCCGTGAGCGATCCCGCCTCCGCCCCACTCTTCCCTCCGTCGGCGAACGGCTACGTACTCAACGTGACCCTGTCGCGCCGGCCGATCACGGCGATCGCCGTCGAGCGAACTGACGCGTCGGACGAGTGCCGCTACCGCGTGCGGGTGGCCGACGACGGCACCCTCCTGCCGTATGCGGTGACCTGGACGGTCTCGCCCAGTGGGGTCATCGACCCGGGCGGCCAATTCCACGGCTCGGCCGGGACGTACACGATCACCGCCGCGCTCGCGAACCTGCGCGGCCAGGGCAGCTTCCTGATGAGCGGGGCGTGCCCGTGATCGGGCTCGACCCACGCTGGCTCCTCCAACCCGAGCTCCTCGGCTCGCTCGCGCTCGTCGCGGTGTTCTTCCAGGGACTGCGGCTCTGGCGCGGCCGCGACCTGGCCGCGTTCATCGAAGAGCGCGCGCCGCGGCGCGCGCGAGGCCGGGGCATGGTGTCGCTCGCGCTCGCCGTATCCCTCCTCTCGCCGGTCCTGCTCTACGCCTTCGGTGGCGGCGTGCAGGATCTCGGTGTCGTCGACGCCGCTCCGCCGGGCAACACCGTGACGCTGACGAAGGACCTCACCACGCAGTTCCAGGCCGCCGGCTTCGCGACGAGCGACATCTCGCTCAGCATCACGCCGGCGGTGACCGCGAACGCGTCGCCGCAGACCGTGACCGTGACGAACACGACCAACGTCGCGATCGGCTCGGTCATCGTCGTCGACACGGCGGGTCTTGCCGAGAACATCGTCGTGAGCGCCGTGCCAAGCTCGACATCGATCACGGCGATCTTCCAGAAGAGCCACGCGGCGAGCACGGCCGGCGCGAACACGAGCCTGCAGTTCCCGAGCGACACGGTGCAGCTCCTTACCGTGGGATCGGTCGGGCTGACGATCCCGGCCGGGCCCTTTGCGAGCGGTACCGCCCCGAGCGTCGGCCGCGGAGGGCACGCCATCCAGGGGCAGAACGGGCTCTACCTGATCATCAACGGCCAGTCCACCGCGAGCACGACGATCTACGACGCGTTCGCCAACTCCTTCACGGCGGGTCCATCGCTGGGCACCAGGCTCGCGGGCTCCGGCGCGTTCAGCATCCAGGTCGCCGCGAACACGTTCCTCGTCGTCGCCGCGGGCAAGGGCGACGCGGGCAGCCCGACACCTCTGCTGACCGACGTCATCACCGCAACGTCGAGCTCGTTCACCGTCGCGGCCGGTCCTGATCTCACCGGGGCGACGGGCGCAGGTCCCGGCGCTCACGCCATCAAGCGAAGCGACGGAAACTTCGTCATCGTCCACGGCGGCACGACCACCGGCACGAGCTTCGTGAACGCGAGTGCGACGCCCACAATGTCGGTCGGCCCCGCCGGGCTGCTGACGAACGTCGGCGACGGCGCGCTGTCGCTGCCGCGCCTCGCGGATTCGAAATGGTTCACCCTCGTCGGCGGTGGTCTCCTCAACACATACCTGTACGACCAGACGACGAGCCCGGGCGCCTTCACCGCCGGTACGTCCGCTCCCGCGACCTACGGCGTCGGCGCCGGCGCGCATGCGCTCGTGTACAACAACGCGGCCTGCAACGGCGTGGCCCCGTTCACCTGCTACCGCGTGTTCATCGGCGGTGCCACCGCCCGCACGGCGACGTACAACCCCCAGAGCTCGCTGACGCCGACCCCGGCGAGCCTCGTCGCGTCCGGTACGACCACGGTGAACGTCGGCGCGGGCGCCTTCAGCCTGAAACAGGCGACCGCGCCGAACAACTACCGCACCTACGTCGGTAGCGCCACCACTGGCTCGCAGAACTTCGGCGGCTTGACCAACCTGAGCGCCGGTCCCGCGCTTCCCGCGAGCCTCGGCCTCGGCGCGTTCGCGATCCAGCGGCCGTCCGGCAGCTACCTCGTGTTTCTTGGGAACAACACCTCGAGCATGGCGGTGGACGACGGCGGATTCGTCCTGCGCGGCAGTTACACCACCGAGGCGATCGATCCGGGCAACGTGAACCGCTGGACGAACCTCACCTGGGCGAAGACCGCCGACACGAGCATCACGATCCGCGTGCGCACCGCGACCACGAGCGGCGGGCTCGCGGCGGCCGCGTACACCGACGTGGTCACGACATCGGCGACAAGCGGCTCGTTCGCGCTCGACACCATCCTGGCCCCCGTGGCGAACAAGTGGGTCCAGCTGCAGGTCGTGCTCGACCGTGGGATCCCGGCGTCTTCCAACGACCTCCTGAACGTCTGGCGGGGCTCCGGTGCGATCGCCTACCTGCGGCAGGCCTCGAACAACCCGACCCTCGACACGGTCTCGCTCCAGTACAACCTGCCCGAGTTCCTCGTCACCGCGGCCGCGTCGCAGACGGCGGGGACGCCGTTCACCGCCACCATCGCGCTCAAGGACGCGAGCAACAACACCGTCGTCGACTACACCGGCACGCACACCCTGGTGTTCAGCGGCGCGAACAACGCGCCCGACAGCACGACGCCGAAAGTCACGGATGCATCCGCGACGGACATCGCCTTCGGCTCCAACACGACCGTGGTCTTCGCCGCCGGTGTCGGCACGCCGTCGGTGAAGCTGTTCAAGCAAGAGGGGCCGGTCACGATCTGCGCCCAGGAGACAACCGGGACGGGCTCGGCCACGACGTACACGCTCACCTCCACGACCATCGGCTGCACCGGGGCGAGCGTGACCGTGGCGACGGGCGCGACCAGCGGCACGACATCGAGCATCGCAGCGGCGCCGACCGCCGTGCTCGCGAACGGCATCGACACCTCGACCATCACCGTGACCCTCCGCGACGCCTGGCAGAACGTCGCCGCGAACCGGACGGTGACCGTGACGCTCTCGAGCTCGCGCGGTGGCAGCGATACTTTCGTCCAGCCTCCCATCGGCGGGCCGACCAACGCCAGCGGGCAGGTCACCGGAACGGTGCGGTCGAACACCGTCGGCACGGCGACGATCAGCGCGGACGCGGGCGGCACGCCGCTCGTGCCCACGGCGACGGTCACCTTCGTCGCGTCAGGCTTCCGGGTGACGACGCAGCACAACGGCACCGAGACCGCGAACGTGGCGTTCACCATCACGCTCACGGCGA
>Ga0137388_10003450_pt1 | contig 10211 bp, 7 predicted proteins | sample 15con2h14AmetaG_FD_104644 | JGI IMG/M metagenome (GOLD analysis project Ga0137388, IMG submission 104644) | Vadose zone soil microbial communities from Angelo Coast Range Reserve, California, USA - 15con2h1.4A metaG | ecosystem: Environmental > Terrestrial > Soil > Vadose zone > Saprolite...
GTGCGTTCGGCGCGCGCTCCTCCAGCAGGGCGTACGTGAACTGCTTTCCACGCCGCGGTCCGCTAACGATCAGGCCGTTCAGCTCGGCGCCTGAAAGGAGGTGGGGGAGGCGCTGTCCATCCGGCGAGATGCGGCCCGCGCGCAGGACCTCGCCCAGCTCCTGGCGGGTTCGGGCGCGGCCGCCGGCCAGCGCGGCAGCGAAAGCCTTGCTGGCGCTAGCGACCACCTTGTCGTCAAGCTCCAGCTCACGGTAGCGTGCGGCAAGGCCCCGGCGGATTCTGGGACCGGTCAGATCGAGCAGCGAGCGGATGTCCTCAGGCAGAACGAAATGCCATGTCGGCCGCATGACGTGCGTGCGCAAGATGGCACCTTCGTCAAAGAGACGATCGAGCTCGGCGTCGGTTGCTTTGCCACTCCGCTGTCCCAGCGCCCACTTGGCCGCGGCGTAGTCCTGCGATTGCACGGCGGTCAGCCGGCGAACCGCATCGACAGGCGATGTGAACGGCTTACCTACGAGCCGCTGGGCATGAAGGCGTCGTGCGGCAATCGTGTTCACGAAATGAGAGTACAAAGGACCTGCAAGCATGGAGACGTCAGGTCTCGAGCGACACGACGTCAACTTCTTGGCGCTCTTGAGCGAAGCCAACCGGCGCCGGGTGCTGGATGGCTCGACACGAGCCGCTTATCCGGCCGGCACCTTGGCGTATCGGCCGGGCGACCCGCCTTGCGCATTCTTGATCGAGCGTGGGCTCGTCCGAGGCTACTGGAGCGTCCCGGACGGTCGCCAGGCCACGGTCGGGTTCCTGCACAAGAACGAGCTGGTCGGGGGCGCGACGATCATGAACGAAACGCCATGGGCATTCCTCCAGTTAGTCACCGAATCCAGGCTGACGACCCTTGACCTTGAAAAGGTTCGGCATCTGGTGGCGACTGAGATTGAGGTCCTGAGCGCAATCGCGATACACCTGGCGGCCCAAGTCCGACATGGCGGAGTGCTCGTGGCGGTTCGCTCGCTGGGCAATATCAGGGAGCGGCTGGCCTACGACCTGCTCGAGCGGGCCTGTCGATCCCAGCTTGCTGCGGGGCGCCTCCACGTCAGGGCGACCCACACCGATCTCGCTGCTTCCATTGGTTCCTCGCGCGAGGTGGTCACTCGAGCCTTGAAGGGATTTCGCGCGGACGGGATCGTCAAGACCGCGCCTGGTGCCGTCCGGGTCGTGGACCCTATGCGGTTGGCGATGATCGTCCGCGCCTTTGCTATCTAGACTGCGCGCACGGCAACCGGCCGGCGCCGGGACGCGGATTCGACCATCGCGCTCATCAAAGCCAGGGTGCCGAGGTTATCGCGTCCTGAGCTCTGCGGTTCGCGGCGCTTTGTCACTGCGTCCGCGAACTCCGCGAGCGTGCCCCAGCGGTCGATGCGCTTCATCCAGGGCACTGCCATTGTCTCGTGCGCTCCACCGCGCCGGTGCACAACCACCTCCTCGGCCAGGCTGTCATTCTCGCCGCGGCTGGTCCACAGGACTTCGCCACGCTCGAACTCCATCCGCCATTCACCGGCCCACGGAGTGCTTGGACCTGGGCTGATCCAGCTCCCTCGGTAGCTGACGACCAGGCCACCGTCGAAGACGATCGACGCCACGGCGGTCGGCGGTCCGATGAAGCCGCTCCAGGGCGGATTCCACGAATAGCAGGAAACGCTTTTGGCTTCCTTGCCGAGGATGAGTCGGAGCAGGTCGAAATGATGGATGGACATGTCGACCAGCAATGGCTGATCGTCCTTGTGATGCATGGCCGGACCGTTTGGCCCCACGGGTGAATTGCGTCGGAACTCGATCCAGATATGGCCCAGCTCGCCGAGCGGTGCCTCTTTGACAAGTTGTACAACCCTCCGGACCGCCGGGAAAAACCTGTAGTTCTGGCTCACCATCAACACCAGGTCGCGTCTGGCTGCGAGCTCGACGAGCTTGCGCGCGTCGGCCACACGCCGAGCAAAGGGCTTCTCTACCAGGACGTGCTTCCCGGCCTCCAGTGCCGCGCTCGCGACAGGGACATGGCCGGGCAGAAGCGTGGTGATGAGGACTGCGTCGGGCGCGGTCGCCTCGAGAGCTGCATCCAAGGAGGTAAAGAAGCAATCGGCAGGCACTCCGACCTGCGCCCTCGCCAGCCCGAGCGACTCAGGCTTGGTATCCACGCACCCGACGAGCTTCACGCTCTTCACGCCTGGGATGACGCGCCAGGCCCAGTCCCGACCCCAAGCGCCCATGCCCACCTGCAGCAGCCGCAGCGGGCGGAAACCGCGAGCTTTTCCCATCGAGGCTGATTACTAACACGTCGATGCCGTGAGTTGTGCGGCCTGCGTGATTGAATGAGATCGGTGACCGCCGGCCACTCTCACTCCTCAGCCCACTACGGCAACAAGGATGCTGTGCGGGCCGTCATCGTCAGCGCGGTTGCCCTGGGCCTCGCCGCCCTCGCTGAGATCACCGCCTCGGTCGTGAGCGGATCGGCGAGCGTCCTGGCGGACGGCCTTCACAACGCGGGGGACGTGCTGACCAGCTTCATCCTGCTGTTCACTTTCGCCCTCGTCCGGCGGCCGGCCACAAGGCGATTCTCATCAGGCTACGGGCGATTCGAAGACGTGGCGACGCTGCTGATCATCGTGGTGATCATCGTGACGGCGGCCGTCGCCGCGGCCGAATCGGTGAGCAAGCTGATCTACCCCGTCACATACTCGAACATTCCGCTGAGTCTCGGTGCCGCGCTCGTGGGAGTGATCGCGAACCTGGGCGTGTCCGAGTACAAGCTGAGGGTCGGCCGCGGCATCGGGTCGGAGTCCCTGGAGGCAGATGGGATTCATTCCCGCATCGACGCCCTGGTATCAGCCGGCGCTTTCGCCGGCATCGGGCTGGCCGGCCTCGGCCTCAGGCTCGCGGACCCAGTGGCCGGGATCGCCATCACCCTCGCCATTGTTTTCGTTCTGGCCGGGACGGTAAAGCAGCTCTTCTATCGGATGATGGACGCTGTCGATCCCACGATCGTCGAGGAGATCACGCAGGCGGCAGCATCAGTCGGCGGGGTTCTCCAGGTTCATGATGTGCGCGTTCGCTGGGTCGGGCGCGAGCTGGTCGCGGTGATGCATGTCGCGATGGATCCGAAGTCGACGCTCGAGAATGCGCATGCCCTCGCGATGCGAGTTGAGGATGCGGTTTGCCGCGAGGTGCCGGCGGCCCGACTCGAGATCCACATGGACCCCGGGACGGCCAAGCACAAGCACGCGGTGGTCGGAACATCCGATCCCGACGATGAGCAGGAACACGAGGAGAGCGATCGCCCCGGTTAGGCACCAGCCTTGTGTCGAGTGCGGCCGAGCAATGAGTAGAGCGCCAGGTCGTAGGCGATCTTCAGGCCACCGCCTGCGAAGAACGGGAGTCCGAAGGCGGCTGCCTGGATTGCGAAGCCGGCCAGCACCGGGCCGACAGCCTGCGCAACGCCTCGCACCGATCCGGTCAGGGCCAGCGCGCCGGCGCGTTCGTTCGGTGGAACGATCGACACTACATATGCCTGGCGAGTCGGGACGTCCATCTGCGAGATCGAATACCGAATGATCAACAGTCCGGTTGCAACCGCGAGCGATGGGCTGAAGGGCACGAGCAACAGCAAGACGTTGCTCGGGAGATGCGTGAAGACCATCGTCCTCACCAGCCCGATCCGCTTCGCGATCTCGGGCGCGAGCTCGAATGAGGCTGCCTGCGCGAGCGCGATCGCCGCAAAGGAAGGGCCGAGGACATTGGAGCCGGCTCCAAACCGGATGTGAAGCCAGTACGCGATCACCGGCTGGACAACGAATCCACCGCCGAGCGCGTCCAGGGCGAACAAGGCCGAGAGTGTGGCAAGCGGTCTAAGGCTCGTTCTGCTGAGCATCGGCCCGCTCACGGCGCTTTCTGACCGACTCGAGATGAAGAGCGGCAGCGCTGCCGTGGCCAGGCCGGCGACGGCGAAAAGGACGAAGAAGCCTTGCAGGCGCTGTGGAGAGCTGGCCAGGGTTGCCGCAAGAGCGCCCGCCGCCGCCGCGAGTCCTCCTGTCAGCGAGTAGTGACCGAATGCACGAGGCTGTCCCGCCGGCGGCGCCGACTCCGCGAGCATCGCCTGCTCGATCGGAAGGAATGGCCCAAGGTCGACGCTCGCCCCCAGCATTCCCGTAGCTCCAGCAAGCGTCAGGAGGGTGCCACTGGTCGCGAAGGCCAGGTCGAAGCCGGTGAGGGCCATCAGCAGGCCGCAGACGGCAAGGATCTGGCGGCGGCCGAAACGCCTCGCAGCCGCGGCCGCAGGCAGGCCAAGCAATGACGCAGCGAGCAGGCCGATGGCGAGGGCAATACCGATCTGCTGTGGCTTGAGGTGGCGGTGCTCGAGCTGGATCCCGAGGAGGACGGCAGCGAAGCCGAATGCGAAAGCTCTCGTGAGCCTGCTGGCCAGAAGCAACCAAAAGTCCCGCGTCGAATCGGTCAGCGTGAACCCAGATTAATCGGATTTCGGAACGGCGCCGCCATCGCGGGCGCGAAGGATGTGCACGTCCACACCCGCCAGGGGCCTGATCAGCTGGCTCGTCGTATCGACGGGACTCTATCGCGACCGGCGGCGGTGGCCGATTACCACCTCCGTCGCCTGTGACTCTCGGATGTATCCAGAGCGCCCAGAGCGACGTCAAAAACGCGGTTGGCGCGCTCCGCCCCGAGTCGTAGTCGCACGATCCGGTCGACATAATGAAAGAGCGGTGCGAGTCCAGTGATTCCCTATAGCGCAGACGACGCCGAGGATCCGACGTCGGCGACCCCGATCGTCACGATCGGTCTGATCGTCGTGAACTTTTTGGTCTTCTTCTACGAGCTCGCGCTGTCGGCGCGTGGAACCCAGCTCGACAACTTCATAAACGCGTATTCGCTGGTGCCATGTGAGTACACGGGTCAATGCGCGGCATATGCGGGAACCCCATCACCGGTGTGGATCACCCTTTTCAGCTCGATGTTCATGCATGCGGGCTGGGCTCACATCCTCGGCAACATGGTCTTTCTGTTCGTCTTCGGCATCCACGTCGAGCGATCGATGGGTGCCCTTCGCTACCTTGCCTTCTACCTGATATGCGGGCTGGGCGCGAACGCCCTCGAGATCGCCACCTCGGTGGGTTCCAACGCTCCGGGCCTGGGCGCCAGCGGGGCGATTTCCGGAGTCCTAGCCGGGTATTTGCTCCTTTATCCGAGGAGCCACATCCGGACCCTGATACCGCTCGGAATCTTCTTCTGGACCGCACGCGTGCCCGCATGGGTCTTCATCGGATTGTGGTTTCTCCTGCAGTTGGTGAATGGCGTGGCTTCAGTCAGCAACGCGACCGCCGGCGGCATCGCCTACTCTGCACACGTCGGCGGCTTCGTCACTGGTCTGCTGCTCGTGCGCCTGTTCGCGCAGCGCGCGCGCGTCGACCAGCTGAGGTCGTACCACTACCACCAGCCGTGAGCGCGGCCGCCCGATGAGTGCTTCCGGCTACCTCAGTGGTCGGGGACAGGGTTTCGGACCGCAGCTCTCTGTTTGAGCCGCCGCCGGCCCGACAACATCTGGTCCGCCATCGGCGAAGCGCGTTACCCCGCCCGCCGGGCGGCTGGAGCTGTCCGCAGGCGTCCCAGATCCTGATGACTTCTGGACGGCGTCGGTTGCCGACGGCTGCGACGGTTGCGATGACTCTGGCGCCTGGCTTTGGCCATTCCCGCTGTTAGTGCGCGAGTCGGTTTGGACCTTCTGAGGCAGTGTGATCGAAGGTCGGAACGGTGTCGATGAGAGGCTGAATGAAATGGCCGCGTAGGCAGCCAGCGCGGCCAGGATCAGCAGTCCCAGCAGTGGCTTTGCGATCGGTTTGGCGATGCTCATGTGGTCCACATTACCCCTTTGGGGGCACGCGAGCCAAGTCCAGCTGAACCGCGGGAGGGACGCCTCTGAACTCGATTGTTGACGCCGGCTCCAGTGCTGCGGATCATCTGCAGTTGAGAAGCACGTCGGTCGTTTTCTGGGGGAAGGGTGCAATGAGAAGGCGAATCCTGTCCGTGCTCGCGTTCGCGGCCCTGGCGGTCGGATTGGTGGTCAGCACGCCGATGGCGACCTCTGCCAATGACAACCACATCAAGAAGGCTGCGACTGGACAGGAGAGAGCTCCGACATTCAGCTCGGGCGTGACGCTGAAAACGGCTCCGTCAATGTCGTCGGGCCTGCTGCAAGCAGAGGAGGATGCGCTCGACCGCGCTGACGCCGGCAGCGGCACAGGGTCGCTGTCGATCAGCCCGACCGCACTGGGTTGTGGGCACCGGAACCCCGACGGCAACGTGCGCGTCAACCAGGACTGCGGCTTCCGGCGCCAGGCCGAGGAGACGATCGCCGTCAACCCGGCCAACCCTCAGAACCTGATCGCCGGCCAAAATGACAGCCGCGTCGGTTTCAACCACTGTGGCATCGACTACACATTCGACGGCGGCCGCACGTGGGGCGATCAGCTGCCTCCGTTCTGGCAGCGGCTGAACTCGAACCCCAAGGACCACACAATAGGGGGTGGCCCGGCGGCACTGCGTACTTACGACGCGGCCAGCGATCCTGCCCTGACCTTCGACTCCCAGGGCCGGGCATTCTTCACCTGTGTCGTTTTTGATGTTTCTGATAACGCCAACGGCATCCTGGTCGCGAGCTCGCCGGCAGGTGCCGGGGGCTCCTTCTACAACAACATTCCTGCGGGCGGCACCGCCTACGTCGCTGTCGAAGACAACAACAACTCCATCGTCCACGACAAGGAGTTCATCGTCGCCGACAGCTATGCCTCCAGCCCGTTCCGGGATAACGTCTATGTGACCTGGACCGTATTCAACTTCGCGTGCGGACCGAAGCACAACGCGTACTGCTCGAGCAAGATCTACTTCACCAGCTCGACAGACCACGCGGTGACCTGGTCGGCACCGAAAGAAATCAGCGGAGTCGCACCTGGTCTGTGCTTCTTCGGCAACGTTTTCGACCCCACGCAATCGCCGAGCGCGTGCGACCTGGACCAGGGCTCCGACCCGATCGTCCGCCCCAACGGTGACATCGTGGTCGTCTTCCGCAGCAACAACACGGCGCCCAGCAACCCAAACTCGCAGCAGCTGGCAGTGGTCTCCAAGGATGGGGGCGCCACCTGGTCGACCCCGGTCAAGGTAGGAGACGACGTCACGGTGGGCAACCCCCGGTGCAACTTCGGTCGCGGCCCTGAGGAGTGCGTCCCGGGCGCCTTCATCCGCACCAATGACTTCCCGCGCATCGCGGTCAACCGGGGCAACGGAAACGTATACGCCACCTGGCAGGACTACCGGACGGGCGAGTTCGACATCCAGCTCTCGACCTCAACCGATGGCGGTCACACATGGACCGAGTCCAAGAAGCCGGTCAATCCCGACACCGGCAAGGACCATTACTTTGCCGCGATCGGCGTGGTGTCCAGCCAGCCGGACGAGGGCGGAGACCACCAGGCCCGCAACGCCGGTGAGGGCGAATCCGGTAATGGCGATCGGGTTGGTGTGAGCTACTACCGATCCGACCGCGTCCCCAACGAGAACCCCGCTCCTGGCGTTCATGGCATCTTCAAGCCGGTCCCCGGCAACGGAGTGCAGGCCGAACCCTCCGACTATTCGCTGGCTGGCGGCCGCGCTCTGAACACACCTTATGACGCCGAGCGAGTCTCGCCGATCTTTGCACCGCCCGACGGCATCCAGGCTGGCTTCAACGGCGACTACAGCGGGCTGGTGATCGTCGGCACCAGGGCGCACCCGATCTGGTCGGACACGCGAAACGCCGCGCCTGACGGTCAGGGCGTGACGCACGACGAAGACGTCTTCACCGACACCGTCGCCCTACCCGCCGGCAGCGGCGACTAGGAAAGCGGAACCAGAAATCACAAAGGGGGCGCTCCTCTGAGCGCCCTCTTTACATATCGCCGGTCGGGTGGGACAGATGCATTGTTGAAACCGGAGCCGGGCCAAGTTAGAGTGGGGCTCCGATTCATTAGGGCGAGGGGGGTGGTAGTCGGGGCGCTTTCTTAGACACACGGACCGCGCTACTTCCATGTCCTCTTTTACCTAGGGGAGGGTGCCAATGAAGTTTCCGAACGTCAGGGCTGCCGTTGTGACGGCAGGGGCGATGGCGGCAGCCCTGTTTCCTGTTACTCCGGCTCATGCAGTTACACATTCCAGCCTGCACTGCGAGAAAGGGACGGCGGTTTGCGCCGAGCTGCAGGACTCCGAAGAAGTCTTCGGCGAAGGCGTGTACATCGGCCACGACGAGCCCTCGCTTCTCTTCTACTCGAACCAGCCGGGATCGGGCAACCGCATGAAGGCGGAGCTCACGCTGCCAACCGACCCACGGCCGGTGCCCAAGAACGGGCGATCCTTCAACTTCCAGCTTCACCCTGCCTTCTGGTTCGGCATGGCACTGTGCGACACCAACTCTTTTCCAAACGCGGTCAGCACCTGCGCGCCGGGCAACGATTCCAACATCGCGACGCTTGCGACCCACCCGGGCGCTGCGTTCATGGAGCTCCAGTTCTACCCGCCGGGATGGGCTGCGGCTCCGCGCGGCACCAGCTGTGACGGGCGCCGCTACTGCGTTGCGATCGCCAGCTTCAGCCTCGCCGAGGATGCGATCAATGGGACCCTCCTCAACCACGCGTGCGCGGCCCAGACCGGGCTCGAGTACGCGAACTACGCTTTCCTGACCAGGAGCGGACACCCGCACGCAGTCCCCAACCCGGTGTTTTCAACGCTGGACACCTTTACTCCGAATCCAGCAACCGACCTGTTCATGAACCCGGGCGACCGCCTGTCAGTTTCGATGCACGACACAGAGCACGGGCTCCGCATCGACGTGACGGACAAAACCACCGAAGAGCACGGTTTCATGACGATGAGCGCAGCCAACGGCTTCGGCATGGTGAAGTACGTCCCCACAGGGACCGAGTGCACCAACATCCCTTACGACTTCCACCCCATGTACAGCACCTCGTCTGAGAACACGCGTGTCATCTGGGCCGCCCACTCGTACAACGTCGCTTTCTCCGACGAGATCGGCCACTTCGACTACTGCACCAACGTGGTTCCCGACCCCGACAACGCCCCGTTCGGAAAGTGCGCCGCCGGCGCTCAGGAGGGTGTCGTAGGCGATCGCGAGAACGCTGAAGGACCTCCCACCGGCGCCAATCCGGGCGCGGACGACAACTTCTGCTTCACCGCCGCCCAGTCGACGAGGGTCCGGATCGCGGGCTGCCAGGGCACCAACCAGGGCTTTGACGGAGTGCCGTACAAGCCGCTGTGGGCCGACGGCAACCGGGACCACGCCGGAGCCTTCTTCTTCACCGATCCGAAGACCGGCGAGGAGTTTGACTCGCAGTACCAGCGCGTCGCCTTCGAGGCAGACCTTCCCCGAATCGAGATCGCACCGTCGTTCCAGAACTGCAACCGCACCACGGGCGCGAACTGCACGTTGATCCCGATTACCGACGACGGAACTCCCGCCAACTTCTACCCGTTCTACAGCCTCGGCACAAAGAATGACCGATGCACCTGGACTCTGGCCAATGACATTCCGGGCTTCACCACCAACGATTTCGGCAAGAACGCGCAATACGGCACCCCGCTGAATCTGGAGTACCTCATATTCGGTGGGCGCGGCACTATCAGGCACCGCATCAATGACTTCCGAGGCATCATCCCCAACCCGTGTGGGGGTGAAGATCAGGGCGGCGATAACGGACAGAGCGCGACAAGCGCCGCCTAGAAACCGGACGGACGATTAAGGGGGGCCGCCCAAACGAGCGGCCCCTCTTCTTTTTGCCTTACCCAATGGGGCGATTGACTCACCCGATTGGTCACTGAAATTGATCCGATCGAGCCGTCGGGCGGCGCGACCGGGGACCTAGCCTGACTTCGTGCAGGACTCCGCGAGGCTCAGGACGCGATCCCTCCTTGGACTGCCACAACGGACCTTTCCTTCTGGTGGGCCGCGTATGCGCAGCCGTCGGGCTCGCGCGGGCCGAGGGCCTCTACGTCAGCTTCCAATCCCGAGCGCTCGAGGACGCCCGCAATGAGGCCTGCATGAAAGCTGCAGACGATCGGCGCCCGACGGCAGACCTCGGCGAACAAGCAATTGGTGCA
>Ga0137388_10003451_pt1 | contig 10207 bp, 7 predicted proteins | sample 15con2h14AmetaG_FD_104644 | JGI IMG/M metagenome (GOLD analysis project Ga0137388, IMG submission 104644) | Vadose zone soil microbial communities from Angelo Coast Range Reserve, California, USA - 15con2h1.4A metaG | ecosystem: Environmental > Terrestrial > Soil > Vadose zone > Saprolite...
AGGGATGCAAGTGGCGCAAACCGCTGCCTGCAATCGGTTGCACGATATCAAACCACGCCTTGCACGCTGGCTGCTGATGGCCCAAGACCGCGTCCAGACTGCGTCGCTGCCAATCACACATGATTTTCTGGCCATCATGCTGGGGACCAACCGACCAAGCGTGACTCTTGCGCTTGGGGCATTGCAGAAAGACCACGCCATCCAGTGCCGCCGCGGCGCCGTTCAGATTCTGAATCATCGTAAGAGACTTGAAGCCTCGGTCTGCGAGTGTTACCGGGTCATTGAACAGTTGAACGGCCAGCTTGGTCTGAAATAGCCTCACCGAGTGTTCGACGTCCTACAGACAATCGCTATTGCCAGCAGCTAGTCTTGCTCTCTCGCAATCAAAAGAATGGGACTTCCAGCCGACATTGCACGTACGGGTGCGCATCCGCGGAACAAGACGGATACCGCGGGGTCATCCCTTCGAAACAAGATCCTCCTCGCCATCCCAGAGACCGAAGTCCGGCTGGTGCATCCTTTGTTGCAACCATTTGAGTTCCGGCAGCACACCATTCTTCACGAGCCCACACAAAAGTTAGAGTTTGCCTATTTCCCAAATCGCGGATTGATTTCTCTGCTCGTCGCGACCATAGACGGCAAAACCGTGGAAGTTGGCATGGTCGGCAACGAAGGAGTCGCCGGTGTGGCATCAGCGGTTGGCCTCACAATGTCGCCGCTACGTCAGTTGGTGCAAATTTCGGGTGACGGTTTTAGAATTACCGTTAAAACCCTGCAGAATCTTCTGGAATCAACTCCGCAATTGCAAATGGCCCTAAGTCGCTACGCCGTGGTTCAGGGCATGCAGATTTCTCAAACGTCGGCGTGCAATCGGCTGCACGACGCAGGCGAGCGTCTCGCGCGTTGGTTACTGATGGCCGCCGATCGCGTGGATTTCAGTTCGCTTCCCATCACCCATGATTTTCTCGCGACCATGCTGGGGACCGATCGGCCCAGTGTCAGCCTGGCGGCAAAGATTCTGCAGAGAAAAAAGAGCATCGAATACCGCCGCGGAACTCTGGAGATTCTTAACCGCAGGAAACTCGAAAGTTCCGCGTGCGAATGCTACAAAGTCATTCGGCAATTCAATAGCGTTCTTCAGCTTCCATAAAAAGCCAGAAGCGTAGGCGAGGTTGGCAACTTTCAGCTTTGGCGGGGGCATTTCGAGGATTACGGCCGGGGGAGATCCAGGAGCACCACATTCGAAAGCTCCTGCACTCGTTCGAGGACAACTTCACGTCCGTCTGGCGAGATGTCGAAGTCGCGAATGTCGAAGTTGGGAGTGAGGTTGGTCAACTGGTGCTCTGCACCCGTCTCCAGGTCGATCAGCCAAAGATTCTTGTGCTGAATCTCTCCTCGCAGGAGCACCAGCGCTCGTCCTCCAGGAAGAATGGCGAGGTGTCGAGCTCCCCGAGTGAGGGTAAGGGCGGGCAGGGGACGCACTATGGCCTCGGGTGTTACGGCTTTCAGCGAAAAGGTCGTGCCGATGTCGGGTCCCGAGTAGACAACGAAGTGGCCGTCGGGCGCCCACGTCGGATCAACGGAGTACTCCGGAAGAAAAAGAGCTGGGGGCTGACCGTCGAGCGCTACTCGAAAGAGGTGCGGGACGCCATGATCATCCGCAGCCGTGGTGATCGATTGGCCGTCGGGCGACCATGCTGGAGACCCCTGCAGGTTCAGCGAATCGCTGACAATCCGCGCGTTGGCGCCGTCCGCCTGCATGACATAAAGAGAGGTCTGACCATGCTGGCGGACGGAGAATGCGATGTACCCTCCGTCGGGGGAGATTGCCGGCCCGCCAAAGATTTGCGTTCCTTGTCCCCTCCACAATTCCGTTCCAGTTCCATTGGCGAGCTTCCATATACTTTCGCTGGTGCCCGTAGCAGAAACATACAGAAGATAGTTAGCGCCCAGACGTGGCGAGAATCCGGTAGTGGTCGTGAGCGAGATTCGCGCAGGCGCCGACACCTCGGCAGGCGAATCAGCGATCCGCAAGCGCCAGAGAGTTCTTTTCGGAGTTGCGAGCGTGGCGACCAGACGGCGACCGTCAGCGCTGGCGGCTAGCGAGGTGTACCAGTCCAGGCCAGAAGTTAGCCGGTGAGGAATACGGCGCTCGACGTCCATGCTATAAAGCCGCGGCCCCGAACCATCGGGATCGCTAGCCAGGTACATGAGTGTCCGGCGGTCCAACAGGACCGGATGAGTGACACGCCCGCTGTACGAAGTGATCCGTTCAGGAATTCCTCCGGTTGGACGGATGCGCCAGACGTCCAATTTGTCCGGGAGAGAACCCTGGACGAAGTAGATGAAAGTTGCATCCGGCGCCCACAACGGAAAGTGACTGTGGAGGCCGGGAGGCGCAGTAAAGATGGGCCGCAAATCCGATGAGTGGCTGCCGTTTGAGACGAACAGCGGGTCTCCGGGCCCAGGAGTGTGGTATGCGAGTCGAGAGGCATCGCGCGACCAGTCAAACTCGGCCACGCCCGCAAGGTACGGCTTCGACTGTCCACCGAGCGTTGGCACTGCCCAGATGCTGATGTCGCTAGCGCTCGGGCCGTTGCGCACCCAGAATGTCACGAAAGAGCCGTCGGGCGAGAACCCCAAAGTGCGGATTGCTGGATTGACGAGCTCCGGCGCGGTGCCCTGGGTTAAGTTGTGGAACTGACCCGAACCAAGCTGGGTAACCCAGACATCCTGGTGCCCGTCCCGGTCGGACAGAAACGCCACGAATTGACCGTCGCGAGACAGCGCGGCAGCCTGTTCCACTCCTTCGAAGTCCGTGACTTTCTGAAATCGCGCGTCAGCGATCGGGTTTCGCCAGAAATATTCCGTCCTCTGAAACCACAGGCCTACTCCAGTCGCCAGCACGGTTCCCACCAGTGCCAGCGGCAGCAAGAACGTCCACTTGATTCGAGAGGTCAGTATCGCATAGAGCGGCGGCAGTGCAGTCGGTCTGGGTGAGGGCACATTATTTCCGCTCGCTTGCTCTACTGGAAAATTCCGGCCGCGTACCCAGGCGTCCAACTCCGTTCGAGAAGCGTAGACCGAGCCGATCCGGTCATGCAAGTGGCGATGAACCGGCATCCCCTCGCGCTTCTCCCAGCGTTGCACCGTTGTTACGTCGCGGTTGAGGTGAGTCGCGATTTCCTTCCACGAATCCAGGCGGTCTTCGAGCGGTTTCACGGGTGACGATCCGTCAGGGAAAGGGACACCCATCGCGCTCTCCTGGTTGATCCGGAGCAAGTGCAAGGCCAGCGGCGGGGATTGTACTCCGGCGACGGAGGGACAGCAAAGCGCAGTATTCGACGGCAAGACGAGGGACAGGGTTAGTTCTGCGCTTTACAGTTTGAAGGTAGGTAGCAAGGTGTCCGATCGTGTCCGCGCGTCTCCATCCGAGACGCCAAATGAACCAAATGAAAAAAAACGGAGGGTTCGAGCATGCCAAGAAAACTCACGTGGTTAGTTTTGTTCAGCACGGCGGTCGCAGTCGCGGCCATCTTCTACGCAGGAAAGGTCTGGGCCACACCGGCGACCGGATTCAAGGCTACAACCATCGCCACCGGCACCTTCGGCGAAGTTGATGCCTTTAACCAGTCTTCGAGGAAAGACCTTCCTGCCGGATTCGACGGTGACGTCTGGCTATCGTTGCAGAAGACGAAGGGACTGTCAGACCTGTATGTGCAGAGCAATGTCTGGCCACCTGTCAACCCGGTGACAGGAGCGGTAGCCAGCACGGGCTGGCACACGCACCCAGGCCACAGCCTGATCATTGTCACGTCTGGAACCATAACGGACTATATGGCCGATTGCACGCCCCATGTGTACGCATTTGTCCCAGGGCAACCGGCCCCGACGCTCGTCGATCCCGGTCACGACCAGGTGCACATCATCCGGAACGAAGGCTCGGTTCCGGCATCAACCATCGCCGTTCAGCTCGTTCCGTACGATCCGGCCAAGGCGAATCGCCGGATTGACGCTCCAGCCCCGGAGAGCTGCCCGAACATCCAGTAAAGAGGACGCAACCAATAGACGCCGCTGGGTGATCCCAAGACGCGAATCGGGGCGCGTCCTGTGATCGTTGAAGCCATTCTTACCGAAACGACGACAACAGGGTTTCGCGTCTCGCATGGCAGAGTAACAGCGATGGTCTTTCAAACGACACCGCTGCGGTCAGCTTTTCGAAGCGTTGCGTCTAAACGTTGCTATGGGCGGCGCTTTTGGTCTATGCTGCGACCTCGGCGAATCGTCGTAGTTTCTTCTATTGGTATTGCATAGTATTGAGCGAGGGGCGCCAGTAGCGTTTGATTGGACGGCGAAGGCCCGCAGAAACACCAAAGCTGAACTGACGGCTTGATTCTGCACCGTGTCTATAGCTGTCGTATCTTTATTTGGGGATTGGCACATACTCCACAAGCAAAGCGGATCGAACAGCATCGACGAAAGACGCGCCAATGATATTTAGTGCGCTGTCACGCGCGGCTTGTCGAGTTACGCTCGCTCCCCGGAATCGGCTCCCGATCAGGGTCGGCACGGCGGCAGCTTTTTTCTGCTCTTCTGGGTTCTTTTGCTCTGCTATGTGGTCACAGCAGACTGAGCCCGCAACGCCGGTTGTCGTGCAGCCGGGTGCGCCGGGCAAGCCGAGCAAGCCTCTGCCGCCGTCAACGAGGGCCAAGTTACCGCCACGGTCGCAGGCCGATGTGGAATTCATGCAGGGCATGATCATGCATCACGTACAGGCGGTGGAGATGACGGCGCTGATTGCGTCGCATACCGAGAACAAGGAACTCCGGTCGCTGGGCGCGCGTATCAGTAGTTCTCAGTCTGACGAAATTAAGTTGATGCAGCGGTGGCTGGCGGCCCGGGGAGAGCGAATTTCCGTGGACATGCCGGGCATGGACATGTCGCGCCATTCGTCGCACCAACAGCTCATGCCCGGTATGCTTACGCCGGAGCAGATGGAGGCTTTGCGAAAGGCGAAGGACGCTGAGTTCGACCACTTATTTTTGACCGGGATGATTCAGCACCACGACGGGGCGTTGACGATGGTTAAGGATTTGTTCGACACGGCGGGCGCTGGGCAGGACGCCGACGTGTTCAACTTCGCGACAGATGCGGACAATACGCAACGAGCCGAGATCAAGATTATGCAAAGTATGTTGGACAAGAAATCTTCAGAGGAGAAACGATGAACCAAGTGTCCAGTGTTGCTTTTCGTTTGGCGGTGGCTGCGATGTTTTTATGTTCCGGTGTAAGCCGGATCAGGGCGCAGGAGCCTGCAGCGGCTCTGCCTACGCAGGGGGCGCCGAAGCAGGATTCGAGCAAGCAGGACGCAGCCAAGCCGGGAGCCACTAAAGACGAAAAGGGGGACGAGGAAGAGAACGAGAATCCATTTGCGCCGCAGCCAGCTCCGTCGCTGCCGCCGGGGATGACCGGTTCGGATGTGGGCGACCCACGCTTCAAGCTGACGCCGGGACTATATGATGCGGGTGAATCGTCGATGGGCATGAAGCACCTGCAGCTGGTGAAAAAGCCGGACGCATTTCAACTCGGGTCCGCTGACCCTGATGATCCGAAGGTGCAGAAGATGCTGGGGCAACTCGGCATAGGTGCCGCCGCGAAGATGCCGAAGCCGCTGCAGTTGGTGATCGCGCAACTGGCTTTCGCGAACTCCGACCTTGCATTCCAGGGTAATCACTTATTTCAGGGAAATTTTTATGGCGTGAATATCTATGACATCTCGAATCCCGCGGACACCACACTGCTGACTTCAATGGTGTGTCCGGGCGGGCAGGGTGATGTGTCGGTGTACAAGAACTTGTTGTTCATGTCGGTGGAGATGCCAAATGGACGTCTGGATTGCGGCGTGCAAGGGTTTCCGCCGGAGCCTCCGCCAGCAGCCGGGCACGAAAAAGAACGTCGCTTGCCGGCAGCGCAAAAAGATCGTTTCCGCGGCGTGAGGATCTTCGACATTTCAGACATCAAGAATCCCAAGCAAGTGGCGGCGGTGCAGACCTGCCGCGGATCGCATACACACACTCTGGTGTTGGATCCGAACGACAGGGAAAATGTTTATATCTACGTGTCGGGCGTATCGTTTGTTCGTCAAGCGGAAGAACTGGCGGGATGCTCGGGCGAAAAACCAGACAAGGATGCAAATACCGCGCTGTTTCGTATTGACGTGATTAAGGTTCCGGTCGCTGCGCCCCAGGATGCAAAGGTAGTGTCCAGCCCTCGGCTATTTATCGATCCGCGGACCGGCGCGCTGAACGGCCTGAACAATGGCGGCACGCACGGCAAGGGCGGGGAAAAGCCGCAGGACACCGACCAGTGCCACGACATAACGGTGTACTCGGCGATTGGCTTGGCGGCGGGCGCGTGCTCCGGAAATGGAATCGTGCTCGACATCAAGGACCCGGTACATCCGAAGCGCTTGGATGCGGTGAACGATCCCAACTATTCGTACTGGCATTCGGCTTCGTTCTCGAACGATGGGAGCAAAGTCGTTTTCACAGACGAGTGGGGCGGCGGGCTGGGCGCGCGGTGCCGTCCGAACGACCCGAACAAATGGGGCGCGGATGCGATCTTCAGCCTGAAAGAAAACAAGCTAAGTTTCGCGAACTATTACAAGCTGCCGGCTGCGCAGGCCGATACTGCGAACTGTGTGGCGCACAACGGCTCGCTGATTCCTGTCCCCGGGCGCGATATCGAAGTGCAGGCTTGGTATCAGGGCGGCGTCTCCGTTGTGGACTTCACCGACGCGGCGCATCCATTCGAGATTGCGTACTTCGACCGCGGGCCGATCGATCCGAAGATGCTGGTGTTGGGCGGCGAGTGGTCGGCATATTGGTACAACGGATCTATCTACGGTTCGGAGATTGCGCGCGGCCTGGACGTCTTCGAACTGGCACCGAGCAAATTCCTGACGCAAAATGAAATCGACGCGGCCAAGGCGGTTCGAGTGTCTGAGCTGAACGTGCAGAATCAGCAAAAAATCGCGTGGCCCGCCCAGCTGGTTGTTGCCAAGGCGTACCTGGATCAGTTGGAACGGTCGCAGGCCTTGCCGGCAAATCGGATCGCAGAACTGCGCAAAGCAATCCAAAGCGCTGAGAGTTCGCACATGAGCAAGGGCAAGGTGAAAAAGCTGGAAGGCATGGCGCCGTCGTTGGAAAAGAGCGCCGCCGCGTCGAGTCCGGCTGACGCGGCCCGGTTACATGCGTTGGCCGAGATCCTGAAGCATCCGTCAGCATGACCACATCGTGAACGGACTTTTTCCGTTTGGCCCGGTCGCGCGTCACTTGCGCAGTAGCTTCCTCGCGAAAGCACGCGCGATTGTGACGGGATGAGTCGCTAACGTGGAGATTTGTCCCAATACGGTTTGCGGCTCGTGGAAAATGCCGAGTTGTCTCAACACCGTACCTCGGTCGTAGTAGATTTTTTCCCCGGCCAGACGGTCATCCGTGTCGAAGGTATACACCCCGCAAAGTGGGAACTCGATTCGGCGCCCCGTCGCAGGAAGGCCACGCCAACCGCCGAGGTGCGTACCGCAAATGATCACTTCAACCACGATGGCGTCATCTGTGACATATCTTCGCTGTACCTCGATCTCCAAGTCGGGAAGGGCCTTCATTAGCTGCTGGTAGAACAAGCCGACTCCGTTGCGGCCTGTATAGTGTTCGCTCCACGGCTCGTCATCGTACCGCGCGTTGTTACCGAAGGTACCGAGAACACCTTCAAGGTCGTGCTCGTTCTCAAGTCGAATGTGCTGCTCAACAATGGCGATACGAGCCGACCGTTTGTCTTTCGGAAGAGATGCGCTGGCCACAGTCACCTCCAGTCGCGTTTGCAAAATCTGGGCGCTTGCAACGCATGAGCGCGGCCCAGGCTGCAAATACTACCATCGAAGGCTGTCGTTCTTGGCTATCACGTTAGCGGCGCCTCAGAGATTCCAGATGCCCGGGTGCCAAGGAGGTCCGACCCCTCAGTGGAGGAGAGTTTCCGTTAAGCCCGTCTCGAGTAAATAGGCAAATTGCGCGGCGGCCAGCGGCCGGCTGAAGAGATAGCCTTGTCCTTCCGCACAGCGTTGGGCCTGAAGAAATGCGAGCTGCCCCTGCGTTTCAACACCCTCGGCAATCACGCGCTGCTTGAGGTTCTTGCCCATATCAATTATGGCGCTCACGATCGGAGAGTCATCGGGATTGCCGGTGATGTGCTGGACGAAGGACTGGTCAATTTTCAAGACATCAATGGGAAACTGCTGAAGATAGCTGAGGCTGGAATAGCCGGTGCCGAAGTCATCCACGGCAAGGTGGACTCCCATCTTTTTGAGCTCTTGAAGTACAGCGGCCGTGGATTGACCATCCTCCAAAAGGACGCCTTCAGTGAGCTCAAGTTCGAGATATCGTGCCTCCAAACCAGTCTCCTGGAGTACTGTCCGCACGCTGTCGACAAAACCTGGATCGCGGAACTCCAACGCCGAAACGTTGACGGCAATTGGTAACCGCAACGACCGGGCGTCTTGCCACTCGCGCGTCTGCCTACAGGCTTCGCGGAGTACCCAACTGCCGATCTGGACAATTAAGCCGCAGTCTTCGGCTATAGGTATGAACCGGCCAGGTGAGATGAGTCCTCGGTCCGGGTGCTGCCACCGTATCAGCGCCTCAACTCCTGTAATCTCGCCTGTGTCGAGATTCACCTTCGGCTGATAATGCAACAAGAACTGCTCTCGCTCGAGAGCGTGGCGCAAGCTGCCTTCGAGAGATTGCCGCTCCACAGCCCTCAGATTCATGTCACCCTTGAAGAACTGAAAATTGTTGCGGCCAGTTCCCTTGGCGTGATACATCGCTGTATCGGCATTCTTGATCAGCGTTTCGGCATCCTTTCCGTCCTCCGGGTAGACGCTGATACCGATGCTGCCATCGATATGCAGATCTTGTCCCGCGATGGAGTGCGGTGCGCTGAGCGAAAGAAGTATCTTTTTTGCGCTCTTGGCCGCGTCTTCGGGATGGCTGATCTCTGAAAGCAGGATCACGAATTCGTCGCCGCCCTGGCGACTGACCGTGTCGGAACCCCGCACGCTGGCCAGCAATCGTTTGGAAACGGAACGAAGCAGCTTGTCGCCGGTCTTATGTCCCAGCGAATCGTTGATGTATTTGAAACGATCTAAATCCAGAAAGATCACTGCAAGCGATTTATTCTGGCGAAGAGCCAAGGCAATCGACTGAGTTATCCGATCGTTAAGCAACAGGCGATTGGGCAGATTTGTGACGACGTCGTGCTGCGCGGAGTGTGTCATTTTCACGGACATGGCCCGCGCCGCGCTCACGTCGTGGAAAACGATCACCGCTCCGGTGACGCGGCCCACCCGGTCGTGGATGGGCGCCGCGGAATCTTCAATGGCGGATTCAAATCCGTCGCGGCGGATGAGCACGCAATTCGCAGTCAGTCCCACCGTCCTATTTTGCTCGACGGCCATTTCCATGGGGTCTCGAGCGGTATCGTGCGTGGCGCCATCAACAATTCGGAAGACTTCGGCGAGAGGCTTGCCAATGGCTTCTTCGCGTCGCCAACCCGTCATAGTCTCCGCAACGAGATTGAGATAGGTGATATTCCCGGAAATGTCGGTGCAGAGAACGGCGTCACCAATCGAGTTGAGGGTGACCACCGCGCGTTCTTTTTCGATGTACAATGCATCCTCGACGGCCTTGCGCTCGATCGCGTTGCGCAGCGCGCGCGGCATCGAATAGCTATCGACGTGACCCGCCAGGAGATAATCCTGTGCGCCGTGCGCCACCGCCTCCTTCGCCAGGGGTTCGTTGCCGTTGCCGAGAATCAAAATCGGGATGTCGGGAGCGGCGCTGAATAGCTTGTCGAATGTCTTGATACCGTGACTATCGGGCAGGGACAACTCGAGCAAGACAGCGTCAATTCCTCCTTTGCTCAGGCGCGCAAGGCCCTCGGAAAGTTGGCGAACCCATTCCACGTCGAACGTACCGCTACTTGTCTCGACCAGCGCCGCGCGAATCCTAACGGCGCCGGCCGGATCGTTTTCAATCAGAAGTATTTTTGGGGGCAGAATAGATTTGGTCATTGTTCCTTCCATTCAGCTTCGCAACCAGTTCGCTCCTCGCGCGACAGCGCCCGCAGATTCGTCATACTTAACTGGCATGAA
>Ga0137388_10003455_pt1 | contig 10204 bp, 10 predicted proteins | sample 15con2h14AmetaG_FD_104644 | JGI IMG/M metagenome (GOLD analysis project Ga0137388, IMG submission 104644) | Vadose zone soil microbial communities from Angelo Coast Range Reserve, California, USA - 15con2h1.4A metaG | ecosystem: Environmental > Terrestrial > Soil > Vadose zone > Saprolite...
GGACGGGACCTCTCCCTGCTTACGCCACGGCAATTTGCGGAACGCATTCTCAAGAAGAAGCTGCATGTGCGCGAAGTGCATGAGGGGTACAACTTTCGTTTTGGCCATAAGGCTTCGGGCGACATGAACATGCTGGCCGACTTTGGCCGCGAGATGGGATTTGAGGTGAAGTTGTATCCCGAGATGACGTTGCGCGGTGAGACGGTTTCGAGCAGCCACATTCGCAAGTTAGTTGCGGATGGTCGCGTGAGCCGGGCGCGGCATCTGCTGTCGCGTCCGTTCTGCATTCTGGGGACGCCGGGGCGCGGGCGTGGGTATGGGTCGAAGTACACGGTGCCGACGATCAACCTGGCGCGTTACGCAGAACTGGTTCCGAAGGATGGCGTCTACATTTCTTGCACTCGTGTGGGAGCGGAGACGTTTGAGTCGGTTACGAATGTGGGGAACCGTCCGACGTTCGGTGCGGAGCTGTTTGCGATCGAGACGCATCTGCTGAATTTTCATCCGATTGAATTGACGCCGGAGACTGAGGTCGAGATTTGTTTCCTGGAGCGAATTCGGGATGAGATCAAGTTTCCTTCCGTGGACGCGCTGCGGGAGCAGATTGCGCGGGATGTGAAGAAAGCGCGGAGATACTTTCATCTGCTGCGGAAGTAGCGCGAAAAGTCGAGCTTCGCTCGACCGGACAGCCGAGGGCGGCTGTCCCCACATGGTTTCTGCGGGTTCTGCAGCATCTGCAAACGACAAATCGGAAATTGACAATTTTTCATCTCCCCGTACAATCGCGGCCACATGGCGATTGGTCCCATACAACTGATTCGACAGGCTACGCCGGGGCAGCGGCGCACGTTGCTCGCGGCGGCGCTCGGCTGGGCGCTGGATGCCTTCGATGCGATGCTCTATGCGCTGGTGCTGGCGTTGCTGATGCGTGAGTTTGGCATGTCGAAGACAGCCGCTGGGCTGCTGGGGACGCTGACGTTGTTGGCGTCGGGGATCGGTGGCGTCGGATTTGGATTTCTGGCGGACCGCATCGGGCGGAAGCGGGCGCTGATGGCGAGCATCCTGACGTATTCAGCGTGCTCGTTTGCTTCGGGGCTGTCGACCAGTATTGGAATGCTGGCGGTGGCGCGGTTTGTGCTTGGGCTTGGCATGGGCGGCGAGTGGAATACCGGGGCCACGCTGGTGGCGGAAAGCTGGCCTACGGAGTTTCGGGCGAAGGCGATATCCATCGTGCAGAGCTCTTGGGCGTTGGGATTTGCTGCGGCGGCTTTGGTGGCTGGTCCGGTGGCGCGGTATTTCGGATGGCGGGCGGTGTTCTTTGTGGGGATTCTTCCGGCGGTGGTTACGCTTTGGATTCAGCGCAGCGTGCCGGAGTCGGAGATGTGGGAGGAGCGCAACGTTTCCTCTGGGCCGCGTCCCCCAGCGGCTAAAGCCGCTTCTGATGTTTCGCTGGTTACGGCGCGGCTGGAAGCCGCGCCCCTTCAAAGCCAGGCGGAACAGAACCATGGAGCGCCCTCTCAAACTAATTGTGGACAGAAGCACGGAACAAATTTTCAAAGCAGTTTGAAACCGAAGCGGGGAACGTCCTTGCAAAGCAGCTCGGGACAGGACGACGGAAGCTTTGCGCAGATTTTTCGGCCGCCTTATGTGAGGCATACGTTTGCGCTTTTGCTGTTCAACTTTTTTGGGATGTTTGCCTGGTGGGGACTGTTTACGTGGCTGCCGCCATATTTGTCGCTGCCGGTGCAGCAGGGTGGGCGCGGGTTTGGCGTGATGGGGATGACGACGCTGATGGTGGTGTTGAATCTGTGCGGGATGTTTCCCGGCTATCTCAGTTTTGGCTGGGTGGCGGACCACATGGGACGGCGGAATGCGTTTCTCTTGTATACGCTGGCGGCGGCGGTGTTGATTCCGGCGTATGCGGCGGCGCGGTCTGCGGGGGTGTTGCTGGTTCTGGGCACGCTAGTGGCGTTTTTTGGGACCGGGATTTTCTCTGGCTCGGGGATTATGGGCAGTGAAATTTTTCCTACGGCGGTGCGGGCGCGTGCCTTGGGCTTCACTTACAACGGTGCGCGGACTATGAGTTCGCTGGCTCCGGTGGTGATTGGGCGCGTGGGACAGGCCAAGGGATTGAGCTGGGCGTTTTATTTGTGCGCGGCGGGATATTTGCTGGCGGCATTGATGACTACGCAGTTGCCGGAGACGAAGGGGAAGCGGCTGGAGTAGTCATTGATCCCGTCTGAGAGACATGGTGTGAAAACGGCATCAAAAAATTGTGCCGTCCCCTCGGGACTTGCTTCTCTATTCCTCCTCCTTACCCAGGACTTACGTCCCTTCGGCAAGCTCAGGGCAGGCTCTGGGCTAACGTATGTCGCCCCTTGCGGGGCTGGAAGCTGGCAACCCCGTCATAGCGAACAACGCAATCCCTGCAATGCTACTGGGGGAGCTTAGTCCTGTTGGGATTGATTGGCGACCGCGATCGTTTTGGCCGCGGCCGGTTTTTCTTCCGTAGGCTGTTGCATCGCGGCTTTGAAGCCGCGGATGCTTTCGCCGAGGCCCTTGCCGAGTTCCGGCAGTTTTTTCGGACCGAAGACTAGAAGCGCGATGCCGGCGATGACCAGCAGATGCATGGGTTGAAACAGTCCTTCGAACATTGAGACTCCTTAGGATTGAAAGTGGTTCAAGACGGTACCTCAGCGGCTGAAGCCGCGATTGGCTTTGCGGCACTTGCGGCGCGGCTTAAAGCCGCGCCCTTTCAAAGCAGAACCGCAGTCGAGTTTTTCAGCAACCTGTGAAACCCGTTGGCTTGCGCACTTACGGCGCGCCTTAAAGCCGCCCGCTTTCAAAGCAGAGTCGTAAGGCCGATTTTTCTCCTGCCTTGGAAACCGATGCCCTGCCCCCGTGACACTTCCTCAGCCGGTTCGTGTAACAGGCTCCGCATGCGCGCTGTGGCCCAGGTTCGAGCCACAGCGCGCGGGGAGGGCTGCGCAAAGCAAGCTTTCCCGGTGTTGGCGATCAGCGTCCGCCGCGCCGGGCCTCATCCGCGTCTTCGGCCAGATCACGCAGGAATGCGAAAAACTGCGGCGATTGGCCGATGAAAAGCCCATCATCGGCGAAGGCCTTAACCGTCGCCACGGCCGCGCCCTTGGTAGCGGTGGGGCGGATGATCGACACCGCCGGGAAGTGCCGGCTGAGGAACACCGTGGGTTCGGGCATGATGAGGTTGGTCTGAAAATCTTCGCCACCCAAGGGTGGAGAATTCAGATCGGGGAACGTCACCGACACTCCGGTCACGGGATCGATCACATCGGTCAACTGGGGTGCGTTGCCCGCCTTGTCCTGCCAGGTTTGGAAGTGGGCGATCTCGGTTCCACCGATGCTGAGCAGGATGCGCAGGACTTCGACATTAGTTACGCGCTGGGCGAGCATGGGGTAGAGGCTGCTGCCGCCTTGCTCGATCCAGGCAAAGTGAAAGCCCGCGGTATTGGCGACGGCCTGAATGAAGTCCGCATCATTGGTGTCCGCGTCGGTTCTGGGAATCGCGGTGTGCTGCCCGACGGCCAGCGTGGGAATGGCTTGAGCAGTCGTGTCGCCGAAGTCGGGGTTCTTGGTGCGGCTGCGATAGCGCGTCCACCAGCTGGTGTCGACGGTGAGTTGCATGAGATTGGTGATGCGGCCGAACTGGTTGGCTCCGGTCGCCTTGCTGCTCGGCAAAACGCGGAAGTGATCCATGTTAACGGTATCGGCGCCCTTGGATTTCAGGTATGCGTTGATGAAGACTTCATGGGTCAACTCATCTTCGGTGTTGTCGTGAATATATTGCGACATGTCGCCGTCGAGCGGTACCAGGTCCTGGCTGTAGATGGGGTTTCCGCCGGTGGGCGCCGGGGGATAGCCGGGAATCAGTTTGCTGGCGAGTTTGGAGACTTCATCGTCCTGAGTTCCAGCCAGCTCTTGATACTGCAGCCAGATGTCGCTCTCGATGATTTCAGCGGCGGCCAGGAAGCGCAGGATTGAGGCATCGCCCTTGGTCAGCGATCCACTGCCTTCTTCGGCTCCGGCCCTCGTTCCCAAGAGTGCGCTGGCGGAGAGGGCTGCTGCCCCGGTCACGCCGAGGCCTTTCAGAAAGGAGCGTCGACGAATCTCGCGCGAGGGTTGAGGATTCGCCTCGTCGGTGGGGGTTTGAGTTGTTTCCGATGACAGAACCGTGGAGGAGGGTTTTTCGTTGCTCATAGGGCTGCACTCCAATTCTTTTTCGAGATGAAGTTGCGCGATTCGAGGCAGGGACTTCGGATCAACGTGAAGCCAGCTTAGGGTGCTGGCTGGACTGCCGTGTCATGGAAGCGTCAGGGAGTTGTAAAAGGTTCGTCACGCACTGGCGGGATCAAGAGCGATTAACCACCAAGGACACGAAGGGGCACGAAGGAAAACCTTAGGATTGATGCCACGAAATCCCGAAGATGTTGCTGAACCAACGTCGCGGTTCTAACGGCAGGGTTAGACGCGGAGCCGGAGCAGAAGCGCCTGCGCTTTTCGAAACCAGGGACGCTCGCGGCGGCGCTGGTAGCTGGGCATGGCGGGTTTCTTGGCCAGAATGTTCTGGGCCCATTGGCGGGCTTCTTCCCGCTGTCCTTGAGATTGCAAAAAAAGCGCGTAGTTGTAATAGGTCTCAGAGATGGTCGAGATTTTCGTGGCTTGCTGAAAGAGAGTGGCAGCTTTGTCGGATTGCCCAGTTTGCGCGTAAGCGTGTGCGAGAAGTCCGATGGCGCGGTGGAAGTCGTAGTTGGGATCGTCGTTTACCGCGCGCTCGAGATCGGGGACGGCGGCGGCGAAGTCTCCGAGCGCGATTTCTGCCACGCCGCGGCGGTAAAAGGGGTCAACGTGATCGGTGCGCGAGGAGATGGCTTTGTCATAGCAGGCGCGGGCTTTTGAGAAATTGCGGTCGTCGAGATAGAGAAGACCAAGCTCTTCGTAGTTTCCGGCGGAGGGATTGTCGAGAATCGCGCGCTCGAGTTCACGGATGCGGCGGCGGCGCGGGAAGGCCTGGAACGAGGTGCTGAGCAGGCCAGCATCAGGGATGACTTCGACGAGAATGTAGACGAGCGCGCCCAGCCATCCGCCGATAAGGATGATGAACAGCCAGTAAGTATCCGGGCGGCGGCGGATGAAGTGAACGATAGCGAAGGCCTGGAGAGCGAATCCCCACCAGGATGCGAAGAAGAACAGGAGCGATCCCATGGAGAGCGCCAATATATCATGGGGCTCATGCTTCGGCTGTCGGGCTTCGGGCTATGGGCTTCGGCAAAACGCTAGCGGGCAGGCACAATGCGACTCGCGCAATCGTGCCGTGCTCCTTAACGTCTATTTATGGGCAGGTCAGCGTTGTCGAACCTGTCACTGCCGTTGACATTGCGGGGCCTCTGGCTGAGTTTGAGGATGCCACCGCGCTAACCGTCACTGTGCCCGCGGCACCGGCGATGCATTGGGCGAGGCCACTCTGGCTGATGGTGGCGATGTTAGCGGCGCCGGCGCCCATCAAGGCCCAGCTTCCTGTGTAGGGAGGCTGGAAGGTCACCTGGGCCGGCGAGGGAGCCTTGTTGAAAGTCCCAGTGGCGGTGAACTGGACCTGTCCGTTGGGGAAGTTCTGGGCATGCTGATTCGCGGGCGTGATGGCCATTGATTGCAGTACGCGGTTGGAGTTCATGCTCGAACTGCCGCATCCGAGGGTTTCGAGGGCCAGGGTTGCCAGAAAGAGTAGCGAGAGAAGGGTCCTGAACTTCGTCATGGGAACCTCGCAGTTGGATGGCCACGCGCAGGGGGACGTGGCGCGGACACTTACGGGTTGTAAGAACCCGGGTGGCGCCGGAAAGTTGCTTGGTAAATTCGGGCGTCGGACTTCAGGCTTCGGACTTCGGCAAGACCTTCAGGCTTGCCGGCTTCTTACGGTCTAGCCCCTGTCACCCGGGCGCGAGGGTTCCAGGACAGGTAGGGATGCTTCGACTCCGCCAGACCGTCCGCTCGCGCGGCCGGTTTGGCCCCGCTCAGCATGACAGCACGTTGCCAGGCTTCTAGATCTTTGTAAGTTCCACTCATGCATTCATCCTCTGCCCTGCAGGATAGTTCTCACCCCCAATAGCAGCGGTGACATGTGTCACAATGAATGTGTGGAAAGAGTTGAAGATGCTTTGCTGAAGCTCGATAGCCGAAACCCGAAGCCCGCGTCTATCCGGCTGCTGGCGACGGATATCGACGGCACGCTGCTCAATCCGGAATTTCAGGTTTCTGATGGCGACTTGCAGGGGTTGCGGCGGGCTCATGCTGCGGGAATTGAAATCGTGCTGGTGACTGGGCGCCGGCATACATTTGCTTTGCCGATTGCGCGCCAGCTGGGGTTTGATTTGTGGCTGATCAGTTCGAATGGTGCGGTGACACGTTCGCTCGCGGGCGAGACCTTTCATCGCGACATGATGCCGCGAGAGACTTGCCGCAGAATTTGTGAAGCGATGCTTGAGTTCCGCGGGCATACGGTGGTGACCTTCGACAAGGAGACGAAGGGCGCGATCGTTCTGGAGCACGTGGACGATCTCAACGACAGCATCCGGCGGTGGCTGGAGAAGAATATGGAGTACATCGAGTTCGTGGTGCCGATCGAGAAGGCGTTGGTTGAGGATCCGGTGCAGGCGATGTTCTGCGGGTCGGGCGTGAAAATGAAGATGGCGTTATCGGCTCTCGAGCGCTGTGGGATGGATGGGCAGATTACGGTGCTGCGGACGGAGTATCCGGCGCGGGATTTGTCGATGATTGACGTGCTCAATGCGGGGTGCTCCAAGGGACACGCGCTGGAACGGTGGGCTAATTATCGCGGCATGGCGCGCGAGGAGGTCATGGCCATCGGAGACAATCATAATGACATCGAAATGCTTGCCTTCGCCGGACACCAGGTTATCATGGGAAATGCGTGCGAAGAGTTGCTCGGGCGTGGGTGGACAGTGACGCTTGGCAACGACCGGTGTGGCGTGGCGGCGGCGGTGGACGCAGTGTTGGGAACAGTGGTCAGTGGCTAGTGGTCAGTGGCCAGATTGGGCTTCGGCTTTCGGGCTTCGGGCTTCGGGAACGCAGGCTCCGGTAGCGTTCGGCACGGTCTTTATTCTAACCATGAGATTTCTAGCTCCATTACGGCGGCGTTTTTGGATTGTCGCGCTGGCATTGGGTTGCGCACTTCCCTGCTTTGCCTCGGAGTTGGCGGTGCTGCGCAATGGATTCTCGATCCGGCATGAACGGCGCGAGGTTATGGGTGCCGTGACGCGGTTGTATGTCGGTTCCGACCGGTCGAGTTATGTAGACATCCCGACTCTGGAGATTGATCATTTTGAAGAGGCGCCGCCGGAAGAGCGGGGTTCGGCTGTCGGGTTTCGGGCTTCAGGGACGCAGACCTCGGGCTCCGGGCTTCGGGCTTCAGGAACTCTGAACGTGCGTCCGGGTGCGCGGGTCGTGCCTGATGCTGTCGATCTGAATCAAGTTGTAAGCGAGGCGAGCGGCAGGTACCGGCTGGATCCGGATCTTGTGAACAGCGTGATCAAGGCGGAGAGCGGTTTCAATGTGCGCGCGGTTTCGCGCAAGGGAGCGCAGGGGCTTATGCAGTTGATGCCGGATACGGCTTCGAAACTCGGCGTGCCGAATGCGTTTGATGCGCAGGCGAATGTGGATGGAGGGACGCGTTATCTGCGTGAGCTTCTGGAGCGCTACAACTTTGATTTGGTAAAGGCGCTGGCCGCTTACAACGCCGGGCCGCGGCGGGTGGAACAATATGGGGGACTTCCTCCATATTACGAGACACACGCTTATGTGGCACGCATTGTGCGCGACTTCAACAAGAAGAAACTGGCAGAGCAGCGCGCTAATTCGGTGGCGGCGAAGACGAGTGCGGCGAAGAAGGTCACCACGCAACCGAGAAAGACAAAACCTGCAGCAACACGTGCGGGCACGGCCCTGACTTCAGTTCCCGGTTCATCCGAAGTAATCAAGTCCCGCCACTAGTACTTTCTGGAGTTTGTGTCGTAGCCTCTCTTCCGCCCCGCTGGGGCTTGTCAGCGTCGATACATCCTTCAGCTGAGTTTTCGGCGCAGGCTTGCGCGGGCGAGGCGCCCGCGCCACATTTCATTCGTTTGACCCCTTGGGCTTGGTCATTTACCTTGGGAACTGCCGTTCCCGCTTCGCGTTGCGAGGATCGCGGCGCGAGGCTTTTCGTCTGCATGGATAAAAAGCGCATCCTGGCTACCGGGGCGGTATTCCTCATCCTCGCCATTCTGGTTTATCTGCAGTACCGCCACTGGCAGACTTTCGATTGGGGCACATTCTGGAGCCAGACGCACCGCATCAACAAAATGCACGTGGTGCATGCGATTGCGTGGATCTACATTGCCTACGTGATGCGGGCGGTGCGGTGGAAGATTTTTCTGAAGCCGGTGCGCCCACAAGTTAAGACGCTCGACCTGGTCTCGACGACGCTCATCGGCTTTGCCGGGCTGGCGCTTCTGGGACGCGCGGGTGAATTTATCCGCCCGTACCTGATCGCGCGGCGCACGGAACTTTCCTTCTCTTCGCAACTCGCGGTGTGGGCGGTGGAGCGCATCTTCGATATTGGCGCGTTCACTGTCCTGATGGTGTTTGCGATATTCCTTCCCACTGCATTGCCCTCGATTCCGCATCCTGAGTACTACGTGCGCTTTCGCGAGGCTGGCTTTTTTCTGATTGCGTTTGTGCTGGGAACTGCCGTGGCGGCGGTGCTCATCAAGCGCAACGGCGAGGCAATTGCCCTCTGGATGGAGCGGCGGTTTGCCCATGTACCAGCGCAGTTCGGACATCGACTGGCGCAGAAGGTGCGCGAGTTCGGCATGGGACTCAACACGATTCACGGGCCGCTTTCGCTGCTTTGGCTGACGCTGGTGTCAGTGGGTATGTGGTACATCATCGCGATAGCGTACAAGGAAGTGACCCATTCGTACGGAGTGGCTTCGCTGGACATCCCCGTGTCGCAGGTCCTCATCCTGATGGGATCGAGCATGGTGGGTTCAATGTTGCAGCTGCCGGCGGTGGGCGGGGGATCGCAGATGGCTACGATCGTTACGCTCTCCAGCGTGTTCGATGTGCCTCCGGAGATGGCGGCGAGTTGCGGGATTCTGCTTTGGCTGGTTACGTTCGCGGCGGTGGTGCCGGTGGGATTGCTGCTGGCCCATCGGGAAAGATTGTCATTGCGGAAGTTGTCGAAGGAGAGTCACCGGAGAGATGACGCGGAGGTTGAAACGCCGCCGGCGGCGTGAGGTCGCCGCTTCCTGGTAATAGGCACCGATCGCGCCACAAACGCGTGACGTCCTTACAGGACTCGCTCGGACTTTCCATCCGCTACCCGGCACTGCCGTGCCGGGCTGTCACATCCCGCCCCTTCGGGGCTGGAGTGCGCTGCGCCGCTCATATCCATCTCTTCATCCAATTCAGCTCCCACTCTTCATCCACAATTCAGCTCCCACATAGTTGAACCCCATTGCAATTGAAGGCCATTTTGCGAGCACGACTTGTCCCCGCCAGTGCACTGAATGCGGACTGCCGCGCTGGAAACGTGCGCAAGATTCTTCATATTGAATGCCGGTTCCATCTTGCGGTAGCATCCTGTTAAGCCCTCCGCTCAGGGTCTGCTTTATTTCGGTTGGTTTGTACGCTTCAGGCAAATTAGTCGACCGAGTGACACGTAGACATCCTCTTTCACTCGGCATGAAGCGTACCTAGATTCGCTTTGGTCGATCAACCGGCTTGATTCAAGCCGCCCCCCGGCTCACGGAGGATTACCTCGCTATGTTTCGTTGCTTCCATGATTCTTCGCGGACGACCGTAGCAAGCGCTGTACAGTGCGGCACCCAACTGGATGCATGCCTGGCTCGGCGACTAGCCTTGTCTCTCGGATTGATGCTGGTTGCGCTTGGTTCAAGCTTCGGCACCGATGTCGTCACTTATCACAACGATAACAACCGCACCGGGGCGAACCGGACGGAAACCATCCTTACGCAAAGCAACGTGAATTCCACAACGTTCGGGAAGCTTTTCACGTTGACCGTGGATAGCACGGTCGACGCCCAACCGCTGTATCTGTCGGCGCTGACAGTCAACGGTCAAGTCCACAATGTCTTGTATGTCGTCACAGAAAACGACA
>Ga0137388_10003459_pt1 | contig 10199 bp, 12 predicted proteins | sample 15con2h14AmetaG_FD_104644 | JGI IMG/M metagenome (GOLD analysis project Ga0137388, IMG submission 104644) | Vadose zone soil microbial communities from Angelo Coast Range Reserve, California, USA - 15con2h1.4A metaG | ecosystem: Environmental > Terrestrial > Soil > Vadose zone > Saprolite...
TAGTCGGGCCAAGCGGTGCGTTTACCTTGACAGGACTCGCCGGCGCCAGCCCAGGTCGTATGCTCGTGGTATACAACACCACGAGCCAAGCGATGACGATTGCAAACGAATCAGCTTCGAGTTCTGCGAATAACCGAATCCTGACGACAACAGGTGCGAACGTCGTAACGCTTGGATCATCGCTTGCGCTATTCGTATACGAGAAAACTCGGTGGATTCTGCTCAGTGCAAGCAACACCGGAGGTGGCACTGCACTCGACCCAGGTACGTTCCTCCTCGAAGGTTATAACTACGTCGGTGATGGAACTGCGGACTACGGCGGTGGCATAACTGGGGATCGGATAATCCTCGGCCAGCGCGTCGGTGACACACTCACGACGCGGCCCGGTGCGAACGGCGTTATCATAGCATATCCATTCTTGATCTGTCGAACGGGGAATATAGATAAGCTGTTTGTTGAGGTGACTAGCGGCGCCTCCGCTGGTCTCACGTGTCGCGTTGCGATTTACAACATGGCTTCGCAGACCCGATTCTTCCCAACGAGTAAGATATTCGATTCGGGTGCCGTGGATAATAGCACAACGGGGATCAAGACGATTACAACTGGTGGTTTTGCAGCGACGAAGGGAACAGCGTACTGGCTCGCATTCAATTTTAACGGAGCACAGAGCCTACGTGCGATGTCTGCAGGCGCGTCATACGGCTGGGGCACGAACGTAGGCGTGGGTGCGACAATAGCTTCGCTTAATGGGTTGTCGATCACGCCGGGATTCGGCTCGGGAACTGCGTTCCCAGATCCGTTTCCAACGGCGACTGCAACAGGCTTCGGTGGGACGCTGTACGTTGCGACGGCGTCGTTTAGTACATAGCTATGGCAACACGCAAGGTCGACGTCTATGAAAACGGGAAGCGTGTCGTTCGGCACGTCTTCTATGGGAAAGATGCGAAGGAAGCGAAGCATCTCGAGCGATCACATGTCAAGGCTGACCGATTCCTGAAAGCGGCAATACGCACGGGTTTGTTCAAGGGAATTGAACTCGAGACGAAGCGACCGAAGAAGAGCTAATGCCGCGTGTTGACATAGATCCGAAGAACGCATTATTCTTACGTGCGGTGCAGCAGAGCATGCCGTGGCTCTTGCGGCTGGCAGGGTCCGAACCTATATCCGGGGGCGTGGCCGAAATGGCTGCGCAGCGAACCGAAGCTCCGAATAAACCGCTCGACTGGGGTCAGATCGCACTCGCAGCGAGCATGGGCGTGCCGCTTGCGGTTTTATCTAAAATCGGCAAAGTAGGTAAGGTTGCGAAGGCAGTAAAACTAGCATCAGAAGCAAAGACCGCTGAGGAAGTTACGAAGCGCGTGGCGAAATTCGTGGATCCAAGTGATCCGCTCGGAACTACACGGCATCTGTTGAATGAGTACGACTGGAAACCAACGAAGGGATATCTGTCTCGGACAGAGCGCGAGACGCTTGAAGGTACACCGAGTGGCGCCGCGAAGCTAGCGGAATACGAACGCAATATGCATCGCATGAGCAATTTAGGCAAAGCCGCTGCGGCATTCGATGAAGTCGAAACCGTGCTGCCCACGAAGGCAGTTCACTACCGAGCAAAGTTGAACAAGTTGCTCGTTACCGACCTACAGGCGAGCGGCGCGGGTGTCTCGCTCGAAAAGGGTGGCGAGTCGAAGGGCGTTCCGACGAAGATTGTATCAGGGCTACAGGAGCTGCTCGAACAGTATGAAAAGGACCTAACCGCAGCTGGACACAAATAATGCCGAGCTTCTTCATGTATAGCGACACCGGCGATGGCGCATTCGTTATGCGCCGCCTTCAGAAAGAAGGGCATCGTGTCAAGATGTACACGCATGACAAGACCGCGAAGGATGTGTACCGTGGACTTGTCCCGCTATCGTACTCTCCCTCTCCCGCGAAGGGAGATGTCGTATTGTTTGACATGGTCAAACATGGTGCTAAGGCTGACGCCTTTCGACGCTCTGGATTCAAGGTTGTCGGGGCATCGAAGTTCGCAGACGCGATCGAGATAAATCGCCCGGCTGGCGCCGATGTGATGCGAAAGATCGGTATCCGCGTGCCGGAGACCGAGGTTTTCAAAACCCTGTCTGCAGGGCAGAAGTTTCTAGAAAAGCAAGAAGGCACGTGGTATTACAAGCCGAGTGGGAATCTGCATTGCGCGACGACGTATAATGCGGAGCCGAAGATGCTTTCGCGATATCTCGAATGGACCAAGCCGCACCCGCCGGAACAGTTCGAGCTACAGAAGAAAATGGAAGGAACGGAAATCTCACTCGAAGGGTGGTTTGATGGGAGCCGGTGGGTCTGGCCGTTTAACTCTACTGTCGAAGATAAGAAACTCATGGCCGGGGATCTCGGTCCCCGAACCGGGTGTATGGCGAACATCGTGTGGGCATACGAAGATTCGCGACCCACGTTGGCGTTGAAAACCTTGACGCGGCTTGCGCCGTTTCTCGAAGCAGCGGGCCACGTTGGCCCGATCGACATCAACATCATGCTCGACAAAGAAGGTACACCGTATGGGCTTGAGTGGACACCAAGGTTTGGATACGACGCGTTACAGGCCCTGTGCCTGCTCCTGCAAGGCGATCTGGGTTATCAGCTTGCGAGATTCGCCTCCGGACAGCTGGAAGGTTTTGACGTCCGGACCGATGCGTATGCACTCACGATCAATGTGTCTGTCCCGCCATATCCAAACCACGAGTACGCAGAGCGAGAGGCCAAGGGCCTTCCAGTTGACCCGAGACTGGTGACAGATGCAGGCGTATATCCGCGAGATCTGATGATCCAAGACGGTAAGCCAGTTGTTGCCGGGGCTGATGGGAGCGTTGCGACCATCGGGGCGGTGGGTCCGGACGCAGCGTTGCTGCGAAGCGAGGTGAGAGAGAAGGCGAGCAAGTACGCCATACCAATGGCACAGTATCGAATAGATCCTGTTTCACGGTTTGAAAACGTGCTCACCGCCCTCGAGTCGTTTTCGTATGATATGCCCGCAGTTCGAACTATCGACACGCCGGAACGGCCGATGCCGAGGTATGAGGAACCGCGGGGCAACCCCGCTTCGCGAATGGTTGCGGGGGATAACGATAAGCCGCGCGCTAGCGCGGTGCTGCCAAGCAGCCCTCCTGTGATGCAAGATAGCCCGACGGCGAGTATATGAGAATACCGAATACACAAAGCGGAACTGCGCCGGCGTCGTTCAATTACGGTGGTGGTCCGACGCAGATTTTCGTAAACAACAAGGACGCGACGAATTCGCTAACGCTCAAGATAAATAGCGATACAGGCGCAATGACAATCGAAGCAGGAGGAAAACGCGGCGTCCGCATCAACGGCGGTATATACACCGTGGTGCTCGGTGGAACTGCAACGTTCGAGGTAACCACATTCTGATATGGCAGGCGTAGGTGGGACACCGACGAGCTCGGGAACTGGGTCTGGCGGCGGTCAGGGACCGAAGGGCGATAAGGGAGATCCTGGAGCACAGGGCATTCCTGGCTTATCGGGAGACGATAGCGAAGACAGCATGTTTCCAGGACCGCCAGGGATACCGGGACTTCCTGGTATCGCTGGAGTTCTTGGTCCGCCCGGATTCGATGGGGATGACTCGTCCGATCCTTTGTCACTATTTCCTACACCAAATTCGACTCTTGGAACAGGGGTTCCGACCCGGGTAGTATTCTGGTTAACGTCGACGCAGTTGGGGAGCGATGTAAACTTGTTTTGGGACAACACAAATAAGCGGTTACAGATAGGTCCAGTTGCTGCTACATCTGTTCTCCATGTCTCCACTTCTGGCGCCGACAGTGCGATTTTCAATGATGCTTATGGATCAGGCGTAACTCCACTGTTTTCTGGGCGCCATGCAGGAGGCACAGCAACAACTCCAACAGCAACGGCCGCAAATCAGGGACTCGCGCAACTTGAAGGCAAGGGATACGACGGCACTTTCGGCTTTTCCGCGGGAGGCAATGGAGCAATAGAAATACTTTCAGATGAATTATTTACTTCTACTGCTCGTGGCACGCGGATTCAGTTCCTAACAACTCCGGTTACCACATTAACCCTGACTGAACGGATGCGTATTGGTTCTAACGGTAATGTTGGCATCGGCGGCACCACACTCACTGCTCTATTCAATGTTGGCAGTAGCGACCAGTTTCAGGTAGCTTCGTCAGGTAACGTCACGGGGCAGAATATTACCGGCCTTGGAAACACGCATGCCTTCGGCGGCGTGGCGGGCTCCGGCGATGTGACCGTGACCTATGGTCAGGGCACGACGGGGTTCGACAATTGCACGCTCCGAGTGCGAAGTGCAAATGGGCTCTCGTCGGTTCACCCGACATTATTTTTGAACCGTAACGGCACGGACTTCGCTTCGCTCTTTACCGATGGTACGGACCTCTTCTTTGAGTACCCTGGCGTTCTACGCTTTCGCGCGGGAGTTAATGGTACGGCAAGATTCATCCTCAGCGCGACCGGAACAGTGCAGACGTACAACAACATTGTAACCGTTTCTAACGGCGTCCCGTCGGAGTACGCGAAAGTAGATTCTACAACTCAAGCAGCCAATATCGGGCAGACGTTACTGTACGCGGTACCAGCGTCTGGTGCTGGACTGTATCGTGTGTCGGCATATGTAGTGGTAACGCGCCAAGCGACTACAAGTTCAACAATGCCGAAAGTGCAAATCGATTGGACAGACTCAGACTCTAATACGGCAGTTGGCCCGTTCGACATTACCTTGTCCAGCACAGCGGTTAATCCGGCTGCTGGCGCAAACTCTGTTGGCCAGAACTTGTTGACGACTGATACCGGCACAACAGCTGGTACTGCGATAATCAGCGCGCGCCAGTCAACGAATATCAATTATCGGACAACTGGATATGCTTCAGTCGGTGCAACGACGATGCAGTATGCTGTACACGTAAAACTGGAAGCGCTGTAGAAACACAAAGGAGAAGACATGGCTGCTAACAAGATCATTCTTCTTCCCAAAGTCGCATTGACCACAACCATCACGAACATCTATAGCCCAGGTACGACGACCGGGGGCACTGGTGTGCCATCGACTATCGCGAACCTAGCTTACATCATCAGAAAGGTTCGCGTGGTTAACACAACTGCTGCGCAAATTTTCGTAGCGCTGTGGAAACAGGTTACGATTGGTGCGTCACCTGTGGCTGGGAAAGAGGTTATCTGGGCTGGTACGGCGACGCTCTTGGTTCTTGATGCTGGCAAAGGTGCTACGGTTCCGGCTAACGGGTTCCTGGAGTCCGTAGACATACTGCGCCTCGACGCATCCGAAACCGACAAATTCCTGGTCGGTGGCGCCAGTGCAACCGGCTTGACAATCAGCGCCGAAGCTGAGATTACCATAGCCTAGCATGGATCCGATCTTCGGTCACGGTAGCAAGAACCGCGCAGCGAGTCCGAACTATGACATGAACCGGCAGGTTCATGATTCGTGGATCAATTGTAATGTCTGCGGATTCACGATTCCGACAGGTGAGGCGGTCGTGCATTACCGCAAGGGAAAGCTCGTCTGCACGCAATGCGATGACCAGATGACTAACGTCGATCTACAACCGTCGGCGAATCGGCCGCTTCAGGAGCGAATACAGAATAGTCCGCAACGGGTGAACGACTGATGATCTCATTCGACGCAATGCAGTCGGAGGTTATCTCGCGGTTGGGCAACCGGAGTGATATACAGGCGCGTTCCGTGAGGTGGATCAACCAAGCATTTCTCGAGTTGATCCTGCTCCCGCGGTTTTCATTTTTTGAACTAGACCTCACGACTTCATTCAACACAGTCGCCGGGACGCGAGTGTACAATATAACGGACTGGGTTGGGCTATCGCCACCTGCTACTGCAGGTTCGACAGATAGCCTGTGGTACATTCTAGATATATCCGACTTTACGAACAACCGGAAGCTTGCGCGAACGCATTGGCACGTGCTTGATCGCATCGGATATAACCCCCAGATTTCAGGGCAGCCAACGCGATATGCACGCTTCGGGAACGCAGTTCAGCTTGATCCTGTGCCTGATGGTGTATTCGCAATGACCGTGCGGTACCGAAATCGTCCAATGGATCTGCAGAGCGGTAGCACATTCGTGGGCCTAGGTTCAGAATGGGAAGAAGTCATCGAGACAATGGCGACGATCAAGGGCTTTGAAGCACTCGACCAGCGGGCGAAAGCTGGGGAGCTTCGATCGTTGCTCGAACCGATGATGTCGATTCGCCAGGATGTTCCGACCCAGGAAGATATGGATGCCGAGATCACGATTGCCCCGATTCCGATGGGTAACTACTACGCAGGATAGGAGAACCGATGGCAGATCTATCGACGCTCGACGCAACATCCCCAGCGGATGTCGACCTTGTCTCGCAAGGTGCTGCGCGAATCCGGGAGACACGGGATCAAACGAAGAATAGCTTCGGTCTGGGCTCAGGAGCTGGCGGGACGTTCGCGGAGCATTATCTGAGCGGTCCGCACAAGTTTGGACTCGGGAGCACGGCAGGTCGGCCCGCAGCGGGCAATGCGGGTCGGCTCTATCTGAACACCGACGGTGGTACGCACCTAGATTTCGACAACGGTGTCGCGTGGGCCGCGCTTGCGGGTGGGATCTTCGGGAGTAACGCGAAAGGCACGACGGCGATCACCAGTTCGAGCGCGCTAACTACGAGTTTCGTAACGTACCTCGGGCCTAGCGGAATCACGTTGGCGACAAACCAATGGCTTTTCGCCATCGCGACACCATTTCTTCAAGTTGGCGCAAGCAGCACCGTGCAGGTGCAATTCTTGCTGGACGGTGTTACTGTTGTTGGGAACGCCGGGCTACCGTTTAATATATCGACGACAGGCCCTTGGACGCTTTGGGCAGTGGTGACTGGCCTCGCGGCGGGAGCACATACGATCGCGTTGCAAGCAACAGCGAGTCCAGCGACAAGCAGCATCGGGGCTCGGACGATGTTGACGCTAGCACTGTAATGCCCGTAACACCACAGCGCGTACACAAGCCCATGCCCCTTCGGGGCCGGTATACGGCCCTGCCTGGCGATGCATTGGGCAATGACTTCGCACCAGATTGTTTGAATGTTCGATTTCGGTTCGGCGAAGTCCGGCCGACGCCGGGTCGCGACATACTCGCCGGACCTGCGGTAAACGAGCAGGTTTTGTGGATAGGGCAATTCGCGCAGCTCGACGGGACTGTATGGGCGATGATGCTTACACAGACAAAGTTGTTCCGCTGGGGAGCTCTGCTTCCCGGGACGCCGGGGCAGTGGCACCAGGTTCTCCCGGGCGACACCGTGCCGGTAGGCACGGTGAACCGGTGGAGCGTTGCGGTCGGTGAAGGGAAGATGTTCTTCGGGCGCCAGGGCGATCCGATATTCTATTGGGACGGAGTGTTTAACCATAAATTCTTCTCGATCGCCGCGACTTCTGGCGTTCAGGGAACAGTGCCGCAAGCGAAGTTCTTGCAGTATTTCAATAACCGGTTGATGGCGTTATTCACAATCGAATCCAGCGTAACGCTAGGCAACCGGGTGCGTTGGGCCGAGAACGGAAATTTCCTGCATTGGGACGACACAGTTGGCCTCGGCGCAGGATTCCTTGATCTGAACGACGAACAACAGGAAACGATCCGAGGTTCAGCTGGCCTCGGTGATCGCCTCGTCGTGTTCACCCGGAACTCGCTTAAGGAAATACTCGCCACCGGGGGTCTAGACCCAACGCACATCGCACAGACGCGCGTGCGGCACCTGGGTTCGAACTCGCCATATACGCCTGCGTCAACCGGGCAGTTGGTGTTTTTCATGGCGTACGACCGAACGGTGTATAGCTGGGACGGTGTACAGACGTCGCATGTCGGAAATCCGATCTACGAGGAACTGCGGGGTCTCACGGACCCCACAACCGTGGATAAGATCTTCTCGACAGTCGCAACGCAGCGGACCGAGTACTGGCTTGTGTTGCCAACCGGCGATGCGTTTATCTACGATTATGATCGGCAGGTTTGGACTCGGGACACAGTACCACAGTTCACGGCTCTAGGCGAAGTCGAGGTAACAACGACCGCACCGCGGTGGATTGACATGACAACGTTCTGGAATACCGAGACACATACGTGGAACCAGCTTTTCGGTGTATCAATGACGTCGTTGTTCGGGGGGAGACCCGATGGGTCGACAGCACTTGTCGACGAGACGGTTGCGTATGACTACTTCTCAATCGGTTCAATCATTGATAGGTTCGTCGAGACCCCTGATTTCTACTTCCCCGACCCAGCGGGCGACGTACCCGCGGGCACGCGACTCGGGACGATATACCGGTTACTACTGACGTATCAATTCATCAACGCGAATCCATTCATAGCTGGCGTAAGCTACGACCGTGGCCGAAGTTGGCACGAGCAGAGCGTGGCACCGAACCCGCAGGGCTTCAGCCTTGTCGACTTTGGTGGCCCAACAACAGGCAATACGGTGCGATTCCGTTTCAGGGAGCAAGATGCAACAGGCCAATTCAGATGGCGAAGCTATACCTATGACTTCATCGACGCAGGCGACTACATCGGAACCGTCACCGGTTGACGTTATTCGGTGGCAACCGCTCGTGCTTACACCTGGTAAGCTCGAGTTCCTATGGAAGCAGTTTCAACGATTTCCAATCGCGTTCGACGATTTCCATCGGGGGAATTATGACGAGTTCGTCAAGCCGTTTCTTGCTCCCCAGAATGTTTTTGTCGACATCGGACCTAATTTGGGTCTCGCTGCCGGATTTGCCGTTAAACCTGGGCTTGATGCCGTTCTTCACCTGGTGATGTTTGATCGGCGTTTGCGTGGGCGTGAGCCTTTGTTTAAAGAGATCATGCGGTACTTTTTCGATGCGCTCAAACTCAGGCGAATGACGGCTATGCTCGCGGATGATGCAACAACGGGGGTGAAACTTGTCGAACGGCTTGGGTTCCATTTGGAAGGAACTATGCGATGCGCAATCCTCAGAGACGGACAATACCACGACTGTCTCATATACGGAATCTTTAGAGAAGAAGTTCAATCCGGGTTCGAGGAAGGTGGGGACACCAGCGTTCATGATCAGACCTTGGGAACCTCGTGACGGTGGCGGCCTTTGGGATTTGATTTATCGGTATTTAAAAGAGACATATCCTGTTGGCTATGACGCTAAACCGATACCTGAGAACGTGTTGATAATGCTAAACGCAGGTATGCTTGCTGCAAGACGCGGTGAGCCTGCGGTTGTTGCTGAGGTTAATGGTGAGGCGCTTTGTCAGCTCGTTGGCTGGACTCTGTGGGCATCGGTTGAAACGCCGATAGTTACAAGGGGACCGACGTTACAAGGCATGGGCACATATGTACTGCCTGCGTTTCGACGCTTTCAGGTTGCATCTGCGATGCATCGCGAGGCAATGAAGATGGCTTCGCGGGAAGAATATATATTCATTGATCGCGTAGCGATTCCGGGCTCTCCCGGTGCGCTGATGTTGGAAAGAGAAGGATTTAAACCTGTTGCACAGGTATATCGCAAGGAGGTAGTCTATGCTGCCAGGGAGCCGTGAAGAGAAGCGTGAGTACTGGGCAGTGATTGCAGCTGCGGCTATCACCGCTGCGGGAAGCGCAACTGCGGCAACAGTTAGCTCGCAAGGGGCCAAGGCCGCGGCGAAAGCAGGGAAGGGACAACAACACAAGGTACCACTGACGCCGTATCAGAATGCGTTCGAGCGACATCTTTATCGAGAACTTGCACTGAACAAGAACGCGCAGCCGCCGTCATTTGCAGATTACATCCAGAGCGGCGGGACAGCTACGTTCCCGATCACCGATCCGGGGTACACACCAAAGGAGCTTAGGTCGCTGGGAATGGTCGGGCCTCGGGGGCAGCAGATACCGTTCGGCCTACCATCGGAATCGCAGCTTACACCGCAGCAGGCACTTTATCTGGGATATCAACAAAATCGAGAAGGTCTTACCACACCAAACACAAGAGCGTATGCACTGAACCAACGGATTCAACAGTTGCTGGGACAACAACAGACAACAGGTCGCACAGCGCGGGAGCAGCGATTGCGTGCACGGCGAGATCAGTTGATAAGCGGTGGCTTCTCGGGAGGGCTAGCATAATGGCATCCGGGACGGGA
>Ga0137388_10003464_pt1 | contig 10193 bp, 9 predicted proteins | sample 15con2h14AmetaG_FD_104644 | JGI IMG/M metagenome (GOLD analysis project Ga0137388, IMG submission 104644) | Vadose zone soil microbial communities from Angelo Coast Range Reserve, California, USA - 15con2h1.4A metaG | ecosystem: Environmental > Terrestrial > Soil > Vadose zone > Saprolite...
CCGGAAAACCGGGGCCATAAGTCGGGGAGGAACGCTTGCAGGTCAATGCGGCTGCGGTAGAGGTCGCTCCACCGCAGCAGCCTTGGAAATCAGAGGCCGAAATAGGGAAGGTCGCCGTTGCGTATCGCGATGCGGGCGTGCGCCATCAGCAGGCGATCGAGGGAGACCATCATTCGATTGAACAAGCTGGCGGACGATGCGACGGGAAAGGATGCAGTCTTGGACATTTTTGGTACTCTTCTGAAGGTAACTAGTTGCCACGCTGTAGCTTAGATCCCAATCTAGGTATACCAGATGCCAGCAACAACTCTTTTGTTTGCATAGCAGCATATTAGGTTTCGCAACGCAGCATACTACTTATACGGGTGTAACCGTCCGAGGCAAGCAAAAAGGGCCGCCGGAAACCGGCTGCCCCTCGAAGGTGTTGGAATTGTTGCCTATTCGGCGGCGACCTTGCGCGGCGGGTCGAGTGCGCCGGAATCGTGGATCTCCGCCACCTGGTGATCGGTGAAGCCGAGAACCTGGCGCAGGATTTCGTCGGTGTGCTCGCCGAGCAGCGGGGAACGCGTCACCTCGGTCGGGCTGTCCGACATCTTGATGGGATTGCCGACCGAGAAGTATTTGCCGCGCTCGGGGTGATCGACCTCGACCACGGTGCCGGTGGCGCGCAACGATTGATCCTCGATCAACTCCTTCATCGACAGGATCGGGCCGCAGGGAATGTCGTCCTTGTTGAGGATGTCCATCGCCTCGAATTTGGTCTTGGTCATGGTCCATTGCTCGATGCGGGCGAAGATTTCGTTCAGCCGCGTCAGGCGCGCCGGCGGCTTGGCGTAATCGGGATGGGTCTTCCAGCCGGGCTCGCCGATGACATCGCAAATTTTCTCCCAGACCGCCGCCTGGGTGATGAAGTAGATATAGGCATTGGGATCGGTCTCCCAGCCCTTGCATTTCAGGATGCGGCCCGGTTGGCCGCCGCCGGAATCATTGCCGGCGCGCGGCACCGCGTCGCCGAACGGAATTCCTTCGCCGAACTGGCTGTATTCCTTCAGCGGACCGTGGGCGAGGCGCTGCTGGTCGCGCAGTTTGACGCGCGCGAGATTGAGGACGCCATCCTGCATGGAAGCGGTGACCTTCTGACCCTTGCCGGTCACCGTGCGCTGATAAAGCGCGGTCACGATACCGAGCGCCAGATTCAGCCCGGTGCCGCTGTCGCCGATCTGCGCGCCGGTGACCAGCGGCAGTCCGTCGCGAAAGCCGGTGGTCGAGGCCGAGCCGCCGGTGCATTGCGCGACGTTCTCATACACCTTGCAGTCCTCGTAAGGGCCGGGGCCGAAACCCTTGATCGACGCCACGATCATTTTCGGATTGATGCTTTGGATTTTCTCCCAGGGAAATCCCATGCGATCGAGCACGCCGGGGCCGAAATTTTCCACCAGCACGTCGCAGCTCTTCATCAGTGCGGTCAGGACTTCCTTGCCCTTCGGGTTCTTGGTGTCGAGCGTGATCGAGCGCTTGTTGTGGTTGAGCATGGTGAAATACAGACTGTCGACATTGGGCACGTCCTGCAATTGGCCGCGCGTAATATCGCCGACGCCCGGGCGCTCGACCTTGATCACGTCGGCGCCGAACCATGCCAGCAATTGCGTGCAGGTCGGTCCGGACTGGACGTGGGTGAAATCGAGAATGCGAACGCCCTTCAGCGCCTTTGTCATGTGTCTTTCTCCTTAGATCTGCTGTCGTCATGCCCGCGAAAGCGGACATCCAGTAATCACCGTCGATTCAGTCGGGTACAGCCTTGGTCTCATGATAGCTCGGTGGCTACTGGATTCCCCGCCTGCGCGGGGAATGACGTTGATGGGTTACCTGTCTCATTTCTTGCGAAGCTTGCTTTGCGGATTGAGGTTGCCGATTCTGCCGCTCTCGCTGCCGGCCGCGGGGTCGATCGCCGCGTTGATCAGGGTCGGCTTGCCGGAGTCCATGGCCGCGTTCACGGCGCGCTTCAATTCGTCGGGCGTCGTCGCATGGACCCCGATGCCGCCGAAGGCTTCCATCATCTTGTCGTAGCGCGCGCCTTTGACGAACACGGTCGGGGCAACATCCGAACCACCGGTCGGATTGACGTCGGTCCCGCGATAGATGCCGTCATTGTTGAAGATAACGACACAGACCGGCAGGTTGTAGCGGCAGATCGTCTCGACCTCCATGCCGGAGAAGCCAAACGCGCTGTCGCCCTCGACGGCGAGCACGGGCTTGCCGGTCTCGATCGCAGCCGCAATGGCATAGCCCATGCCGATGCCCATCACGCCCCAGGTGCCGACGTCCAGGCGTTTGCGCGGCCGATACATGTCGATGACGCCACGCGCGAGATCGAGGGTGTTGGCGCCCTCGTTGACGAGGATGGCATCGGGCCGCTCCTTGACGATGGTCCGCAATGCACCTAGCGCACCGTGGTAATCCATCGGCGAAGCATTGTTCATCAGCCTCGGCGCCATCTTGGCGACGTTCTCATCTCTTTTGGCTTTGACCGCGCCGGTCCAGTCGGCTGGCGGGGCCGGCCACTTGCCGTCGATACCTTCGAGCAGAGCCGATACGCAGGAGCCGATGTCTCCGACCACAGGCGCAACGATCTCCACGTTAGAGTCCATCTCCTTGGGCTCGATGTCGATCTGGATGAACTTCTTCGGCGCCTCGCCCCAGCTTTTGCCCTTGCCGTGCGACAGCAGCCAGTTCAGGCGCGCGCCGATCAGCATCACGACATCGGAATCCTTCAGCACCGTGGAGCGCGCGGCACCGGCGCATAGCGAATGGGTGTCGGGCAAAAGCCCCTTGGCCATGCTCATGGGGAGGAAAGGGATGCCGCTCTTCTCGACCAATGCGCGGATCGCATCATCGGCTTGCGCATAGGCGGCGCCCTTGCCGAGAATAATCAGCGGACGCTTTGCGCTTTTCAGCACATCGAGCGCGCGCTTGACCGCGGCGGGATCCGGAAGCTGGGCCGGCGCCGGGTCGATCACCTTGACCAGTGACTTCGCACCGGCGTCGGCGTCCATCACCTGCGAGAAAAGTTTTGCGGGCAGATCGAGATAGACGCCGCCCGGACGCCCCGAGACAGCCGCGCGGATCGCGCGCGCGAGGCCAATGCCGATATCAGCGGCATGGAGCACGCGGAACGCGGCCTTGCAGAGCGGCTTGGCGATCGCGAGCTGGTCCATCTCTTCGTAATCGCCCTGCTGCAGATCGACGATCTCGCGCTCGGACGAGCCACTGATCAGGATCATCGGGAAGCAGTTGGTGGTGGCGTTGGCCAGTGCCGTCAGACCGTTGAGAAAGCCGGGCGCCGACACCGTAAGGCAGACGCCGGGTTTCTTGGTCAGGAAGCCGGCGATCGCCGCGGCGTTGCCGGCGTTTTGCTCGTGCCGGAACGAGATGACGCGGATGCCCGCCGCCTGTGCCATGCGACCGAAGTCCGTGATCGGAATGCCGGGCACGCCGTAGATCGTGTTGAGGCCATTGAGCTTGAGCGCATCGATCATGAGATGAAAGCCGTCCGTCAGCTCCCGCTCTGCTTCGGTTGCTTTTGCATCGATGCTCTGTACTGTCGCGGACATTCCGCTTCTCCCTGATCGTTTCTTGATGTGGACGCGTGCGTCGTCTTCCAAAAGTCGTCGTCCAGAATAAAAGGCTGTGGTCAGCTAAATAGCTCTTGGCCGTGCGCTTCGACATAAGCGGCAAGGCCGAGCGTGTGATCGCGTGCCCGCTTTTCCGCAAGCTCGGTGTCACGCTCTTCGAGCGCTTCGATGATCGCCATATGCTCCGGCAACGAGGTTGCGGTGCGGTCCGTCCGCCCAATCGTCAACTGCCGATAGCCGCGAACGTGCAGCAGGATGTCATTGGTCATATCGACCAGTACCGGCGACTCGGAAAGCGAGATCAGCGCCTGGTGAAAGGCGATGTTGGCCTTGGAATATTCCTCGACGTGATCCTGCGGCAGGCGATCCTTGTTGAAATTCTTGAAGAAGTCGCGCAACGCGGAAATGTCCTTTTTGCGCGCCGTCGTCGTGATCAGCCGTGCCGCCATGCTCTCCAGCGCGGCCCAGGCCCGGATCATGTCGACGATCTCGCTCTTGGTGCGGCGCACGACGACGATGCCACGGCGCGGCACGGTCTTGACGAACCCGTCCTGCTCCAGCATCGCGATCGCTTCGCGGATCGGGGTCCGGCTGACGCCGAGACGCTCCGACAGCGCGCGCTCGTCAAGCATGACCTGCTCGGGCGTCGCATAAATGTCCATCTTGAGGATAGCTTCCTTCAAGGCGTCGTAGGCCTTGTTCTTGAAGCTGGTCTCCGGCGCGATGCGGACGATTGCAATTTCTGCCTCAGCCATGTTAGGCGGCGCCTTGGTTTGTTTCCGTATGGGCACGATTGATCTCCTCCGAGGGAGACCTCTTCTAGCAGAAGAAATTCGGTTCGATTTTTGGCATACCAAATACCAGCATGTCAAGTTGCCCGTGTTTTCAGCACTTGCGTTCACACCCTTGCCTTGACAAGGTCATTGCTGGCATACCAAATGCCATCCCGCGCCGCCAGGGGCCGCAGAACCAATGCCGCAAGCTAACGCGGAACCGCGTTTGCGATCATCGGGAACCTCGATTGAAGGCGTGCCGGGGGTATCACGGTCCTGATGTCCGCGCGCGCTGCCGACGAGTTTAAAGACGAACTAAAAAAGTGACCTCGAGGAGGATGCCAATGTCGAATTCCAAAGATGCGGTCCGCAAAATACTCGATCTCGTCAAGGCGGACAAACGCACAAGCCTGACGGCGCCGGAGGGCAAACTGGTCTGCGATGCTTACGGCATTCCCGTTCCAAAAGAGGGCGTGGCCAAATCCGCAAGCGAGGCCGCCAAGATCGCGGCCGATATGGGCTTTCCGGTCGTGATGAAGATCGTCTCGCCGGACATTCTGCACAAGACCGAAGCCGGCGGCGTGATGGTCGGGGTGAAGACCGCGGCCGACGTCGAAAAGAATTACGCGACCATTCTGGCGAACGCCAAGAAATACAAGTCCGACGCCAAGATCGAAGGCATCCAGGTCCAGCAGATGCTGCTCGGCGGGCAGGAAGTCATCGTCGGCGCCGTCACCGACGGGTCGTTCGGCAAGCTCGTGGCCTTCGGCCTCGGCGGCGTGCTGGTCGAGGTTCTCAAAGACATCACCTTCCGGCTCGCGCCGGCGACCAAGCAGGACGCGCTGTCGATGCTGGACGGCATCCAGGCCCATGAGATGCTCAAGGGCGTGCGCGGCAGCGATCCGGCCAACCGCGACGCCATCGCCGACATCATCGTCAACGTCTCGACGCTGACCACGGATTTTCCTGAAATCACCGAGATGGATCTCAACCCGGTGTTCGCGACCAGGGATGGCGCGATCGCCGCCGACGTGCGCATCGTCGTCGACTTCGAACCGAAACCGCCGCGCCCGCGTCCGAAACATGACGACATCGTGCGCCAGATGAACCGGATCATGAAGCCGAAGGCGGTTGCGGTGATCGGGGCGTCCGCCGAGAACGGCAAGATCGGCAACTCCGTGATGAAAAATCTCATCAATGGCGGCTACAAGGGCGAGATCTACCCGATCCATCCGAAGGCCGATGAGATCATGGGCAAGAAGGTCTACAAGTCGGTCAAGGATGTTCCCGGCGACATCGATATTGCCGTGTTCGCCATTCCGGCGAGCCTCGTGGCGTCGGCGCTGATCGAGTGCGGCGAGAAGAAGGTCGTCGGAGCGATCCTGATTCCGTCGGGCTACGCCGAAACCGGCAACGTCAAGGGCCAGGAGGAAATCCAGGCGATCGGCCAGAAATACGGTATTCGCCTGATGGGACCGAACATCTACGGCTTCTATTATACCCCGGCCAATCTGTGCGCGACGTTCTGCACCGCTTACGACGTCAAGGGCTCCGCGGCCTTGTCGTCGCAATCCGGCGGCATCGGCATGGCGATCATCGGCTTTTCGCGCTCGGCCAAGATGGGCGTCTCGGCGATCGTCGGTCTCGGCAACAAATCCGACATCGATGAGGACGATCTGTTGACGTTCTTCGAGCAGGACGACAACACCCAGATCATCGCGCAGCATTGCGAGGACTTGAAAGACGGCCGCGCCTTTGCGGAAGTCGCAAGGCGCGTGTCGAAGAAAAAGCCGATCGTGGTGCTGAAAGCGGGCCGTACATCGGCCGGCGCCAAGGCCGCGAGTTCGCATACCGGCGCGCTAGCGGGCAACGACAAGATCTATGAGGACGTGTTCAACCAGTCCGGTGTGATCCGCGCGCGCTCGCTGCGCGACATGCTGGAGTTCGCCCGCGGCGTTCCGGTGCTGCCGACGCCGAAGGGCGAGAACGTCGTCATCATCACGGGGGCGGGCGGTTCGGGCGTGCTGCTGTCGGACGCCTGCATCGACAACAAACTCTCCTTGATGACGATCCCGCCCGATCTCGATGCGGCGTTCCGCAAATTCATCCCGCCGTTTGGCGCGGCCGGCAATCCCGTCGATATCACCGGCGGCGAACCGCCGATCACCTATGTCAACACCGTAAAACTCGGGCTCGAAGATCCGCGCATCCACGCGCTGATCCTCGGTTACTGGCACACCATCGTGACGCCGCCGATGGTGTTTGCCAGGAACATGGTCGAAGTGAAGAACGAGATGAAGGCCAAGGGCATCGAAAAGCCGATCGTGGCGTCGCTGGCGGGCGATATCGAGGTCGAGGAGGCCGCCGACTATCTCTACCAGAACGGCATCGTGGCTTACGCCTATTCGACCGAAATCCCGGTCGCCGTGCTCGGTGCCAAATACAAATGGGCGCGCGGTGCGGGCCTGCTCTAAGAAACCGGGACAAACAAAACTTTCAAAATGCCGTCCGTGTTTCGGGCGGCATTTTTCTTGAGCGGAACCGCTTCGCGCCCGCACCGTGTTCGGAACTTGGCTCCAGACTTTGCCTGGGAACTCGTCTGACGCAACGACGACACGCACAAATGGAACCGGAACATCCCTCCATTCCAATTGTTGAAAGGGACCGTCAATCACAAGGAGGATATGATGAGGAATCGTCTTGCTGTTTCGTTGATTGCCGCGTCGCTGTTCGCGTCCGGCACAGCGTTTGCTCAATCCACCACCGCGGCCGGTGCCGTCAATGGCGCCAGGACAGGTGGCGAAGTCGCCGGCCCGGTGGGTGAGATCGTCGGCGGCACGGTAGGTGCGGCTGTCGGCGCGGGCCTGGAAATCCCAAATGCCGTGATCACTTCGATTCAAGGTGAGCGTGCCCCGTCGGTAACGGTACGGGAGCGGGTGGTGGTGGGTGAGCCGCTGCCGCCGACCGTCGAACTGCGGCCGGTGCCGCGCTACAGCGAGTATCGCTACGCTGTCGTGAATGACCGGCGGGTGATCGTCGAGCCGCGGACGCGCAAGATCATCAAGATCATCGACTAACCCGAGCGGCAAACTCGTCGACCGATCCTCACGGGGACTGTCCCCGCGGGGATTTTTTATCTCATGTCATGCCGGGTTTGGTGGGCGCGATCGCCGGATCGCCCAGTCCAGCCCGGCGGTGATCGCGAGGCCGACACAGGTCGCCAGCGCATCGACAACAAAATCCTCCAATCTCGCGTGCCTTCCCGGCGCCCAGAGTTGCAGGATTTCGAGCAAGCCGATTCCGGCGACAGCCATCACCGTCGCGAGCAATCGATGCCGGGGATAGGCTGCGCCGAATGCCAGCCCGATCAGAACGAACGCGAGCGCATGCTCGCCATCCTGACCGAGGCCGGCGTGCGGCCGGAACCGGGGCGGGCCCAAGGTGGCTAAAGTGACGGCAGCGGCCAAAAGCCAGGCGAATATTCGCAGGATGGTGATCATGAGGACGGGATATCACGATTCATCGATCGGATACCCCGCCTCGTGCGAATTTGCGATGCCCGCGTAGTTAACGCAGGCCGGCAGGTCATAATGCTTCCCGCACGCCGAGGCCCAGCATAAAACGCTCCCTGATCTGCACGGGATCGCGTCGCGTCGCGCCGACGCCCGGCTTGTCGTCGATACGCACCGCAATCAGCGTCGGCGCGGTCGCCGACAGGGACTGATCGACCAGGCGCTCGAAATCCTCTTCGTCGGCCGCCCAGGCGCTGTTGGAAAGACCGCAGCCGGCGGCGATGGCGACGATATCAGCCACTGCGGCGGCGGGGGTCGGTTGCGCCCCGGTGATCTGGTAGACGCCGTTGTCCATCACGACCATGGTGAGGTTTTTCGGCGCCTGCGTTGCGATGGTCGCGAGGCAGCCCATCTGCATCAGCAGCGAGCCGTCGCCTTCCAGCGCGAAAACGCGGCGCTCCGGCTGCGCCAGCGCCACCCCGAGCGCAATCGGGAAGGCGAGGCCCATGCTGCCCAGCATGTAGAAATTCTGCGGCCGGTGGCCGGCTGCCCACAGATCGAAATTGGTGTTGCCGATGCCGCCGATCACGGCTTCTTGGTTCTTCAGCTTCGCGACCAGCCGCGAGGTGAGATCGAACCGGTTCATCACCTTGATGTTGCGGGCAGGGGGGTTGGTTGCCATGTTCATGCGCTTTCACTCACTTCTCGAAGACTTTGCCGCCGGTCAAAAGCGGCGACAGGATCAGCGCCACCGGCGCTTGCGTGGTGATGGCCTGTTTGATCGATCGATCGACGATGAACTCGAATTCGTCGAGCCGGGTGGCGGTGTGGTGCTCCATCGCCAGCGAATCGAGCACCGGCCGCATGGTGCGGCACACCAGCGACTGCCCATAATTGAATTCGCCAAGCGTGCCGCGTTCGGACACGAACATGATCAGCGGTATCTGATAGGGGATCGCCAGCGAGGCCAGCACATTGGCCAGCGTGGCAAAGCCGCTCGTCTGCATCAGCACCGCGCCGCGCAGGCCGCCCATCCAGGCACCCGCGACGATGCCGACGGCTTCTTCCTCGCGCGCGGTGGGGAAGGTGGTGAAGAACGGATCGGCGTGGATATTCTTGATCAGCGTCGTCAGCACGCGATCCGGAACATAAGGCACAAGCCTGATCTCGTTGCGCTTGAGCGTCTGCAGCACGATTTCGTGCCAGCTCCGTTCTCGCGGGGCCTGGTCTTGAAAGGCCTTGTCTTGAAAGGCCTGGGGCGAGATTTGTCCTTCGGCAGCCGCCATCGAATTCTCCCCTGCTTTGCGACGATTTGTCGTTGGCGACATGATCGCGACCGGCTCGTCGAGGCGTCGAAACTTGACGGGATCTCAGGGATTGTCAACATGTCCAGACTTTACCCGTGATCTGCGCCTCACGGTGATGCCCTCGCTGTGCCGGCGTGCGATAAAAGACGTAACGAAGATATCGGGAGAGGGATGCCATGGGCGGGTGGTTCCGGATGATTGCCGCAGCAGTGGCGATGGTTGCCGCTGGCGGCGTGGCGTCGGCTCAATCGTCATTCCCGTCCAAGCCCGTGCATATTTTTGTGCCATATGCGGCCGGCGGCGGCGTGGATATCCTGGCGCGCACGCTGGGCGATGTGGTCTCCCGGCAATGGGGCCAGACTGTCGTTGTCGAAAATCGGCCGGGTGCGGGCGGCGTGGTCGCGTCGCAGGCGCTGGTGGCGTCGCCGCCGGACGGATACACCCTCATTGTTGTCGCGAGCGGTCACGCCACCAATCCGTTTTTGTACCCCAAAATTCCCTACGACACCTTCAAGGATTTTGCGCCGATCTCGCTATTGGCCTCGTCTCCCAATATCCTGCTGGTGCGCGCCGATTCTCCGTTCAAGGTGCTGGGCGATGTGATCGCGCAGGCGCGCGCCAAGCCGGGAAGCCTGTCCTTCGGCCATGCGGGGACGGGAACGTCGACCCATCTGGCCGGCGAGCTTTTGAAGAATCTTGCCAGGATCGATCTCAACGCGATTCCCTACAAGGGCGGCGCGCCCTCGATCAACGATCTCCTCGGCGGGCAGATCCCGATGTCCTTCAACAACGGCCCGGAATCCGTCGGACAGCTTGAAGCCGGTACAATCCGCGCGCTCGCCGTCACCACCGCATCGCGTGCGCCGTTTCTGCCCGATGTGCCCAGCATGGCCGAGACAGTACCGGGCTACGATACCGAAGTGTGGTGGGGTTTGCTCGGACCGGCCGGCATGCCCCCCGATCTCGTCG
>Ga0137388_10003466_pt1 | contig 10191 bp, 6 predicted proteins | sample 15con2h14AmetaG_FD_104644 | JGI IMG/M metagenome (GOLD analysis project Ga0137388, IMG submission 104644) | Vadose zone soil microbial communities from Angelo Coast Range Reserve, California, USA - 15con2h1.4A metaG | ecosystem: Environmental > Terrestrial > Soil > Vadose zone > Saprolite...
CGACGTGCGAAACAACGTTGGGTACAACGCGCTTATGATCGCTTCTCACGAAGGGCGGGTCGATATCGTTAAGGCGCTCCTGCACGCCGGAGCCAATCGAACGCTCAGGAATAAGAAACACGAAACTGCAGTAGATGTCGCGGTCGCTTCGGGACACGCGGAAATTGTGCAGTTGCTGAAATAACAAGGATCGGCATGAGCGCCATTAGCAGCGAAACTGAAAGCAAGACTGTCATCCGATGAGCTTTACTCAGGTCATTGCCGTGTACGTCGTGGCAATCGGTGTCATCTGGGCCCTCTATATCGCGTCGCGCAGGCGCTTTGAGGCGCGAAGCCGGGCGACCAAAGAGGCGGCGGCCGAAGCCGGGCTTCTGGAGCCGGCATCACTTCATCCGAAAGTCGACCCGGCGAAATGCCTCGGCTGCGGCGCCTGTGTCCGCGCCTGTCCGGAGGGCGATATTCTCGGGATGATCAACGGGAAGGTCGAACTCGTCGAACCAACCCATTGCATCGGCCACGGCGCCTGCCGCGAGGCGTGCCCCTACGGCGCCATTACGCTTGTTTTCGGCACGGAGCGCCGAGGTGTCGAAATTCCTCATGTCAGGCCAGATTTTCAAACAAACGTTCCGGGGATCTTCATTGCCGGTGAGCTTGGCGGCATGGGCCTTATTCGCAACGCGATCGAGCAGGGCAGCCAAGCCATCGAATCCATACGAAAACTGTCGGGACGTCGACTTTCCCAGGCTTATGATGTGATCATCGTGGGCGCCGGACCGGCAGGATTTTCGGCGAGCCTTGCGGCGATTAAGCACAAGCTTCGTTTTTTGACGATCGAGCAGGAAAGCTTCGGCGGCACCGTTGCGCATTTCCCGCGCGGCAAGGTCGTTATGACGTCGCCTGCCACTCTGCCGCTGGGCGGCACGCTCAAATTCAAAACGGTGAGCAAGGAAAAGCTGCTCAAGGTTTGGAAAGACGTCGCTCGAAAGACCCGCCTGAAGATCAGATACGGCGAGGAGGTCAAGAGTATCGCTCAGCGCGGCTCCGCAATCGAGGTCCGGACAACGCGCGGCTCCTACTTGACCGCGTCCGTGTTGCTTGCCATCGGCCGGCGCGGAACGCCGCGCAAACTCGATGTCGAAGGCGAAGACCAAGCCAAGGTGGTTTATCGATTGGTCGACCCCCGGCAATACCGGAAGCAACACGTGCTGGTGGCCGGTGGCGGCGACAGCGCCCTTGAAGCGGCCGTGAGCTTAGCCAAGCAACCCGGCACCACGGTCACTCTGTCCCATCGAAGCGACGCCTTTTCGCGCGCCAAGGTGAAGAATCGCGAGGAGGTGGAAACTATGCGCAGGTCCGGCCGCCTCAACGTCTTGCTTCAATCCAATGTCAAGAGGATCGGTCGCCACGACGTTGAGATCGAGCAGATGGGACGGCGAATGAAAATCAGGAACGACGTGGTCATCGTGTGCGCTGGCGGGATTCTGCCGACCGCCTTTCTTGAGAGCGTCGGCATTGAGGTGGAAACGAAATATGGCACGGCGTAGGTCAGGGTCAAGCTCAGCCGTGACAAGATGATGATGTACGCAATCAGCCGCCGGTTGGAGGCACATATGAGCAGATTGGCCGTTGTGTCTTGTGTCGCATTCGTCGCTACTTCGAGTTATGCCAAAATAAATGTGCGAACATTGACGTTGGCAGGCGTGAGCGACTGCATTACGGAAGCCATTGCCACCAATTCGGTGGAAGGCGAGGGATCTGTCATCGTCTTTTCCTGCAATGCCGGCAAGGCCAAGACGCTATATAATTTTCTTGGCAGAAGGATTCGCGCTGAAGTGGTTCAGGACCGTAATGGAAAATTCGAAAACCGACAGTTTGGAAACAGCGCTTGCTACCACCGCGTCGAAGATCAAAGCGGCAAAACTGCAGACGAGTTCCGCTGTGACCTCATCATGCCGATTGGAGACCTCCTGAGCGAGTAGGTACCTATTCGAGCCCATTACCGATCGGCTACGCCATATGTTCCGCGAACCGCAGACCTTCGAGGAGCAGGGCGGCGGTCTGTTCTCTCAGTAAGGTCAGAGATTGCTCACGTCATTGAACCAACCGAGCGCGCGCGACAGCGCGTTCTCTTTGGCACGTTGAGGTGCGAACGGAACGCAGTAACATGATGCATCGGCCGCGGCAGCCAATCGGCTCAATGCCTCCACAAGCCGCGGCGGTCCGCAGGCGTGGATTGTATCCTCTGGCGACAATTCCGGAACGTAATGGGCGACGCTTCCGATGCGGATCATGTGGGAGAGGTTCTGCGGTGTTTCGACAACCGGAATGATCGTCACGTTCGGATAACGCGCCAGAATGCAAAGAGCGTTCATCATGTACAGGGATTCGATCGTGCGCGCGCCAACCACCATGACAACACGACGGCGCTGATGCTCCCGGATTGCGGCAACTGCAATCGACCAGATCGGCGCAAAGCCGGTGCCGCTGGCGACGAGCAGCAGCCGGTTCAAGGACGCCGGACGCAAGAACGCTAAGCCAAACGGCCCTTGGATCTTCACCCGGTGGCCCTCGCGAATGTCGCTACCGATGGCCGCGGATACCCGCCCGCGCCGAATGCGCCGCACCTGCAAATGCAGAAAGTCCCTTTCCGCGAGATCCTCCATCGAGGCGGTCGGGTTATAGCAGCGCATCGGATAACCACGAAACTGCACGCGCAGATATTGTCCCGGCAGATACCTGATGGGTTGCGAGGGCTCGATATTGATTTCGGCCACATCCGGTGCACGCTTCTTGATTGCGCTCACTTGGCCTGCCGCCATCTGGATTTTCGGCAAGCCTTCGATTTCAAGCTGCAGGTCTGACATGATCCGGCTTTGGCACGCCCGCGCGGCGCCCGGCTCGCCGCATTCCCCGCCGACGGCTAATCCCTTGACGACGTGCACGCGGCAGATACCGCATTGACCGGAACGGCAATCATGTGGAATGTTGACTCCATTTATCAGTGCGGCGTCGAGTAGAATGTCGCCGGGGGAGGCGAAGAACACATGGTCATCGATCGTCACACGACAACGTCTACGCATTATTATTATGAGATAGGCCCGGCTGGGGGCATGGATTAACACTCCGCAGCGTGGATCAACGTGATCGGTATCCGCTTTGTCATTCCGCCGAGGTGACCCGCTGGTGTCCGAAAGCCAGAGAGACGCCCGACGCTCAGAATGCGGCCCAGAAAAGACGGCTGCATAGCTGAGGTCCCCAGCGCGGTTGAAGGAACCGGGTTGCTTGGATCAAACAAACAGTGATTGGACGGGGCTTGTCCTTGCCCCGTCCATCGCGTTGCATGACGTTATGCGTGGTGCCACATATGTTCGAAAGCGGAATGTTGGATCACCGGGGCCGGGTCGGCATGCCCGGCGTCCGCTGACGCCGCCGGAGCTCCGCCGCTCGACTGCGCCGGTGGACCTGCGCCCGTCAACAGATCGACCAACAACATTGCCACGCCGTTGCCATGGACGCCCGCGCCGTGAGCCAAGGCCGAGATGTCGGCCAGGACCGCCGAAACGCCGTTTTGGCCGCCTCCCTGGAAAAGAGCTGTCAGGTCAGCCACCAGGTTATTCGCGCCGTGATCGCCTGCGGCCTGGTTGCCGCCCGCGGGTGTCACGGCTGTCGCCTGCACCGCCGCCACCACACCCGCATAGCTCCCGCCGTCCGCCATGAGATTATTGCCCGCCACGTCCGCAGAGTTCGCTGCGAGCTGCTCTGCGGCTGCGTTGACTTCCCCGGCGTTGTGCGTCTGCAAACCCTCGATCAGGGCGTTCGCTGCCGTGCCTGCCGTGCCATCTGACCGAAATTCGTTCCAGAAACGCGCCGACCAAAGGCTGCCTTGAGATTGATCGAAGGCGTTCGAATTATTCTCGAAGGTCTGTATTTGCTGGACGAGTCCCGCAATATCACCGGTAAAGCCATTATTCTCAATCGTGATCGCCGCCTGCCCAAGATGGTTACTGTCCTGGATCCATTGAGTAACAAAGGCCGTTTGGGCTGCATTATCGAGGAACGGCGCTGCCGGGGTGTTCAAAGGTGGCAGCGGCGTCGGGTTAAACATCGCTTGAACGCCCGGGTCGCCTTGAGCGATGTCAATAATATCCCGATGGATATCATTGATCGCGCGCCCGACAAATTGCCCGAGATCTGTTCCCAATATGGACGTGCCCGTAGGAGAGTTCACGTTTTCGACCGCCGCAATCTCTTCATTGAGCTGGTTAATGATGACGTGAGTGTGCAGATCGGAGAGGTTATTGATCTGGGGATCTGCTGCGCTTAACATCTGCTGCACGCCGATAAGGTCCGAGACGATCAAGTTAACCTGATCGGGGCCGACGCCGCCAATCTCGCGGGTCGTTGCGTCGTTGAATAGGTCCGTTGCTGTCAGAGCCATTTACGTTTTCCTTATCTTCACCATTGCTGGCGATAGCAAAGAACTAACGTGACGCCGATTGGTGACGGAACGGCGCCAACGCCCACGACCACGTCTGCTCAGTACCGCTTTGCCTGCCGGAGGATTTCTTGAAAGCAACGCCCCGTCGGCCGCAGTGAGCATTCAATGCATCGGTTCACGTGACGAAGATGGCCATATTGCTGTCTCCCGGTTTATGAGCCACGGTCAAGATTGATCGGACGCAAACGACGCTGCGACTGCTTGGCTTTGCTGACGATCACCTTACGACAAGGCGACCGATGTCGGGTCAGAGTGAAGCAGGTAGCGCTTGAAGCAGGTAGCGCTGTTGTGATTGCAGCCTCCTTGGCTTCTTCATTTGCAGCGCTATTTTGTGCATCGCTGTCTTGTTGGCCGCTATCTTTTTTGCAATCCCAATGGGACAAGAGCGAGAGGGGCTCCGCGCGAATGCGTGATCTTATAGGGGCCAATTAAAGGCGAGGCCCATCGCGTTACCTTCGCTGACCGTTTATCTTCACTCGCGTCAATCATCGATGAGAAGGTGTATGCGTGTAAATTCGCGCACGACCGATACCCACACAGTCGCAATATTGACGAACTCGTGGATACCTATAGAGCGCTGACTTAGTTCGGCGCTTGTTTAGATTGTCGAACGGAGTCGCGGTGTTTGCGCACGATGCGCTTGCGGCGTGAGTTAGAAGCGCCAGCTCAAGTGCCTGCAGGACCGCGGTGGAGTTGACGGCAGAATGACTCTTGGATTCGACCTGAGTTCAGATGATCCCGTCACCGTCGGGTTGCGCGCCAGCGCGCGGCAGTTACTAGGAGTGGCGGCGTTCAGCGGCGTCGTCAATCTGCTGACGTTGTCGGGGTCGCTGTACATGTTGCAGGTCTATGACCGAGTTATTCCGAGCCGCAATGTTGCGACGCTCGTGGGACTCTCACTCATCGTGCTGTTGGCCTACGTGCTGCAAGGCTATTTTGATGCTCTGCGTACCCGCATGCTGGCGCGGATCGGGACGCTGTTCGACGCCGGATTGCAGAAACCGATCTACCTTGCGCTCGCGACGCTTCCGCTCAGGGGAGTGAGGCCCCTTGTCGCGCAGCAGCCGCTGCGCGACCTCGATCAGGTGCGGACTTTCCTTTCCGGCATGGGTCCGACGGCGTTTCTCGACATGCCCTGGATACCGATCTTTCTGATCGCCCTATATGTCTTTCATCCCGCCATCGGGGCTGCGGCAACACTCGGCGCCGCGTCGATCATCGCCATAACCCTTGCAACCGAACGTCATGCGCGCGGGCCCACGCGGGCGACGATGGAAACGAGCGCACATCGCCAAGTCCTCGCCGATGCAACCCGGCAAAATGCCGACGTCATTCGTGCGCTGGGAATGACGGGCCGCTTTACCGAACGCTGGCTGCGCGGCAACGATCGCTTTCTCGAGATCAGCATCCGGGCGATGGACACCCACGCCAACCTCGGATCCGGAGCGAAAGTTCTGCGATATGTTCTGCAATCCTCGATGCTGGGGATCGGAGCCTATCTGGTCGTCATTGAGCAGGCTTCGGGCGGAATCATGATCGCTTCTTCCATCATGATGGGCCGCGCCCTGGCCCCGATTGAGGTTGCGTTGAGCACTTGGAGGCAGCTGGTCGCCGCCCGTCAGGGCGTCCTCAGGTTGCGCGAAATCATCAGGGCCACCACGCAGCCGCGCACGCCGACGGTGAAGCTTCCGCGTCCCTGTCGAATGCTGACGGTGCAAGACCTAACCGTATTTGCGCCGGGCAGTGATCGCCCAATCGTTTCGAATGTTTCGTTCAAGCTCGAGGCCGGGATGGGCCTGGCATTGCTCGGACCAAGTGCATCCGGCAAGTCGTCACTCGCTCGCGCCCTGGTCGGGATTTGGCCGGCCGCGCACGGCAAGGTCCGTCTCGACGGCGCCGCTCTCGACCAATGGAATTGCAACGATCTTGGGCAGCACCTGGGGTATTTGCCGCAGGATGTTGCGCTGTTCGACGGAACCGTCGCGGAGAACGTCGCGCGCTTTGACGCTTCCGCATCCTCTCAATCCATCATCGAAGCCGCCCATATTGCGGGTGCTCATGAGATGATTCTGGGCCTCACGAACGGATACGAGACTCAGATCGGTGAAGGCGGCGCCTCGTTGTCCTCCGGCCAGAGGCAGAGGATTGGGCTCGCGCGCGCCGTGTTCGGCGCCCCTTTTCTGGTAGTATTGGACGAGCCTGACGCCAATCTCGATGTCGATGGCGAGAAAGCATTGACCCGCACCATCCTCACACTGCGGGCCGCCCGGAAAAATCCGATCGTGATATCTCACCGGGCAAATGTTCTGGCGGCATTGAACATGGCACTGGTCATCTACGCCGGAAGAATGATCGCTTTCGGAGTCCGAGACCAAGTCTTCGAACAAGTGGCGCGATCGGTCGGTCATCAGGTGCCAGCCGCATCCAGCCCAGAGGGCCCGGCAGCGGCGACGAGAAAAGACGACCGCCTGCCACACGGGGCGCAGCATCATGCAACAGCATAGCGTTCGACAAGGTCAGCGGACGCAGCGGACGGCCGCCCGTGGTCTGCACCCGTTTCGAGGGGCGACTGCCGATGGTGCAGTCATTTTGGACGGTGGCTGGCGTGCGGAAAAGCGCGCAACTCACCGGGAAATTGTGACTGTAAATTCGAGCAGACGTTACGACAGTATTGCGGTGGTTGTCGGCAAAAGGTCCGCTTCGCGCACCGAACTTTCCCGAATTCCAGCACTTCATGCGAAGGCAACTCAAACCGTCACTCGGACCGCAACCGAGTCCGTCGCCGTGTTGAAACGCGCTTATGACAGCATTTTCAATCCTAACGATCGTAATTTGGTCGACGAAGCAGACGGCGACGGACTGAAGGCATATCTGACCCGCTCTTTCGAAAACCAACGCAAGGCGGGTAGCCGCGTGCTCGCCATAGCGCTCGTCGTCGGTGGGGGCTGGGCAACCTTTGTGCCCCTCTCTGGAGCAGTGGTCATTCCCGGTACGGTCGTCTCCGAAACGAACGTCAAAAAAATTCAGCATCCAACTGGCGGTATTATCGCGGACATTTCGGTGACGGACGGAATGCACGTACGCGAAGGCGACATTCTCGTCCGCCTCGACGACACTCAGGTGCATTCTAGTTTCCAGGTCGTCACCAAGCAACTTGAAGAGGTCAGCGCACGAATTTCGAGGCTAACGGCAGAGCGAGACGGCCATGACGACCAGCCTTTGATTCGCAAGGCGGCTTTCCAAAATCGGCCGACCGACGATGAGCTGCTAACAACGGAAAGCTCTCTGTTCAAGGCCAGAGCCGACGCACGCCGGAGCCAACGGGAACTGTTGCGCAGCCGAATCGCGCAACTGAATGAAGAGATCGTCGGCATGGATGCACAAATCAGATCGAAGCAGGTCCAGTCCGATCTGATCGCTCAGGAGCTTGAGGGCGTCCAAGCCCTGTACGAGAAACGCCTCACGCCTTTGACGCGCCTCACGTCGCTGCAGCGCGAGGCGGCACGTCTCGACGGGGAACGTGGGCAGTTGGTTTCCACCATCGCGGAAACACGCGGCAAAATCAGCGAATCCGAACTACAGCTCGTTAAGTTGGACCAGGATTTTCGAGCCGAGGTCATGAAGGACCTTCGAGAGGCCCAGGACAAAGAGGCCGAATTGGCCGAACGGGTAGTAGCCGCAAAAGACCAGTTGACCCACATCGACCTTCGCGCTCCAGCGACGGGAATCGTCCACCAACTCTCGACGCACACCATCGGAGGCGTCGTTTCACCCGCGGAAGTCATGATGGTTATCGTTCCGGAATCGGACGAGTTGCAGATCGACGCGCGGCTCCCGGCAAACGAAATCGATCAAGTGCACAAAGGTCAAAACACCCTGGTCCGCTTTTCAGCCTTTAATCAGCGAACCACCCCTGAACTCAGCGGCATTGTTTCCCATGTGTCGGCAGACGTAACCCGCGACCCGCAATCAAACGCGAATTATTATACTGTGCGAGTCAGTTTGCCAGGAGGCGAATTCGCGCGCCATGGCGTGCAGCGACTTATTTCAGGAATGCCGGCAGAGGTCTTCATTCAGACTGGCAGCCGCACCATGATGAGCTACCTTTTCAAGCCCATCAGCGATCAGCTACACCGCATGTTCCGCGAACGCTGAACTGCTCGCGAGGCGGCGCGGCGACCCTCCGCCCAATCGGATGACGTCCAATTGCATCGATTGTGCCTTGGCTCGGAAGATCCATTTTGGCCTTGATGGTCGACTGAGCGGCCAGGACAGACGGTTCCCTGCTGAGGTTTCGCGTGCTGCGAGAGTTCGCAGCGGCGCCCTCAGGCCGACTCTGACCACGGATCAGGACCCGCAAAGTCATCATGATGATGCGCAGATCAAGCAAAAGGCAGGCATGCCGGACGTACCACTCGTCCAATTCATCCTTTTCGCTTGGGGTCAGAAGGGTCCCGCCGTTCACCTGCGCCCAGCCCGTGATCCCCGGACGGCTCAGGAGGCGCACGCTCGGATCGGACGGCTGATCTCGTGGCAGCAGCGGACGTGGCCCCACTAAAGACATGTCTCCAACCAGCACGTTAAAGAGTTGGGGGAGCTCATCGAGCCGCGTCCTTCGAAGAAGAGTTCCCACCCACGACAGTCGACAATTTTCCGAAAGCGGTCGACCCCGTTGATCGAAGGGCGGACGCAGGGTGCGGATCTTGTAGATAGTGAATGTTCGGCCTCCTTCTCCCAAGCGCTGCTGCCAGAACATCATCGGCGAGCCAACATCTACAAGCGCGAGCCCGCATGCAACGATAAGAAGTGGGGCCGATAGCACAACTGCCGTTCCGGCGATTACAAAATCGATCGCATACTTCCATCGGAAGTAGGGTGTTAATTTAACCGGCGGCGCCGTATTGGCAATCATGTCGCGTCCAGAATCGCTCTCAACCGCGAGCGCCCTCACACCCATGAGCTCTGGCACAAAATCGAACGGGATTCGCCGCTGTTCACAGACCCGGCGTATTTCCCCCAAAGTCGCACCTGATAATATATTCGCATCGCCGCCAACTACGACGCGCCCGGTCTGAATACCGTGCTCGGAAAATTCGTCGATGATTGCTTGGAGATGGTCAGGCGGTCCAACGATTCGGATGCCGCAGACAGTACGACCGATCATTTCCAATCTTCCGTCGAGCACGGCGATCACTTGCCTTTGTCCGGGGCAATAGGCGGCCAGGAACTTCACAAACCAAAAAGTCAGACACGTTGATCCGACCATGATGATGTGTTCGACCTCGACACATCGCTGGCGGACGCCTACGCCGCGGTTGTCCTCGCGCAAGCGCGCAAGTGCGCGTACCGCAATGAGCCCGGCGGACAAACTGAAGGCATGTACAATAGGTACAGAGCGCGGAATGTTGTCCAGGCGCGTGAATGTGAAAAGGACGACGCAGGTCATCAGCTCAGCGGCGGCGACAGCCCTCAATACGTCCCATGCATCATTGACGCTGAAGAACCTTGAGACGCCGTCATGCAGGCGAAAAGCGGAAAAAGCCACGAGCGAAAGAGCCGTGCACATCGAACAATACAGCAATCCCTCGTAGGAAAGCATGTAAGCGTCGCGAATAGCCAATGCCATCATCGGCGAGGCAATTGCCCATGCGGTATCGAAGGGAGAAAACCGGATTCGGAAGTACCCCCTCGAC
>Ga0137388_10003467_pt1 | contig 10188 bp, 9 predicted proteins | sample 15con2h14AmetaG_FD_104644 | JGI IMG/M metagenome (GOLD analysis project Ga0137388, IMG submission 104644) | Vadose zone soil microbial communities from Angelo Coast Range Reserve, California, USA - 15con2h1.4A metaG | ecosystem: Environmental > Terrestrial > Soil > Vadose zone > Saprolite...
CGACGTGTTCACGCCGAAGCCGGAAGCGATCGAGCGGGCGAAGGCGATCATCGCGGCTTTCGCCGCCGCTCCCGGCGCAGGCACCGTGGGGATCGGCGGCGTGATGTACGACCGGCCGCATCTCGCGCGCGCGAAGCAGATGCTGGCGAGTGTGGGGGCATAGGCAATAGTACGCTTGTCAAATTGTCTTGCAGCTGTGTCTCTTTTTTGATACATGAATTGCAATGCCCACGGCCCTGAAGCCTATCCCGCTTGCGTTCTGGAGAACTGCGGCTGGCGGGGAGCCGGTGCGGTCGTGGCTGAAGGAACTGCCGCGCGAAGACAAGCGAACCATCGGACGAGATATCGGCCAAGTCCAATTCGGCTGGCCAGTGGGGTTGCCGCTCTGCCGACCATTGAGCGGCGGCTTGTGGGAAGTCCGACCATCGCTTCCGAGCGGACGGGAAGCACGTATCTTCTTCGGATTTCATGATGAGATGCTGATTATTCTGCATGCGATCATCAAGAAGGCACGGAAGGCTCCAGCAGAAGACTTGGCACTCGCGAAGCGAAGGTTGAAAGAGGTGCAGTCATGGCGAGAAAAAACCCGCATATAGGATCAAGTTTCGATAGCTGGCTGGATGAAGAAGGGATTCGCGAGGAGGTTACCGCCGCCGCAATCAAGTCGGTAATTGCGCATCAGCTCGCCGCCGAAATGAAGAAAAAGAAACTCACCAAGAAGCGCATGGCCGAGTTGATGAAAACGAGCCGCGCACAACTTGATCGTCTCCTCGATCCGAAGAACGGCAGTGCCACGATCGAGAGCTTACAGCGTGCGGCGAAAATCGTCGGCCGTGAACTGCGACTCGAATTGGTCTAATCCGTCCCGTCCATCAAGCCCGAATTACGGAAACAAAGCGGGACCGGCGACCGCGACTTTCTATTCGCGGTCTTCCTTCTTCTCCCCGTACACGGCGGCCGGATCGAACACCTTCTCGGCGTTCTTGAAATCGAGGATGAGCCGGCGCAGGTCGGCCTGCCTGAGCGGCACGGAGCGGTAGAAGCAGCTCTGCCGGCCGGTGTGGCAGGCGCCGGCGCCGATCTGCTCGACCCGCATCCACAGCGCGTCCTGGTCGCAGTCGACGCGCATCTCGACCACGCGCTGGATGTGGCCGGAGGTCTCGCCCTTCTTCCACAGCTTCTCGCGCGAGCGGCTGTAGAACCAGGCTTCGCCGGTGACGAGCGTCTTGGCGAGCGCGTCCGCGTTCATGTGCGCGAGCATCAGCACGTCGGCCGACCAGGCGTCGGTCACGATGCAGGTGATGAGCCCGTCGGCGTCGAACTTGGGCGCGAACAGGCGTCCTTCCTCGACCTGCTCGGTCGTGGCGCGCGGAGCGAAGGTGGACGCTTTTTCGGCCTTGGCCACGACCTGCCTCGCGGCTGGCGCGGGCTCAGCGGGTCGGACCGCCGCGCACCAGCGTGATGAACCGCACCTGCTCGCCGGGATCGTCGCGGAAGAGGCCGGTGAACTGGGTCGTGATGGTCTTCGAGCCTGGCTTCTCGACCCCACGCAGCGACATGCAGGTGTGCTCGGCCTCGAGCATCACGGCGACGCCGCGCGGCTTGAGCACCTCGTCGATCGCGGTGATGACCTGGGAATTGAGATGCTCCTGCGTCTGCAGCCGCCGGGCATAGACGTCGATCAACCGCGCGATCTTGGAGAGGCCGACCACCCGCTCGACCGGCAGATAGGCGACATGCGCGCGGCCGACGAACGGCATCATGTGATGCTCGCAGTGCGAATGAAACGGAATGTCGCGCACCAGCACGAGGTCGTCATAGGTGCCGATCTCGGAGAAGGTGCGGTCGAGGACCTCGACCGGAGAGGCGCGATAGCCGCCGTAGAGCTCGTCGAAGGCCGAGACCACGCGCTTGGGCGTATCGAGCAGGCCCTCGCGCGCCGGGTCGTCGCCCGCATAGGCGATGAGGATCTTCACCGCCGCTTCCGCCTCCTTGCGGGAGGGCCGCGGACCGGCCGGTTGCGGCTCGGCCCGGATGTCGGCCGGCAAGGGGGTGGGGTCAACTTTCTTGGTTACGGCGTCCATACGGTCGCTCCGTTCGACCGGAACCCTTGGCCCAAGGCCAGGCTCCGGGGGTGTCACCGGGCGCTCGTCGCGCCACATGAATAAGAACACCATACAGCGGCGAGCTTCGGCAAATTCGCCCGCCACCATATGCCTCGTTTGCATAGCTCGTGTGAACGAGCCTTCCTGCTGCCGGCGTTGGCTCTTCTCACCCCACCCGGCCGACCCCTATATAGTTCAACAGCGCGCGGGAACAATCAACACCCTGCGGGGCGGCGCGAGAACGTTAACCGAACAGCGGGCGCCATGCTCAACGAGGTCTATAACCGCCGGATTCTCGAGCTTGCCGGCAACATCCCCCGACTGGGGCGCCTTGCATCCCCGGACGCCAGCGCGACCGCGCATTCCAAGCTGTGCGGCTCGACGGTGACCATCGATCTCACGATGGACGGCGACAAGGTCACCGACTTCGCCCATGTGGTGAAGGCCTGTGCGCTCGGCCAGGCGTCGTCCTCGATCATGGCCCGCAACGTCGTGGGCGCGAGCGCCGAGGAACTGCGGGCATTGCGCGAGGGCGTGCGCAAGATGCTCAAGGAGAACGCCGAGCCGCCGGCGCAGGGACGCTGGGCCGACATCGCGGTGCTCGAGCCGGTGCGCGACTACAAGGCGCGGCACGCCTCGACGCTGTTGACCTTCGATGCGGTCGTCTCCGCCATCGAACAGATCGAAGCGAAGCGCCGCGCTCCCGCGGCGGCGCAGTAAACCTTCGCAGTACCGGAAAGAGAATCTACGGCGCGCGTGCCGCGTCGCTGCGCGCCGGGTTGAGGTCCGCGCGCGTCTCGGTGCGCGCGGGCGCGTCGCACGCGGCCGCAAACCGCGGGAAGTGACGAGCAAAGCCGCTGTTGCCGACGCGGATCAGGGTGCCCGGGTTGATCGAGCTCACCGTGCGCACCGTCATGGAGTCGGCGATCGCATCCGCGAACAGCTTGACCACCTCGGCCGGCACGGTGCCGCTCGCCAGCGTGTCGAGCTCGCGCTGATTGACGCGCGAAGAGACGATCTCGAGCCCGGCGGATTTGCCCTCGATCCAGAGATCCACCTGCTTGAGCGACGGCGAATCCCGGTCCTCGGGGCTGCGTCGCGTCTCCGCATAGGTAATCGCAAAAGTGCCCGCCACCGGCCCACAGGCGAGCGCAACCTCGAAGTTTCCGATCTTCTCGCCCTCGATGGTCAGCGGATGGCGGCGCACCAGCATGGCGCGGCCGAAACGGTCCGTCATCGACCACCCGCGGTCGCCCGCGTCCCCGCGCTTGGTCTCGCTCGTCGCGAGCGTGACCACCGTGCCCGAGGAGGCGGAAGCGCCCTGGACCTGGCTGAGCCGATCCTGGCTGTTGTCGAGCCGCGTGCGGCGCAGCTCATCGCGCGACAGCGCCCGCATCGGCTCCCACGGCGGGATGCGCAACGCGACCTCGAGCAGCTCGGCGCCGCCGCCCATCTCGAGGGTGTATTGCACGAGCTTGCCGATGTCGCGCTGGACGAGCACGAGATCCTCGGCCGAATAGTTTGCCGCGACCGCATCGTCGCGGCGATCGCCCAGCCAGATCTGGTGGACGAGCACCCGCGCTTCGGACGGCACGACGCGCTTCACGCCGCCGAGCAGCACGAAGGGGCACATCGACTGGCAGTCCGCGCGCGGCAACACCGTCACGCGCTTGCCGACGTCCTTGATCCGGCCAACCGTCGTGGTCATGCCGAGGGAGCGAAAGGCGCGGCCGAGCGCGATCGCGCCAAGCACCGAGCCGCCCTTTGAATCGAGCACGATGGTCGCGCCGCGCACGTCGCGTTCGCGAGCGAAGACCTCGAATTCGCGCGGCGTATCGGCGGTGATCATCCCGCTCGCCGAGATCAGCACGCGGCAGCTGGTGCCGCAGGTCTCGGCGGAACCTTCGTGATGCAGGGCAAACCGCATCGGCGAAGCGGAAATGTCGTCCGGTCGCGGTGCTCCGGAAAGCACCGAGAGTGAGCATACGGCGAGAACGATCCCGCCGCAGATGGATCGCAGCATGCGAAAACCCCGTGCATCCGTGTCGCTTCGCACCGCTCCTTCAAGCTACCGGGCGGTGATCTATTTTTCCTAAAGCGACGCGACTGTGTGCTGCCGATTCTTTTACCCGTCGCGCCAGAGAGCCGCTAGTGCAATCCCGCAACAGATCGTCGGCTGTCGTGCTTGTTGTGGGTAAATATGGCAGAAGCAAGCAACCCACGATAAAAACTGGAAAAGTTCGACCAATGGCGGACGCGGAAGAATACCTAGGGCACCCGCCCCGCTCCGCTCCGGGCGCGGCGCGGCGATGGCTTGGGGCGTGGCGCGCCGCCCCGCGCCGCATGGGGCGCGCCGGCGTCAGGCTCTATCGGCTCACTTTATCTCCGCTCGTCGGGTTCCATTGCCGGCATTTGCCGACGTGCTCGCAGTATTCCGAGGAGGCGATCGACCGGTTCGGGCTCTGGGCCGGCGGCTGGATGACGCTGGCGCGGCTCCTGCGCTGTCACCCGTATGGAACCTCGGGCCTCGATTTCGTGCCGGCGGCGCGGCCGCAGGGGGCGCGCTGGTATCTGCCATGGCGCTATGGTCGGTGGCGGGGCGTGAACCAGGTTCCCGCCCCGCCGCCGCACCCCTCCCCCTGACTCGCGACCGCGCCAACGGGCGGCCGGATCCTTACATCTGCGGCAGCGTCGACAGCCGCCGCGCCGCCTCCGGCGAGCCGTATTGCACCGCGCGATCGTACCAGGCGCGCGCCAGAACTACGTCCGACCGAAAGCCGATGACGCCGAGCTGCTTGAGCACCACAGGGTCATAGGTCGCGCCGAGCGCGAAGGCGGCCCGTCCATCCCGGGCCTCGGCGGCGCGGGCCAGGATCAACCGGGCGGCCGCGATATCGCCTTGTCCAAGGTAGTCCTCGCCGCGCTTGACGAGGCGCGCCACCTCGTCGGCCTCGAGCGCGCGCGGCTCAGGCGCCTGCGCCGCGGCAACCGTCTGGGTCGTGACCGGCGAGGGCGCCGGCGCGACCACCTCAGGGGCGACCGCGCGCTGTTCTTCGGCGACGCGCGCGGTGAGCTTGGTGGCCCGGTCGGACGTGCTCGCCACCGACCATGTGTTCGTGGCCGCCGACGTGGTCTCGCCCGCGGGCAGCAACGATTTGAACGGCAGCGGAATCGCTCCGACGAGCAGCAGGGCGATCCCGGCGGCGGCGCAGCCCGCAACCATCAGGCGGGCGACCATGCCGAGCGCGAGGCCGAGCGAGTCCCGCAGCGGCGGAGGAGGCATCGGAGCGGGCGCGAGCGACGGGCTCTGCAGCAATCTCTGCAAGGTGGCGTCGCTCTCGAACGTATCGAGGTTGCGCGGGTACACAATCTCGGGGAGCGGATCTCCGAGCTGGGGCGCCTGCGGCAAGCGGATCGGCACGACCTTGCGCGAGCGTGCCTGCACCTCGCGCGCCCAGCGCGGCGCGTATTGCGAGACCTCGTCGGGCTCAGCGCCCGGCGGCGGACCGAAATTTTCAGTGGGTCGGCTCACAAGAGTCATGGCCATCTCCCCTCCTCAGCGGCGCTCGCGCGCCGCGGTCCATTGCAGGAATTCGCGAAACAGCCGTTCGCGCTCGTCGCCCGAGACCGGCCCGGCTCCGCGCGTCTCGACGAAGCGCTCGAATTGCTCCTGGCTCGCCTCCTCGCGGCGCCGCTTGATCCAGTCCTGCGCGGCCGCGAACCGCGGCAGGCCCGGGAGCACGGCCGCGAGATTGACCTCGCGCCACTTGGGATGGCGCGGCGCCACCTGGAGATCGTTGATGTGATCGAAGAAGGTCTCGACGAACCGCTCGATGCGGCGATAGCGATCGCTGTCCTTCGGCCAGTTGTAGGCGACGAGCACCACGCCGACCGCCACCGTCTCGACGGCGCGGCCCGCCTCGATCAGGCCGGGATAATCCTGCGCCGCGAGCGTGGCCGGCAGATAGTCGTCCTGCAGCGGCTTCGCGTAGGGCACCGGCAGCAGGCGGAACTCCGGCCCCAATGCCGCCAGCGCCGGCGTGGGCGCCCCGCCGAGCAGCACGGTGGCGGCGATCTCGCGGCGCCTGAGCTTCCCGATCGCGTCGCTGTCGCTCAGATTGACCGCGCGCGCCGCAACGCCGAGGCGCGCGAATATATCGCGCGCCGTGAGATCGGTGCCGCCGCCCGCGGCGCCGAAATTGACGATGTTGCCGGCGAGCTGCTCGATCGACGTGAACCCCGAATCCGCGCGCACGACGAGATGGAGCTCTTCGTTGAAGAGTTTCGCGACGTAAGCGATCTTGTCGTCGAGCGGTCCGAACTCGCCGCCACGACGGAAGCGCGCGAGCAGGTTCGATTGGGTGAAGCCGAGATCGACGCCCTTGATGAAGCGGACGTCGCGGATATTGCGACCACCGCCGCGGCCGACGATCGGCATGATGCGCAGCTCGTCGCCGTCGTCGAGGACCGCGGCGAGATCGTTGGCCACCGCAAGATCGGTGGAGTTGATGCCGCCCGCCAGAACCGTGATGGTGTTGTTGCTCAGCCGCTCGCCGAGCAGCGCCGCCGCCGCATTGTTGTCCGCCGGCTCCGCGACCGGCCGCGCCAGGCGGCGATGGCGCGCATGCTTGCTCGACCGCAGCGACACCGTCCGCCGCGTCTGCTTGGCGGCCGATGGCTGCAGCGGTATCGGCTGCGCCGTCGTCTGCGCCGTCGTCTGCTGATTATGCGGGACGGCCGTCGCCTTGGGCGCGGGCTTGCGCGCGGCCACGCGTTTGGTCACGGTCCGCTTCGTCGGCTTCACGACTTTCGCCTGCTTCACGACCGCAGGCCTCGCGGCAGCCGCCGTTTGCGCGCCGACATCGGAGGTGCCGGCGGCAAGGAGCGCGATCGCGCCGAGCACGACACCACAAAGCTGAAAGGATCGAGACGCCGGCTGCGCGCCGCCACCCATAAGGTATCCCCCGAAAGCGCGAGCCGCAGGCCCTGACGGGCGGGGTCTCGCGGATCAACCGTTCACCTGGGGTGGATCGAGCCGGTCTGCCGCGAACCCTTGTCGCGGAACGCGCCCACTCGCGACCCGACCACCCATTCGCACGCGAAGACGGCGTTGAATTTCGGTAGGCAATTTGACGCGAATGGGGCCGCGGTGAGGCATTTTTGCCCAGATTGCGGGGTTATCGGCCATTGCCGGTATGTTTCGGCGGTCGAACCGATAGACGGGGCGGAGTCCCGTGGTCGCGCAGAGAAGAACCGTGACGTGACTGTTATTCCCCGGGCGCGGCGCCTTATTGCAGGCCGGATATGGGGGCGACTGCCTTGGAGATCGGTGGCGCGCCGCCGCAGAACACCAGCAGACTTGCAAGTGCCGGCATGAGCCCGGCGGTGGATAGCCTGATCGCCGCGTCGCTTGCGTTGGGCGGCTCCCCGGCCGCTCGCTCCGTGGCAGCTGATATCGCGATGGATTCACCGGCCTCGACGAGAGACGACGGCGACACAAATGCGGCGCTCACGTCGTAGTCGATCTTGTTGATCGACCTCGCGAACCAGCCGGGCCTCAGCGGTTCGGTCGTTGCGCCGGCCAAAAGGTTGACGGCGCCCGCCTCTACGCCCGGCACACGCTCGCGTGCGAGTTCAAGGTGGATGCGATCGGGCCTGGTGCAGCTGAGGCGGACCATCGCCGTCCGGTAATCGGGCTGCCCGAGTGTCGGACCGGACAAGAAGAGCTTGACGACTGCGCGCGATGGGTCGGTCACGAATTTCCATTCGCCCTCGAGAAATGTGCGCCGGTCGATGTTGAAGCGCCAGATTTCAGCGCGGGTGAGGTAGCGGATGCGATCATGCTCGACTTCTCGCGCCGTCTCGAGCAGTGCAGTATCGATCCCCATGTCGCGAAGGTAGCTCGTGATCTGCTCGCCATTGACGCCGTGATCAGGCGGTTTGATCAAGGGTGAATTGACGCCTAGTCTCACACCGAGTGGAACGTCGCGGACGGCGCCGCCGACCAGCGCGTAGACGCAAGCGGAATTGCATGTGGCCGAAGCGGTGTCGAGCCGCGCCGGCAGCTCGCGACCGCTGCCCTTGAGCCGGTCGCAGCCCTCCTCGCGTGGCTGCCTGCGATCGCAGCCCTCCGGCACGGTCCAGGCAACACCGGCGGTCAGCCCGTGTTCCCGCAACAGGCGGCCAATCGCGAGCGCGGCGGCGGTCGCGCCGCCGGGCGAATGGAAGTAGACGGGAAGCTTGCGCGTGCCGAGCCGCACGAGGAGCGCGTGCAGGCGCTGCGGCGCGTCCGAATCGAAAGTGCCCTCGGCGGCGATCCATTCGTCGCAGTCGCGGCCGCAGGCGCGGTCGCCCTTGGCAACGAAGAAGACCATCGGCGGCACGGGCTTGGTCGGCGTCGCGGGCGTCGATGGAAAACCTGGCAGAGCCTGACCGGGCGCACCGCGCATCCCGAATGGTGGTGGCGGCGCGCGCGGCGCGGGCGCCGCGGGGCCAGACGCCTGGTCGCTGGGGGCGGCCGTCGTGTCGAGCCTGGAGGTCGTGGGCGCGACGGCGCAGCCGGGCAAGAACTTCGCGAGCGCCGCCGCAAGCCCCGCCGTGGACAGCTTGATCGCCGCATCGTCCTTCTTGGGCGGCAGGACGGCCGCCGTCTCGGTGGCCGCCGATATCTCGATTGAATCGCCCGCATCGGAAAAAAACGACCGCGGCACGTAGGCCGTGCTCACGTCGTAGTTGGTCTTGTTGCTCAGAGACGCGGTTCGCCAGCCGGGCTTGAGAAACTGCGTCATCCCGCCGGCCGAAAGGCTGACCGCGCCGGCCTTTTCGCCCGGCACGCTCTCGCGCGCAAAATCGACCCGCAGCCGATCGGACGTCGAGCAGGAGAGACGCATCAGGGTCGTGCGGTACTCCGCCTGGCCCGGCTGCGGCCCGGCCAAAAATACCTTGAGGACCGCGCGCGAGGGCTCGTCGACGAGCTTCCAGCCGTCCTCGACAAACGTGCGCCGGTCGATGTTGAAGCGAAAGACTTCCGCCCGGGTGAGGACGCGCACCCGGCTGTGCTCGATCTCGCGCGCGGCCCGCAGCAACCCCGCATCGATCCCCATTTCCCGGAAATAGTCGGCGAGCCGTCCATAGCCCCTGTTCATGGCGTCGCGCACGACATGCGGCGGCGGCTTCACCCGGGTGTGACTGTGGGTATCGACGAACGTGATCGCGGAGGCGTGGACTCCGAGACCGACGGCAGGCCCGAGCTCCCGCACCGCCGCCCCGACCAGCGCGTAGACGCAGGCCGAGTTGCACATGGTCCGGTGGGTCTCGAGCTGAGCCGGCAAATCCTTGCCGCTGCGCTTGAGTTTGTCGCAGGCGGCCTCTCGCGGCTCCTTGGCGTTGCAGCCCTGCGGCAGGGTCCAGGCGACGCCGGCGGTCAGCCCGCGCTCACGCATGAGGCGGCCGATCGCGAGCGCAGCGGCCACCGATCCGCCGGGCGAATGGAAATAGATCGGCAGCTTGCGCTTGCCGAGCCGGTTCAGCAGTGCGCGCAGGCGCTGCGGCGCACCGCCATCGATCATGCCGTCGGCGGCGATCCACTCGTCGCAGCCCCGCCCGCAAGCATGCGGCTCTCCCTTGGCCACGAAGAAGGTGATCGGCGGCGAGGACGGCGTGCCCGGCGTTTCCGTCAGTGCGGACGCCGCCGTACTGAAAACGGCGCCAAGCAGCACCGCCAAACCCGTGAGCACGCTGTGTGGCATGGGTCCCCGTGTCTCCTGTCCCTGAGAATAGCAAGCCTGCGCCGCCGGTAGAAGCGATTCGCTTCTCTCAACCACAGCGGGCCCGGAAAAGTGGCATTTCTGGTTCACGGGCGGCGCGGAATGCACTATATCCCCCGACGCTTACCTGCGTTCGTAGGCAGCGAGTGAGCTACAGGAGCAGATGATGGTCGCGTTGACCTTCCCCGACGGCGCACGCCGCGAATATCCCGACAACAGCACCGGCCTCGACGTCGCGAAGGGAATCTCCCCTTCGCTGGCCAAGCGCACGGTCGCGATGGCGCTCGACGGCGCGCTGACCGACCTCGCGGATCCGA
>Ga0137388_10003469_pt1 | contig 10187 bp, 9 predicted proteins | sample 15con2h14AmetaG_FD_104644 | JGI IMG/M metagenome (GOLD analysis project Ga0137388, IMG submission 104644) | Vadose zone soil microbial communities from Angelo Coast Range Reserve, California, USA - 15con2h1.4A metaG | ecosystem: Environmental > Terrestrial > Soil > Vadose zone > Saprolite...
CAGAATCTGGCCATCCGGGCGACCGCAAGGGTCGCCCCTACATTTCACGTGAATGGTGATAGACAGGGCGACCGCAAGGGTCGCCCCTACATTTCATTCGATGGCAACTTTTTCTTCCAGGAGTTCGTGCATCGTCTTGAGCGATGCGCCAGTGCCCTTTTTACGCAGCATGAGCATTTCGGCGGCAATACTCAATGCGATTTCGTCGGGGGTCTCCGCTCCCAGATCAAGGCCGATGGGGGCATGAACTCGCGCCAGGCGTTCTGCCGTTAAGCCTTCTTTGAGCAGGTCCTTAAAGATGTGCCTGACTTTACTGGTGCTGCCGATCATACCGATGTAGGCGGCATTAGTCTCCAGGGCAGCACGCAGCGCGTCTTTGTCGAGATGGTGGCCGCGCGTGACGATGACAATCCAGCTTGCCTCATCCGGCTCCAGTTCGCGGATCGTCTGGGGAATATCACCGAAGGTGAGTTGAACATTGTCGCCAAATGAGTGCGGGTCTGCCAGGTCACGGCGGTCGTCGACGACGACGATGCGAAAATCGAGCTGAGCCGCCAGGCGCGACAGCGCCTGTGCCACGTAGCCCGCGCCAGCAATGATCAAGCGGGGCTCGGGACGGAGGACCTCAAAGAAGACCTCCAGCGTGGCCCCGCAACTGCCCACGGCCTCTCCCTGGTCGGCATCCAGGTGAATATGGGTGGTGTAGGTGCGGCCCTCGCGTATGGCCTGCAGCGCCTCTTGCAGCACCTTGCCGTCGGTTTTGGGTCCGGCGAAACTCCCGCTTACCGTGCCACCGGCACGGACGAGCATCTTGCTGCCGACGCCGCAGGGCGCGGCGCCCGAGGTTTTAACGACGCTGGCGACGGCTACGCGCTCGCCGCGCTGTAACGCGGCCTGGACTTCCTGGTAGATTGTTGTGGCACTCATTGCTCTCTCTCCTGCTGTTTGCTTCCTGCTCTATGGTGATACTCAACCCTTGAGTAGTATGTATAGCATATTATACAACACAAGCAAGGCTGAGATATATTTCGCCGGAGAAAGATTTGTGTTCCAGATGCGAAAATGCGGCCATCTAAATTGACATCCTCCCCATGGATAAATCCAGGGGATTCCAGTCCTCACGAACTGAGTTTCCTGCTTCATTGGCTAACAGTTTCACTTGTGCCAGCATGCACACAAGCCAGCGCTCTCACCTCCACAGGCCTCAATTCCCGCAAGCCCTGCGGTATTCACTTCTGCTACAGTTCATCAGTGGCGTGGTTCTTGCCACTGGCAAAGATCGAGAGAAGCGTGCATTGGTCAAACACGGTAGTGTTTTTACCCGTGGAACCGAATTACCACGGAAGCCGCAAGCACTATTTCGTTGTCAATGTACGATACACGCAGTATCGCACAAATTGGAACAAATGTCAACAAAACGAGAAGGTCTTACGCCGCGATCTGATAAATAAAAAGATATCTGCTGCCAGGACCTGGGTTTTGTCTATCTGAAATACAGCTTCTCGCCACTGTTCTCGCGGCATGGTATTGTAAGGAGGTTTGTCCATCTCCGGTCCGTCTCTTTGTGGCAAAAATACCTGGAAACCGGCCTGCTCGAGTTTCTGGGTGAGCTGTTGATTGAAGTGCCGCTCCGCTTGTGAGAAGAGCGGCCCGGCAAAGTAGATGAGCATGTTGTCCTCCTACAAGATATTTGTTCCTCATTGTACATCATGCTTGCTGATAGCGCACGGCACAGGAAGGTAACATCAGGACGTTTAAGACGTTACCTCATTTTGGCCTTCAGAAAAGAATAGTTATGCAGGTGGATGATCCATCTCAACTCACCTTGTCTTTTCTTGACGCGGTGAGCTGCATAGGATATAATGTTTAGAACAAATGATCTAACTCAACATAGACAAGCAAGCAGAGAGGAACAGGAGTACAGTATGACTGAGCAAACCAATGGGTATAGCCGTGATGAACAGCGTTTCCGGCCGTTCAATCCCAACGAACATGTTATCGAGATCAAGACAAAAAATGGACTGGCAGACTACCTGCCGGTGCAATGGCGGCTAGTGTGGTTCCGGTCCGAATGCCCGGAAGGCAGCATAGAGACTGAGCCAGTTCAGATCGATCTGGACCGCGAGACCGAGGAAGAAGGTTTTGCCTGGAATGAAGAGAAGCGGCGCAGCGAGAAAGTGATCAAACGCGCCAACGGCTTTGCTATGTTCCGCGCTGTCGTTAAGAATGGTAAGGGCGGTATAGGCACAGGAACGAAGTCAGAGAAAGCCGCGAGCTTTCCCGACTACATTGAAAAAGCGGAGACCGGTGCCATTGGACGTGCCCTGGCTGCACTCGGGTATGGCACACAATTTGCTCCTGAGCTCAACGAGGAACATAGGATAGTCGACGCGCCCGTCAATCGAAGTGCCGCTCCTTCAAGCGGCAATGGTGGCGCAGAAAACTCTACCATTACTCCCATCACGCGCACCAACGTAGCCAGGAGTGGGAACAAGACGAGTGGAAACAGCCAGCACGCAGCCGTGGCGGAGGGCGCTCCCGGGGTAGCAGCTACCGAGAAACAACTGACCAGTATTCGCAAGCTTTGTGAATACCTGGGCAAGCCCGAACCAGAACAACAAGCGGCTTTGAGTTACGTGAAGGCGAAGGAATTGCTCGATCAGCTCACCTTGGAATACAAGCAGCGGCGCGGTGCCTAGAGCACAAAAGCAAGGGTGGTCGTAAGGCCACCCTTCTACGTTTGTACCACATAAGTACTGAAAAACACTAAGTTCATTTTCCGCATCAAGTTCTCTTGACGAAAGGTGATACGATATGCGTGGAGGATGCCTTGTAACTGCTGGAGGGAAAGATTGGACACTGCTCCGGAAAGTGAAGAACGACCGTCTTCCTTTGCTCGACAGCTCACCCAGGTGCATACGATCACGGATCGTTTTTCAATGGCAAATACTTACCTCATCAACGATGAGCGCGTTGTCATCGTTGATCCCGGTTCTGAATCGAACACGCACTCAGCTCTGGACTATCTCCGGCGGTTTCTGCATCGCTCGCCCGCTGATGTCGACCTGGTTGTGCTGACGCATCTCCATCTTGATCATACTGCTGGTGTGACTTCGCTGCGGCAGGCCTGTAGTGCGGCGGTTGCAGCTTCTGCTGCTGCCCGGCAATTGGCAGAGTCGAAACCGCGAGTGAACAGGGTCGTGCCTGGGGTGACACACTTCGCCAGCCAGGTGTTACCAGGCGCGCTTCATCATCTCGATCTTTTTCCCCCGGAATATGAGCAGCAGATAAAAATGGTGGATGTCTGGCTAGAGGATGCAGCCGGAGTACCCCGTCATCCTACCTGGCGGGTCATTGCCAGCCCCGGTCACACGCCTGAAAGCCTCTGCTTGTATAATCCCTTTACTTACGAACTCATCTGCGGGGATACGGTAATCACCCTGGAAGGCGGTGGTTCGCTGGTCCGTGGAGGTACCAATCGCCGCGAGTTAGAAGAGACCCTGTGGACGTTACGCAGCTTGCAGGTCTATTATCTCTACCCCGGTCATGGCCGGCAAATTATATCGAAACACGCCTTAACTACCATGCAACTGGAATGGTAATGGCGCCAGAAAATAGTTAGCAGGGTTCATTCTTTTTTAGGTTTGCTAGGCAGACGTAACGGTGCTGGACCGCTGATGGCGCGTGTACCTGGTGACAGGGGCAAAGGTGTGAGCGGAGTTGTGCGTGCTGTCGATATATCAGGCTGAGAAGAACCAGACTGCTCCAGGGGCGTCGTTGCAGGTGGCTGGTCATTGCTGGCAGGAGTTGGGGTCAAGGATGAGCGGCGCATATGACGCAGCAGTAGATCATCTTGCCCTGCTGGAACGCTGGCGCGCTCGGCATATTCAAAGAGCAATCGGTGTGAACCGATCTCAAGTACGTCTCCTTGTTTGACTGAAGCAGAGTCCTTGATAGGTCGTCCATTCAGCAGGACACCATTGAGGCTGCCGCAGTCCGTTACACAGGCAGCTCCCTGATTCCAGGCCAGTTCTGCATGGTAGCGTGAAGCCATATCATCATCCAACCAGATATCGTTATCTTCTTCGCGGCCTATCTTTATTATTGCCCGGGTGAGCGCCAGCCGCTGACCCTGAAAACGACCCACGCGATGTTCGAGCCAGCCCCAGGGCGTATCTTCGCCAAAGACGAAAGGAGCCGGTGTAACAGGGGCATCAGGTTGATGTTGCGGCATCATTACAGTAGAGGTGTTCGAGTCATCCCGGGCGGCGTGCTTATACTGCCTCGCTATACCGACCGAATCGGTCGAGAGACGCGGCAGTGTGAAAAGGGAGTATGCGACGGTGACGCTTAATGGCAGGAGCCAGCCCCAAAGAGCTACGTAGGCAAGCGCAACCTCGACCTCCGCAGTAGCAAGCGCAGCTTGCTCGGCGTTAAAACGCACATTATACCAGACAAGAGCAGGCAGCAGGAGCAAAGCAGAGATGACACAGGTTACGATAGCCCCCGTAAGTTGGCGGGTGGTACCTCGCCTGCGTAAAGAGGTGTAGAGGGTGTTGATGGCTATAGCGACCATACAACATGCTAACCCCCCATAACAGCCGAGGTTAAACCAGGTTGGAAAATCTACGCTGTTCGTAGCCGTACTCCCTCTTCAAACCATCGGTCCTATGTCCGCCTTGCGAGCGTCACCGACCAGAATTACATCTAGAATGGTGCGCCTTTTTACGTTCTGCGTGTACAGGTTGTCGGCAAAGACGTTGGCCGAGGCGCCAGCAACACCGTTATTCACCAGTACAGCATCCCAGTACTGGAAGTGCCGGTCATCAGGGCTGACTGCGACACCCAGGAAGGCGTGCCCGGGAATAATAACAATCTCTGCATGCAAGCCGATATGCTCTACCGCAGAGGCCAGTAAAGCCGTTAGCTCGACACACATCCCACTATGTTGTTGCAATACTTCTGACGGAAGCTTTATATTCTGTGTGGCAACACTACTATCGCCCGGGCCATTGTATGGCACGTCAGCCTGAACATATTGTATCTGGTAATCGATGCGCATAGCATCGAAAATGGCATCGACCTGGTCAGCGACTTGCTTACGGCTCGCTCCATCGTAGCCGATCATAGCTGTGGGAGCTGGAGGTGGTTCTGCCTGCAGGTGTGTTGTCGCCTTAACAATCAAATCTGTGATGGCTGGATCATCGGGCGTGACCCATGCCGCGATCTTCAAACGGTTGGCTGCTACCCATTGCATTAACCAGCGCGAATGGAGTAGCAATGGGCTATCATTGACGTAGTAGCGATGCCCCTGGGTATCTGTCACCCAGACATGCAGGGACGTGTTGTCCTCAGCGGTGAAGGTGCGCAGTATATGCGTGAGCAAAGGGGGAGTGAAGGACACTGATTGCGTGCCAGCATTGGCATTGACCGTCTGGGTCTGCACCTGACTAAATCCGGAAATATCCAGGTTTATCAGTAATGTCAAAGGATTACTGCTACTGTAATCGATGGCAAACAGGGCGTAGTGAGTGGCAACATAGGAAGGATAATAGGCACTGAAGATTGCTGATGGCGCACGCACGCAGATGTGTACAGGCGGCTGGCCGCCACAGTGTTCCTGGCTGGCCAGGCTACCCTGTTGGTAGCGCGAATAGGCTTGAAGACCGACGGCAACATAGCCTCCGGAGAATCCAACCAGCACTGCTAGCGTGAGAAGCAGAATCATGAGTTTTTTGCCCATCTGTTTCCCTTATCCCTTGTGCTGGTGCATGTTTTTACATGGCTTCATGCGCCGGAGAAGATGTGTCACCTGTGTTCCTGCTTGCTCGTTCCTGCATATGAGTCGAGATGCATTTATGCTATACTGCATTAACAGAACAAGAGGATATATGCACAGGGAATTATATCATCCTGTATCAGGGTGGACAAATGGATGGGACTTGTGGGTCAGGTCTTTTCAGTTGTCCAACAAATGTGATATGAGTAAAGGGTCAGGTCTTTCCAGTTGTCCACGAATGTCAGGAACCCCATAGCTGAACGCTAGGGGCTTGTGTACTGTGGAACGCTTACGTTTCGGCTGTTACAAGCTCGGTATCCTGTCCAGGCTCTGGGGAGCAATCCCCTCCGTTAGCGAGGAGTGTTCACGTTCGTACCTACGGATGCCTCCTCAGTCTGTAGCTCTATAACTCTTGGGTTAAACAGCAGTAGCGGGGTTAGGGCAGTGCTCAAGAGAAAGTACCGCTCCCACGATAAATCGGGGAGCTACAGTAGAGTGCCGATTTATCGAGCACGTCTGGGGAGCAATCCCCGCGTCACACAGGCCCTTACGGGCACGGTTTGGCCGTTCCGTACCACCAAAACGGCCTCCCGCAAGGGATACAAATCTCGCACGCATGCGCGTGCCCTTTCTTTCCTCGCCTCTGGCTAAAGCCCAGGGCATCCAGAAAGGAATTTTGGTTGAAAAATCGATCGCACCTGGCACGAGAAATCGTTGAAACGGTAGCGCTCACGCTGCTCATTTTCTTCGTTATTCGCTTTGCGATACAGAATTACCGGGTCCAGGGCTCTAGTATGGAGCCTGGCCTTACCACAGATCAGTACGTGCTTATCAATAAAATAGCTTACCTGTTTCATGCTCCCCAGAGAGGGGACGTGATTGTGTTTCACTGGCCGGTAGATACCTCAAAAGATTTCATCAAGCGCATAATCGGCGTACCGGGTGATGAAATCAGCTATGATAGCAACTCGGTTCGCGTTAATGGCGTACCACTTAACGAGCCTTATGTAAAAACGGAGTCTAGCTCTACTGCCAGTGTATACAAGGTAAAGCCCAACGAGTACTTCGTCATGGGCGATAACCGCTCGGGCAGCGATGATTCACGCGATTGGGGTCCGGTCCCATCCGATTATATCGTGGGTAAGGCAGTGATAGTATACTGGCCGCTCACCAGTTGGAAGCTGATCGACACCTACCCATCTGTCTATGCACAGATTAAGGTGAGCCAGTAAAGGGAACCATAGCATGCGAGATGCGGGGGAGGAATACCCATTACATCAACCAGAACACAATGGACACCAACACTCGCTTGACGGCCAATCCACGCCCACACCGGCACAGGAACTTCCGACAGGCCAGTCAGAACAAAGGCCGCTCCACCAGCGCGAGATAGCAAGCAGTCCTCAATTACCTGGCGGTCGCCTTAGAAAGACACTGATCGCCGGGGTGATTACCGGTTTTTTGTGTGCAGCGCAGGGTATTGTTATTGTGCTCGCGAATGCAGCACTCTACCAGTCGGCCAGCGCGACGCCGCTGGCAAAGTTAACGGTCAATACAGCTCTGACGATTCTGGGTATACAAGCTCTCATTTATTTGATCAGTGCTCTTATTTGCCTGGTCGGGGGATTCGTAGTAGGCAAGATCGTAGTGCAGCGCAGGCTGGGGTTTCTGGCGGGCTTCATAGCAGGGTTGATCATCTATGGTACGGGGTTTCTACTCAACTACATTCCAAACTACCCGGGCAATCGTCCGGCCAGCGGAGCAGGCAATGCGGTCGGCATCGCGAGCGGAATTCTATTATCACTTATTGTTCTTCTGATCTCCGGTATTCTTGCAGGATTGATCAGTCTCCTTGGCGCCTGGTTTGCCACACGCCAGCATCCCTATTACGTGGGGTAGCAGGGCGACCGCAAGGGTTGCCCAATAGGCATCAACCGAAGAAGCCGGTCCACGATTTCCGTAGGGGCGGGAGTGGATGAGAGGCGGGGGGAGGGCCTTTATGGCCGCCCGCTCCTGGGGCAGCAGACACGCTCGTGCTCCATGGCCGCCCGTTCACGTCACGGACAAGGGTGACGCGGGCGGCCATAAAGGCCCCCACACCACCCCACGCCGCCCACGCCCCTACGGGGCAAGGCCTTCATCTACGTATCTTAGGTTGATGCGGATTGGGCGACCGCAAGGGTCGCCCCTACATTTCTAGTCTTCAAGCGCACTTATCCTGCTACTTCGGCATGAAGTATCCTCAAGATGATCTCTTCCTTACTTTCGCCTTCTATGGAACTCCAGGCGGGTTCGAGGCGGAAGATGATAGTTACATACCTGGCATCTTTGAACTGTTGAAGTTGTGTACCGGCATGGATGAAGAGACCATTGAGCAGCGCTCCTTTCGCTGCCAGGCGCATGCGCAAATTGCGTCCCGCTGCTCCGCTCGGTCTGCAACTGAGCAGGCGGAGATGTTCCAATTTGAAGATAGGATCGGGGTTGGCCGCCCCAAATGGGCCGAGCTGTTGAATCTTGCTGTAGGTAGTGTATTTGAGGCGTTCCGGCCTCGTGAAGACAAGATCGACCATACGTGCATTGCCAGGTAAGGCCTGTTCCGGTTCTATGGCGACGCTCGCTAAATCAGTCATGTCTGCTTCTACCAGCAAGGGTTCAATAAGCGCTGCCTCGCTGCCGCTGCTGTACCATTTCAGGAGGTGCTGGCGTAGATCTTCGATACTGGTGTTTGCTATAGTAAACCCGGCTGCCTGCGCGTGCCCCCCGTAGCGTTTAAGGAGATCGGAACGAGCACGTAGGGCCAGGATGAGGTTGAAACTAGCGTGACTGCGCGCAGAGCCACGACTATCCTCTTCTCCCCTACTCAACACGAATACCGGACGATTAAGTTCTTCCACGAGTTTGCCTGCCACCAGCCCAATGATACCTTCCGGCCAACCGTCACCGCTCACCAGAATGACCGCGTCGCCGGGGCGTTGTTTTGCCTCCGCGCGCACCTTGTTCATGAGGTCTTCCGTCTGCTGCTGGCGTAAGGCGTTCAATGCTTCGAGTTCTCCGGCATAGCGCGCAGCTTGTTCAGCGTCGTCAGTAATCAAAAGTTCGAGGGCGACAGAGGCATCCTGCATACGCCCTGCTGCATTGATGCGGGGCGCCAACACGTACGAAATATCTCGCTCGCGCAGCCTATCCTGCCGCAGATTGGCCTTCTGTATCAGCGCCAGCAAACCGGGTTTGCGCGTCTGCTGCAATTGCTTCAACCCCAGGCGCACTAAGGTATGGTTTTCACCGAGCAAGGGAGCGACGTCGCTGATGGTACCAATAGCGACCAGGTCCAGCAGGTCATGCTCTTCGACGGCAGATCGTTTGTAAGCGCGATAGAGCGCCTGCGCGAGTTTGAACGCTATACCAACGCCACAGAGGTAGCGCTCGCCATAGGTACAATCGGGGCGCCAGGGATTAATCATTGCATATGCCTCTGGGCGTGGCTCTGGTGGATGGTGGTGGTCAGTGATGATGACATCGATTCCCAGGGTGTTCGCGTGTGCTACCTGTTCCACGTCAGAGCTGGCACAATCGGTGGTGATGAGCAGCGATGTGCCCTTACTCTTGAGATTGTCAATTGTAGCGATATTGAGGCCACGGTTTTCACGCAGGCGATTGGGGATGTAATAGTCGAGTAGATTGCCTGGATGGCCTAGTGTGCGCAGGGCGCGGATCAGAAGGGCTGCAGAGGTGACGCCATCAGCATCGTAGTCGCCGTGGACGGTAATATGTTCCTGCCGGGCCAGAGCACGTTGAATACGTTCTAGCGCACGAGGCATGTCGATCAATGTGAGCGGGTCAAGCGTGCTGCCATAGTCTGCATCGAGGAACGTGCGCATCGCTGCGGGAGATCTGATGCCTCGATCATACAATAACTGGGCATGGAGAGCTTCTATCCCCGCCTGTTTGAAATGCTGGAGTTGCGCGTCGTCAAGCCGATCACACACACGCCAGGAGGTTGAGATAGAAGGTAATAGCTCCATCTTCCTATCCTTTTTGCTAATCGGGCAGCAATCGTAAAAACACCTCGTTGCCGAGTAAGCGTCCTCGTTTACTCAGGCGTAACCATTCCGCTGTTTGTTCCAGCAAGCCAGCAGCTTCTACGGCGCACAGGCGATCACCAACAAATTGTGCTAACGTTTCGCTAAAACGCTGCTCAAAGCTGGGTAAATGTATGCCCATGGCGGTGCGTAGTTCCAGGAATGCCGTTTCAGTCATCTCCTGAACGCGCTCTATCGTTTCACTCTCGGCCTCGGGACGCAGCCGGGCCTTTAGCAAACGGATGTATTCCAACGGCGCAAGTACATTGGAGAAACGCCGTCCACCGAAGCTGGAGTATGCTCCAGCACCCATACCGAGGTAGGGCAGA
>Ga0137388_10003470_pt1 | contig 10187 bp, 10 predicted proteins | sample 15con2h14AmetaG_FD_104644 | JGI IMG/M metagenome (GOLD analysis project Ga0137388, IMG submission 104644) | Vadose zone soil microbial communities from Angelo Coast Range Reserve, California, USA - 15con2h1.4A metaG | ecosystem: Environmental > Terrestrial > Soil > Vadose zone > Saprolite...
CTGGGAATACGAGCAAGCAAGATACCCTTGAGTCGCATGCCGCCGCGCTGGTTTATGTTGACGCGCAGCTCCCGCCCCTTTTCGCAGCCATGCTGCGTCATGCACCCACCCTGGTTATTCTCTGCTCCGATCATGGTACGGCCTACGGTGAGGATGGCTATTATGGGCACCGCCTCGCTCACCCGGTGGTCTGGCTGGTGCCCTATGCCGAGTTTGTTCTCCCCGATCAAGAGGAAGGAGTCTAATTCGTGTCAATGCTTGCGCAACTGCTTGAGGGCACGCCGTATATCTCGTATACGTATGCCTACCCGCACAAAACTGACTATCGTTACTTTCCTGAGCCGGTGCCGGTGGCAGTTCTCTGGCAACATGAGAACCGCGATGCGGTCTTTCTCTACGTGCACGTGCCGTTCTGTGAAATGCGCTGCGGCTTCTGCAATCTCTTCACGACGGTCGACTCTGCAGCACAATTCACGGCAAGCTACCTGGACGCGCTGGAACGGCAGGCGAAAAGCGTGCGAGGCGCTGTGGGAGAATTACGTGTGGTGCGCATGGCGCTTGGCGGTGGCACGCCAACCTTTCTGGCTAGCGCAGATCTTGCCCGTCTCTTCGCCATTGCCGAGAAGTTGTTTTGCGTTCAGCCCGGCTCCATCCCCACTTCGGTTGAGACATCGCCGCTTACAGCGACACCCGAAAAGCTGCGCCTGCTCCGCGAGCATGGCGTTGACCGTATCAGTATTGGCGTGCAAAGCTTCGTCGAGGCCGAGGTGCGAGCGGCTGGCCGCCCACAGCGGACGGCGGTGGTTGAGCAGGCGCTCGATGAGATCTGCAGCCTGGCGTTTCCGACACTGAATATCGATCTGATCTATGGCCTGCCCGGTCAGACGGTCGAGAGTTGGCTCTCCTCGCTGCGCATGGCTCTACGTTATCATCCAGAGGAGTTGTTCCTCTACCCGCTCTATGTGCGTCCGCTAACGGGCCTGGAGCGTACCGGCGTCACACTCCCTAGCGGCAAACAGGATATCCGCCTTGCTTGCTACCGCGCTGCCTGTGAATTGCTCCTCGCAGAAGGCTACACCCAGGTTTCTATGCGTATGTTTCGTGCCACGCATGCGCCTGCGCAGACCGGGCCAGTCTATTGTGTCCAGGATGATGGCATGATCGGCCTCGGTTGCGGCGCACGCTCGTATACACGGACACATCACTATTCCCACGAGTATGCGGTGGGTGCTGCTCCTATTCGTTCCATTCTCCATACCTATGCGGCGACACCCGCCGATGCCTTTGCGTTCGCCCGCCATGGCTACGTCCTCAATGGTGAAGAACAGCACCGCCGCTATGTGCTAAAATCACTGTTGGAGGCTGGGGGACTTTCTCTGCTCGCCTATCAGCGGCGCTTCGGCTCGATGGTACTCACAGATCTCCCCATGCTCCATGAGTTGCTGGACTGCGGGCTGGCAACAGTCGCAGATGAAGTGATGACACTTACCCCAGCGGGGCTTGAGCGCTCGGATACCATCGGCCCCTGGCTCTACTCGCTGCCTGTCCGTCAGTTAATGGAGGAGTATACCGTCCAATGAAGCTCTCGATTCTCTATCGTGGACCGCTCTCGAGCTGTAACTACGGCTGTGACTACTGTCCTTTTGCCAAACATCGCGAGACCTATCAGGAGCACGAGCATGACCGCTCTGCCCTGGAGCGCTTTCTGGACTGGGTGGCCTCGCGTTCTCAGGACTGCATCGCCGTCTTTTTCACTCCCTGGGGCGAAGCACTGGTGCGCAGGCGGTATCAGGAAGCGTTTGTGCGTCTCTCGGCCTTGCCGCAGGTGACGAAAGTAGCTATTCAGACCAACCTCTCCTGCCGTCTCGATTGGACGGAGCGCTGTGACAAGTCCAAAATCGCGCTCTGGACGACCTACCATCCTAGTCAAACGACGCGCGAGCGCTTCCTGGCAAAGTGCCAGGAGCTGATCGCGCGTGATGTTCGGTTTAGCGTTGGCGTCGTTGGTCTGAAGGAGCATGTGCAAGAGATCGAGGCGCTGCGCAAAGCACTGCCAGAACAGGTGTATCTCTGGATCAACGCCTACAAGCGCCTTCCAGATTACTACACCCTCGATGAGATGCGCGACTTGAGCAACATTGACCCACTGTTTCCTCTCAATACCCGGTACTATGCCAGCCAGGGACACCCCTGTCATGCGGGCCATGGCGTCATTTCGGTGGATGGGGATGGCGTGGTGCGACGCTGCCACTTCATTAAAACACCGATTGGCAATATCTACGACGCTGATTTTGAGCAGTGCCTCACTGAACGCCTCTGCACGAATGTCGTCTGCCACTGCCACATCGGCTACGTCCATATGCCAGAGCTGCACCTGGATGAGGTATTCGGAGAGGGAATTTTAGAGCGCATTCCGGCTCGCCGCATCTGGTAAAAGCAAAGGGAGAGAAAGATGAGTCTTCTTCTCTCCCTGCTGTTTTTATGATTCGGCAACTGGCCGATAGTCATCGGGGTTATCAAAACCTGCGACCCAGGCCGCCGCCTGATGACAGGTATGCATAGTTGGTGGCACCCTGAGGGTGTACTGTCTGCTGGTTGAGGGACATTGAACCGCCAGAAAAAACATCGGCTCATCATCCGCCATCGCAATGCGCAGCAAGCGTCGCATGCCCCCCGGATCGGTATCCGAATCAAGAATCTCTGGTTGTACTTGCTCAATAAATCGCTCTTGCCCCATGCGCTCCAGCAGGACACGACGACGTTCGACATTGCGCTCTCTGAGCACGTCATCGGCCTGAATCTCCAGCGGTCTGAAGGCGATTTGTTCATTGATTCTGACACCGCGCCAGCGCAATGCGGTATCTCGCATTGACGCCGGGAGTGCTGTAATCGCCGTGTCGGCCAGGTCCAGCCAGCCAGTGATCTGCAATTGTGCTGGCAGCACTCGCAAGGCGCTACAGCCACTCACATCGAGTTGCCCAACTCCGCGCAACCAGCTCGGCAGTTCCCGCAGTGCAGCACACTCTCTGGCGGTCAGACGCCCTATTCGCTCCCGGCCGTGCTCTGGGAACGTTGTGATACGCACACATCGAGTAATATCCAGAAAGTAGCTACCGAATGCGTCAGGTAATGCCCGCAGTGAGGTGCAGTCCCGTAAGATCAGCACAGCCACTTTTAAGCCTTTGGGTAATTCCTCCAGCTGCTGACAGCTGCTCAAATCCAGGCGATGCGTGACCTGGATATCTTCCGGCACAGTCCTCAGCGGCGTACCTCGCGCGGATAGCTCATAACAACGCATGCCACAAGGCAATGCACACAATGATTGGCACCCATCCAGTGTTAAGCGCCCCGTGACGGTTAATCGCTCCGGCAACGACTGCAATTCCCAACAACCAGAGAGATCCAAGTCCCCTTCCACTGTCGTTCCCGCCGGAATATTCCCATGCTCCAGAACGTGTTTATCGGCAATAATCCAATCCGTCATACAATGCTGCCTCTAGCTATCAGCTAATCTCTCACGCGCAAAATGCTCTCAGGGGTATACTCGCGCTGCTGCCATACCCGATACAATCCAGGAGGCAAGACGAGAGGTTTATGCTCTTGGTGCACAATTCTTGTTTCGTTCTGCACTTCCAGAAATACTTGCGCACCATATTTCCAGATCTGTGCCTTTCTTGCATCTTCTACGCGATGACTATGTCCTGTCACCTCTCCCATGGCCAGCACCAGTGTAGGCTGCCGTTCTGCGCTTGCCGGGATCTGCTCAACGGTAGCAAGTAACACATCTCCATGTCGCCATAACATAGACCTTTTCTCCTTCTTCCTTTATTCTCAAAATGCCAGATGTCTAGAGAGGATTGCCCAGGGTACAGCCATGACTAGGGGAAGCTGTTTTGTAGTTCCAGACCTGCGTTCTGTCCCTGACATTCTCTTCTTTCTCATGCACAGAAAAGCGGCAACGATATTGCGGGGAAGGTGAAGAATCTGTTTGGCCCAGTGTTACAGATCAGTAAGCTGCTACGAAGTGTAAAGTAGAGGACAATAGAGAACTGGATGCTATTTTTTCAAGCAAAACAAGCGAGCGAATTGCCTGTGCTGGCTACATGGAATATCCGTTCCAAAACGAGGAAAGAAAAAGCTATGAGGAAAAGCTTCTTGCCACCTCGTTGGTATGTAGATGACGCGGAAAGATATTGGTAGAGTCATCAGAGTCGCTCTATTTTGGAACGGATATTCCATGTAGCCAGCACAAGGGAAGTCATACACGCATCCCGTGGGCAACACAGCCAAGTTTGATCTTACGTATGCATTAATACCTGCCCATTATTGTACTGAGCAGTATTCCAATCCAACACATCAGCCAGCATTTGCCGAAAAGCTTCCAACGCCTGTTCGCGTTCCACCTCATCTGGCATGACGGTGCTTCTCCAGATCAACACAAGCTCTATTTGTCTTGGACTGATCTCACTTCTCACAACATAACGTGCAACCGTTCCTGGAAAGACATGTTGCCCGCCACGCTTCACCTCTTCCAGTCGTTGCATTAACTGCTTCTCGCGTTGAGGCCGCATCTGCACAGAGATAAAGGTCATAAACTGGGTGTTCTCAGTGGATGAGATGCGCCAGGCAAGCGTATTTTTACGTGGACGCCCAACAATTTTCCGCTTAAAATTTTTGACGTCATCCAAGGGAAGCAAGAGCACATCGGCTGCCCGCACAGCGGGGAGACGTTTCATCTCGACATATAAGCGAACCCGACGCTCAGAAATGCCGAGGATCTTTGCAGCCTCTTTCGTGGAGACGTAGCCTGGAAGATCGGGAATGTTATCGGTCATGGAAGTAGTGTATTTGGGGGATCTTATTTCTGAAAAAATCCGCTTAAGGACTATAAATATATATTCCCAGCTAGGATTATTCAAAAATAGTCATATCCGTGGTATAATTATCTTCATCGGTTAGAGACTCAATCTTCAGAGGGGGAGGTAGTGATCGGAGAAGAGAGCAGGTAAAATCCTCAGAAATCAAGCACAGTAAGAAGGACGGCAAATCGAAGTAGCTTCATCCAGCATCTGAAGTTGTTTACGGGAAGCGCCTCTATCTCGACTGTCTACGGCGTTTCTATTAACCGGTAGAATCCAAGGGGCCTCACGAGGGCCTTTATTTGATAGTGTAGAAAAGCGTACAACCCGACGGGATATCTATTTAAGCAAGCGGACAAGCTGGGATCAGGGCCTGCATACGCACAAGTACGCTCATGCACTTCCTTGATCCACTTAGCCGAGGTACACATGTCTGCGGCAGAATGTGTCTTCTGTGTCGATCTATCTCTCCTAATCATGAATTTGAGCATGCATCGAACGTGCCCTCTGAGCATAGACATCGAAGGCCCCATACGCAAGTGAGACATTAGCTGCCTAGTGTTGTCAGGAAGCAAGGGCTGCTACAATCAAGTCGAGCATAGATGGAGGCAGTAGCCAATGGCACTACGGTTACGAGTGAAAGAAGTTGCCAGACAGAAGGGTTTCAGTATGGGAAAACTCCAGAGGGACGCCGATGTAGCATATAACACGGTCAAGCGGATGTATAAAAATCCTTACCATGTGATCACCACAGAGACCCTTGGAAAGCTGGCTCGAGCTTTGGGAGTTCCACCAGGAGAGCTGATTGAAGAAGTGGCGGATGACCTTCACAAGCAATCTATCTCACGTTGAGTTGCAGTCTTGATGTTAAGAACCCAATCCACCTTTTGAGGCAATTCCGTTGTTTTCTAGTGTAAGGATGCATACCTTCTATGAAGAGGCGAAAGAAAAAGCGGGGAAGTCCTTTCAAACCCAAAATGTCCCGGCAAGCGCCGAAGCCCCGAACGATCGAGATGGAGCCAGAAGAACTCGCTGTCTACGTTCGTCTTGCTGAGAAGGAAGTACTGCCGATCATCAAAAAAAAGAAACTCAGTCCTGGAACAGCCCAGTTTCTCCTTGCTCAATACACCCAGATGTTGGTCACTGGCAAGAATACCCTCACAACCGAGAGTGCCATGGCCGCCTCCAGTGCTGTTATGACTCTCTGGGAGGCAGGGTACTACACACCTGGTCCTGACTATCCCTATACCCTCGAAGAAACACTACAAGAGATAGAGGAAGGCCTTAAGGCCAAGGGAGACTACGCGGATGCGTTCCAACCGTTCAGGCCCATCGAGGTAGTGCCACCAAGCGGCATGGGCCAGGTGGCAGGCGGGGTCGTAAAACATCCGGAGACCGACCTGTGGCAAATCTGGATGATTGTCAATGGGCCCATGGTCTATTTTGGCGCCTACCGCGATCTGACCGCTGCCCACAACGGTCTGGAAGAACTCGTACATCTATCAAGGAGAGGTGGCACACACACCCAGGGGATCGCCTTGTCTCACAAGCTGCTTTCTCAAGGGGATGGTGCCCCGAAGGATCTACCCTTCGATATGATCGTCTATCTCATCGACCATCGTCACCTCTATGACATCCAGCTCTAGAAGACCAGATCATGCAGGACAGGCGAGAAGAGAAGCAGGTAGTGTGCATGCAGAGGTGTATTAAGCATCTCTATAACAAGACACGACACAGAGGCGACAGACAGGAAAGCGTGCCAAGCTATCCAGCAGCTGTTCAAAGAGACCGTTGGCAACAAGGAGCAGAACTATGGATGAGAGGATCCCCATGGTTCGGCAAGGAGTCGACCTTGCCTTATTTTGACGATGAGGTGCCGGTCCTGTATCTGGCCGATGGCACTGGCTACATTCCCGTGGTTGCGCTCTGTCGCATGCTTGGCATCCACATGTTCTGTGGAATGTGGACTGTTTGCTCCTCAACAAGGGAGACCCAGGCCTCTTTGCACCTGCTACCAGGACGTTTCTATAGTATGCTAGCAAAAGCGATCACTTGTTCTACAGGTAGGCAGATGCTTACGGAAGATCGTATCGTAATCCCCTTTGAAGTGTCTGGTCACATCGTACCGTTGAAAGGAGCAGCCAATGGAAGAGAAGACCTCTACCCTGAACTTTCGCCAGACAGGCACATACCAGTACGGAGTGATCGTACCAGAAACTGGTACAACGAAGACGGCCCCACTCTCGATAGCGCACTCACTCTCACTGTGCACGATATTCTCAAGCATCTCACGACTCGCTCTCTCATCCTGATGTTCACTGTTCAACACGTTGACAGGGACGGTCGGAGTGTCTACCCGCAAGAGTGCCCGCACACTGATTTGGAGCAACAGGCCGTTTTTAAGGTAGCACAACTCGGCATAGCCTTACAGGTGAAGAGGAAGGAGCACCAACTGCTGTTTGAGTTGTCATGCCCGCTCACACGAGCACAAGCCACATGGCTCGATGCATTGCTGGAGGAAGCTAGTGACAACAGGAAGGCTGCAGCCCTTGAGTGAGCACCCACCAACCCTCCTCATCGTCTACCTGCGTCCTGACCATGACGAAGGCGCACGCTACCACATTGATGAGACGCTGACCACGGCTGGTATCGCATACCATCTCATTGCGGAGTTCGAGGAGCGCGTTACCCTCGAAGGTTCTGCCCCGTTCGTCATCAGGTACAACGAAAAGCGCATGGTCTTCGCGTTGCGTGCGCCACTTGCTCCAAAGGTCATTGATGATATGGCGCAACTGGTGACGACGGGGCTCATCCTCGGCTTCATCGTCAAGGGCGAGATCACGCTGGGCGGCGAAGTGGGAGTGATCAATAATTTGGCAGGATAGGGTTGTGAGAACACCAGAGAGGAGTATGGTTTTTGATCATCGGAAATAAGCTCACCCGCATGTTCCATGTGCTGATCTTCAAACGTGCGTCCTGTGTAGTATAGCGAGGTGAAGGTGGTTTGCAGCCTCTTGCTTGACATCGTCTCTGTTGTGGATGGACGCGGTGGACAGGAAGGTGGCGACAAGTCCGAGGGGAAGAACCATCGAGAGAGCATGAGGTGCCGCCAGTATTAGATCCTGGTGAAGCTCCCCATGCACAAGGAAGCAAGTTGAGAGGCATTCCCTCGGGTGTGCAAGATCTCGATACCCTCATCGGAGGATGGCAGGGGGCGGATCTGGTCGTCATCACGACCCCGTCTTCGGCGAGTCAGATGAACCTGGCCTTGAGCATGGCACTGCATGCGGCAACGAGCAAGCAGCATGGGGTTGGACTCTTGAGCCTGGATATGCACAAGCACCACATTGTGCAGCAACTCCTCGCGATGCGTACTGGCATTGATCTGCATCGCTTACGAACCGGGTGGATCACTGATGAGGAGCGCTCACTCCTGACTGCGACGGCCAGGACGCTCTCGAAGGCCCATCTGTGGATTGACGACAGGGCTGATCTCTCACTGGCGCAACTGCGACAACGGGCACGGCAGTTGGTCGATATACATCATATTACACTCTTGATGGTCGATCATATGCATGTGATTCAGCCTGCTGTTCATGGAAAAAGGCATGAGAATCGCCTTCAGGAGCTTGGCGAAATACATCGCAGTTTGAAAGCGTTGGCAGTTGAGCTGAACATCTCTGTGGTGGTGTTTGCTCCGATAGCATGTGCTCTAGCGAGCCGATACGCGAAGACACCTCAGCACTCTGACTCACGCGAGGGCGCTCCGAAAAAGGCGATTGATCACGCGCTTTTCCTGTATCGTGATGAGCTCACTGAACTTGAACCAGAGAGCAACAACGTGGTCGTTGGCAGGATCATGGTTACCAAACATCAACATGGGCTGGTGACAGAGTTGGATATCTCCATCTAACCGCGCCAGAGGGCGCAATGTTGCTTCGTATAAAGGGCTCAAGACGTTGCTCTTTTCAGAACATACTCAAAAGGGGTTTCTGGGAACCTGTCAGTATGTTATACACGACCATGCTATGTTTGCTCCTCAATTAACCACCCTTGCCGCCTTTGCTTACTATGCAGGTGTTGGATACAAAATCACAATGGGAATGGGACAGGTTCAGATCGAGTTCGACGATGCTCTTGCGAAACCAGGAGCAAATTGCCCTCAGGCGAATGGATAGAAGCATTCGCCTATGAGTGACAAGCTAGTGTTGAAGCAGGTCTGGTTCTTCCTCTAGCGGAAGGTTTCGTTGAAGCAAATGGCGGGGAAAGGCGCAGGCTGTCCCTATTCTGACATCACTGGTCCTCCTCGTAGATCTCTGGACCGGCTTTCAAACCTGCCTCCCCTGCCAGTTGCTTTTGTTCCGGCTGCGCGATGTGAAGGCGTTCGCTCGTCGAAGATCATCTCCTTAGCCTGCATGCCACCCATTTGGGCAAAGACCTCCTGCGCTTCGACATCTTGCAGTCGTTGAGCTAGCAGCACTTCCTGCGCTTCAGCTGACGCTAAAAAATCGGCGAGATGTTTTCCCGTAATGGAGACGGACTTCGCGTGATTCTGCCGGCGCCTGCGTAATTCGGCAGAGGCTACGTGCAATTCACGCTCAGAGTGTCCTTTGAATTGGTCATAATACTCAGAAATGCATTGCATCCAGCGTCCCTGGATAAACGCATATGCTGTCCCAATGTCGAATGGATCATAGCGAACAGGAACCTGGCTGTGTTCAACCGTGGCCGAACGAAATTCGTCGGACCAGTAATAGACACAGTTGATTTTGACCCCACGCCCTGGCTCGACTTGCGCCGTCCCTTTGGGCGTAGTAGGAAGGGAGAAAAAACGAAACGTGTCATCGTAGGCGATGGTACGATGAATTCGTTCTCCACTCCTAGCTATTCCCGTTCTGAACGCTTCTCGCGGACTCATGTCCAATGCGGGATGAGGCATTGTGTCATACACCTCGTAGGCCCAGGTCATGAAGTAGCCATAGAGATCGCCGAGCGTCCACACCGCACGCTGTTTCGGATCAACCGATTTCGTAACCTGGCGGACCTGCTTGGTGATCTGAGTGTTGCCAGTCAGGTTGAACACGAATTGCGTGTTGGTCATGCCAAACAGCCGCTCAATGACTGATCCGTAGCGTGGCTTAGCCCAAGGCCTGCTGGCTTTCGTACAGGAGTAGTAAGCAAGCAGGGCCTCGAAGTACATGCTGCGGAAGTCCGGGCCGCCATCAACGACAAGTGTCTGAGGCAAGCGACTGTAGCGCCAGACACACTCACGAAGGGCCATCATACATGAGCGGTACGAGGGGGCATCGAAGGCGAGGTACACCACGA
>Ga0137388_10003476_pt1 | contig 10182 bp, 7 predicted proteins | sample 15con2h14AmetaG_FD_104644 | JGI IMG/M metagenome (GOLD analysis project Ga0137388, IMG submission 104644) | Vadose zone soil microbial communities from Angelo Coast Range Reserve, California, USA - 15con2h1.4A metaG | ecosystem: Environmental > Terrestrial > Soil > Vadose zone > Saprolite...
AATCCGGGCCGGATCGCCTTGATGGTCTTGCTGAGCGCGCGGATCGCAATCAGCCCGGCGTGCTTGATCAGCGCGACTTCGTCCGCGTCCTTCGATTCGCGCAGCGCTTCGACCAGGTTTACCTGCGGGCGCCATTGCCAGCGCGTGCCTTCGGTGAGCAGGCGTTGGAAATCCCGATGCAGCAGGTGCGCGGACTCGAAACCGACCACCTCGATGCCATTGAGCGTGGCGCCGAGATTCCACAGGCCTGTCCATAAGCTCTGTGCCTCGATTCGTACCGTCGCGAGATCGCCGACTTCGTCACGCACCTGCGTGTCGTAGCGGAAATCGGTGATGAAATGCAGATCCCGCTGTGTCACGAGAAGTAGCGCGCTCGAGCCGGAGAAGCCGGTGAGATAGCGCACGTTGGGAAGGCTCGTGAGAACGAGCGCATCGATGTGCGCAGCAGTCAGCGCATCGCGAAGCGCGGCGACGCGCGCGGAGCGGCGATCAGCCATTGGCGGCAACCGGAAGGCGCTTCACCAGTCCGCGCAGCGCCAGCTCGTAGCCGTACGCGCCGAACCCGCAGATGACGGCCACCGCTGCATCAGCCAGCACCGAACGTCGGCGCTCGGGCTCGCGGGCGTAGATGTTGGTGAGATGCACTTCGACGAACGGGATCTTCACCGCAGTGAGCGCATCGTGAATGGCAAGGCTAGTGTGGCTGTACGCTCCCGCGTTCACGAGCGCGCCATCGGCACGCCCGCGCAGGGCGTGAATCACCTCGACGATCTCCCCTTCTCCATTGCGCTGCGAGAACGTTAGCTCGACGCCGAGCTCCTTGGCGACCTTCAAGAGGCCCGACTCGATGTCGGCAAGGCTTTCGGTCCCATAAATAGCCGGCTCACGCGTCCCAAGCAGATTGAGGTTGGGGCCATTGATGACGGCGATTTTCACTCGCCGGTGAGCCCGTCGAGCCAGGCGCGAAATTTCGCGACGTCTTCTTCCGATTCCTGCACCTGTGGCACCCGGGGATTCACCCGCGGCGTCGGCATCGGTGGCGTCGGTGGACTGGTTCTCGAGGTGCCCGACGCGCCGCTGAACGCTCCAGCGAGACGTGAGGCGGCGCGGCTGTCCGCGGGACTCACCGTGGCTCCAGCGAATACCGCGTCGAGAGAAGCGCCGGGTGCCGCGTTGCCAATCGATGGAGCGGTCTCGGATGGCGCCTTGTTCGATGGGCGCGCGCCTCCGCCAGAATTCCCGCCAGACCGCGGCGGACGGCGTCGTCCCAGGGTCGCAAAGAATTCTCTGATCGATGGCTGTCGCGCGCCGATGCTTTCGGGTTCCGCACGCGGCGCCGCGCGAGGTGGCGCCTCGACGGGTTCGCGGCGGCGCGAGAGCGGCGGCGGCGGAGCATCTGCAGCGGAGCGATCCACTGCCGAGCGATCCACCGCGGGTGCTTCCTGCAATTCCGGGTGCGCGGCCTGATCGGCGGCCTCGATCTCGGCGATTCGATCCTTGAGCGCCTGGTCGTTCGGGCGGGACTCGGCGAGCTGATAGTACACCCGCAGCGCCAGCTGTCTGTAACCCTGTTGGAGATAGAGCTGCGCCATCGTCTCGTTGACGAAAGGCTCGGGGCCCGGCCCGGTGAAGGTGCGTTCTTCTTTCGGGGGTTCAACACGCTCAGGGACTCGAGATTCAACGCGCTCGGGGGCTCGGGATTCAACGCGCTCAGCGACCCGGGGTTCAACGCGCTCAGGCGCGGCCACATCGGGCGGCGGGGTCCAAGTATCGAGTGCGTCTTCGTCATCCGATCTCGAGCCTTTTGCGCCCGCCAACGGCAGCACTGGAGGCTTGCCCGAGAGACCCTCGGCGCCAATGGGTTCGGGCGACTCTGGCTCAGTGCCGCGCAGGCCTTCGGCACCCATCGGCTCGTCCTGCCTGCCTCCGCGCAGACCTTGGGCGCCTATCCCCACATCGAGTATGCCCGCGTCGACTGGCTCGACGGGATAGTGTCGCTCGAGTCCGGCTGGTGGTGCAGCGTCGGAAACTGTGGATGATGGCGAGGCCGGCGCTGATGCAGCGATTGGCTCCGGAGCTGACGCGGGCCCGGCTGGTACTTCTGCCTCGACCGGCGGCGAAGGCTCAGCGGTTTCGAAGGCAGTAGGCGGAACGGATTCGGCGGCAGCAGGCGGAGCGGATCCGGCGGCAGCGGACGGTACGGATTCCGTGGCGGCCGACGATGCGTCCGAGCCAACCGGAGCACCCTCGTGACCCGCCATGAATGGGATCGCCTGGTCGCCGGCATCGGCATCGATTCCCGGGATCTCTTGCGGAGTGGGAACCGGCGCCGCTTCAGCGGCAGCATCGATTTCGGTTACGAGTGCGATCACCGTCATGTCCTTCGGATCGGCATCGAGCAGTCGCGCATACCATCGGCGCGCCTCGACGGTGTTGCCGCTCTGGAGCGACATGTCGCCCAGCGATTTCAACGCGATGAGATTCTCCGGGTCCAGCGTGAGCGCGCGCTCGAACACCTGCCGCGCTTCATCGAATTCACCGGTCTCGTAAAGGGCCTGGCCATACACGATCTGCCCGCTCATGTGACCGGGCATCTGCGAGAGCTGCGACCGACAGATCTCTATCGCGCGCTTAGGCTGCCCCCCTTTGCGGTACTCGTTCGCGAGAGGTGCGAAGTACCGACGGGGGTTCTCCTCGAATTTTTCCTGCAACTCCCGCAACCGGTCGTAATCCATCCTCGAGATCTCCGACTCTTAGATATCCACTTTAGTCCGCAATTCGCAGTGACGCCGAAATACCCACTTTAATCCGCACATCGCAGCGAAACGGGGCCATGAAATCTCCCAACTTCCGGGAACTCCGGTTTCACGCTCAAGTACAAGCTGAAAGATGCAGCAAACTCCGCTTTCGCGCGACTTGCATCTCGGTCACCCAAACTAATAGTTTACAAGGCTATACGCCATTTCGCCTCCAAACCGGGGGCGCCTCAATTCGTGTAAGGAGTAGTGCCCTTGCTGCAAGCAATGCGGGCCTCCGCAAAATACATCTGGATCATCATCGTCGTGCTGTTCGTCGGTGGTTTCCTCCTCGCTCAGACTTCCGGTCTGCTCGGCCGCGCGCCGGTGACGAGCACCACCGCCGTAGCCTCCGTGAACGGAGAGGACATCCTCGCCACCACTTGGTACCAGGCAACGCAAAATCTCGAGCAAGACGAGACTCAGCGCAGCAATCAGAGCATCTCCCTCGACGAGAGACAGCGATTGATGGACCAGGCGTTCGACCAGCTCGTGGGCGACGCCCTCCTCCGTCAGGAGTACCGGCGCCGCGGTATCTCAGTATCAGACGACGAAATTCTCCAGGCGGCACGCTATAACCCGCCTCCGCAGCTAATGCAGGCGCCCGATCTGCAGACCGACGGACAGTTCGATCCCGCCAAGTACCAGCGCTTCCTGGCCAGTCCGCTCGCGAAACAGAACGGGCTCCTCTTCCAGCTCGAGCAGTACTATCGGACGGAGATCCCCAAGGAAAAGCTCTTCGACCAGATCGCAAGCGACGTGTACATCTCGGACGAGCAGCTGTGGCGCCGCTTTCAGGACACGCACGATACCGCACAGGTATCCTTCGTGGCGTTCGAGCCCGAGCGAATCTCCGACTCCGCCGTTCGGGTGAGCGACGACGAGGTGCGCGCCTACTACGACACGCACAAAAAGCAGTTCGAGCGTCCCGGCACGGCGAAGGTCTCGATCATCATCATTCCGCGCGCGGTGAGCGCCGCGGATTCAGCCGCGGTTCGCGCCCGCGCGCTCGCACTGAGAGCGAAAATTCTCGGCGGCGAGAAGTTCGAGGATGTCGCGCGTGCCGAATCAGCTGACTCGGCCTCCGCGATAAACGGCGGTTCGCTCGGCAAGGGTCCGAAGGGCAAATTCGTCGCCCCGTTCGAGACGGCCGCGTACGCTCTCAAGCCGGGGGAGATCTCGCAGCCCGTGCTGACGCCGTTCGGCTATCACCTGATCAGGGTCGATGCGCGTAAAGGCGATACGATCACTGTGCGCCACATTCTGCTTCGCATCCAGCAGAGCGACTCGGCTGCCGCGAGGACAGATCGCCGAGCGGATTCGCTGGCGCGAATGGCGGCGTCGGCCGATCAGCCAGCGAAGTTCGATTCGGCGGCGCGTGCGCTGCAGATTCCGATCATCCGGAGCGCGGTGGTCGAGGGCAACACTCTGACGGTAAACGGGCAATACATTCCGAGCGTTGGCCCGTGGGCGTTCCAGGGTGCGAAACCCGGCGAGACCAGCGAGCTGTTCGACGCCGAGGATGGTTACTACCTCGCGCGTCTCGATTCACTAACGCCCGGCGGAACTCTTTCGCTCGATCAGGCGAAGCAGGATATCCGCGCGTATCTGCTCCGGCAGAAGAAAGTCGACGCGCTTATGCCACAGGCGCGCAACTTTGCGAAGGTCGCGGGGGCGAGCTCGCTGGAGTCGGCGGCCAAGCTGTTGAACATGCAGGTCGTCAGCACCAAGCCATTCACGCGGGTGACCGGCGTGCCCGAGCTGGCGCAGGCCCCCGAGGCAGTCGGTGCGGCATTCACGTTGCCGCTGCACGCCGTCAGCGAGCCAATTCGTTCGACCGCGGAGGTTGTCGTCGAGCGCGTCGACAATCGCATTCCCGCGAACAGAGCGATGTTCGAGGCTCAGAAGGCGGCGGTGCGGCAGCAGGCGTTACAGCAGATGAGGCAGGACAGGGTCAGGGTCTTTCTCGCCAATCTGAAAGCGGTGGCGAAGATCGACGATAAACGAAAGCAGGTTGAGGCTTCCGCTCGTCGCACTACGCAATAGCTGCGTGTGCTTCATCTGGGATCACGCGTACGGCAACTGAACGGGTGCCGGCGGTCAGTGGCACAGATGCCAGACCTTAGTTCACGACGCCGGGACGTCTCGTTGGGGCGTTCCTGGAGAACTCACCACCCGGTTTCGCAATCCGTGTAGCATCTTGCGGACTTGAATTGCCTGAGCTGAGAGCGATTCGAAATCGTTTAGGCTGATTACCCGGATCTCTCGGCCGAACATAAGGTGGTATTCGAGCTCAGATGTCGATTTGAGCGCAATGCTTAGGAATCGGCCAAACTCCTTTCCGCTCGTTTGGCCGGTTCCCTCTACGATGTTTGTCGGAACCGACGTCGCAGCTCGCATTAACTGGCTACGTAGTGATGCGTTGTCAGAGCCGCGTATTCGGGTCGCCACAGCATAGACATTCAGGGCAAGTGCATGCGCTTTGCGCCAAACCTTGAGTTTCTTGAAATCGCTCACGCATCACGGTAGGGGGCAATTGTCCGCCTACCGGCGTCGTATCCCGCGAGGAGCAATCAGTTCATCGCACGCCGAGGAAAGTCAGGGCGTAGTGAACTAGCAACTCGGAACTTAACTACAGACGACTGGCACCCGTTCTGTTGTCGTTCAGTTCCCAGCCTAGAGCAACCTCTTCGGCTCCGGCCTCTCGGCCTCTTCCGCCGCCCGTTTCCGCTCAAGTTCAGCCGAGGTGAGCCGCGTCTGCGTATCCGTATCGATCGTCTGCTGCGTCTCCGAGGTGATATCCCGCGTCGCCTCGTTGATGTTCTTCCTGAATTCCTTGATGCCCTTTCCCATCGAGCCCGCGATCTCGGGGATCCGCTTCGCGCCGAACAGAAGCAGGACCACCACCATGATTATCAACAGCTCGGGGAACCCCAGATTGCCAAACATAGAAGACTCCTAGAAAAGCGAACGCGCTATGAGGTACGCCACGACTACACCCAAGAGGCTCAAAAGTGACACGTCCAGCGCGATCGGGCCAAGCGCAAACTTCAGTATAATCAAGTCCACCGGCAACGGCCCGATGGCCGGCGTCACACCCGTGGTAAAGAATTCCTTGGCCGCACCGGGCGGCAGAAACCTGCGTCCCACCTGCGTCAACAGTCCGCCCACTACGAAGCCTGAGGCCAGCACCAGAGTGTGGAAGAGCGATCCGCGTCTGTTATGACCCCGCGGTGGCGGCATTATGAGTGTCTCTCCATGACGTATGAAATTGACGCCGTCAGCGACCGGCGCGCTACCGTATCCGGCAAATCCGCGAGCGCGTCATGAGCTCGCTCGGCGAACTCATCACCCCGCGCGCGCGCGTAGTCGAACCCGCCATTCTCATCGACGATCCGAACGACTGAGGCAATGTTGTCGTTGGTCACCGTCTCACTATCGAACAGCCGCTGGACTTCCTGGCGCGACGATGGGGACATCGCGCGGAGCGCGTGGATGAGGGGGAGCGTCACCTTGTGCTCGCGCAGGTCGAGACCGGACGGCTTGCCGGTGGTTTCCATCTCCTCGCGGTAGTCGAGCAGGTCGTCCGTGATCTGGAACGCCATTCCAAGATTCTCCCCGAACGTCCCGAGTGCGACACCGTACTTTCGGGCGCCGGAGAGCGCTCCCAGCTCGCACGCAGTTCGCATCAGCGAGGCGGTCTTGGAACGAATGAGATCGTAGTATTCGCGCTCGGTAAAGCGAAGGGGATCGGTCACCGCAAGCTGCCGCATCTCGCCAAGCGTCATCTCGGTTGACGCGCGCGTCAGCGCCTGGAGCGCTTCCAGATCGCCCAGCCCTACGAGGTGCGTGAGCGCGGTGGAATAGAGAAAATCTCCCATGATCACGGAGATCTGATGGCTGAACAACGCGTTGACGGTCGGCATTCCGCGACGCAGCGCCGAGTGATCGACGGCGTCGTCGTGGACGAGCGTCGCGAGGTGAATCAGCTCCAGCGCCGCGGCGAGGGTGACGGCCTGTTCGTCCGGTTCCTCAGCGACTTCGCTCGAGAGGAGCAGAAGGGTGGGACGGAACAGCTTTCCGCGCATGGCGAGAAGGTGGGCGCTCACCTGTCCGACCAGCGGCAGATCGCTGGAGACAATGCGTGCCATCGCTCGCGACACGTCGTCGAGCTTGTCGCGTACGGGAAGCTGAATCGCCTGGAGCGTGACCCCACGCGGCATCGTCATCTTCATTCGGCGTGTGTCCGGGGCAGCGGCCGATCTCATTTCGTGGCGGCCTTGGTCATCTGCTTGAGGCGCTTGCTCACGTCGCGGAAATCGATGTCGATCGCAAATACACGCTGGTAGTACGCGGCGGCATCGCGGGCCTTCTTGCTCCCCTCTGACGCAAAGCCGAGGAGGTAGAGCACGCCGATAAGATCCTCGTCCTCCATGCCGGGCTCGCGCAACGCACGCCCGAGCACGGTGATCGCTACATCGTGCTCGTTGCGATCGATGAAGCACTGTCCGAGCGCTTCGTAGGCGCGGATTCGCTGCGTGGCTCCGCGCAGCGCCTTCTGGAATTGGAAGATCGCCTCGTCGATGAGACCCATCTCCTTGTAAGCGACGCCAAGATCGTAGTGGCTGTCGAAATCCTCGTCGTCCACGTTGGCCGCAATGCCTGCCTTGAACTTCTCGAGCATGTCGGTGAAGTCCGCCTGCTCGCCTTCCTCGCGCGTCGGGTCTTCTGCGGCGACCATGCGCGTCGAGCGTGGGCCCGATTCTTCGCGCAGCCAGTCAGCCATGTTGACGAAATTGTCCTCGGGGCTGTGCTGCGCCGCGTTCTCCTTCGGAGTTGCAGCACGCGGGACTTCCGTCTGCGGCGTTGCCTGCCGCGGTGCGGACCGTGGCGACGGCGCTTTGGGTTTGGTGGCGCGGCGCATGAAGGGATTGACGGGCTGACGCTGGGAAGGTGCCTCCTGGCGTTGCGGCGTCGGCTCCTTTTTGGGCTTCGGCCGCGTCATTCGGAGTGGCTCGACGAGCTTCGGCCTGGTCGGCTTCGCTGCGGGGCGCTCCTCCTCTACCTCGTCCTCTTCGGCTTCTTCTTCCTCGTCCTGCACGACCGGCGCGGCTTCCTTCCTCGTCGGAGGTTTTTGCGCGCTTTTCCCGACCGGCGCCGGAGCAGGCTCCTCCCCGTTATCCTCTCGCTCGGCATTGAGCTCGACGGTTTCGATTTCGGGTATGTCATCCGCAACCGGCTCGTGCGACCGTTTGGCCTTGGCAGGGTCCGCCGAATGCTCTTCGTGCGCCGGGTCGTGAATGAAGAAGCGATCGTCCTCCAGGACATTGAGTCCCGCGAGCGGATCTTCGTCAATGATGGGCTCGCCGAGTCCAGGCTCACCAAGTCCAGTGTCACCAACATCCACCATGGACCCCGACGAAATCAGTCCCTCGACGGCCGAGGCTGCGGGTGGGGGGGCCTCCGGGTCGATAATGAACTGTGCAGGATCGGCGGCGGATTCCAGCCCTTCGAGCGGCGAAGCATCAACATCACTGAGCGACAGGTCGAACGCCGGCTCGATATCGCCTACCGAAGGACTCCGCTCGAGGCCCGGAATCGACCCAGGGTCGAAGTCCAGGGTGGGCAGCGATTCCGGGGTATTCAGCTCGAGATCCGGCAATGGCTCGATGTCCGGCAGCTGCTCGAATTCGGGAGATGGCTGCTCGTGCGGGGGTGTCGGGGGCCGCTTTGGCGCTTGCGGAGCGAGAGCCGTTCTCTCGAATCCTTCGATCTTGGGTCTTGGCTTTTGCGGTGATCCACCGACATCGAGGAAGACAAGACCGCCCGCGTCTCCCTTGACCGGCGTCTTGGACCGGCGAGGCTCCACGCTTGGATCAAGGGTGCGGATTCGCTGCACAGTAGCTGCCGCCTCGGCCGTGCGTCCTTCGGCGTCGAGCGATTCGTGAAGTATCTGCAGCTGCTCGATTGCCTCGGCGGTCTTCCCGGCCTTGGCGAGCTGATCGGCGAGCATCAGCCGGATGTCGTCCTGTCCCGGGCAAAGATCCGCGAATTCCTGGAGGGCCTTGAACGCGTCGGTGTCCCTGCCCGCGCGGTGCATCCGGTCGGCGTACTCGAGGAAATTCTTCTTGGCGTCGCTGTTGAAGCCCTTTTTGGCCGAGATCTTACCTAGCTTGTAGTAGATCTGATGGCGCGCCGGGGCGTGGCGCAGAATCTTGTTGCAGAGCGCGATGGCGTTGTTGAGGTAGCCGCCCTCCGTGTAAAGATCCACGGCTTGCTCGTAATAGTTGACGGCCTGGTCGGTCTTGTTAAGGCGCAAATTGAGGTCGCCAACCCGATTGTAGACGGTCACATCGCGGTCGTCGTGGCCTTCGGATTGTTCGATGATCTGAAGGTAGACCTCGAGCGCTTTCTCGAACTGCTTTTTCTGCTCGAATTCGGCAGCCTTTTTTTTCAGCTTGTCGATGTTTGACATTAAGGGCGGCCGGGCAAAGTGACTACCCGGTAGGCACAACCTCCGGGGGGCGAACGTTCAACTTACTTCCGGCTTCATAGGGGTGACAAGGCGCTCCGGCCTGCCACGACCCGACACAAAGACGTGCGCCGTACCAGTATGGCAACTCTCGCACGTCGGCGACGGCGAAGAGCGCAAGATCGGCGGCAAACCCCGGTGCGATCTGACCTGTTTCTCCCGCGAGCCGGACCGCGGCAGCGCCATTTACCGTCGCGGAGACAAGGACTTCCGCGAGGCTCATGCGTAGTTGACTGACCCCGAGTGTGAGCATCAACGGAAAGTTAACTGTTGGTGAGGTCCCCGGGTTGAAATCGGTGGCGAGAGCGACCGCCGCCCCGGCATCGATCAGGGCACGCGCCGGTGCCTGTTTCGCCTTCCCGAGGAACAGCATTGTGCCAGGCAGAAGCGTCGCGACCGTGGCCGACTCCGCCATTGCCTCGATCCCGCTGTCGGAGATTGCGGCGAGGTGGTCCGCCGAGGCCGCGTTGAGGGATGCGGCGAGCTCCGCTCCGCCGTACGGCTTGAGCTCGTCAGCGTGGATCTTGATGCCGAGCCCGGTTTGGCTCGAGGCCTCGAGAATTCGGCGTGTCTCGTCGATGGTGAACACGCCGGGCTCACAGAACGCGTCCGCAAAACGCGCGATACCCTGCTCCACGACCTTGGGTAGAAGCGTGTCGATCAGAAGGTCGACGAACTCGGCGCGGCGTTCTTCACTCGTGCGGTACTCGTGCGGGATCTCGTGTGCACCGAGCCAGGTCGGAACGATCCGCAGCGGCTGGCGCTCGGCAAGGCGTCCGATCACGCGTAGAGCTTTCAGCTCGTCTTCGATCGAGAGACCGTAGCCGCTCTTGATCTCGAGTGTGGTCGTTCCAT
>Ga0137388_10003483_pt1 | contig 10175 bp, 10 predicted proteins | sample 15con2h14AmetaG_FD_104644 | JGI IMG/M metagenome (GOLD analysis project Ga0137388, IMG submission 104644) | Vadose zone soil microbial communities from Angelo Coast Range Reserve, California, USA - 15con2h1.4A metaG | ecosystem: Environmental > Terrestrial > Soil > Vadose zone > Saprolite...
GCGATACGGCCGCCATGCGTCGCAATCAGCCCGTCCAGGATTTCCCGGCGCGCAGTAAGGGCATCGAGGGTGGCGACCTCATCGGTACCCATGAGGCGGCTGTAGCCCTCGACGTCAGCCGCAAAGATAGCAGCCAACCGGCGCTTCACTTCAATTGGGTCCGCCAAAGGTAACCCCAATACATGCGGTTTCCGTGGGGGTAGTTGATAGGTCGGAGCTAACCGGGTCAACAGCGTTAGGAAGAACTGAGCACTGATGCCCTCCCGAGTGGGTCTCCATTCGCCCGTCGCTCCAAGAGCGTTAGCGCAAGCAACAGGTTGTCTGAACGCAAATTCGAATGAGGCAAAAATATAAAAATGCCGCCATCGAGATGCGCTGGTACAGTTGGGTGGGCTCGAACCACCGACCTCCTGTTCCACAGTAAGGGTTCACCGGAATTGGCTGGCACTAGGTGATATCCGCTGAGACCGATGAAGATTGAAGTTAACCATATTTTATAGGCATATTTTGCTCTTATGCCATTGCAATTCGTCTCAGGCAATCTCATCTCTCTTGGAACCTATTTGGAACCTTTTGGTAGAGCTTGATATGCCAAGGCGCATTCAACCCTTAACCGCTAAACGGCTGGATGCCGTGCATCCGCGCGATGCCGAAGTCGTTGAATTGGGTGATGGTCTCTTGCCCGGCTTGCGAGTGCGCATCAGTCAGGGCGGTCGCTATTGGTCGCTCAATATTCGCAACGCGAAGGGTGAACGACGCCGGTTTGACGTCGGGGATAACATCTCGCTTGCCGAGGCTAGGCGGCGCGCAGAACAAATCAAACATGCCGTTAAGCAGGGGGGCGACCCGACTGGTGAGCGTCGTGATGCTAGGCGGCGGGTCAGGGATGCGAAGGCCGGAATAGGGACGTTCGGCAGTGTCATAAATGCCTATTTCGACGGAGATGGGGCTTCGCTGAGGACAAAGGGCGAGCAGCGAGCGCGCATAAGGCACGTATTCACAAAGCACCTCGACCGACCAGCAACCAAGATCACCGTAAAGGAGCTTCAACTGGCGGCTGATGCTCACCCGAGTGCGTCGTCGGCGAGCCGTGCCATTACCTACCTCAAGCCCTTGGCGCGGTGGGCCGCGAAGCGCGAGTTGATGCAGCGGAGGTTCTCCGAACTGGAAAAGCCCATGGAGCGGAGCATTGAGGATGGCGGGCACACGGTGCTTGACCGGGATACCCTCGCCCTAGTGCTGCCTGAGTTCGATCAGGGACATCACGGCCCGGCCGCCAAGTTAATGCTTTGGACCGCCGCCAGACTGGACGAAGTCTGCTCCGCGACATGGAATGAATTTGACCTTGATACCGGCCTATGGACCGTCGCCGCGGGGCGGCGAAAGGATACGCGCAGTCGAACACGAAGGAAGCAGGTCCCAGCCCAGCCTCACGTTATCCCCCTGCCCCGACAAACCGTTTCCATGCTGGCGAAGATGCGAGAGGGAAAAGCTGCGGGGGAGCTTGTCTGTCCGAACGCCCACGGCGGCAAACTTGACAACTGGGATCGCTGGTCAAAGTCTATCTTCGAGCAGACGGGAACCAGCGGTTGGACGCGCCACGATCTGCGGAGAACCTGTGCCACGCTGGCCGCGGAACTCAATGTTGCACCGCACATCATAAGCATCCTGCTCGGTCACAAGACCCCCGAGGGCAATCACCTCCTCGGGATTTACAATAAAGGCCGCTACCGTCAGCAGCACCGTGAGGCGTTGCAGCTAGTGGCTGACCGTCTTGAGGCAATTGAAAAAGGGCACGACAGCGTAACCGCGCTTGTAAGCAGGGAGCGGTGAATTGACGTGAAGAAGCCAAGACCCCTCGTCGAAATATTCACCGAGTTGCTGGACCCTTACGGCATTCCACCAGAGTTCCTTCAAGAGCTTCGCGAGGTTCTGCACGAGGCAGCCAAACGGGCAGGTTGGCGTCCCCCGTCTGCTAAGGCGCAACTGCGTCAGCGTGCAGCCGCGCGCGGCCGAAAAATTCAGCGCGAGGAGGACTTGGCGCTCCGTCGGGTCTTTGTTGCAATCTTTTTCAAAAAGCTGCGGCCCGGCCTTCGAGACAAGTACGGTTCAGTGGGAACTGCTCAGGCGATACTCGGTAAACTTGAAGAGATGAAACTTGAGCGGAAGCCCCCGATGACCGTCCGGACGATACAGGCGGATATCAAATTCTTAAGAGAAAACAGAAATTTCGGCATTTAGAAATTAGAGTGCAACGAGCCTAGGCTGGCTGCACTTCGCCCCGCCTCATCTGTGGTCATCTCCTCCCAACTCAGAGGAGACACCGATGACAGAACCAGTAGCGGGTAGGCGAGCCATTCGCATTGGGCAAGTGACAGCGAAGACCGGCCTAAGCGCGCCAACCATCTGGAGGCACTCCGCCGCCGGTACGTTTCCAAAGCCCATCAAGATATCGCCGGGCTGCACTGCATGGCTTGAACACGAGATCGACGAAATGCTTGAGGCCACTCGGGCGGTGGCCTACACATCTATTGGATCAGCAAAGACCCGCTCGACCTGACCGACTGGTACCCATACGCTAACGGCCTCAAGAACCTTCTCCTCGCTAACGCGATCAAATGCGACACCGGATTGACTGGCGACAGTGCCCGCATCCTCCGTGTCCCCGGCTCCTTCAATCACAAGTACGACCCGCCGCGCGAGGTGAAGCTACTCACTCCCACGGTCAAGGTGTACGACTTCGCGGCGAAGCTGTCGTTCCTTCAGCAGTTCGCTGGCCCTACTGTGGCTCCGGATGCGAAGAGGCCAACACTGTTCGTAGAGGATGATCCAGATCATCCCGACGTCCGTGAGACCTTCCGGAACGGACCGGCGTTCAAGATTGACGAGCCTGATCTCGATGCTGGTATCCACAAGCACGAAGACATCAAGCTCGACCCGGAACCGATCTTCCAGAAATGCGGGTTCTATCGGAATGCGCTGTTCAATGGCGGTGCCGACTATGCCAATGATCTCTGGATGTACTCGATCCTCGGCACCACATTCATGGAGAACGGCAAGGACATTGCACATAAGATATCGTCCGGACACAGCACGTATTCCCCGGCTGATACGCAGGCGATGTTCGATCGCAAGGTGGCGGAACGAGCTGATGGCCGAGTGGGGGGATACCCCCAATGTGCCACTATTGCTGGCGCTGGCTGTGAAGCCTGCAAGACGTGCCCTCTCCTCGGGAAAGTGAAGTCACCGCTCAATATAAGACCCGTTGTTACCGCCACGGTAAATCCGGCGGCAGCGGACACTCCACGAGCCGAACCATCGTTTGTTGACCCATACGCTGAGTTCGTCGGGCCCGAGTTTCCTCTGGAAATCCTGCCGCCAACGCTGGCCAATTTTGTAGATGCTGAACATCGCGCCATGGGCGCTGACCCGTCGGCAATCGCGATGGCGGCTCTGACTGCGGTTGCGGCGGCGATGCACGCGGAAACGCAGGTGCGGGCTGGAGACGGCTGGTGGGAAAAGCCGACCTTGTGGACCGGTTTAGTGGGTCAACCTTCATTTATGAAGTCACCCATCATTGAAAAGGCGACGAAGCCTCTGTCGCGTATCGACCATGAGCGGGACAAACGCTGGCGGCAAGAACGTACAAAATGGGCACAACCCCCTAGCAACCAGTCGATCCCGAGCCCGCCGAAGCCGGCCCGGTGCGTCATAAACGATGTCACGGCAGAAAAGGTGGCGGAAGTTCTATCGCGAGACCCCAGCGGCTGTCTAATGGTCCAGGACGAACTCGCAGGTTGGTTGGGTGGTTTCGAGCGGTACAATACCGGCCAGTCGTCGCGGGCGTTCTATCTCACTGCCTGGAATGGTGGCACCTTCCTCAAGGATCGCATGGGGAAAGGAAAGAACGACCCGGACGCAGAGGTCCGTGTGGAGAATTTGGCGCTGTGCATACTGGGCGGCATCCAGCCCGATCGGCTGACCAAGCTTGGTGATCTCACCAGCGACGGACTGCTACAGCGGTTCCTGACGGTATTAATGAAGGCTGCGAAGTTGGGAGACCCCGACTATCGCGTTGCGATCGCGGAAGCCGAATACGAAAAACTCATCAGGTTGATAAATGACTTGTCTGCTCAAAATTATCACTTCTCGGATGAAGCATGTGAAGTTCGCGATGATATAATTAAATATCTGCATACCCTGGGAACGGTGGACGGGTTTTCAACTTCCCTGCTCGGCGCAATTGGCAAGCTCAAGGGATACTTTGTTCGCATTTGTCTTGTGCTGCACGTCGCCCGACAACACGACGCTATGATCGGGAACGCGGGGCCGTCACGGCCCCTGCACCCCTCCTTCACCGCCGCCGCAGCCGAACGCCTTCGCAAACTTTTCGGGCCACCGAGCGACTGCTTGTCAGCTGGCATCGCTGTCAGCTCAGCCATTTCGCGCGAGACCGCTGAAGCGGCAAAAAAAATGCTGGTGGAGTTTTTGCTGCCGCACATGGTTGGTCTCTACGACGTGGTGGCGAACGGAGGGCAAGAAAGAGACAAGCTCCGGTCTATAGCTAACTACATCCTCGCATCCGACAAAGATCGCCTTCGTCCTTCTGACTTTAGGGCGGGGGTTCGCGCGCTCAGAAGTGAACCGGAGCAAAAGATCAAGGATTGGGCAGGACGCTTCTGCGGCATGGACTGGCTGCGCCCCGAGGACGAAAAACCAGGCGTACCGCCCAAAGCATGGTTAGTGTCCCCAGGACTGCGCGATCACTTTGCTGAACACCGCAAGCAGGCTCAGGCCGCTCGGGCCGAAATGCACGCGATCATGAAAGCTGGCGGTTCCCGCAGGTCATGACGTCTGACAAATCTTCCGGCGCGCCCGGGCCTTACATCGGCATACCCGGCTTTGTCCCCTGCCGGTAAGAAGAAGAAACAGCAGAAGAAATCTGTATCTCGCACGCGCAAGGAGATTTGTCAGAGAATGGCGTGTATCTGCCGAATCTCGGCTCTCGGAAACTGAGTGACGCCGCCGCGCTCCGTGCTTTTGGGGTGGTTTTTGCCCAATCCGGAAGATTCTCCCTTCCTTCAACAGCCTACGATCTCGTTTTCGTCTGACATCTCTGACACCTCGCGTCAGAGCAGTCAGACTGAAGTGACAAGGTAGCAAGGTTTCACCGCCCTGCCCTTGCCGACATCGGCGCAGGACCACTCCACGCCATCGCCCGTGCTGCCGTCCCACCTTGAAACCGTCATACCAACTCGGCCGTCACCATTTGCCAACTATTAAGACGCCGCGTTCAGACTATTAGGCCAAAGCGGAACAAGACGCATGATCGAGGTGTTTATTCGCGCACCACGCGTCTCCGGGGGGATTAGCAAGGTGACAAGGGCTCAACGCGCCGAGATGATGCGCCCATAAAATCATAAATAAAATCTAAACGTTTTGCTGGTTAATTCTCTCCTAACGCCGCGCAGACGCGGCAGATCGTCGGCGCGCTCATAGGAGAACGAAAATGGCCACCAATTTTAGGAGCCCAATAGAGGAATTAGTCGATCGGCTGTTCGGCGAAATCAAAGCCAAGGGCGGCCAGTGTTGCGAACTTCCAGTCACCGGTGCAAGGATCGTGTGGGGCCTCGACCCGATCGCGCCTCAAAAGAAGGCAGCGGTTGTCGCGCTCCGCGCTCGCGAATGGTTCGCGGTCAATGGCCCACGCGATGCATAACTGCTTCCGATCTCACACGAGGACGTAGAAGCCTAGAAAAACGCGAGAGGTCTGGCGGGTGTCGTTGGGTTCTACGCCCGTTCGCTCTCTAGACAGAATTACGACGTGCGGAAGCACCCGCCGTTCGACGACTTCGCTTGCGGGTTGATGGCGATCAACACCGGTCTGTGGGGCATAGAAAAAGATGAGAATTTGAAGAGGCGTTTCCCACCTCGCCCGCTTGAGGGCATGACGCCTAGCGCTTTCTGGGCGCCGCCTGAAGAATGCGAGGAACTCATGGCAAGTCACAGACGCGCGCGCAAGGCTGCGTGAAGCGGGCTTGCCGGCAGCAGAGGCGACGCCGATCATTCGACGGCGCCGGGAGGAGCACAGATGTCGCTCTTGGGAAAGTTACGCGCAGCGAGTTTAGCGGTTGAGGGCCCCGCCGATCCATGGCTGGCACCTTTGCAGCGTGTCCGGGGCAAGATCGACTTCGATGGCTTGGAGCGTGTGAGCACTCAAACCCTTCTGGACATGCTTGAGGTGCCTCAGCGCAGCCGGACAGCCGGTACCTACCGGCGTCTGGCGAAGCTGATGGCGGAGTTGGACTGGACTGCCGTACGTGTTCGCGACCTCACACGAGGTGGCTACAAGGAGCAAGTTCGCGGGTATGTGCGCGCTGTCGCACATCATAATCAAAGCAATCACTGATGATTTGCAGCAAGCACCGGAACAGGGCTTGAATGGAGAGGTATAGATGATCCCAACCGCAAAAAGGGCGCCCGAGATCATTCGATTCGTCGATCGCGACGAGGCGCGATTGCCAGATTTTTTTCTTCCAAAGGCAATAGGTGTGATCGTCGCAGAACCGGAATTTATTCGGGCTATCGAACTTCCGCTTTGGTCCGACTACCCGATAGGTTGGAGCATGGTCGACGAAGTTCGGGGACAGTCGCACCACTGCAAGCTAGAGGTCGCCAAGCTTGGCGAGTACTGGTTTATTGGGCGAAAAGGCAGAGACCTCGAAGTAAGTGAGACGGTCGTCGAGTCTTTTGAGGCGGCTCCGATCTGCGCTCGTACACCTCGGGACGCGATGCTGGTCGCAGAGCATTGTCATCCCGAAGTGCGCCTACCAATCGGCGCTCGTTGGTTAAAATTCAAATAGCGGCGAAGATCCTTACCCAATGTCTTGTTAGTTTCACGGGAGTGACATTCATGGGATACGATTTGTATAGGGGGCACGATTCTTGGAGATTTCAAGACTGGGCATGGCGACCCGTTTTGGATTTCGCAATTGAGCATGGCTGGCAGCCAGCCGGGACCATGGCTCCCGATTACTGCCAGCTATACGGAATGCAGCCAGCCGAGGCTGATGGCCTTCGCCGTAGTTGGGAGGGCGGATACGACAGCAACGACTGGCAGGAGGTCACAGACAGTGATGCGCGTGCTTTAGGCGAAGCGCTCCTTCGCGGCGTCGCGGCCGCAGAAGCTCAGGAACGTGAAAAGCCCACAAAATGGCCGGACGATTGGTTTCGCCACGTCGAGAAATTTGCTGATTTTGCACTCAAAGGGGGATTCCTTATTGCATAGTTGCGAAGTGTCCCCAGCTCGTTCCGGTTGCGACAGTGCGCCTGCCAGCAAGGTGAAAAGGTAAAACGCCTTCCCGCACCTGACAGTGGATATGTATTGGGCACCGGGCGGTCCCATGTAATGCCGCAAGGTCAAACCGGCGGAACAAGTTGCAGGGTGGCAAGGTATGACCATCCGAATGCCAAATGATTTTTGGCAAAGCGCCAGGGTCACACGATCTCACATCTCAGCGGAGCCGACTGCCGAGCGGAGAACTGGCGTGACAGTAACGAGCTGTCACCTTTTCATTGGCCCGCCCCCTAATTATGAAGCTGGCAAGCCACTGGTGCTGGATGAGTTTAGCAAGGTGCAAAGGAAGAACCGTCTGCTGCCGCGACCGGCGCTGAATATCCTGACGATTGCACCGTGCCAGTTCTTAACGGCCGCGCCGTACCGCGAGGCGGCCGTTCATTCCTGGGCAACCAAATGCAAACTCACTCCTCCGGCACCCCAGCCATCCGCAGGCCCTCATAGACGCGCTCGCGGCCTGCGAGATACACCGGATGGTTGCTTGGGGTGTTCGTGCGAAAGCGGCGGATAGTGAAACTCGGATTGAGCGCAAGGCCCGCCTGCGTTGTAGCGCGTGCCTCATCCAGCTCACCCACGAGCGCCAACGCAGCCGCGAGAAACAAATGCGCACTGGGGTAATTTCGGTTGGCCTCAAGGCTCCGGCGCAGCCAAACAACCGCTTCGGCGTCGGCGCCCTGCCAAAGTTTGGCGAGACCGACAAACAAACTCCAGATATAGACGAGTGTATCGCGGGGAGAGAGCCGGAGCGCCTGCTCCATATGGGCTTCAGTTTCCCCGCCCCGACCGAGGAAAAACTTCGCAATCGCGATGCTCGCGTGCGCCGGGGCCAAATTCCGATCCAGCGCCAAGGCCCGCTCGCTTTCTGCGATGCCTTGAGCCGCGCGGTTCGTAAAAATTTGCACGCAGCCCAGGACGAAATGAGCTATGGGATGGTTCGGTGCCAAGGACAGCGCCTTTGTGACGGCCCCCTCGGCTGCGGTGAGACGTTCTATCCGATCGTCGGGCAACAAGTTGGTGCCAATTCCAAAATTAACCAACGCTGTGCCGACCAGCGCCTCAACATTTCCCGGTTCGAGTGCCAAGGCCCGTTCATAGAAGCCGCGCGCTTGTGCCATGTTTTCGGGTGTTCGGCCCATGTTGAACCAAGCGGCGCCTTGGAAACACAAGTCAGTCGCGTCGGGGTGGGGTGAGCGCTCCGCTCGTCGCGCTTCGACCGCAATCAATTGCGCGTTCAACGTATTGGCGAGCCTTGATGCGATTTCGTCCTGCATATCGAACAGATCTGTGACAGGCTTTTCGAAGCGCTCGGCCCAAAGGTGGTTGCCGGTTTCAGTGTCGATCAGCTGCACATTCACCCGGATGCGGTTGCCACCCCGTTGCACGGAACCTTCGAGGACATAACGGACGTTCAGCTCGTGTCCGAGCTTCTTTACGTCCACGGGCTTGCCCTTGAACGTGAACGCCGTGTTGCGAGCAATGACGAACGCGCCGCTGATGCGCGACAGGTCCGTGGTAAGGCTCTCAGTCACGCCATCGACGAAATAATCTTGTTCGGGATCGCCGCCGAGATTAGCGAATGGCAGCACCACAATGGAGAGGCGCGGCGCCGAAACCGTATTGAGTATTGCGCCGGCCTGTGTCGCCGGCTCCAGCATACGCGAGACCACGGCATAGGCCCGCACAGGACGAGCGATATTCTTGAGGTTTTGTTCACCCAGGTCGGCGAACTCGACCGCGACCTTTCCGCGAACCTGATCGTAGGCTGACGAGGAGATACAGATACCGCCCGGTTCGGCGATGCCCTCAAGGCGCGCTGCGATATTGACGCCATCGCCAAAAATGTCATGGGCTTCGACGATTACGTCGCCGATATTAATGCCTACGCGAAAGGCGAGGCGCTTGTCTTCAGCGTCGCCAATCGTGAGGTCATGGGCGCGTTCCTGGAATTGGGTTGCAGCCCGAACCGCCTCGACCGCGCTCCGAAATTCTGCCAGGAGCCCGTCGCCGGTATTTTTTACGACCCGGCCACCATGCTGCGCGATCGACGGCTCTACAGCGTCCGTCAGGAGCATGGTCAAACGCGCGTGCGTTGTCTCCTCGTCATTGTGCATTAGACGCGAATAGCCGGCGACATCGGCGGCCAATATCGCCGACAATCTGCGTTCGACCCGATTTGTGGGCTGTTGCACCATGCACGCAAATCTCTTCGCGCCGCAGTTGTACGACAAAAACCGCTGCCGCGCCAATAAACGCTTGGCCAGCATCGGGGCGCCGATGGCTGCCGAACAGGTCTAGAAAGGTGAGAAGGTAGAACGCCCTCCTCGCGCGAAACTTGGATTTGTCGCACTTAGACCGTTTGTAAGCGTCTGAGCTAGGTCCGTTCATCCCCCGACAACAGACATGCAGCGACTATTGCGGCATGTCCGAAAAGTGCCCAAAAGCAGACCTCAACTGTCGTGGCTGCGACGTCGGTTCACTCGCCGGACCTGAACCCGATCGACAGGTCTTCGCCAAGTTCAAGCACTTGTTGCGCAAGGCCGCCGCGCGCTCGGCCGAAATCACCTGCGTCACAATCGGCGAAATCCCCCGAGCATTTACGCCCAATGCGCCACCTATTTCCGAAACTCAGGCTATACCCAATCCCAAAAGCATCATGCTCTAGTCTTCGTCCGGCTCGCGCACGACCGGCGGTTCGTCGGCGGCGCGGTCCTCTTCCTCTTCGTCCTCGTCCTCTTCGTCCTCATCAGGATCTCGGGGCGGCATCGTGTTGCCCATGATCACGAAGGGACTCCAGTCGATCAACCTGGTGGAAAATTCC
>Ga0137388_10003486_pt1 | contig 10174 bp, 8 predicted proteins | sample 15con2h14AmetaG_FD_104644 | JGI IMG/M metagenome (GOLD analysis project Ga0137388, IMG submission 104644) | Vadose zone soil microbial communities from Angelo Coast Range Reserve, California, USA - 15con2h1.4A metaG | ecosystem: Environmental > Terrestrial > Soil > Vadose zone > Saprolite...
AGAGTCGATGCTGGCATCATGACGGCTTTCTCTCCTTGTCTGGCCGCTTTCCCTTGATCGATTGCGGCTTTCTCTTTGATTCTACCATGCGTTGTCGATCAAACTTGTGATAAAAAGTCAGGGCCGGGGCGCGGGGTGTCCCCGCAAATTCCCCTTCTTTTTCCGGGGCCGCCGCAGGCGGCGCGAGAAAGGGACCTGAATAGTTACCCAGCATTAACATTAGTGGAGGTTAACTATGAGATATGCTACTATCTTACATAATCATTGTTTTTCTAAATCGTTCCTTTTAAGAATGTTTCTTTTGTTAATAATTTTAATTACATGTGTTTCAATAGGGTTAAGCTATTCTCATTTATTTGGATTTGTCTCTGCAACTGGATTTGTCTCTACGAGTGGATTTGTCTCCGCACGTGGACGGCAGTTCTTCTTAAATGGCCACCCATTTCGTTTTGTTGGAGTTAACCGATACAATCTTCTTTCAAGCAACAATCATGATCGTAGTTGTGATGAGAGTTGGACGCAGCAGAAACTAAACCATTATTTTGCAGAAATGAAACAGTTAAATATAACTGCAATTAGATTCTGGGCTTTCCAACATTTTACAAATGGTACGGACTTTTCAGCATTTGACTATTTAATATCTCTTTCAGACAAGTATAATATTAAGCTCATTCCAACGTTAGAGAATCAATGGTCTGACTGTACACAGGGAGGATATAAATATGATGCTTGGTATCGTTCTGGATATCTCACACCGTATGGTAATTATCGCCTTTCATTTAAAAATTATTTAAAAATAGTAATTTCTCGTTACAAAAATAGCCCGGAAATTATGATGTGGCAAATTATGAATGAGGCTGAAAGCAAAGACACCAGTGGCAATCAAGATTTTCAAGCGCTTTATAGGTTTGCTAAAGGCATATCATCATATATTAAATCCCTTGACTCAAACCATTTAATCAGTCTAGGAACCATAGGAAGCGGTCAACCTGGTACACAAGGAGATGATTACCGTCGGCTGTATGCTCTTTCAACTATAGATGTGCTTGAATATCATGATTATGATGATACTTCTCCCTTTCCTAACTATCTCTCTCAAAGATTTAAAGACTCAAGAGTTCTCAATAAACCTCTTTTTATGGGTGAAGCAGGCATAAAGAGTCACTGCACAGGTATGGGCTGTTATACACAACAGCAGAGAGCAGATCTCTTTAGGGCTAAAATGAGTGCCTTTTTTAGGGAAGGAGGTGTGGGCTATCTTATCTGGAGTTATCGGGATAATTATCCTAATCCTGATCAGATTTACGAATTTGATGCATCAGATCCTTTGGCACAGGTTGTTAGAAGTTTCGCTTCATAAGATCTTTTGTAAGGACTAGAACGATTTGAAGGAACGGGCAGGCTGGCACCCTTCATTTGTTTACTTTGCGGATTTCTATAGGCCAATTTCCTGTATCAAAGCGCACTAGGAGTGTCGAGTGGTTCAACGCTCCTTCCACAATTGCCATATGGCTACTTTGAGCATCGTAGAGCATGTCTATCGTAGTCACTATGTAGTCAATATTTCTCCAGTCATTATGAAAGACACCAATGCTAATTGCCGGATCACTATATACTTTCCAATAATAGTAAGCAAACGTAAAGTTACTTGAGGCATTGCCTGTATCATGCATATCAGTCCACATATAGTCATCAATGAGAATACGACTGGTTGGTGAAATATGTTCCTGCATCCACTCCACAGCCTGTTGTTGAGCAGTCGTCGATGAACCATCCCAGAGAAGGGTGTTATCTGCTTGAAAGCCTGGATTAGGACTCGTAAACCCACTGAGCATGCCGACCAGGCATAACATCACAGCTACGATTTGAATAGCTCGGCTAAATATCCTGGGACCACCGAGAGAAAGTATGAAATTGTTCAGCTTTTTTACTACCAATCCAAAGACAAGCCCTACGTTTAGTGCAAGCAGTGGAATGAGCGGCACAAGGTAAAAACCAATAATCTCACCCCCTCGCCCTAAAAAGATCCAGATAGATAGAGTCGATATACCCATCAGACCTACAAGCCTGTACCGCTTTATGATCACTACTGAGAGAATAGCGCAGAAACTTCCTACGACAACGAGCATTGGATCATCCTGCATCCACCTCCCTGTCATTGTCCAGAATGCACTATATGGATCAAGGATCCCACCATCCTTGCCACGTGATGCTTGATATTGAAGAGTTCCAATCAGACTGACGTGCGGGGCTGTTCCTCCTAATAACGTACCAGTAGGAAAGAGTTCTCCATTTAATGCCGCCATGAGTACATATAAAAAGAGGATATTACTAACAATAGCTATCCAGCCAACGGTTGCAAACCAACGATGCGATTTATCTGCACGGAAAAAGGCTAGATACGCCAGAGCAGGAACAAGAAAAATCGCCACCTCTTTTGAGAGGATCGAGATACCAAGTGCTACTGCACTCAACCAGATTTTCTTGAGAGACAGTCGTTGAGAGACCAGGAGCAGAAAGCTGAGCAACATCCAAAACGTCATGATATTGTCAAGCAGGACGCGACGATGATAGTAGAGTCCATAGGGTGAAAGAGCGAAAAGCAGCGAAGCAATCACCGCTACAGTGACACTCTGCGACGTGTTGCGTGCAATGCGATAAAGCATAAATGTTGAACCTATCTGCATAAGAAGCATCAGGACGCGCCCAGAATTAATCACGGAACCAAAAGTATGGAATCCCCCGCTGATGATGGTCCAGAAGGCAATCAGCAACCAGCCAAGTGGAGCATGATCATAAATGTATGTGTAGGGTGCTAACTTTCCTATGTGGATTACTGCCCACGCCTGCGCCATGTAAGTTCCTTCATCGTCAAAGTAGTACGGAAAATTGAACATATTGATGTCATGGGCGAGTGCTGCGATGAGTAAGATAGCCATAATCAAGAGTACTTCCCATCGCTGGATAGAGTTATGCTGCCTTCCAGCAGTCGGGAGCTTGCTGGTGAGGGGATAGTTGGGTGGAGGAAGAAAGGCGCGTGCCCAGCTTAGCGGCCCTGCTGAGGGTTTGAATCTCTGCGGGAGATGGATTGCCGGGCCAGACTGCTCCTCCACTACAAAAGGCTTTGGTGATTTGATAATGCTAGGAAAAGGAGTCGTGGGGATAGTTGGCTTCTCAACAACAGACTCCGGACCTCTGCTAGATAACATTGAGGTACGGGCATAGCCAGAAAGAGATGGTATCAGCGAGGTAATACGAAGAGCAAGGAGAAATCGGTCTATTGGAGGTTGCACTCCCTCACCAAAATAAACTTCTCCTGATGACCAGGTAAGAAGTTTTTGTACTATATCAGTAGCTTCTTTTCTTGCCCAGGCATAAAATGGCCCACGACTCACCCCATCTTGTAAAAGCCTATTTACCAGAGGAACATGCCTATGCCCTTGGAGGAGACTAATATACATCAGGCGACCCTGCTGAAAATAGAGCTTGGCTTCCTGTTCACCTCGTATGATCGTAAGCAATCCAGTTTTTTCGTGTACTTCGATACTTTGAAAGATTTGTGGTAGTTGAATATGTTGTAGCTTCCCTACAAGAGTCACAATTCGTCACCCGTCTAACAATAACTGCTAGTTGGTTTTCTAAACACTACTCTTTAGGCAATCAATGCATATACATCGATTAATGAATTTATTCCACCGTTACATTTGATAGAGCATAATCCTTTCTATCAACTGAGGCGGGAAGCCTTTTCCCACTTGACTGATGAGATGGTCTCAGACTGCCGATGCGCGCCAACATGCCCCGTTTTCTCCCAGTCATTCCGCTTCCGCAGTTCTCGGTAGATTCCACGTACCGAGCTGATAGCCAAAAGCCATTGAAATGGGAGGAACGTGACCGTCATACTGATGAGATTCAGCGGCGTAAACCTTAACTGGTATTCTTTTGTGAAGAGGAACGCGCCGATGACGCTAATGAGAAACTGCAGGAAAAGAGCATTTAGCGGTAGAAAAGAGAGCAATGCTATTGCGACTGGCTCTTTTAATAATACTATTCCTGCAATGGTAAAAGGCCATAGTAGCGTGATTACAGCTTGGAAGTATGGACAAGATAGCGTATAGACGGCTAAAATTCGCTGGCTAAGTCGAGGAAGAAATAGCCATGAACCCTTCCATAGTACCTGCAAGAAACCTTGCTGCCATCGTGTGCGCTGTCTGATAAATGAGCCCACACTATCGGGAGTCTCTTCACGTGTGACATAACGTGCATCATACACTACACGGATAGGCACACCCAGGACACTCAGGCGCAAGCCAATGTCGGCATCTTCCGTCAGGCACTTCTCGTCCCAGCCTCCCACACGCGCAATGAGATCGCGGCGGAGAAACACCGTGTTACCACCAAGAGGAATCATGCCAACCTTCGAATGAAAATGGAGCCGACTCTTAAACCAGAAGAAATACTCCAGGCAGTTGTGGATGCCAAACCAGTGATCGTTGAAGTTCATCAATTGGACTCCAGCCTGTACGATACCTGTTCCTTCCTTCACCATGATTGTGTTGACCATATTGAAGATGTTAGGATCGATGTCATCCTCGGCGTCAAAAATGGTGACAATCTGGTTTGATGTTCGCCAGAAACCGGCATTGAGTCCATGTGGCTTATTTATCGGCGGATTCGAGAATGTCGCAATATGTATCTGGCGTGAACCACTATTTCGAATAGCCCGCTGCGCCTCGGAGATGGTGCCTGTGTCATCGGCATGGCAAATCACTATGATCTCCAGGAGGTGAGATGGATAGTGCGCTGCCCAAACCCGCTTGATCGTCTCATAAATTACTGCTTCCTCGTGTCGCGCTGGTAGCAAAACAGAAAAGGAGAAGCGGGCAGATAAATATGAGGCTGGAGCGCTGCTAGCGTGTAGTCTCTCAGGATGCTCCCATGTATAAAGCATGAGATAGAGAGTGAGCAGGGACTGCGCTAAGAGAACAAGCGAGATAACCACTACAACAGGAGTAAACCAATTCATACCTAAAACTCCATATATTTCGATTTATCAATATACTCCCTAGCTACCTACGAACAGTTAGTATATTGTTAACAGGATGGGTATCTCGTGGTAAATCAGTACTATGACGTTATGCTGTCAGATAGCCTTCTCCGCTCCTCTCCACCGTTTTATGAGACATAGTAACTATTCAGACGCACTAGAAGCTTGTCAAACCGCGAGAGAGCGAGTACAGTAAGTCCATGAGCGAAAAATAAATGTAACGATTCAGCAGGGGGCGCCGGGGGACGCAGTCCCCTGGCCGGGGCGCGGGGTGTCCCCGCAAAATCCCCTTCTTCTTCCAGGGCCGCCGCAGGCGGCGCGAGAAAGGTACCTGAATAGTTACAAATAAATGTCGTTCAACACTGTTCCCAGGGACAGTAAAGAAACAGAGGTATGTATGGGTAAGCAACAACATAACACCACCAGTAAGCTTCTTACTGTGCTTTTTGTTTTTCTCATACTTCCCATCACCATCTTTATGATGCAGTATGCCCGGCGAGTGCAAGGTGCAGCTTCCTTAAAAAGCTACACCATCTATGAAGATTCGCTCGCCACAGGATGGGAGAATCGGTCGTGGGCCAGTCATGTCAACCTTGCCAATCCTTCACCTGTCCATTCGGGGACCAGATCGATTTCATTTACTCCTACTCGGATTTGGGCCGGTTTGTACCTGTATACAGGTACGTCGGTGGACATCACCCCTTACACGTTCCTCCACTTTGTTGCACGAGCTAGCCGAACTGGGCAAGACTACAATGTCATGCTTTACGACGGGGCTAATAATGGGCTGCCCAAAGTGCATCTTGCTCACTATGGCGGCAATCCAGTCCCTGGAACCTGGAAAGTGTACAATATTCCTTTGGCTGACTTACGTGCCAATGCAACACAAATCAGAGGTGTTGCTATTCAGAGTCGCACTCGTAGACATGGAACATTGTATCTTGATTCGATAAGCTTAACAGATTCAACCTCCTCACTCACTTCTACTCCTACCTCTACTGCTGACCCGATAGGAAAGTTCACCACTCTTCCCCCAGGATCACCACTACCCAGTGAGAGTGAATGTGCTGCTCGTGTCAGATATTCTTCCTTTGAACCGAGACACGATAACTACACTGCCAATCATCAAGTACCCACCGCTACACAAATAGCCAGCTTGCACCCATGGGATAATAATACCATGGGTCAGGATATCAAAGCAGACAGCTTGCGGAAACAAATAAGGGGCAACTTTACAGGAACAACGGATGCAATTCTGCAATGGGTAGCCTGCAAGTGGGGTATTGACGAGAATATCGTCAGAGCAGAAGCGGTCGTAGAATCCAACTGGCATCAGAGCCAGTTAGGCGATTATACAACCGATCAAAGTCTCTGCCCTCCAGGCACCTGGAATGGATCGGGGTGCTACCAGAGTTATGGCATCTTGCAGATCAAATACATCTACAACACATCTTCATGGCCCATGAGTAGGGCTGATACCGCGTTCAGCGCTGAGTATATGTATGGCATCATCCGTGCCTGCTACGAAGGGTGGACGGACTACCTCAATAACAGCACACCTCTCCCTGGTTATCCCAAATACCATGCAGGCGATATCTGGGCCTGTATTGGTAGGTGGTATAGTGGGAGTTGGTACGATCAAGGAGCTGTCGATTACATAAAATCTGTGCAGACGCACTACACAAACAAGGAGTGGTTGAAGCCAGGTTTCTAGCCCGTCTGGGCAACTAAGGAAGAGCCATGTATCAGTCAATCTCACAGAAGAAAACACGATGGTTGAGGTATAGCATCTTTGCCATCTTGATCGTTTCTTGCATAGCCTGTTCACCAGCACCAAAAGACCCGTCGCTATCTCCTTCATCTCAATTGCTTCCTGGCCAGGAAATCTGGAAGCACGGGATATCTTCCTTTCTGTTTGGCACGAATGATACTCATGAGTGGTCAGCACAAAACTTCGAAACACGACCTGCCATCCAGAAGTCTTTACGCAATGCCGGATTTACCTTAATTCGCAGTTTCTTTCAAAATGGAGCAAGCGACTCGGACATCAAGCAACGCATCAGGGCGATTGAGAATAGTGGTGCACATTGTCTGGGAATCATTGACAATATTTTCAATGGTACTTATGACAAGCATCTGGTGCAGTACCTGGGCAGTCGTTGTCTAATGTACGAGTTCGGCAACGAGCCGGATCTTAGTGGCATTTCTATTGCTGCCTATCTCAAACACTGGAATAGCCTCATTCCGGTATTGCGGCACATCAATCCAGCTGCAAAGTTCATCGGTCCAGTGGTTAGCCAGGGCAATACCGAGTTTATACAAGGATTTCTTACAGGTGTGAAAACATCACATGTCCTGCCCGACGCGATTAGTTTTCACTGGTATCCTTGCTCTCAGGACTCCGAGACGACTTGTTTGAGCAAGGCTGATACTGCCGGCAAAATAGCTATGCGTGTGCGCGCCCTGGTGAAGAATGTTCTGGGAAAAGATCTGCCGATAGGTATTACCGAATGGAATTTCGATCCAAGTAATCCACCACCAGCCTATGACGAAGATAAAAATTTTATGAACTCGTTCACCAAAACTGCTCTACAGTCGATGATGCAAGCAAATGTGGCATTTGCTTGCCAGTTTGATGCTGCCAGCTATGCAGGATATGGACATCTCGACATGTTTGATCAGAACGGTCACCCGAAGGCTCAGTATTACACTATTAAAGCTTTAATTGCTCTGTACATACCCTCGTAGTCCACCTCAGGATGCCCTTAGTTCGCCCTGCTACACCGGAGTGTGCTGAGCAAGCTTCTGCTGCCAGCATCTCGAGACTTCCTTTGCGGTCGGCTGTACACTAGCAAATTCCATAGACCCTGTCAATCAAACAGCGCAATGTCGGAATGTGGACTTTTAAATACACTCCTCTCGATTTGGCACCTGAGGTACACTGGTAAAGAGAACCTACGGTTCGTCTATCGTAGGGGCGACCCTCGCGGGCGCCCTGTCTTGAAATCAGACCACATTCTCCTCTCAATTTGGTACCTGAGGTATACTGGTAAAGAGAACCTACGCTTCGTCTATCGTAGGGGCGACCCTCGCGGGCGCCCTGTCTTGAAATCAGACCACATTCTCCTCTCAATTTGGTACCTGAGGTATACTAGTAAAGAGAACCTGCGGTTCGTCTATCGTAGGGGCGACCCTCGCGGTCGTCCTAGAGGCTTTCGCGGTCACCTCGACCGTTCGCTTCACATCACACAACCTACCATCGTCCAACCTCCGTAACAACACATCTTCTCCCGCATCGCGCAGCGATGCCCCCCCTCAGAAAGGAGTCCACAAATGACCAGCAGTACTAGCGCAGATAAACAGGCAACGGAAGCTGCCAAGTTGATGGAGCTGGAGTTGAAAGCTACTCAAGAACTAATACGCGTGGAAAAGCAAGAAGCCCAAGAACTCGAACGCAAAGAAATGACAGAAACCCTCACTCGTGTCACCGAGGAAATGCGCGAGAAGGGCAAAACCCAGCTGGAAACATATATAGCAGTCAAGGGGGTCTACGAGTACTTGAAGCCGGCCAGGAGGGCAACCCGCCGCAAACCAGGCCACAGTCAGCCAGAGCAGCCTGAACCAGCACATAATCTCAGTGAATCAGGTGTCTTGCTTTCAGAGGTTGAAACACAGCAAGTCAACTGGTTATGGCAAAAGCGTATACCGCTGGGAAAAATCACCATTCTTGAGGGCGACCCGGGCATGGGCAAGTCTCTGCTCGCCACCAGTATTGCTGCCTGCGTCTCAACAGGCCTACCAATGCCCGACCAAACGCCAAGCAAGCAAGGTGGCGTCATCTTGATTGCCCCTGAAGACAGCGCAGGCGATACCATCAAGCCACGCCTGGAAGCAGCAGGAGGTGATCCATCCCAGGTGCTTCTGCTCAACACATTAGAAGACTTCGATGCCCAAAAAATCAAGATATACGATCGTACCTTCTCGCTCTCACATGACCTGGACGCATTGGCAAAGGCTATCAGGCAAATGAAAGCTGTCCTGGTGGTATTAGACCCGCTCACGGCCGTGCTAGGAAATAACATTGACCAATCTCGCGATCAGGATGTGAGAGAGGTCCTTTTCTCATTGCCACAAGTAGCCGAATGTACCGGCTGCGCGATACTGATTATACGACACTTGAGTAAGAGTGGATCTAGCAACCTACTCTATCGCGGCGCTGGTTCCATCGGCACCACCGTCTCAGCCCGTCTTGGATTAATCGTCGTCCAAGACCCTGATGACGAGCAGAAGCGCATTCTCGCTACAACAAAAAACAACCTCAGTAAGCAGGCCAGCAACCTCACCTATCAGGTAGTAGAAAATGAACATGGCGTGCCATATATCCAATGGCTCGGGGAAAGCAATTACTCGCTAAAAGCCCTGAGCAATGGTACAAACCTATCGATCCAGCGGCAAGACATTCTCAGCGTGTTGAAAGACGCCAGCTATCCTCTCACTCCCAAAGACGTTGCAGACCGCACAGGGCAAGACTACGATCGGGTACGCAAGACACTTCATCGCATGCTAGGGGCCAAAGAAGTTGCTTCCCCCGCTCGAGGCGAGTATACGACCATAGATCATCCATGTATCACCAAACCAATCAATGACAACCACAATGTCCCAGCGGAGACAACGGAGACATTGGAGACATTGGAGACATTGGAGACAGATACCGCTGGCGAATCGCCCAAAAATGACGAGCGAAGCGATGTCGAGTCCGTAGGGGCCCGATTTATCGCGCCCACGGGGTGGGGCGAGGCCAACGCTCTCAATTCGCCAACAGTATCTTCTGTAAGCCTCGCTTCCATGCGCAGTGGTGCCCCTGCGGCGCATGACGTTTCTGATACAACTGACACATGTGACACAACTGATACAATGGCCCCGACCTCTGCTATCACACCACAATCTCCCCATCCTTCAAGAACAGCGTATTATCCACCCAGACCTCACCAGAGCGACGTAAGTCACACACCATATCCCAGTGTAACGCCGAGTGATTGACACCGCCCGTCTCTGGATAACTATTGCCCAGGGCCAGGTGTACCGTGCCGCCCATCTTCTCATCAAAGAGAGTATTCCTCGTACTGC
>Ga0137388_10003488_pt1 | contig 10172 bp, 11 predicted proteins | sample 15con2h14AmetaG_FD_104644 | JGI IMG/M metagenome (GOLD analysis project Ga0137388, IMG submission 104644) | Vadose zone soil microbial communities from Angelo Coast Range Reserve, California, USA - 15con2h1.4A metaG | ecosystem: Environmental > Terrestrial > Soil > Vadose zone > Saprolite...
GCGACGCTGGCGTCGTATTCGATGATGCCGGTATGATCGAACATGAAGGCGACCGAACCGGTTTCGCCGAGATTGCCGCCCGACTTGGTGTAGAAGGAGCGGATATCGGACGCCGCGCGGTTGCGGTTGTCGGTCAGCGCTTCGACGATCACGGCGACGCCGCCCGGACCATAGCCCTCGTAGCGAATCTCGTCGTAGTTTTCGCTCTCGGAGCCGCTCGCCTTCTTCACCGCGCGGTCGATCGAGTCCTTCGACATGTTTTCCTGGCGGGCGGAGATGATCGCCGCACGCAACCGCGCATTCATTGATGGGTCGGGTTGGCCCATCTTGGCCGCGACGGTGATTTCCCGTGCCAGCTTCGAGAACAGTTTCGACTTCTGGGCGTCCTGCCGGCCCTTGCGGTGCATGATGTTCTTGAACTGGGAATGTCCGGCCATGCGTTCTCTTTCGGGACTCGTCCGGGATGAAATGGGGTGGAAAGCGCGGCGTTATAGGCCGCTGATATTCTTCCCCCTGAATATTCCCAAATCTTCCTGAGTGCAAGATAGCCCTGATTTTATTGCATTACTTCTAAGGGCTATTGTTTGGAAGACCTCAGAGAGGTACAGGAGGGAATGTACGTTATGGGAAATAGTGCATCGAGAAAGCGTTAAAGCCATGCCTCGTGAACTCCTAAAAACGGCCGAAGTCCGCAAGCTGATCTCCTTCACTCGGGGAAAAGGCAAATTCCGCGATGGGGCCGGATTGTATTTAGATGTCCGCGCGCCGGGTCAAGCGTCGTGGGCCTATCAGTTCCGGCTTGCCGGCAAAACCCTATGGGGATCGATTGGCCCGGCGTCAATTTACTCTCTCGACGATGCGCGGGAAAGACACACCGAATTGCGCAAGATCATACACAAAGAGGGAAGGGACCCGCGAAAGCCAAATCCCGGGGCTGGCGAGCCCGCTGGCGCGACGTTCGAAGAAGCGCTGACTGATTACCTTGCGGACGCGTCGCCTGAATGGAAAGGCGGGACAGATGGAAAGGAAGCCATCTCCTATCGACGGTCGTTTAATCAGATACCGACCCTGCTGAAGCGGGAGGTGGAATCGATTGAGCCGAAAGAAATCAACCTCGCGGTCAAGGTCTGGGCTGACAGGCCGGTGACGATGCGCAGAATGCAGACCCGGATTAAGACGGTCTTGAAGTTCGCGAAAACGGGCGAGCGGAGGATGCAGAAGCCTGGGCGAGATGTCGTCCACCATGCCGCGATGGACATTGCCGATGTTCCGCAGTTCATGCGGGAGTTGTCAGCCCTCGGAACCGTCGAAGGCCGCGCCCTGATGTGGACCATCCTGACGGCCGCTCGCACGGAAGAAACGCTCGGCTCGACATGGTCCGAAATCGCCGACGTGGCCGCCGCCAAAGGCGAGCCGAGTCTGCCGACTTGGGTCATTCCCGGCGACCGCATGAAAGCCGAGCGTCAGCACCGCGTGCCGCTCACGCCTGAAATGCTGGCACTGATCGGTCCTCCGGGCGACCCCGACGCCTATCTGTTCCCTGGCAATGGCGTCAGATCGGGGAGCGCAAAGCTCTGGCACGAAGGCATGAGGCGAACGCTGGGACGCCTTCGGCCCGGCGCCGGCCTGACCGTACACGGTTTCCGCTCAACATTCCGGGATTGGGTCGGCACCAAAACCAACTATGGGCGCGACCTCGCCGAGTGGTCGCTTGCTCATGCGGTCGGCACCAAGCTGGAAAGAGACTACGCCCGCGCCGATCTTCTGGCCAAGCGCCGGCCGCTCATGACCGACTGGGCAGCGTTCGCACTCAGTGCAACGTGACGCTTGGGATCCGGGGCTAATCAGAAGCGCTGGACAACGCACATCCCTCTGGCAGCAGGTTTGAGTCCTGCTGGGCCCAGTAATGTTTCAGGAGGTGTTCTGAATACGCAAGAACGACTCGATCGCCGTTTGAGAATGACTCGATCTGCCGCGCGTCGACATGTTCAGCGCCCTCCACTACAATGCATGGAAGTTCGACGGCTCGCGTTTCAGCGATGCCCGACTTCACTGCGGTGCACCGAGCGGATGCGCCACTCCTCCGCGAGGTCATGGCGACGGGACTGCGGCCGGAGTTCGGTTTCCGATGCGCGCGAGCAAGCCATCCTTGCCGTTTTCGAGGCCATATTCGTCGGCCGGCTTGCCGTCAAGTTTTGCCGCTTCAGCTACACCCTTTGATAGAATCGCGAACGACTCGTCGGAGAGTCTCAATGCTCCGACGCCCACGCGGCGACGCCAGCGCGGCCCGCGCTCCCAAGCTTCCAACCATGCGAAGCCGAGGTCGCTTGCCCTCTTCACGGTGCCGAACGCCTGTATCAGGGCGCCGGCCTGGTTGATGTCCTTCTTCGCCTTGTCCTGCGAGAAGACGTTGCGGAGCGTAGCGACGATCAGCTTGTGCACGGCGTAGCGCTCCGGTGCAGGAACGAGGACGGGCACGCCGGCATCGTGCAGCACGACCGAACGGATCGGATCGTGAATCAGGAAATCCAAATAGCGCAGGACCTGTGCTCCCACCGACGGTCCAAGCGACGGCATGGCCGAAAGGCGGGTCGAAAAATCCTTGTCGCCGCGGTTCGGGGTGATGAATTCGACCTTGAATCCCTTTGCGTTCGCGAACCCACTGAAGAGCGTCTGTTCGTCGATCGAGAAGGATGGTGCGAAGGTCGGATCGACCTTTTTCAGAACGGTCTCGATGTCTGGCATCGTCTCATCGATCGAAATCGAAATGCCGTAGAACTTCGCGATATCCACGTCCTCTGTCGTGATAAGCTCGTCCGGAAGCTTGACGCCGAGAGTTCCGCTGTAGGTCTGATAGGCGACCGACCCGACCACCGTCGCCCGCAGACGGAAAAGACCGGCCTTGGCGAGTTCACCGATGACGAGACCCTCGAGATGCGGCGGCGACGGATACCCTGCGCGCCTGAGCTTCGCGGCAAGTTCGCGGCGCGTGCGGTATCCGATCTTCGTGCGTTCGAAGGCTTCCACCCGCCGTACGATCTCCGGATCGTCGGCCGGGCCCACGTACTTCAAGCTAGTCTTGGTAGGCCCATCGCCGCCAGAGGTGTCGTATGCCTTGTAGTAGTAATAGTCCCGATTGGCCCGCTTCTGCTTCAGGAAGGTGCCGTTCGCCGGAAAATTCTCGTCGAAGTCGGCATCGAAGGTTTTCTGAACCAGATCGGAAAACATGACTTGGTCGATGTTGGAGAACTCCTTCATGGAACCCTCTTTGTTACCATTTTGGCGTAATGGTAACAATTTCTGTTCTTTTTTCAACTGCATCCTTGTTACCATTTTGGCATAATGGTAACAAACAAATAGTAATGTAAGCTCAGTAGCTTAAGATTCTGCTTGATCTAACTGACAGACCTTAGCCTTACGGAACCACAAAGCTTGGCCCCCAAAAATCCTAGGCACGCCCCGCAAGAACGCGCGGTGATTTGATAACCGCACTACCGCAAATGGGCACGCGACATGCGGGATTAAACATCAGCTTTCAGCTACCTAAGATTGACGCAGCTCCCAATGCAAACCTTCTAATCATCCCTCACGACTGAAGAAAGCGGCCGCGGATCGCCAGCACCGGGCACTCGACAAAGATGATCATCATCGTCGACGATCCATCATGGTCACGCCGCCGCAGATGCTGTTGATGCCGCCGCCGATGATGATCATGATCGTCGGCATGCCGCGGAATCGCTGGTGGCTATCCGCACCGGGAAATGAGTGGCGGGCACCATGACCACACCATAAACTAAGATCCTGGGCGCCTTAAGACACCAAGTGCCGACGAGACGGCCGTAGGCCGATCGACTGCTCCGGCGGAGATGGCGCCGGCAGCTTGCCGCAGGAACGTCTGCCGCAGCATCACCCTGCACCATCAGTGGCGCCCGGCCCCCGCCCGCGAGCTTCGATGTCGACATCGACACGCTTCAGCCGCACAAGTTCTTGATGATGCCGCCGCTGGTCGACATGTCGATATCGGCAGCGGGAGCGCGACCAGCAGCGAAGACTAAAACACCAGCAGCAGCAGCAGCAGCAGCGGCCCATGAGGACGATCAATCAGGGTCTGTATGTTCGTCGTGCTGCTGCTCGGCGAGAAGCGCTCATCCGTCATATCAATCCTTGGATCGCGGCGCGAGTAGCCCGGTGGAGACCGTCTCCCGCAGCTTGGGAAGCTGCTGTTCTGCCATTGAACTACGCCCGCAAATCAAAGACTTAACAGGTATCTGCCTTCCGTTTTGGTTGCCATTTCGTTGCCACGTTCGCGGGTCCGATCAGCGCCTCGCGGCGATTTATATCATTCGAAACGCCGGCTTCAAACCGTTTAGGCATCGACGACAACGAAACCATCCCTACCGCATTCGCCGTGCAATTTCGCCTTTGGCACGAAACGGACATACCGCGTGCGTAAGGTGATGTCTGCTTTCGGGGGCAAAGCGGAAAACATTTGCTCTCATTGAGCTTTTCCGGTTTTGACCCAAAGCGGTCATCCAGCGATTGATCAAATGGTCAAGGCTGCCGCTCTTTTGGCTTGGCACTACCCGGGCGTTCGTCGAATGATACTTTTCCCATGCTGTCCGAGATTGACCCTCCGAGTACATGAGCCGTATCGTCGTCTGACGACATTACAACGTTGCGCCCGAGGGGATAGAACCGTTGTCAGAGCCAATCGATGTCAATAGGCGACTGGCGGCCGTCTTCTCGGCCGACATCGAGGGCTATTCCCGCCTCATGGGCGCCGATGAAGTCGGGACTCTCAAGGGCCTCACGGAACGCCGTGCCATTCTCGACAAGGCTATTGCGGACCATCGGGGCCGTATAGCGAATACGGCCGGCGACAGTGTCCTCGCCGAGTTTGGGAGTGCCGTCGATGCCGTGCAGTGCGGGGTGGCGGCGCAGGCTGCTCTCGACGCAGCCAACTCGCCCTTGCCTCCAGACAGGCGCATCAGCTTCCGTATCGGCATCCATGTGGGCGACGTGATGGTCCGCGGCGGTGACCTGTTTGGCGACGGTGTGAATATCGCGGCACGTCTGCAAGCATTGGCGCGGCCGGGCAGCGTCTGTATCTCTGGCGCTACTTACGAGCAGGTCAAGAAAGTCTTGCCGTTGTCGTTCACTGACCTCGGTGCTCAACAGGTTAAGAATATCGACGAGCCGATCAGGGCTTACGTCGCCGGTAGGCTGCGTGATACTCCGAGTGCTGCTGCACTCGCGAAACCCTCCAAGTCGCCGACACTGCCCGACAAGCCATCCATCGCGGTACTGCCGTTCCAGAACATGAGTGGCGACCCAGAGCAAGAGTATTTTGCGGATGGTATTGCCGAAGATGTGCTGACGACATTGTCGAAAATTCAGGAGTTGTTGGTCATAGCGCGCAATTCGAGTTTTATGTTTAAGGGACAGGGCCGGGACATCCGCGAAATCGGGCGAATACTCGGCGCTCGCTATGTGCTCGAAGGTAGCGTCCGTAAATCCGGCAACCGCGTGAGACTGACGGCACAATTGATCGACAGTCTTAACGGCGGCCACGTGTGGGCAGACCGTTTCGAAGGCGACCTAAACGACGTGTTCGAACTTCAGGACCGGATTACGCAGGATATCGTTGGCGCGCTCGAGGTCCGGCTGACGCTCGGTGAAGAGGCCCGGGTGTGGCGAAAACGCTCGGGCAGTCCGTTGGTGTACGAGCACTTTCACAAGGGTCGAACCCTCTACATCAATTTTGCCAAGCACACGCATGCACAAGCTCGCCTCGAACTCGAACGGGCCCTGGCGATCAATCCTGACTTCATACCTGCGCTTGGCACATTGGCATATGTAGTAACCGATCAGGTTCGTTTTGGTTGGGAAAGCGATGGGACGACCACCTACGAGACGGCGCTGCAATACACGGCCCGAGCTCTGACTGTCGACCCGAACGATTATTACGCATACGTGGCGATGGGATATACGCGCTTGTTTCAACGTCGGCATGACGAGGCTCTAGCTGCCGGCAAGAAGGCGATGGCCCTCGGCCCGAGCTGCTCCGATGCCTATCATATGGCGGGTATGTTTCTCGGCTATGCCGGCGATTTCCGGAAATCGGCCGAGTATGAGCAGCAGGCGCAACGGCTCAGCCCGATCAGCCGCAACGAGTCGATGGTCGACGAGGCGCGTGCGAAGTTTCACCTCGGCGATCTTGCCGTGGCACGTGACATTGCCTCACGCGTCTTGATCGAGAGACCACACTGGCTGACAGCGCAAGCCCGATGTTGGCCCAGACCCGTTCGGCGGCTGCGCCCGGTTCCCCCATCCGCGCTCCCAATACGGCGAGCATCCGCGACGCATGCCGATCGAACGCCTTGGTGTCACCGGTGGCCCTGAGCGAGAACGTGCGGGCGTCCAGTCGAACCGCTTCGTTCCGAGAAATGGCAGCAAGCAGTAAAAGGAATTCTTTGGATGGATCGAGGGGAACGGGCGCGAGCCGGTAGGCAGGCTCGCCGCGGCCCCAGCGCGAAGCCATCTCCTCGAGAAGCTGGAGTACCCAAGGCTCGCCGGCCGACGCAATTGGCAGCAATTCCGCCTTGGCAATCTCAGCTATTTGGCTTGCCGGCGTCCGCCCAAGATACTTCGCAAGCAACGTCGGATCCTTGACGCGGATTCGGTCCATCAAGTGCGAGCGTTCACGCCGGCCGCGCACGATCTCGACGGCACCGAATTTCTCAGCGGCGGTCATACGCTCCTGAAAGCGGGCGAGCTGATCCGCCCTTGGAAGACTGTGGCGCGGCCGACGCGGCGCGCGAGCGGTCGGGGTTGCGTTCGCTCAAGTAGAGAAGCCGCTCCAGGAATCCGACCCCGACGTCCGAGTTGCGGAGATCCGTCATTCGGCCGCCTGGTCTTTCGGAAGGACCGCCTCCTCGGTCGCCACAAGTTCGGCCTTGAATGCGTCGAATCCCTTACGATACGGATCGGCCGCCGCGAGCGCATCCCTTGCCTTCTCAGTGAGGTGCTCGTCGCGCAAATATCGATCCGGAATTCCAAACGTCACCAAATCTTCGTCTGTCAGATGCGCGAGCGTTTCGTCCTCAACAAAGGTGGGCCGTCCTTGGTAAAAGAGTTTCTCAACGCTGCCTGAAATGGCTCTCGTCTCCATGCGGCCAACTACATCATGGAGCGCCAAGCGCCGAGCGACCGCGACCGCTTTATGAAACGGCATGTTCGCCTCGCCGAGATATTCGGGAAGAACTAGATCGGGACTGCCTCTTTGCGACTGTGAAATCCACGCCCAAAAACTCGCGACAGATACGCCGCATCGCCGAGCCGCTTCAGCCTGGCTCAACACTCCGCCGGCTATCACATCGCAGATTGCGGTCAAGGTTTTGCAACCGGCGGGGAGCATCGATGGTCAACGATCCCCCCGCCGGTCGCATCATCGAGCGCCATCGCTCAATCGTTATTCGCGGGGTCGGTTTTGAACTTTTCGAAGCTCTTGCAGGAAAGTGGTCGGCGGATGGACCAACCGATCCGCCTCGGTCGCCTGAGTTAGTTCAGACATCTTCAGCGCAACCAATTTCTCGGCTGCTTTGAGCCGATCTTCTGCGGCCTCTGTCGCCCGTGCGGCGGTGATTAGGTTAAACAAGCGCTCACGCTTTTCCGGCGGAAGTTTTTCGACTTCAGCCGGATCGATGTTTTCGGTTGTCAAATTTCCAAGGCTGTCGAAAATTTCAATGTTGGGCATGGGACGTTCCTTTTATGAGAGGTGCGGAGGTCGCGCGCAATGCTCGCGGCTCGCTCGCGGCTTCGCTTCACTTGCGCAGCGGCGTTCCCGCCAACGTGACGTTGCAACTACGGGCCATCCTGGAGGCCGCGGCCGGGCCGAACGACTTGATAACGTTTGCCATCGCGGCGTAGCGGTCGCCCTTGAATTCCGGAGCCCATGGATTGTTGCGGCGATCAGCATTTGCCTTTTTATTTTTGTTGTCGTCATCAGCGACGGCGTCCTCCGGGTTCCTACCGGCATTCAGGTCGGTCGCCCGACATCCCCATGCGGCCATTGTCGATAGGTAAATCGGCTCACCATACTTCTGGAGAAAATCGCCCATCGCTTTCAACGTGCGATGCTGACCGAAGGCAAGCTCTGCATCGCTAGTGGCGACCTTTTCAACTTCGATTGCGGGATCGAGATTTGTCATTGCCTTGTTTCCTTGCACGAGGCGACGAAGCGGATGAGGTCGTCGCGAAGAATATATTTTCTGTTGCCAACTAGATGCGCGCTCAGTTCGCCGGCCCTAAGCGCAGCGCGAATGGCGCGCTCGCCGCACGGCGGATCGAACGCCAGACTTGCGGCCCGTGGTGAATAGGCGACGATTTTTTCGAAGACTGTTTTCATGTCCAATGATACGCCCGAGCTAGTTTGTTGGAAACCGGCATTTACCCGCTGTCAGCTTCGGGGCCTTGCGGAGCCTCTGCGTCACGATAATCGCGCGGAGAAACGCGCCGCGAAAATGAAAGTTGCGGCTGATGCACCAAGGGAAAACGTCCGGCCAATCGCCGAGCGCTTCGTCACTTCTCAGGTGGTGCGCGTGCGAATTTGGCGCGCGAGTGCTATTTTCTGTCGATTTCGCCGGGCACGATCTCGCGTATCCGAAATACACGAACGCAACGCGCCAGCGGCTCATCGCGGCCGACCCTGAGATGCCTGTGCCCGAGAATTCGCCGAAATTCTCGAATGGCTCGTGCCCCAAAAAGTAAACGACGAAACGGATAGCCCGACTGCACACAGTAGTGCCTGCCCGTAAGGCTTCCGTACAGTTGCCGGTGAACTGTCGAGACTTCCACTCGGGTCATTTGCGGACTTGGGGCTACGCTTTTGCGATGTCCATCTTTACCCCCCATGAGCCGACATCGTTAGCCCAGCTCCGAAGTCCGAAAAGTGCCAATAGGCGACATTGAGCTGCAACTACGCAACCGCTCGATTGCCAGTAACCGGCTACATAGTATTCCTAGGGATCGTGTATGGTGGACCGCCGGCAGGCCCTTATAACCCGCCGCTACGAGCAACAGGGCCATCCAAGGGAGGAACCCATGCCCGCTGCCTTCTTTATTGTCCGGTCTACTGTCGCCGATCCCGCAAAGCGCGCCGCGTTCGACAAGTGGTACCAAAACGATTTCTGGCCCGACGTCCTAAAATCCCTCGGCGTCAAAAAGGCGTGGCGGTTCTGGAGCCTTAGTGACCCTGCTATTCATCAGGCGACTTATCAGTTCGGTGATGAAGCCGCGCTCGACCGCGCGATGAAGGAGGAGGTGCCACGGCTGATCGACAAGTTCGTGCGCGACTGGCCCGACGTGCCGCGCGTCCGCGAGACCTTTGTGCTCGCGCAGGAATTTGGAGCGTAGCTACCGCGTCATCGCGGGGCCTAATCGAACCTAGCGCGCATGCGCGTGCGTTTTGGCGCGCGCCCGCGAAAGGATCGATGCGTTATTTCCGGCCGGGGCTGCGCGGACGCCGGCCGATGGAAGAACGCATCAGCGGCCCCACCGCCCGGGTGGAAGACAGGCACGGCGTCGGCACGCAGTGTGCGGCTGCAATCTTGAATACTGGATGTCTCATAAGGGTCAAACGCAGACCTGTCGGACTGTCGGCTCGATGTCTGCTTTGCCCTGATGAGCAGACATCACCGATGGTCGCTGCCATGTCCGAAAAGCCTGCAGCCAAAAGCAGACATCTCGATCGCCATCGGATGGGCAGACCTCTAAGAGGGTATCCCAGGGCCTCGTGAGCAGCGAAGGTCCGTTTCGTGCCTACGCCGGAACAGTCGCTACTAGATGTCGTAATAGAGGTGAAACTCGTGAGGATGGGGTCGTAGCCGTATGGCATCGACCTCCTTTTTTCGCTTGTAGTCGAGCCAGGTTTCGATCACGTCGCTGGTGAACACATCGCTGCGCAGCAGGAACGCGTGATCGCGTTCGAGCGCGTCAAGCGCCTGGTCCAACGATGCGGGCGTCGATTTCACATCCTTCGCCTCGGCGGGCGGGAGGTCATAAAGATTCTTGTCGATCGGCCTGCCCGGGTCGATGCGGTTGTTGATGCCGTCAAGGCCGGCCATCAGCATCGCGGCGAAGGCCAGGTAGGGATTGCAGGAGGGATCCGGCGA
>Ga0137388_10003489_pt1 | contig 10171 bp, 5 predicted proteins | sample 15con2h14AmetaG_FD_104644 | JGI IMG/M metagenome (GOLD analysis project Ga0137388, IMG submission 104644) | Vadose zone soil microbial communities from Angelo Coast Range Reserve, California, USA - 15con2h1.4A metaG | ecosystem: Environmental > Terrestrial > Soil > Vadose zone > Saprolite...
GAAGGTGGAGAGCCAGTCCTGTGGATCAGGATAGTCGGCCAACCAGCCCGAGATCCAGATTTGCAGGCCCTTGGGATTGCCGACGGTGGCATTCTCCAGGGTGATCAGCTTGTCGAAGGTAAAGCCTTCACTCTTGACGGTGACGCCCAGTACCGTCTGCCACATCTGGATGATGGCCTGTGAGGCATCCACGATGGCCTTCACGTCGGTGTAGTAGGAGAAGGTGACCGAGGGGAAGCTGGTCAGGTGTTCCTCCTGCATGCCTTGCTGCAGCAGTTGCTTGGCCATTGTCTTATCCCCTGACACGCTGCTCACGCCAGCGGGACCTTTCAGGTTCGCATCGTAGCCGGGCATGCCTTGCGGGATGACGTGGTTGGTGGGGGCGAACGCGTTTCGAAACACCGTTTTTGCCAGCAGGTCCTTGTCGACGGCCAGGGCGAAGGCCTGACGAATATGGATGTTGTCGAACGGCTTCACCAGGTAGTTCATCGTCACGTACCTGATCCTCAGACTATAATACTCCAGGAAATCCGGACGAGTCCTGGCATCGACCAGGTGCGCCGGTGGAACACCTATTACTCCGGTCGTATCGTACTGGCGTGACAGATAGGCGTTGTAGGTGGTGTCCTGGTCGCCAGAGATCAAGAACTCGAGCTTCTGGATCCTGGGGATGGGACCATAGTAGTTGGTATTGGGCACCAGGATCATGCCCTTAGTATGGTTATAGCTCTGCACCTTGAAGGGACCATCCCCACCCCCCTGATCCAGGTGATCGGTCCAGGTGGCGCCATACTTGTCGATCAGGCTCTTCTCGACAACATAGCTGTTGGGGTAGGTCAAAGCGGCCAGGAAGTACGCCGCGTTGGTGCTGATGATGATCTTGACCGTGCTGGGATCAGGAGCCAGCAGGCTGTCACCGATGAGCGTCGGGATTTTGCCGGTGGTGAGCTTGTCGTAGTCCTTGATCAGGTTGAGGTAGTAGGTCACCTGCGACCTGGTCGTCGGCAGCAGGGCACGGTTGATGGTGTAGACGACGTCCTGGGAGGTCAGCGGCGTGCCATCACTGAACTTGAGGTTGGGCCGCAGATGGAAGGTGTAGGTGAGGCCGTCGGCACTGACGTCGTGGGACTGGGCCAACTGGTCGCGTATATTCAGTTTGGAGTCAAACTCGACCAGGCCGGTAAAGACCGTCTGCAGGCTTTGTGCATCGACGGCGAGTTGGACCAGGGCCGGATCGAAGGTGCCAAAGTCGGTAGCTCCGATGGGCCAACGTAACACCTGCTTGTCACGGGAGGCTGGCCCGTTGCCGCCCGTGCCAGGCCCGGTGCTGGAGCTGCCGCAAGCAGCAAGCAGCATCGCCACCAGGCACAGGAGCGTTGGCAAGAGCGTTACGGTGAATTGCTTGCGAGATCGCATAGGTGATTTCTCCTTCGTCTATGAAAAACTACCATGATTCTGCTCTACAGCGGGCTCATTATTGCCAAAGTTATCTCTGTGCTGGTGCTGGAATTGATCCAGACCGTTCTGCTGGTAGGAGGTGCAGCTGCTTTCTACGACTAGCGCCCAACAGGGAGGCCACTGCTTGCGCTGCTCGTGATGGCTATTCCTCCGCTCACCAGACCGTTTGCTTCACGTAGATCCCCTCCGTCAGGAGCATAGCATCTCCCCTCTTTAGCCGACGGGGAGAGAGAAGGAAAGCGTGCAGGACATGCGCTCAAAAGGCGGGGAACATGCGCGGAAGCGACAGGTCTCGACGGCCCCGCGCACCCAAGCAGCATGAGGATGTGTCGGTGGATGACACAGTCCAGCTGGATGACGCTGAGCTGGACGAAGGAGAGGAAAGACCTACCGTTCCCACGCGGGGGATCAGGAGTACTGTGAACGCTGCGTTCACAGGACCTCAGCTGTTCTGGCCGCAGGTGAAGGATCAGACCCGCAGGAGGAGGTCACCGGGAGAGCTGGTGCAGCAGTTTTGTGGCACGCGCCTGGAAATGCGGCATCTCCTCCTGGTCCGACACTGCCAGCGCGCGCTGTGCCAGCCTGTGCGCATCAGCAAGCACTCCTTGCTGGGAGGCAAACTCTGCCTGATCCAGCAGCATATCGGCTATCGTACAGTATTGAAACCTTTCTTTGGCCAGCGCGACGATGGCCTCCATGTGCTTGTACGAGCCGGCATAGTCTTGCTGCACACGTGCCAGTTCCATTTGCGCCATGACAAGGTCTTGCTCACGTGGAGCCACGCGAGCAGGATGAGAGCGGGTAAGCAGGTGGAGACTGGCGCTGAGGTCCTGGTAGGCCACCTCCCTGTCGCCCAGCAGCCGCGCATAGGTCCCGTGCATCAAGAACCCGTAACTGTTCGAGAACGGCTCATCCGCCTGCTGCATCCGTTGCAGCAGGATCCCGGTGAAACGCCGTACGGCATCATCTTCACCATCGAGGTAGGCCATATAGGCCAGCGTGACGAGCGGTCGCCAGAGACGTGGGTGCGCAGGCTGCTGAAGCGCTTCGGCCAGCGCCAGGCTCTCTGCTAACACCCGCCGGGCAGCGGCAAACTGGGCGCGACACACGCGCAACAGCCCCAGGTCATAGAGGAAATGAGCCAGGTGAGACTGGTCGCGCACCTGTTGGCTGGCGTGTATCCCCCACCGGAGCACGCGCTCTCTGTCCTGGGAGCTCCCCAGGTGACTCGCCAGCGGCAGCAGGCCCGCCACACACCGGACCACCAGGGCATACTGCTGCTGCTGCCACAGCTCTGCCAGGGCAGCCAGCAAGAACCCTCGCTCGCGTTCCAGGTGAATGACCTCTCCCTGGTAGCGCTCCAGGTAGGCCAGGGCATAGGCATGCATATTGTGCCGCGCTGCGCGCACGGTTTCTGGCTCCAGTTGCACTAAGCGCTCCAACGCATGAGCATAGAGCAGTGGGTGCAGTCGATAGCGAGCACTGGCCTCAGAGAGACGGCGAGGAAGGGTGCCAGACTCCACGGGTGCCTCGCCCGCCACCAGCTCGACCACTGAATGGCGCACCAGGTGGCCCAGGTCGTCAGCGGTGCGTGCGAGGTGCGACAGCGGGAGGTCGACCGGGCTGTGGTCCTCGCCACTCACCGGGGAATTTCCTCTCTGTTCAGGCACAACATCCCCATGGTCCGTACCATTGGATGCGGCCTTTCCTGCTCTCTGGGCAGGTGGCGTGTAGAGCGCAGCGACGCCATCCAGTCCGAAAGAACGGGGACCGAGCGTGGAAAGTAACACGAAGCGCTGCTGCAACTCCGGATCCAGGGCGTCCAGCGCCTGTGCCAGTCGAGAACTGACCTCGCGCTCCCCGTCCAGTGCGCGGTCGAGCGGGTTTTCGACCAGGCAGGCAGCCAGCAAGGAGAGAGGGATCCCTTCGGTGGTGACCGCGCTCGCTGCCGCTTCGATGGCCAACGGCAGATAGCCCACTGCCGCACAGATCCGCTCCGCGTCTGCTCGTTGCTCCTCAGAGAGCGGGCGGCCACGCAGTGCGGTAAACAGGTCCAGGGCAGGTTCTGGCTCGAGCGCCTCAACGGAGAGATGGTGGGCCAGCAAGGCTGGTGCCGGCACATAGCGACTCGTGATGAGCACCTTACAGGCAGCGTCTCCCATGCGGCCTGTTCCATGCTGACTCTCCTTCTTCTCTATAGCGCTCTCTGCACCGCCGACCAGCAAGGCGTCCCGTAGCAGGCGCAGCGGAAACTGGGCATCCACGTCATCCAGCAGCAGCAGGGTACGTTTCCCTGCGAGAGCGAGACGAGTACGAGCAAGAGCGTCGGCCAGGTCTGTCTCACGCGCTCCTGGCCAGGCGTGGCTTTCGTTTGAGGAAGTCAAGGCGATCCCGGAGTGTGCAGCCCTGGAAGCAAGCTTCATGGCAGCGGGAAATGCCTCTGCGATTTCATGCAGCAGTGCCACCAGCCCCTGTGTGTCTCGACGACCCGTGCAGGTGAAGATGGCAACCCCGTGAGGAAAGAGGCGTCGGCGCTGTCGGTCATCGGCCAGCACCCGGTGCATGACTTCAAAGGCCAGCGCGCTCTTGCCCACGCCTGGCATCCCGGTGACTGCATAGAGGCCTGAGTTTCCCGTAGCAAGATGGCGCAGGAGGTCATCCACCAACTCTACCCGACCAACAAGCCTGGTGGGGCGAGGAGGCAAGAGCATGACAGGGTCTGCACGCTGAGCCTGCAAAGAGGCATGCAAGCGCTGCACATACGCGGCTTCCTCAGCACCCAGTGCCGTCAATTCAGCAGCGCGCAGGTAGGTTTGGACTTCGCGTGGCGTGGTGCAGACCAGGGCCGCCAGGGCCAGCACGCGCTGGCGTACGGCCCCGCGGAAGGGATGGACCAGGTGCCCGGCTTCCAGGCGAGCGAGAAACTTTTCCGAGATGTCGCACGCACTGAAGAAAGGGTCCTGTTGCGTCGCTTCTGCGAGAGCGCGCTGGCTACTCCAGCCGCAGCGACGGCGACGGTTGCTCAGCCAGCGACCGAATTGGATCGCGTCCATAGGCTATCTCGGATGTTTTGGGGGAGGAGATGATCGAACCAGGATCATAGCAAGCTCCAAGTCATACGGTATTACTCTGGCACGTGTAACAGATATACGCCCAGAACACCGTGAATATCACGAGGCCGATGAGCAGGAGCAGATCTTCTCCCTGTCTCTGAGGCAGAACAACGCCTCGCTCCTGCAAGGCGACAAGCCTAGAGAGTCAGGTGGTTTCCGCGCAGATTCCCCGCACCCTCCTCACAGATCCCTCGCTTTTCGTCGACGTTTCCCTGGAAAGCCAGGTGAGGGGGTTGTTATACTATGCCTTATGAATGTGGCTGACAACGGAAAGGAGGATTTCCAGTGGCACACATCGATCAGGTAGCCCAAGGAATCTATCGCATTGCTTCTTTCGCACCAGCTTCAGACATGAGTTTCAATCAATTTCTCATTGGGGACCAGCATCCTACCCTCATCCACACAGGACCCTATCCTCTCTATGAGGCCGTGCGCCAGGCCGTGGCCCAGCTCCTCGATCCGGCGCGTCTCGACTACATCATCGTCCCGCACTTCGAGGCCGACGAATGCGGTGGCATGGGTCGCTTCGTCGCAGAAGCGCGGCAAGCAGTGCTGGTCTGTAGCCTGGTGGGTGCGGCAATCAACTTGGGGAAATGGGACTATGCCGGTCCCATCCAGGGCGTCCAGGACGGGGATGTACTCGATCTTGGGTCACATCGACTGCGTTTCTGGGAAACGCCACACGTTCACCATTGGGACTCGCTGATGGTCGTGGACGAAACAACAAGCAGCCTGTTTCCTGCGGATTTGTTTCTTCAGCCGGGTGACCAACCAGCCATGGTCCAGGAAAATCTGAGCAAGCAGATGTGCCAGTGGTATCGCGAAACCGGCATCTTTGCCGCGGCAGACCCAGTATTACAAGTGGTGAAGCGACTGGAGAAGCTGAATCCCCAGTTGATTCATCCCATGCATGGTGGGAGTTTACCTCAGGAGGCGTGGCCACACTATGTTGACGGTCTGCGGTCGGAGCCCTTTGCCTTTGAAGGAATGTTGTTTGGACGGATGCTGCCGAGTTGACAACAGCAAGGACGACAGTATCTCTTTCCCAAGGAGGATGAGTACATCATGAGGAGGAATCGGTCACGGATTTTTATGTGCATACTAGCTATGTTCTTGATGCTGAACTTGCTTGCTGCCTGTGGCATCGGCACCAACACCGGTCCCACTCCCATCTCCAAACATGCCCCTCCAACACCTGCTCGACCTCCGAAAGGAACAATGCTTTTCGAGGCGGATTGGTCTCATGGGCTCACGGGCTGGCAGGCAACAGCAGGATGGAAAGTGATCAACGGCATATTACAGTCCGACGAGAGCGATACCAGTACGCTGACAGTCCCATACAGACCTGCAGTGACCAACTATGCCATTGAGTTTCGGGCACGAATCGTGAAGGTGCCATCGAACAATGCCGCTTTTGGAAGCTTTTTGATCTCGGCGGACGCCGCGCCAGGCAGAGACGGGTATAACGCAGTAGTCATCCAGATTCCAGGCGTCGGCCCACATCCGCTTTCAGTCCACCCACAAGTTGAAGTCTATACTGAACCAATCGACCCCAGCAACCCGGGCACTGCACATGATCAGGAGTTCGGCTCCCAGTGGCATGCCTTTCGCGTTGAAACGCAAGAGAACCTGGTGAACTTTTCTATTGATGGTCAGATATCCGGCCGATCAGCCAGCAATCAGACAAGCATCCTCTCCAACGGCCCTATCAAACTGGTGGTGAGTGGTATTATTCTGCAAGTGAGCGATTTTCGTATCACAGTGGCATAGGTGTCACGGCTGTGTTGCAAAAAGTTGTTCCAGAATGACAAGCAAGCGGCGGCCTTGGAAGAGAGTGTTTCAGCGGCTACTCCAAAGAGTATGGCGATGAAGGCCCAGTATCACGTCAGCTGTCGTGAAGCGCACAGGAGCGGTTTTTTCAGGTTCGAGATGGAAGAAAGAGCCTTCTGACGCTATTTCTGTGCCTATTCTGAGCAAGGCAGTGGCAGAAAGTGTCTGTGGCAACCGAGAGAAACAGGCGAAACAGGAAATACAGGGACACTTTTTCATGGCTACTACCGGAAAAATCGCATGAAAGTGGGTGAATCTCTCTCCTTTGCGCTTCATGACAGCTTCCGTGATACTGGCCCATTACTAACGGGTTTACCGGAAATCCAGCGCCGCTCAAATTCACCATCCCATTCCACATGGCGCGCAAAGTTGTTGCAGTGCATGAGACTCAAACCAGCCATGGCATTTCGCTCACGCTGGATCATCTTGTGCTGACCGGGAGCAAGACGCTGTTCTACTTCAAGGAATCGCCGCAGTCCAATGCGAATGATACAGTTATCAGCTCAATTACCATAAATGGCCAGAACCAGGAAATACAAGGGTCAATTACTCGCGAAAACGGTGGACAGGCCATCGATTTGTCACTCCTGGACAAGCCAGGTTCCTGGACACTACAGTTCAATTTAGATATATTCGGAAAAACAGGAAGCCATACCCAGGTCACCTGGACTTTCCACTTTACAGTGACAGCCTAAAATGAAAAAATCCTCTACGGCCTGTTAGGCCCCATATCACGTAAGCTGTCATGAAGTGCAAAGTAGGGGGTAAGAGATAGCTGGACGATACTTTTCGTGCAAGAATCTCGACGAAACAGATCAGGAACGCTGCTGAAAAAGCAGATTCCCGTTCGCACTTTCCAGGAGTGGAATGAGGTCAGACCAGGCTTGACTTCCAGCCGATCTGGGTGCCCATTGTGGCACCCAGGCCACATGTGTTGCCAATTAGTAATTTTGCACTCTTCACAGGCGGATTGCCAGGGCGCGGGCGTAGATCGCGGCGGGCGCTGCATGCGACGACCAACGCTACCACCATTCGCGATTATATCGTCGGCGATGCCTTGACCCGTATACACTGGCGTTCCAGCGCACATTATAATAAACTAATGGTAAAGGAATTTGATCTTGACCCTGCCGTGGATGCCTGGATCTTTCTGGACTTGCACGACGCGGTGCAGGCAGGTGAAGGCGAACATTCAACCGAGGAATATGCTGTCACGGTTGCTGCGACGATTGCTGTGTACCTGCTGCGCCAGGACCTATCTCTGGGCATGATTGTGAACGCCCAGCGCAGGGAGTTTCTCTCCCTCGATCGCGGCGAACGGCAAATCGAGCGTGTGCTAGAGTTGCTGGCGGTGGTAAGTTCGGGATCAGGACCTGAACTGAAAGAAGCGCTGGCCCTGGATGCCATTCATTTTGGACGTAATTCTGTGGCTATCGTGATAACGCCTTCTACCTCGCGTGACTGGCATGATGGCGTGCGTCAGCTGCAGCGCAGGGGTGTGCAGGTAGCTGTGGTAGGATTGAACGCCGCCTCATTTGAAAATAAGCCTGACGACGAGGATACATTGGCTCTGTTAGAGGGTGCGGGTGTCCCTGTAATGCGTATCAAGCGTGGTGATTCGTTGTCTGAAATGCTCCAGCGTAGCCCTGAAACACGCTATACACGACTGAGGTAATGGCAATGCAAGATGCAGCAATTGAACGGCTGGCGAAAATTATCACCGATAAGCCAGATAGCGGGGGAGCACGCCGGCGTAAACCACTCTATGGCATCCATATCGGCCTGGCTGAAGGCTGGTTTACTCTGTTTTTGCTGGCTACCGTCGTGTACAGCACCATCTGGTGCGTGCAAGCCGTTGGCTGGGTCCAGCACCTGAACATACTGTCATTGACCACCGCTCTCGGTCTCATCGGCGGACTGATTGCGGCTAAGCAGCGGCGTCTTCCACGCCTTGCCTTGCATGCTATTGCTGTTCTAGTAGGGCTGTTGCTTGCCTTCTGGCAGACCGCAGGCGCCGACTACGCGGGCAATACTGTGGCCTTCATGAGCGGCCTGCGGCTCTGGTTCCATATAGCGATCTCCGGGGGAGCCAGTAACGATGACTCCATCTTCCTCCTGTTCATTACCACCCTCGGCTTTTTACTGGCCTATGCCAGCGCCTGGCTGGTCTTTCGCACACGCAACCCCTGGCTGATGATTGTCGCCAACGCGGTTGTTCTCCTCATCAACTTGAACAATGTACAGTCAGGGTACGTGGTGTTTCTTATCGTCTTCCTCATTGCCTCGTTATTACTCCTGCTGCGCTTTAATCTGCATGAGTCTGTGCAGAGTTGGCGGCGCAAAGGGCTGCGCTACGGCGATGACCTGGGCTGGGATTTTATGCAGGCTGGTGCGCTCATCTCCATCGGCGTCCTCATCTTTGCCTGGTTGTTACCCTGGGGCTATGTCAATAGCGCGGCCGCGCAGCTCTGGAATACCAGGTCTAATCCGTATGTGCAGCTCGAGGGTCTCTGGAATCGCCTTGTCTCAGTGAGCGGCGGTTTTACTCCTGCCAATCATGGGAACTTTGCTGATACCCTGGCGCTGGGCGGGAACCCGAATCTGAATAATGTTGTTGTCTTCCTTGTGAAGAGCGATGAGGGGACCCAATATCTCGCATCGCGCAGTTTCGAGGCCTATGACGGGCGCAACTGGACCGATGGCCCCACCTATAGCTTACCAGTGAATGCTAATCAGCCGTACAATAGCGAGTCGGCCTTGTGGCACCCGGTACACCAGACGATCACTGTGGTGAATCCTCCTGGTGAGCAGAGTCCATACCTGTTTGGGGCGTCCCAGATCGGTTCAGTCGATCAGCCTGCCACGATTGTGTTGAGTGCGAACACTGGCTCGGTGGTCACCTGGCTGTCGAGAAACGGGAACCTGGCAGCAGGGGAGCGCTACAAAATCACCTCGTACGTCTCTTCTGCTGATATTCAAACCTTGCACTTGGTGCCTCTTCCTGTGGACTCACCACCCCTTCCCAACCATGATGTGCCTCCTCCGCTCACGTACTATGACCCAAGCATCTTGAATACGTACTTGCAGCATCCGGACAATCTCGATCCCAATATTCTTCGACTGGCGCAGTCTATTGTGGCCAATAAGCATGCCACCACCATGTATGACAAGGCACTAGCCCTGCAGGACTACCTGCACTCGAATTATACATATAATGTGAATGTAAACCTGCCTCCAGGCCAGGAGGGAGTCTCATGGTTCCTCTTCCGCAGCGGCAACCAGGGATTCTGTAACTACTTCGCATCAGCGATGACGATTATGGCGCGTCTTCTGGGCATGCCTGCGCGGGTAGTAGATGGCTACACCAATGGCCAGTACGACCCCAAGCATAATGAGTGGACCATCCGGGGAGTCAATGCCCACCTGTGGACGCAGATCTACTTTGCTGGCTATGGCTGGATTAACTTCGAGCCGTCGAACGGTTTCTCGCCCTTTGTTCGTCCTCTCCCGGGCGCTCCCAGTATAAACAACCCTTCCACTGGCAACAATAATGGAGGTATTACCGGGAACAATAATCGTGGCAAGGCCAGGCAGCCTGACTCGTCAGATTCGAGCACCGGTAATGGAACGACAAACTCGACGCGGGGACAGGTGCCATGGACCCAGGATATTGGCCTGTCTCTGGGTGGCATCATCCTGCTGGCCCTCATTGGGCTGCTTTTCTTTAGCATCTGGTGGCGCCGGCTCTTCCGGGATCGCAGGATATCGGC
>Ga0137388_10003494_pt1 | contig 10167 bp, 9 predicted proteins | sample 15con2h14AmetaG_FD_104644 | JGI IMG/M metagenome (GOLD analysis project Ga0137388, IMG submission 104644) | Vadose zone soil microbial communities from Angelo Coast Range Reserve, California, USA - 15con2h1.4A metaG | ecosystem: Environmental > Terrestrial > Soil > Vadose zone > Saprolite...
CGCCGCGTACCAGATGCCGTTGAGGGCATTCTCCGGTCTCGGCGGAGTCTTCGGATCAGGCGTCGTCAAGTAGGCCAGCGCCAGAGGATAGACCACGCTGAAATCTGCCGGGTTCGCATCCGCCACGGCCTTTAGATTCTCGATAGCTTTCGCGTAATCCTTCTTCTGCAGGGCCGCGATTCCGATGGCTGCCTTGAAGATGCCGGTCATCTGGTCTTTCATCTTCTGGAAATCTGCGTCGGAGGTGCCCTCCGGCTTATTGAATTTTGGCAGGCAATCCAAACCTTGCTGGCCGTACTTCTCCGCATCGGCCAGAAGCTGCGTCGCATTGGGGTCTCCGCCCTGAGCGCGCAGGCGGTCAAAGTAGGCGAGCAGCGCCATCGCGCGCACGTTGCACGGATCGGCGGCCACCAGCTTCACGGCGGTATCCGTGGTTTTCTGCTGATTTCCCAGCTGCTGGTAGGCGCCCATCAGAATTTCCAGCGCCTGATTCTTCATGACGCTGTTGGGATACTGGGTGATGAATGCTTCCAGACCGCTGATCTTGGCCTGGGGATCGGTCTGCTGCACGGCCCCGACGTAGGCGTTGTACTCGGCAGGATCTTTAATCACTGGCGCCTGAGGACTCGCCGGCTGTCCCGGAGCAGCGGGTGGCGGCTGCGCAGGTTGTTGTGCCGGTGGTTGCGCCGGGACCTGACCGGTTGCCGCTACGGCTAACCCAAGCACAACCGTGACCAGAATCTTTTTCATCAGTATCGCTCCTTAGGATCTTAGGGAAATGGCTTTTCGAGAAACGTACGCTCTTGCCGCTACTATGACTGCATTCCGCCTGGACCGCTTGTATCGGGATCCTGCTTTGGAATGCCGGGGCTTCCTGGCAGGCAGCGCCGAGAACACGGGGGACCTGTTGACCGCACAGGCAGTTAGACCCTTATTCGCGGTTGGCGGGATTATAAGTACCTCTCCCAGCGAAGGCAAGCCACTTCCGTGTCCTCCTCCCCGTTATTGTTTAAGATGCAAATACCGGCCCTGGCGGATGGCCCCTTCGGGCTATGCCGCCAGCTGCACCGGCAACACGGAGACCTCATCTTAATGGACACCGATCGGGCCTTATTCGGGCAAGTCGCAATCATTACGGGCGCTGGACGCGGCATTGGAGCCGCCATTGCCCGCAAACTCGCCAGCCTTGGGGCGACCGCAGTCCTTCTGGGGCGCACCCGTTCGCATCTCGAGACAACCGCCAAGGCCATTGCCGAAGCCAAAGGCAAGGCCGAGGTCGTACCCTGCGACGTGTCCGACATGAATTCCGTCAGCACCGCTGCCGCGCACGTCGAGCGCGCCTTCGGTCGATTGGACATTCTGGTAAACAACGCGGGGATCGGTGGATTCTCAACCCCGCTGCACGAGCTTCCTCCCGACGTTTGGGACGGCATCCTGAACACCAACCTGCGCGGTGTCTACTACATGATCCGCGCGTTCGCCCCCATGATGATCCGCGCCAAGGCGGGCCACATCATCAACATCTCTTCGCTAGCCGGAAAAAACGCTCTGCCGAAAGGCGCCGCCTACGCCGCTTCGAAGTGGGGATTGAATGGCCTGACCTACTCCGTCGCGGAGGAACTCCGCGGGCACAACATCCGCGTAAGCGTAGTCTGCCCGGGATCTGTGAATACAGAGTTGAGTCCACACGTGGGCAAAGATCCGCTCAAAATGCTTCAACCCGAAGACGTGGCCCACACAGTCGCCATGCTGGTGACGCAAGCCCCACAATCCTTCGTAAGCGAGATTTTGTTAAGACCGACGCAAAAACCGTGAAGTGCAGTGCTTTTATGTGGGGACAGCCGCCCTCGGCTGTCCGGCGGAGCGAAGCTCCGCCCTCTGTATGCCCCGCGAGACTAAACATGAAACTATTTCTTGAACAGGTTTTCAAACGCCTGTCGCGCGTCGTTCGGACGCAGGCTCGCTGGAGTGGAAGTTTCTTTCTCCCGGGTCACGCGAATCTCATAGAACGTGCATTCGTTCCGCGCATCCTTCTTAGCGATTCGCACCGGTACCGGCTGCATGCATTCAAACCGGCTCCCCGGATCGAAGTACGTGCACTGCTTGCAGGAATGCAACTCGAATCCGCACTTGGGACACTTGTCGCCGGCAGGAGTTTGCAGCACCGTGCCACACTGCGTGCACCGTGAAACCGCACGCGTTCCAGGCAGATTGACCGGCCTGGGCCCGAAGGTGTTGTCTCTCTTCGGCGACGCTGAGGCAGGCTTCTCGCCGGACTCGCGGCGCGGCTTGTCCTCGCGATCGCGGTCCTGATATCCATGTTGACGGTATTTTGCTGCCACAGAACCTCCCAAGCACGTGCAGGGTATTGTCTCGCCCCCTGAACAGCGGGGCAAGCACTTCGTTCATTCGTAATTAGACCTTCACCCCGGCAGTGCCTTGCCTTCGTGATACTTCGTGTCCTTCGTGGTTTATCTCTATTTCGTGCTTACAATAGAACGATGATCCACGAAATTCTCGCCGTAGGCCCGCTCCAGTGCAACTGCTCGGTCATCGGAGACGAAGCCACGCGTGAGGCCATGGTCATCGATCCCGGCGATGACATTGAAGACGTTCTCGCCATCATCCGCAAACACAACCTGCAGGTGAAGCAGATCGTTATCACCCACGCCCACATCGACCACGTCGGCGGAGCGATGAAGCTGCGAACCGCCACCGGCGCCCCGATTCTTCTGAACCAGAACGACTATGCTCTGCTGAAGATGCTCGACGTGCAGGCCGCATGGATCGGGGTGGCCACGCCCGGCAAAGTCGAGATCGACCACAGCATCGCGAACGGTGAAAGTGTAAGCGCAGGTTCTATTACCGCCAGTGTAATGCAGACGCCGGGACACACCGAAGGAAGCATCTGCCTCTACTTCCCCACCGAGAAGAAGCTGATAGCCGGCGACACGCTCTTCGCCGGCTCCATCGGCCGCACCGATCTACCCGGCGGTTCTTACACCAAGATTCTGCGCTCATTGCACGACGCGGTTCTAGCCTTGCCCGACGACACCGTCGTAATCCCCGGCCACGGCCCCATCACGACCATCGGCGACGAGCGCCAGACGAACCCGTTCCTCGTCAAGCGGTAACGAAGATTCTTCGTGGCGCCGCCGTCTCGGCGGCTGTCCGGCGGGCGTCCTCGCCCGCCGCGCCGAGCGCGAGACGCCCTCGGGACCGCCGGCAAGATACCGGCGCTACAACCAGCGGTTCAGCAAGTCCAGAGTCCTCCGCACGCCCTCACTGAACTCTTCTTCTGCTGCGATCAGGCTAAGCACGAGATACCCATCCCGCGGGAAGTCATAGAAATGTCCGGGATGCACCAGCACCGATTTGCTCCGTAGCAGCTCAATCGCCAGGTCTTCGTCGGACTTCGTCACCGGCACCCGCAGGATCGCATACCATCCCCCTTCTACGCTCAAGCGCTGGCAAGTCTTCTGTGCCGCGAGCTGACGTTCAAGTTCAGCGAGGTTCCCGAGCACTCGATCGTGCAATTGTTTCTGAATGCTCCTTCGCTGCCCAAGCAGCACAGGAGTCGCCCACTGAATGGGTGCGTTCATCGAGAGGTACGTATCGGCGACCACCTCCAATCGTGCCAGAGCAGCCGCGGCTTCCGGCCCGGGCCCGCTCGTAGCGATCCAGGCCACTTTCATCTGCGGGAGCGCCGCGATTTTCGATAGTCCGCTGAGCGCAAACGTCAGCACGTTGCGATTCGCCGCAAAACTCTGCCGCGGCTTCCCATCGTGCGCATAATCGAGAAACACTTCGTCGGCAATCAATGCAAGCCCGTGTTGGCGGCAGAATTCGTTGAGCAACTGGAGTTCGTGCTCTTGCACATACGAACCTGTAGGGTTGTTGGGATGCACCACCACCACGCCCCGCGTCCGTGGCGAAACCGCCTTCTCCAACGAAGGAAAATCCATCTGCCATCCGTGATCGTAGATCAGTGGATAGGGAACCAGCCGCACATCCTCAAGATCAGCCAGAAATTCGAACAGTGGATAACTCGGCTTGGGAACCAGCAATTCATCGCCAGGATTGCACAGCAGGCGAAACACATACGAATAGCCCTCGCTGGTGCTTGTGGTCAGGATCAGCCGCTCGGGATCGAAGTCGGAGACATGATGTTCATCACGGTAGTACCCCGCCACTGCCTCACGAGCCTCACGGAGGCCCTTCGACTGCGGATCGTAGTCGATCGCCTGCGGAGCAGCCAGCGCATCCAGAATCGCCTGTGTGTCGTATTGGAGCCCTACCCGGGTTGGGTTTGAAACCGTGAGATCGAGAATCCTGACCCCGGCGGCCCGCGCCTCGTCCAGTGCCTGCGTGAAGCGGTTCTGCACCAGCTTCCAATTCGTGCGCTCGGAAAACATGCGTGGCCATCATAACAACCTGCCGTGGTAACCCGACCATAGCGCGATGTCATCCCGAACGCGGCGAAGCCGGGTGAGGGACCTTACGTCGCTCGGCAGCGTCGATGCCGTAAGCAAGAACCGTTTCAGACGCACGCATCAGGAAAGAACTCCAACCGATCCCAGCCGGTCGTTAGGTCCTTCCGAGAGCTCTCGCTCTCGTCGGGATGACATGTTCTCTGGAGTAATTCTGCCGCAATGATGCTGCAGTAATTTCCGCTGGCCGGCTTCCCTAATACCTATTTGCTCGCGATGTTCGCGACCTCTTTATTCACTACGTAAGGCATCTTCGTGATGTCCCCGCCATAGTTACCTTCCAGCACGTCAATCAATCCCTGCACGCAGCGTCCTGCCATGCCTTTGTTGGGATCGGTGGACAGGCGCGTGATTCGTGCCGCGCTGGCGAAGTGCGGCATCAGGCGACAACGATCAGCAATCGCTGGATCGCGCAGAGGAGAATCGGCGGGCAGCGGCTCCGTCTCATAGACATCAAGTGCCGCGCCTGCAATCCAATTCTCGCGCAGCGCCAGCCCCAACGCCGCCTCATCGACGACCGGCCCCCGCGAGGTGTTGACCAGGTAAGCCGTAGGCTTCATCAGCTTCAGCGTCTGCTCATTGAATAAGTGATACGTAGGAGTAGTGCTCTCCCCAGGCCGCAGCAAAGGCACGTGTACGCTGACGAAGTCCGATTCCCGCAGCGCCTGCTCGAAGGGCACATACTTGATCCAGTTTTTTTCTCGTGCGATGCCACGAGCGTGGCGCAAATCCATGACCTCTTGAATCGCTTTCTCGTAATCACGATTCTCGTAAGCCGGGTCGTAACACAACATGTTCATGTCGAAGCCGGCGCACTTCTTGATCATGGCCAGCCCGATTCGTCCCGTCCCGATGATCGCGATAGTCTTGCCCGTGACCTCATCACCCAGAAACGGCAGGTAGGGATGCCAGTATCCCCACTGGTTCTCGCGAGTGAGGTGTTCCGCCGGCCACATCCTCCGCGCCAGCGATCCCAGCATGAAAACGGCAAATTCCGCCGTAGCCTCAGTGAGCACGTCGGCGGTATGCGTGAAGGGAATCTTGTATCGATTGGCGTCCGTGCGATTGATGTTGTCGAAGCCGACTGCAATCTGCGCCACCACCTTTAAGTGATTCTTGCCAGCCTCGAATACTTCAGCATCAATCTGGTCGCGCAACGTCGTGATCAAGCCGTCGACGCCCGACTTCACCTTCTCGATAATCAAACTCTTCGGCGGCGCCTCTGGCCGGGGATAAACTTCCACCTCGTAACCCCGGTTCCGCAACAGGTCGATCGCTTCGCCAATATCGCAGCTCGCAAATACGCGAAATTTCTTATTCATGTTTTCTTTCGGAATCCCCGCGGACAATCACGTGGACCGCGCCCCATATCATAAGGGGCAACAACGTCCAGATGCGACAAGAGTAGCGCCGCCGTCCCGGCGGCTATCCGGCGGGCGTCCTCGCCCGCAGCGCCGAGCATTGTGTGGCGCGGGCGCCTCGCCCGCGCAATGATGCGCCCGGATGACACTCCTGAAGATCACTTCGAGCCGCTGGCAGCCCTTTGAACTCCGGCGTAATACCCGCTCTTGGTGCGAACCGTCATCTTGCGCTGGCCTTTTGCTCTCGCCTCGACGCGAACGCTGCGGAAGCCCCCGGCGCCCCGTGGATTCGTGGGCTTGTATCCGATGGTGTACTGGTTGCGGATATCGTGCGCGACGGCTTTGCTGATCTCGTCGACTTCGTCCAAAGTTTTGGGAAAGAAGGCGATACCTCCGGTGCGTTGCGTAACGATTTCCAGGGCGCGCTTGGCGCGCTTGGGATGTTCTTCGTCGCCTAGAATCCCGATAGCGTAGACCTGGGGTCCATTCTCTTCCTGCAACTGCCTCACCGCCTGCTCCAGCGTCTCGCGCGAGGCGTTGTCTTCGCCGTCGGTAACGACGAACAATACTTTCTTCTCCAGCTTGGCGTGCTGCTTGAGATGATCGGCCGAGGCTACGACAGCCTCGTAAAGGGCGGTGCCTCCTTTGGCGTCGATTTTATCGAGCGCCTCTTTCAGCTTCAGGAGGTCGTTGGTGAAGTCCTGGTCCAGATAATACTCGTCGTTGAAGTTCACCACGAAGACTTCATCGCGGGGATTGCTGGCACGCACCAGGTTCAACGCGGCCTGATTCACTTTGGCACGCTTTTCGCGCATGGAGCCCGAATTGTCGATGATGATGCCCAACGAGACGGGGATATCCTCGTGGCGGAAGGAGATAATGTTCTGCGGCTTGCCATCTTCGAAGACGGTAAACGCGGTCTTGTCGAGGTTGGTGATGAGGTGCTGCTTGTCATCGACCACGGTAGCGTGAAGCAGAACTTCGTCGACATCCTTGCGGATAACGAAGGTTCCATTTTCGTCAATCGGCTGCTGCGCGGATGGCTTTTGAGTCGAAGTTTCAACGGACGCGGCAGGCTTGGACTCATTCGGCGGCGGGGACGCCGCCGTCTGTGCGGACGCAACCGCTTGCGTGCCAGCCCAGAAGATGAGCGTCAGAAGAAGGAAATTTGGGAGGGCCCAGTTACTCAGCCGGCGCGTAATATCCCGTCCTGGCATACACCCGTAGAGGCGGCAATCCTTTCGGTGGCATCAGCTTCACTTTTATCTTACGCCATTTGCCGTCGCGCATGATCTTATTGGGACGGTATCCGAGTACATATTGATTGCGGAGTTCGATGCCGATCTTGGTGGCAACGTCGGCCAGATCGTTGGGATTGTCGATGGTGAAGGCGCGCCCGCCGGTCAGTTCGGTGATGTCGCCCAGCAATCCCGGACCAAGGCGCTCTTCGCTGGAAGCGAAGTAGCGGTCGTAAATTCCGATGGCATAGATCATTACGTCGGCTTCCTTCACCAACGCCTTGATCTCGCCTTCGGTGTAGCGGCTGTGATTGTCGCCGCCATCGGAAATAATCAGCAGCGCCTTCTTGGCGAACTTGGCCTGGCGCATTTTGCTGATGCCCATGTAGATCGCGTCCAGCAGCGCAGTGCGCTTTCTGGGCACGGCGTATACGAGCTTGTTCTGGATTTCGTCGACTGAAGTGGTGAAGTCGCTGACCTGTTCAGGCTCATCCGAGAACGTGATCATGAAGAACTCGTCCTGCGGGTTCGCGGTCTTGAAGAACTCGATGACGGCGTCCTTTGCCCGGTCCATCTTGCTGCTCATGCTGCCGCTGGAATCGAAGATCACGCCCAGGGAAACAGGAGCGTCTTCGCTGGAGAAGGTGCGAATCTCCTGGGCTGAATTGCTTTCGAAGAGCTGGAAGTTATCCTTCTCCAAACCTGTCACCAGGCGGTTCATCGGATCAGTGATGGTCACAGGTACCAGCACCAGATCGACGTCGACTTTCATCGGGCGAACGTGCGTGGTGAAACCGGGCGTGACCAAGTCCTGCTTAGGGGCACCCTTGGACTTCTCCGTCACGCGGGGCACAACGTGGATGTCGTTGACGTCGGTAGTCTGAGCGCGCCCGGACCCTGCAATCAGCGCACAGAACAGGACGACAACGAGAGTCCGCCGGTCAAAGCACTCTGTTTGCAGGATTTTGCGCAGTCGGGGCGCGGTCGAACAAAAGTATCGAACTAGGGCCGGGCGAGGTGACCAGCGCCAGTCATTCAGGCGGGCCATAATTACCTCTTCTGGGCCGGATGTTATCACAGCTTTTTCCCGTTGACGCAAAGCTTTTTGTCAAAACTTGGAGACAATCGCCCCTCAGTCTTCCCACTCTGGAATTTCAGATCCGGCGTCTGACGGGCTCTTCCCGGGTGCGGCGCCGATCTTGTTACAATCAAAGGCTTCCCATGGCCGACATACTCCCTTTTGCCGCCCTGCGGTACGATCCGCATCGGGTTACCACCGAGCAGGTGGTAACCCAGCCCTACGACAAGATCACGTCAACAATGCAGCAACGCTACTACGCTGCCAGCCCGTACAGCCTCGTGCGAGTCATCTTGGGCCGTCAGTCCGCCCAGGACAATACAGAAGACAACGTATACACGCGGGCGGCGTCCAGCTTTGTAGAGTGGCGCAGGAAGGGAATTTTACGTGGCGATGTCGAACCTTCGATCTATGTCTATTCGCAACGCTTCAAGGCTCCGGGGACGGCGGTGGACGCCGAGCGGAGAGGGTTCATTGCGCTGGGACGCCTCGAGGACTACTCGGCCAAGGTCGTCTACCGGCACGAGCAGACCCTCACCAAGCCCAAGGCCGATCGGCTCGAACTGCTGCGCGCCACTCGCGCCCACCTGGAACAGCTCTTCATGGTGTATGAGGATTCGGGAGAGATTGATTCCCTGCTCTCCTCGGCCCTGACGGCAGCACCCGACATCGAAGTCACCGACGAATATGGAGTCGTTAATCGAGTGTGGCAAGTTTCCGATTCCAGCCTCATCGATTCCGTCCGCGACAAAATGCGCGACAAGAAATTGATTATTGCGGACGGACATCACCGCTACGAAACTGCTATCAATTACCGCAACGAACAGCGCGCGCAGGCGGGAGTACCAGACACGAGTGCCTGGTATGAACACGCGATGATGACTTTCGTCAACATGAACAGCCCAGGATTGTTGATCCTGCCCACCCACCGGGTAGTACACGGCCTGCCCTCTTTCTCGCCGGATGCATTTCTGACTTTAACCCGCGGTGTGTTTGAGATACAAGAGTTGGATCCGGGTCTGGACGCAGCCCGGGCTACCAGCATTCTTCGCGAACAAGGCAGTTCCGGAGTGGCCCTGTTGGCAGTCATGTCGGATCGAGCATTATTGCTGAACAATGTAAAGTCGGCAGGCTCGCAATTCCTGGCAGGATTGTCCGACCGCCAGCGAGCCCTCGATGTGGTGCAACTTCACAAATGTATCCTGGAAGGAGTGCTGCACCTTTCGGAAGAATCCATCCGCAACCAGCAGAACATTTCCTACATGCGTGACGCCGCCGAAGCCGTAGCGCAAGTTCGTGGAGGCAAAGCCAACATCGCCTTCCTGATGAACCCGTGCCGCATCAAGCAGGTGCGAGACGTGGCCTTTGCCGGCGAAGTAATGCCGCAAAAGTCGACCGACTTCTATCCAAAGCTCTTGAGCGGTCTAACGATCTATGCGCCGGAGTAGAAGTCATCGTAGCGCCGGCGTCCCGCCGGCTGTCGCGAGGGCGTCCCGCCCTCGGCGTCGCGATCTGCCAATTGTCGGCGCCGCCATCCTGATCCTGCTCTCCGCAATCCTTGTCTCCAGCGCCGCGCCGGAAAAGCGTCTCTCAGTCTATTCCGTAGCCGCCAACTATTCCCTCCCCGTCGTGCAGCGCGAAGCCCACGACTACGTGGGTCTCCTCGAAGTTCTCGAACCTTTAGGAAAGGTCAGCGCAAAGAGCGAAGCACAGCGCTGGCGAATCCGCTACAACAAGGTTGAGGGTGAATTTAATACCGGCAAGACTCACGCCCGCTTGCAGGGGCACGACGTCGATCTCACCGCCAAGTTTCTCCTGGAAAACGGCCGTGGTCTCGTCCCGGTTGCCTCGCTAAGTTCCCTGCTCCCCCGCATCCTGGGCGGCCCGGTCACTTTGCATGAAGACTCCGGACGTTTATTCATCGGCAGCGTCGCCACGCACTTCACAGCCTCGCTAGCTGGAGACAACGCGTCCCGCCTGATCTTCAACTTCACATCGCC
>Ga0137388_10003502_pt1 | contig 10157 bp, 6 predicted proteins | sample 15con2h14AmetaG_FD_104644 | JGI IMG/M metagenome (GOLD analysis project Ga0137388, IMG submission 104644) | Vadose zone soil microbial communities from Angelo Coast Range Reserve, California, USA - 15con2h1.4A metaG | ecosystem: Environmental > Terrestrial > Soil > Vadose zone > Saprolite...
AACCAGAGGCGGGAAATGAGCATTGGCGTGAGTGCGAATGTGGACAGAGCGCCAATATGACGAGAGCGCCAGGACTGAGCTAAGAAATTAAACGGCTTTGAGGTCTACCGCTTCCCGCTTCCCGCTCCCCGCCTTCAGACGCAGACCAGATTACGTCCGCCGGCCTTGGCACGGTAGAGTGCGCGGTCCGCGCAGTCGAGCAGATCTTCCGCCGTCTCGACCTTGGGCTCGGGGAAATCGGCGACCCCAATGCTGACGGTGAGGCGAAGCGGGTCGCCCTTACCGATATCGAACTCGTGCGCCTGGATCTTGTCGCGGAGTCTCTCCGCAAACGCGATTGCGCCGGCTTCGCCCGTTTCGGGCACGGCGATCACGAACTCGTCGCCGCCGTAGCGGGCGACGGAATCGACGCTGCGTGCGGTGCGCGCGAGCAGAAGCGCGACCTCCACCAGCACCTGGTCGCCCGCGAGATGGCCGAAGGTGTCGTTCACATCCTTGAACTCATCGACGTCGATCATGAGGATGCTGAGCGGCGCGTTGTAGCGGCGCGTGCGCTCCACTTCCGTCCCCAGCTGAGCGAGCAGCGCGCGACGATTGAGCAGCTGCGTGAGCGGATCAGTGCGCGCCAGCGCCTCGAGGCGGAGATTGTCGGCCTGCGTGACCTCGACCATGTGGGCGCGACGCATTGCATTCATTGCGCTCTTGACCACGGTCTCCGCGAAGTCGACGTCGGCTTCGTTCAGCGATGCCTTCTCAGCGGTGCGGCGGAGGAGGAACACACCGGTCCGATCGAGATCCAGCCGGAAGGGTAGCGCGATGATCGAGCGCACGGAGATGACGCTGCCGTCTTTCTCCCACGCTTCGCGCAGCTCCTTGTAGGCGTCGGAGTGCCAGATGTCCGGAATCAGAACCGGCTGTTCGCTCGCGAGCGCGGCCTCGATCTCCGGATACTTGTCGAGCTCGACCTGAAGGTTCTCGAGCTGGGGATCCTCGTGCGCCGACGCGACTGTTCCCATCTGATCGCCGCTCTTCGCGAATATCACCGACGAGTGGCTGAGATTGAGAGCGCGTGCGAGACGGCGCGCCAGCATGTGGAACAGCTCGCCCATGGACAGCGAGCCCATGACATCGTGGAGGATGTCTACGAGTGCTCCGCGGGCCGCAGCTTCGTCGAGCAGGCGCTGCACTTCGGCCTCTGCTTTACGCAGCGCCGAGCGCAGCTTCTCGATTTCCTCGAGCTGGTGTGCCAGGTCGGAACGCTTGGTTCTCATTCGTCGGTGAGGGCCTCGACCTGCTCGGTGTCGGTGCCAGGAATGCCGTTTTCCGCCCCTTCGTCCTCATCTTCGGGTACGACTCGGGCGACGGCAGTCACGAGATCTCCTTCATCGAGGTTGACGAGTTTCACCCCCTGCGCGATACGCCCGGTTACCCTCACCTGAGAGACGGAGCTACGGATGATCACACCATGTTTTGTGATGATCATTATCTCATCTGCCGGCAGAACTTCCATCAGGGCAACGACATCACCCGTTTTCTCGGTTCTGTTGACGGTGATGATTCCCTTTCCACCGCGCTTCTGCACCCGGTAATCAGCAATGTTCGAGCACTTACCAAGACCACGTTCCGTGACGACCAGCAGCGTTGCATCGCGCTTGACGACGACCATTCCAATTACCGAGTCGCCTTCTCGCAGCTCCACTCCTTTGACACCCGTGGTGTCGCGGCCCATCTCGCGCACGTCCTGCTCGTGAAAACGGACCGAGAGGCCATGACGCGTGGCGAGCACGATGTCGTTCGAGCCGCTGGTCACCTGCACGTCAATTAGCTCGTCGTCCTTGTCGATCTTTATAGCTTTGATGCCCGTTTGACGAACATTGGAATATTGCGATAGCGCGCTCTTCTTCACCGTTCCGTTTCTGGTGCAGAAAAGAAGGAACTGCGTTTCCGAGAACTCGCGCACGGGAACCATCGCCTTGATCTGCGTCTCCGGTGAGACGTTGATCAGGTTGACGATCGGCTTTCCCTTCGCCGCCCTGCCCGCCTGCGGTACCTCATGAACCTTCAACCAGAAGCATCTGCCGTCATCGGTGAAGCACAGGATGTAGTCGTGCGTCGAGCCGATGAAGAGACGCGTGACAAAATCCTCGTCCTTGAGTCCCGCACCGCTCAGTCCGCGTCCCCCGCGGCGCTGCTTGCGATAAGTCGAGACCGAAGTGCGCTTGATGTAGCCCGAGTGGGAAATGGTGATGACCATGTCCTCTTCGGCGATCAGGTCCTCGATCGTGAACTCACCTTCGTCGCTCGTGATTTCCGAACGACGCTCGTCGCCGTACTTGCTCGCCACTTGCTGGAGCTCGTCGCGGATGATCTTGAGCCGGCGCGGCTTGGACGCCAGGATATCCTTCATTTCCTTGATGAAGGCGAGTACTTCCTTCAGCTCGGCCTCGAGCTTCTCGATCTCCAGGCCCGTGAGCTTGGCGAGGCGCATGTTGAGGATCGCCTCTGCCTGCCGCTCGCTCAGCTTGAACCGTTTCTGGAGCTGCGCACTCGCGGTCGGCGTATCCGCCGCCGCCCGAATTAGCTTGATGACCGCGTCGATGTTGTCGACGGCGATCTTGAGACCCTCGAGGATGTGCTCGCGCTCGAGCGCCTTGTCGAGCTCGAACTGGGTACGGCGAACGACGACCTGGTGCCTGTGCTCGATGTAGTGCTGGAGCACTTCCTTGAGCGGCATGATCTTCGGCACGAGCTGGGTCGTGTGTGAATCAGGTACGAGCGCCAACATGATGACGCCGAACGTCGACTGCATCACCGTGTGCTTGTACAGCTGATTGAGCACCACGCGCGGAATCGCATCGCGCTTGAGCTCGATCACGACCCGCATTCCATCCTTGTCGGACTCGTCCCGGAGCGCGCTGATTCCCTCGAGCTTTCCTTCCTTCACCAGCTCCGCCATGTCCCCGATCAGCTTCGCCTTGTTGACCTGGTATGGAAGCTCGGTGACCACGATCTGCGATTTGCTCGAGGATTCTTTCTCCTCGATCACGGCGCGGGCGCGCATAATGATGCGGCCGCGTCCCGTCTCCTGATAATCCTTGATTCCCGCGCGGCCATAGATGTAGCCACCGGTGGGGAAATCGGGACCCTTGATCAGTTTTCTGATGTCGGTGGGCGTCAGCTCCGGATTGTCGATCAACGCCGTCAGCGCGGCGACTACTTCCCCGAGATTGTGCGGCGGGATGTTCGTCGCCATTCCAACGGCGATCCCCGAAGACCCGTTGACGACGAGATTCGGAATCGCCGAGGGCAGAACTTTCGGCTCCAGAAGTCTGTCGTCGAAGTTCGGCGCGAAATCGACTGTGTTCTTGTCGATGTCCGCCAGCATCTCCACGGCAATGCGGGTGAGACGGGATTCGGTGTAGCGGTACGCGGCGGCAGGATCGCCATCGACGCTGCCGAAGTTTCCCTGCCCGTCAACCAGTGGATAACGAAGCGAGAAATCCTGCACCATACGCACGAGCGCGTCGTACACGGATTGGTCCCCGTGCGGGTGATATTTGCCGAGCACGTCGCCGACGACTGTCGCGGATTTCTTGTAGGGGCGCCCTGGAACGAGTCCCAGCTCGTTCATCGCGTAGAGCACGCGGCGGTGCACCGGCTTTAGTCCATCACGCACATCTGGAAGTGCGCGAGAGACGATGACGCTCATCGAATAATTGATGAACGATTCTTTGATTTCTTCGTGAATGAGGCGCGGGAGGATGCGCTCTCTGTTGTTCGGAGCCGTCATTAAATCCGGTCGTCGCTACTGGGTTCGGAGGCGGGGTGGGAGGCAAAAAAAGCCTCCGCTTGAAGTAGCCGTAATGTAGCTTCGCGACCCGTTTAAATCAATCTTGGCAACTGACCGTAAGTGGCTATAGCGCAAGCGGTTAGTGTGCAGACCGTTGTCGAGTCATTTGCGTCCGCGGTGATTCGCAAAATTGTGAGCAGGCCAAGCTCAGCATTAGCAATGGTTTCGGTCAATTCTCCGATGCTGCGAACGGGGTTATGATGTTGCGGAAATGCCCGCACCGGACATCGCAGAACAGCGTCTAGTGAACCAGGAGCTCGTAAGGCCCACGCGGAAAAACGCGACTGAGGTCGTGACGAGGCTGGGTGCGGTGCAGGCGCAGGATTACGGCGCTTCGAAGTGGGGGCTCGCCCAACGTACGCGCGGCCTCACCGACGCCCAAATCGAAAAAGAGATCGACGACGGAACGATCGTTCGCACCCACATCCTGCGTCCGACCTGGCATTTTGTCGCGGCAGCTGACGTCGGCTGGATGCTGGCGCTCTCTGCACCGCGAGTCCACAGAGCAAACGCGCACTGGTATCGCTGGCTCGAGGTTGATGAGGCCGTGGCTCGTCGCAGCAGAACAGCGCTGACGAAAGCCCTGCGAGACGGAAAACAGCTCACTCGCGCCGAGTTGGGGCTCGTACTCGAGAGAGCGAAGATCCAGATCACGAACTCTCAGCGGCTCGCGGCGATCATGATGCGGGCCGAGCTGGATGGAGTCATCTGCAGCGGCGCACGCCGAGGGAAGCAATTCACGTATGCCCTGCTCGAAGAACGAGTAACGGGGTCGACCGTTTTGGAGCGCGACGCCGCATTGTTCGAGCTCGCGCGGAGGTACTTCACGACCCGTGGACCTGCAACCGTCGACGATTTCGCCTGGTGGTCCGGGCTCACCAAGGCGGACGCAAAGAGGGGTGTCGACGCCGCTATGTCACAACTCGAGCACGCGTCGATCGCCGGTCGATCGTACTGGTCTCCGGCCACATACGCGGCTCCGCGCATCTCTTCTATCCTGGCGCACCTGCTGCCGAACTACGATGAATACTTCATCGGCTTCAAGGATCGCAGTGCGTTCGGCGCCAGGCTCAAGGCGTCCGGATTGAAGGCGAGGACTGATGGTCTTTCGGGACATGTTCTTGTCGTCGACGGCCAGATTGTCGGAGGATGGAGGAGGACTCTTGCCAGACAAACGGCGGTTATCGAACTAAGGTTGTTGATTCGACTGCGCGAGGCCGAGCGAAGAGCGGTTGCGGCGGCGGTTAAGAGGTTCGGTGACTTTCTCGAGTTGCCCGCGAAGATTCCGCGGTGATTCGCGAATTGTGAGCAGGATCAAGCTCAGCGGTAGCAGGCGTTAGCCAGTTGCGCGTGCAAGCAACGAAAGCCTATGTCGCTGCGGCCGAGAAAGGCGTAGTATCGATCGACGCCGAGTGGGGGTTAGGAGGAGGTATGTACGACCGGTCAGGTCAGAAACCAAATTCTATCCGGGAGTCGCCATGAGACGCTACATGGGTGCGGCGATACTCGTTCTGCTGGGCGCGTGGCTCGGAGAAGCGAGAGCGCAGATCGGCTTGTTCTCGAAGCGGGAGACATTTTCCGTTCCTGTGGCGCATCCGCCGGAGCTCGTCCTGCCCAACGTGAAGCGAATCGCAATCACCGGCTTTGCTGGTGCTCCATGCGGGCAAGAGTTGAAGGATCATTTGTCCGAGACCATCACACGAAGCGGGACGTTCGAGCTGATCGATCGCACAGCCCTCGGCTCGCTGCGCGCGGAGCAGGATCTCCAGGCGTCCGCATTCGCTGATCGAGCAAATGCTGTCAGGCTTGGCAAGCTGCTGGGACCCACCGCGATCATGGCAGGGGCCGTTTCGCGCTGTAACGGCGAATATTCGCCGATAACAACCCAACAAGAGTACAAGGACAAGAAGGGACGCGTCCACACGACCTACTCTCGCTCAACGACTGCCCACCTCGGACTGAGCGTTCAGATCATCGATGTTGCTACGTCGAAGGTGGTCCTTTTTCGAACCTTCGCTTACAACCCGGTTGAAGAGCGCCAGGCGGAGGATCAGTACCCCGCTGCGGTCGATGCCCGCGAAGTAATGGAGCAAGCGATTACCGCTGCTGGGCAAGATGTTGAGCACCTCTTGTTCGGCTGGAGGGAGTCGATCAGCGTGACGGTGCACGCAGACAAAGAATGCGATCTCAAGCCGGCTGCGTTACAAATTCGTGGCGGCGACTTTACCGGTGCGGCGGAGACCATGCAGAAGGCGATCGACCGGCAATGCGGGGCGCCGGACGACAAGATCGCGCTGGCGAAGGCGTACCATAACAGAGGGGTCGCGCTGACATACGCCGGCCAGCCAGAAGAGGGGTTGAGATCTCTCCAGCAAGCCAACAGCCTGTGGCCGGGTAACGTCTCCGAGGAAGCGATAACGGCTGCGCGAAAGATCATCCAGGCGCGCGCGCAGCAGCAGTCGCAAGACGATATTGCCGCTGAGGCAGCCAAGGCGACCGCAAGCGCGCAGACAACCGCAGTAGCAGTTCAGGTAGCGGACCCGTCGCTCCTATCGAATAAGGACGTCACCGAAATGGTACAGGCGAAGCTCTCCGACCAGATTGTCATCAGCAAGGTGCGGACGACGAAATGCAGGTTCGATACGTCGCCGTCAGCGCTGATTCAACTGAAGAAGTCCGGGGCGAGCGACGCGGTAGTGCTCGCAGTCACAGAAGCACAATGCACCCGGTGACGTGGCCGTGACCCCGGAACGGAGGCGCGCTTATCGGTTGACTTGAATCGCGCACCACCAGGTCTTTCTCTCTTGTTTCCCCCGTATCTTCGAGGCGCGCAGCAGCCGTCGGATAATTCCCCTCGGTTGCGCCGAAGCTTCTGACTGGTTGCCGTATTGGGTTGCATGCTGAATATTCCTCCCATCCGGCTCGATCGCCCGTGCTAAACGCATCCTGCCCATGGCCGACGCCAAAGTTTTTTCATCAATTGGTAAATACCGCATCATCGAGCTCGTAGGCGAGGGCGCGATGGGCGTCGTCTACAGGGCGCAGGATTCCGTCCTCGACCGTGCCGTCGCAATCAAGGTGATGAATGATTCGATCGCGCGGCAGGACGACCTCCGCAAGCGTTTTCTGCACGAGGCGCAGGCGGCCGGATCTCTTCAGCACCCGAATGTTGTGTGCATCTACGACCTGGGAGAGGCCGATGGTCACCTCTTCATCGCGATGGAGTTCGTCCAGGGCGTAGATCTCGAGCATCTGATCGAGTCGGGCCAGCCACTTTCGCTGCAGGCGAGACTGGACATCATCATCGACGTTCTCACCGGACTGGCATTCGCTCACAAGCGCGGCATCGTGCATCGAGACATCAAGCCGGCCAATATCCGCGTCGGCGAGGACGGGCGTGCAAAGATCATGGACTTCGGCGTCGCCCATCTCGCGTCATCGAGTATGACCAGTACTGGATCGATCCTCGGAACGCCGACCTACATGGCTCCCGAGCAGATCACGGAAGGCAAGACCAGTCCGGCTACCGATATCTTCGCGACGGGTGGAGTTCTGTATCAGATCCTTACGCAGATGAAGCCGTTCGACGCTCCCACTCTGCAGAATCTGTTTTTCAAAATCATAACTGAAAAGCCGCGGCCGGTAAGCGAGCTGGTGCCCGGACTTCCACCCGCGCTCGATCGCATCGTCCTCAAGGCCATGGCGAAGGAACCTTCCGAGCGATACGCGAGCGCGCTCGAAATGGCGAACGACCTGACCAGCGTACGATCCAAGTTGAGTGGGCCTTCGTATCCGGCGTCCGTTTCTTTGAGCGCTTCAGTTGCCAGCGCCATCGAAATGTCCAGGAAGAAGTCGCAGACGCGAACGAGAAATCTCGCCTTCGCGGGCGCGGGAGCGCTCGCGGCTGTCGCTTTGATTGCAATCGCCTGGACGCGGTACTCGCAGTCAGGTTCGGCAAAGTTGGAAGCCGTCGACAAGCCAGCGCCTGTAGTCACGCAAGCACCGCCGCCGGTGGTGTCCGCCGAACCTCCGGTTACCGCCGCGAAAAACAGCCCGACCGCAACGCAGCCGTCGCCCTCAGCCCAGCGGCCAGTGCGCCAGGAGAAAAAACCCCCGGTTATCCAGCGTGACACGCGCGCTGGTGTCGCCAAAACTCCGTCTAAGCCTGTTCAACTTCCGGTGGCGGCCGCACCAGCTCCGCGAATTGACCCACCGGTGACAAACCCCGTACGACAGGAGGCTGTGTCGTCGCAGCCCCAAGTTGTAACCGCAGCACCGGTCGTCACACCGCCGAAACAAGAAGCTGCGCCCGTTGCGGCGGCTCCCACTGCCGCCGACATTGCGCCCGTTGTGGAAGCGTACGCTCGCGCGATCGAGTCGAGAGACATAGGCGCTATCCGTCGTGTCTACCCCGGGCTCACATCGGGACAGCAGCAGGGCTTCGAACAGTTCTTCCAGGCTGCACGGAGCATCAATGTCACGTTCAGGGTAGCGAGCGTCGAAGGCTCTGGCGGGTCGGCCGACGCCCGACTTGTAGGAAGCTACGAGTACGTGACGACAGAGGGAAAGGCAGAGCGTCAGCCCGTCAGCTTCTCAGCGACGCTTCGGCACGAGGGCAACGGGTGGCGCCTGGTATCAGTGCGCTGACCACCCGATTTCATCCCGTAACTAGAACGTGTACTCGATGCCGGCGGTGTAAACGAGGTTTGCTCTCAATCCACCGCGATTCAATGGAAAGAGTGTGTTCAGGACCAACGTGGTGCTGCGGGCGGGCGTCGCCTTGATGCCGAACGAACCGTTGACGATATCGTCGCGAATGTCGGGAATGTTGGTGGGATTCAATGTCCGGCGAAACGGCGCGTCATAGGTAACAATGCCGGGGAGGTGAAGCTTGCTGTCACCTACTTGCAGCTCCGTTACGAGATCTGCCGCGAGCGTAACGCTCTCAGCCATCCGATCATCGAATCCAACAGTCCCGAGCACTGCATCGTTCTGTTGCTGGCCGGCATGATGCAAATAGCCGGCGTTCAGGTGGGGCGAGAAATCACCAAAGCGCGAGTTGAAGATCAGGAGCGCCCGGCCCGCAAACTTGCCCGACCCGAGGAGGTCTTTTTCGCTCCCTGTCGGAAAACGGCCATCGACCAGAAACGCGAAGGCCGCGTCTGGTGTCTCTCGCAGGTTCACTTTGGCTCGCAGCGCAACATCACCCAGGCCCGCCGCTGAGCCGAGACTCTGCCTACTCGCGGTCAGAACCGGATTAGTCGGTGTACCGGCAAAATAATGCGCCGCGGACGTGCCTCCGAACGGCCGGATTTGGGCTTCACTTTCGCCCCGAAAATCCGCTTGTACGATCGGCACCACCAATCCGAAATCCAACCGGTCTGACACGCCGTATGTGACGTAGATCGACGTGACTTGCACGCTGAGGTCCATCGACAGATGGAAATCCATCGCGTCGTTCTCGAGAACCGGCACGCCGTACAGCGAACAGTCGGCCCCGAACTGGACATCACACCCCGGAAAGTTGACGTTCTGATGCGTGAACGTCAGATCGATGTTGTCCATGTCCACGCCGCGCAACGTGGCGAAGCGAAAGCCCGTTCTGCTAATGCCGGCCAGTACTCGACCTCGCCCCAGTGTTTGTGCCCGCTCGGCGAAGATCGGTCCCGCCGACGTGGACGTTGCCACCGGCGCTCCCCCCTCGAAGCGGAATGTCACACCGCCGCTGGTCGAGCCGATCGGTATGTTGGCGACGCTGGCACCGAGGGCATCAGTAATGAAAGCGATCAGCGACGCGTTCTCCGCGTTCGAAGAAGGTATGAAATGGAGGCCGTGGGCCTGCAAGGTCGCGGGATTATTCGGATCCCCTGATCCGGCGAGGAAAAGTGGCTGTTGTCCGGGTCCGAAGATGAAGAGCTCCGATATCCGGTCACGAAGGCCCTGCGCATTCGTTGGGGAAGCGATCGCGAGCAACGCGAAGCAGGCGAGCGAGAGCAGCCTGAGGATGTTGTAAAGCCTCGTGGCACGATTGCGCATCGGGGGTCCGGAAGCGTGGCCAGCTCTTTACGTGCTCGAACCGGAATATTTTAGCTGCGATTGTTCAGTCAGGCAAACGCCCGCCCGTCTCCGGGCGACGTGCCTGGGTGGTCATCTGCGCCCGCGCAAAGGGAGCTAGATTAGCGCATGCCTGGAGGGTTCGCGTGCGCTTCCTAACATTCGTCGCAATACTGTTCGCGGTTGGCCTCTTCCTGTATCGGCGCAGATCGTTCGTCGAGAAGTCCCCGGCCGCCCAATTGACGACCGGGCA
>Ga0137388_10003503_pt1 | contig 10156 bp, 9 predicted proteins | sample 15con2h14AmetaG_FD_104644 | JGI IMG/M metagenome (GOLD analysis project Ga0137388, IMG submission 104644) | Vadose zone soil microbial communities from Angelo Coast Range Reserve, California, USA - 15con2h1.4A metaG | ecosystem: Environmental > Terrestrial > Soil > Vadose zone > Saprolite...
CGCCGGGTTCCGGTTCGAAATTGAGCGTCTCGCACAATTTCATCGCGGGTCTTTAGCCGCTTTAGCATATCCCGCCAGTCCGTCCTCTTCGCTCTGGTCGGGAACCACGTAGCCAAGCACGCTGCCGCTGTGAGAGCTGCCAAGACGAGAATATTCCGTGGCAGCATGGCCGCGGCGAACTGTGCTGGGGTAAATCCCCACTGTTCACGTTGAATTATGGCCGGCGTATCTCCGAAAGCCATTGAGGCGCCGCCGAGATTGCTACCAATGAGCATTGCACTCAGCATGACACCTGGGTTCACCTCGTAGTGGACACAAACAGCGAGCGCCAGAGGCGTCAATACGGCGATCGACGTGATGTTATGGAGGACACTCGCGAGCAGCATGCTGGCCGGAACAAAAACCAATGGAAGGAGGATACTTGCGGGCACTTGCCGAAACCATTGATGAGCTGCAACCCTTGCGAGTGCGACACTAATGTGTTCGCCAGCGCCACCCTGAAGAATCCGTCTTACCGCCAATTGAGTTGCTGTCATTACCATTAGAACGGTGGCGAAGTTGGGGCCGACGTGCTGAAGGATTTCCGGCGCGGAGACACCTGATGAAATCAATGCGAGAAGCGCGGCAACAGACGTGATCGTCATCATTTTCGATGGCCAGTACAGGAGTGCCGCCATCATCAGGAATAGGATATAAATCGGTAGGTTAGAGATCATAGATATCCTCCGCCGTTTTGCTTTACCTCGTTAGTCGAAACGCGGAATCCGGACAAATCCCTTATCAATTATCGAAACGGTCATGTGCGGGGCGCGATGCTCGGCGTCGATTACGGCCACTTCGACGTCGGGGAACATCCTTAGCGCCACGGGAACCAGAGGTGAAACGCAAATCCGCTGCGAATCGCGAACGCCTTCGAACAACGCCACTTGCACCACAACCTCAGTGAGCCCCTTGAAGTCAAGCACGCCTCGTAAGCCTCGCTGGGCCAAGTGGTGGAAATGGGGTGGGGTGTCACCATCCGGCGTCGGGGGGTGAATCTGCGTGACATTGATCGCGGATCGGAGCATCCGGTCGAGAATGTGCGGCGGGAATTCGGCGATTACCAAGACAGCTTTGCCGGTCAGATGGATCATCCAGTCCGCTTCGGTATCTCGGGCTTGGAAGAACAACATCCGCGCACGCTCCATCGGGTCCACAGTATTGTCGGGGGTCCCGCGACCCGGATCGGAGATCGCGAGGTTCGTGCGATCCGACAGTCGCGAAACAAATCGTTCCTTCTCGCCGTCAATCAATGTGTGAAGATCTTCGTGAGACGCTCCCATATCTTTTAGCTCTTTTAATTGGCGGTACAGCCCGCCAGCGCGTTCGATTTCTCTCCCGGCGTGCGGCGGATGTCCGACGTGTCGAGGGTGATGCATTTGATTGTTTCGATTGGCTGGATCATCGTGGGGCGGCATCGTGATGCTCCTTTCTGCCCTGCCGTGCACTCACAAAGAAGACGCTGGCCAAATCTCGTTTCTCATTCAACCAACATTAGCAGAGGTTCACAAGGCCAGTCAATATGCGCTTCTCTGTGTCCATCACAGTGATGCACATTCACAGACAGACTATATCCAAAAAATAAAGTACATTTGGATGACAGCTTCCTGGCAGATAGAACACCTGGCAGACTCGGGAAGGTTGACTCCACCTGCAAAAACCTGCTACTGTGAATCATGTGTAGTTCTTTGAGATTCCTTTAAGAAGGAGTGCTGTGACTTTGGTGGCCCGACCTAGACTCCGCCGGAGTGCCTCTCCTGCCAGAGCGTCGGCTTTGGAGTCATGGATTGGCAAGCAGCTGGAGTACAAGAAGTTAGAAAGCAATGCCGAACTGGCTAAAAGGGCCGAAATCGCGCCGTCGACGATCTCCATGATCCTCACAGGGAATCGGCCGCTCTCGAAAGACATCGCGCTTCGGGTCGCCAAGGTGCTGTGCCCTCCGGGCCGCGATCTCGATGATTTCGCACGGGAAATGCTGGGTGTTGCGAAAGTTCCGGTGGACGGCGATCTGCCGTACTCGTCGCGGGCTGAACGTGTCAAACGGGCGGGCTTCTTGACGGTAGGTGTCGTTATTAACGAACCGTTCGCATTAAGTCTTAATGAGGGATTCGCGGTCGAGCTATTTGAGAAGATCGCCTGGCTCCTGGGAGTCGAAGTGAGGCCAGTTCCCACCACGTTGAGGCTAATGAAAGACCACCTCACAGGAAAGGATACAGAACCAGTCGACGTAATCGTCGCAGGAGTCTTACCGACCTTTCACAGAGAATCGTTTATGTCCTTTTCACGCCCGTTTCCATACTTGCGCGTGTCTCTCAGCGCGATTGTGCGGGAAGAACGGAAGGACTTAACTGCGGCCGAGGTACTCAACTGGGTGAAACGATCCGAGGGGATACCCCCCGGAATCCGCGTGCTCTTGATTCAGGACGAAGTCGGCCATGAATTTGCTCGTTCCTTTCTACCGGGACTGGACTTAAGCAGCTCGAATCAGGTCATTTTTGAGACAAGCCTCAAAAGAGACAGGCTCTACGAGAAATTGGCGAATAACGAAGCGGACTTGCTCTTGGCGGACATTGGTACCTGCGAGGCGGTATACGCCTACGATAAGGGCAAAAAAATATTCAAGCCCTTGCGTGATCCTGACTCTGGCGATCCCGTATCCGTCGCTCTCAAGCCCAGAAAGGCTTTGTATCACCTGTCGGACTTTCCGATTTTGGCGACGTACCCAGTCGCTTTCGGCTTACCGAAGGACGACATCGATTGGCGGAGAACTATCAATCGTGCCATGGACTCTCTGATGTCGGAAGGTATCAGGAGCCTTCTGACGCTTTACGAGAAATACTACCTTGGGTCTGAGCCGTTCCGGGGATTTAGGCTGGAGGATGATGAGGACGTGCCGTCACTCGACGCGCGCGAGAGGTTCAGGACTCTTTTCGAGGAATGCGACAAGAAGTTAAGTCATGCAACTGAACCTAGAAGGGATCTGCCAAATGAATAATTCAGCCATTCGTTCAATCAAATGGATCGCGGTGACCGGACTGTTAGTCGCCGCCGGCGCGTGTTTTTCAGGCTGCCGTTCCCCACAATCGGGCACTCAACCGTCCTCAGCAAGTCAGAGCGTGTTAGCAACGATCAAACAAACAGGCAGATTAAAAGCTTGCTACATCAAGTACCCGCCGTTTGTGATTCAAGATCCGCGGAGCGACAAACTCTCTGGCTACTTCATCGATTTAATGGCGGCCATCGCCAAAGAGGGGAGCTTCACTGTCGACTATGAAGAGACAAACTGGGGAACGATGATAACCGCCTTGCAGACGGGAAAATGCGATGTAATCGTTTCCGGCGTATTCCCAACAATTCTGCGGGCGAAAGAAGTGACATTCGCGACACCACTTCTATATGTCGGGCTAAGTGGCGTAACGAGGAAGAATGACACACGTTTCAAGTCGGCCGCAGATCTCACTCAGAACGGCCTAATGATAGCTGTTACCAGTGGCGAGGTAGGCGACGAATACGCGAAGAGGTTTCTGCCCGATGCGAAAGTGACGGTCATGCAGACAGAAGATATCTCCCGCCCCATGTTGGAAGTCTTGACCGGAAGAGCCGACATCGCACTGGGAGACTCACTAACTGCTTGTCGATTCGCAAAGGCTCATCCAGAAGCAAAGGATGTTTTTGCGGATAGTCCGCTCCGAGTCTACGGCACAACCTTCATGGTGAGGCGAGGCGATCCAGAGTGGACTGATTTTCTGAACATCGCGATTGGTGAAATGGAGTTGTCAGGGGTAACCGACAAATTGGAAGCCCAATACAAGGAATGTCCTTCTGCATGGCATTCGAAGGGAAAAGCCTGGAAGTAAGGGAATGAATTATCACTGGGATTTCAGCATAATCTGGGCCGCACGGACCACCCTCCTACACGGGCTCTTGGTCAGTTTTGCGCTGACCGGCTTCTGCATCTTAGTCGGAACTATTCTTGCCGTTCCGATCGCTCTGATTCTTGCTCGCAGAAGCCCCGTACTCTACGGCATCACGAATTTTCTCGTGGAGATAGTCCGCGCTCTCCCAATTCTCGTATTGCTAATCTGGTTTTATTACGTAATGCCGAATTTGCTTAGTGTTTCGTTGTCAGCGTTTTGGACGGCAGCGTGGGTGCTTGCAATAAACCTTGCCGCCTTTGCGGCGGACATTCTTCGAGGAGGAATAGTTGCGATCCCGCGGGAACACTTGGAGGCGGCCGAGGCCCTGGGCATGTCTCGCGTGACCGTAATTCGCCGAATCATCATTCCAGAGACATTCAGGAGATCGGTCCCCGCCCTTACGGCGATGTACATCACCATGTTCAAGTTCTCGACACTGGCCTCTGTCATATCGGTGTCGGAACTTCTGCATACTGGAGATTCGATTATCATCAACACCTATAAGCCGCTTGAGGTCTATACCATCATCGCTTTGATCTATCTTGCCGTTATCGTCCCAACCACTTATGCCGCCAAGGCGCTCGAAAGACACCCGATGTTCTCAGTCAACCCAGGCGATTCAGAATGATCAAAGTCCAGAATATCGGCAAACAATTCGGTGGGAAATGGATTTTTCGCAACCTCACCATGATTGCGAAGCCCAAAGAACTAATAGGCATTGTTGGACCGAGCGGTTGCGGTAAGACCACACTCCTCAAGTGCATCAACGGCTTGCTGAGGTTCGAAGAGGGGATGGTCACCGTTGGAGACCTAAGACTCATGGCCGGTAGCAAAAACCACACGCCGGTGGCGATCAGACAGCGAGTCGGCATGGTATTCCAACATCTGAATCTGTGGCCATACAAGACTGCCTTGGAAAACATCATTGAGGGTCCCGTGTATGTCAGGCGGTGGTCGAAAAAGCAAGCCATCGAAAATGCGATTTTGTGGGCAGAACGCTTAAAGATAAAGGATCAGCTGGGGAAGTACCCGCAAATGCTTTCCGGTGGGCAACGCCAGCGTGTGGCGATTGCTCGTGCTGTCCTGATGGAGCCCGAGTTCTTACTATTGGACGAAATCACTTCTGCTCTCGACCCAGTTCTTGCTGGGGAGATTGTCGATTGCATGGTGGAGTTAAAGGAACAGGGAATGGGCATAGTCTTTGTGTCACATCAAATAAATTTCATCAGACGGAATGCAGACCGTGTTTATTTCCTCCAAGGGGAACAGTTTATGGAATCTGGCACGCCCAAAGAAGTACTGGCAGAGCCTAAGACGCCAGAGCTTCGCTCGTTCATCGAGTCAATTCGGCATGGCTGGTAATGTTGTGAAAAGCTTTCCTTCATATGAAATGGGAAGATTCCAATCTGAGACAGAAAGTGACGAGAGGAGTTCATGAGACATCGCATGCTGGGACGTACCGGACTTGATGTTTCAGAAATTGGGTTCGGTACTTGGCAGTTGGGCGGCATCAGCTGGGTTTCACCTGGCGAAAAGGATTGTCTCTTTCTTCTGAGGCATGCGTTCGAGAGCGGGATTAATCTCTACGACGTCTCTCCCTCTTACGGTAACGGACGTTCTGAAACCTTGGTAGGAACAGCGTTCGAGGCTGACCGAAAAGACGTCCTGATCTCGGGGAAAGTTGGAGTGCTGGAAGATGGCACCTATCATGGATTCTGGTCTGAAAGACAGCTTCGGGAGTCCCTCGAGCAATCGTTACGGCGTCTGAAAACAGATTATTTCGACATCCTAACCCTCCACGCACCACCGATGGACGTGCTTAAGGCTGGCTACGCATTGGAGCTCCTCCACCGACTTAAAGAAACAGGCATGGCTCGATTCATTGGTGTATCGCTCGAAGCTCAGCCCGAGGAGGCCTTGATTGCCTTGAAACAAGGAATTGACATCCTTCAGATACGTTTAAACTTGCTCTTTCCAGAAGCGCGCAAGGTTTTCACCGCAGCCGCAGCCAAAGAAGTAGGCGTCGTCATCAATTCCCCTTTCGGCCATGGATACTTGAGCGGCCGCTACTCTACCTATCAAGACATCGCCGACGGCGATTATCCAAAGGGACCGTTTCGCGCTACAAAGCCACCTGAGTTGGTCGGAGCCATGATTCGGAACGCAAATGCGTTCAAGGAACTAGTTACCAACGGTGTGTCTTCCTTAGCATCCGCAGCCTTGAAGTTCACCCTAGCGTTTAAGGAAGTTTCATCGGTCGTTCCCGGCCATCGAAGCATGGCAGAGCTTCAGGACAATCTCGCGACAAGCAAATCCGGCCCGCTATCGGCAGGCGAAGTTGTTCACGCCGAAACGATTTATGAAGAAATCTTCCCTAATGCACAAAGGCCCCGGAGGCAAACAACCGTCGATGCTCGTGCGAGCCGCTAACAGGCTTCCACATTGTCGGGTCACAGATTGGTGGTAACTAGAGGAAACTACCTGTGTCTAGCCGAAACTCTGTCCGACTGCCTTGGGCGCGGACCCCTCCAACAGCTCCATTCTCTACTTTGACTTCTCTGTGTTTTCAGTAATTTGGGGAATCTGCTTTTCGCTCAAAGCTAACCCCAATGGCATGAAAAGATCGGATTCTGGCACACTTTTGGCACAGGGGACGCGCCTGCTCCGCGCCGAATGCTTCTAGAGCAGGAGCCCCCATCGCAACATTCTGACACAGCTCCGCTAACTGCCCAAGACTTGTTCCGTGAGCATTCGCAGGACAGCGAACGCATCTTCGAGCTGACCTCATGTTGTTGTTCGTCGTCTTATTTGGATATCAAGACAAAGGACGGCTTGTTGCCGACCGGCAGGGTGGCCTGGATCGTCTTCGTTCTTAAATCGATCAAAGAAACTGTATTAGAGTCTTGATTGGTCACACACATGGTTTTCCCATCAGCCGTTACGGCGATTCCCATCGGGCTGCCGCCTGCTGGAAGAGGCGAATGCACAGCGGAGGTCGAAGAGTCAATTCCTACCACGAAGGTCTCACCATAGAGCGTGACATAAATCTCGGTGCTGGTTGGATCCAATGCAAACTGTTCGGGAGCTGAAATCGCTGTCGACCCCACAACGAGCGTCTTATCTACTGCGTTGGTATTTGTGTCGATAATGGAAACCGTGTTTTTGCTCGTATTCGCCACATACACTTGACGCCCGTCCTTTGTTACCACCAACCCCATCGGGAACCACTTCACGGGCACCGTCTTCAAGACAACGTGAGCGACTGGGTCAATGACTGAGACGGAATCCGAACCGGAGTTCGTTACATAGGCCCTCAGGCCGTCAGGACTTATGGCGACAAAAAAGGGATTACCGCCAACTGCAATCGTCGCGATTTGGCTCTTTTTTGTTAAGTCGACAACTGAAACGTCATTCGATTCTTCATTGGCCACAAATGCAAACATTCCATCGGGAGTCAGCGCAATGCCGGAAGGCCCTTTCCCGTTTACGGACAGGGTGCTGGATACGACCTTTTTTCGGGTGTCGACTATAGAAATTGTGTTGGAGCTTGTGTTGGTGACATACAAGAATGCCCCATCCTTACTCAAAGCCGACGCAAAGGGACCTTTACCCACTGGCACAGTAGCCGTAACAGTTCGCTTCGCAATATCTAGTATCGAAACGCTGTCCGAATCTGAATTTACAACATATGCGACTTGTTGAGCCAAAGCAGTGCTCCAGCAACAAAGAAGCACAGAAGGTACCCAGATCATCCTTTGGACGAGCGATCTTGTCATCGTAAGGGCCATAGCAAGTGGTTGACCAAATCTCTGGGATGCAATTTCCTCTTAGCGGACGGGCAAGTAGCCCAAATCGGCAACTGCCGTCCACTGCGAAGAATCCAACATCAAATCATGATCAAGGGCACCGTCGATTGGGATCGCGTCGATGGTTCCAGGATTAAATAAATCGCTGTGGACAGTTGGATCGTTGAATTTAACAGTCAAATTACCGGCAGTGTCCATCGTGGCGGTCCCAATTCGCAGATCGCTCTTGTTCGACGTTGTCAAAATGAATAGCTCTTCCGTATTGCGATGGATGTCTACTCGCCAGTCGAAGTCGTAGTCGATCACTTCGGAGTCTTGGGGGATCAGATTTTTGTCGTACGTAAAAACTGCTTCGGCTTGAGTTTGGTTAACGATATGCTTTATTTCGCGCCAAGTGGGCCCCGCTATCTCGTTTAGGAATTTCTCCTTAATCCAAAGCGTAATCCCGAAGGAACCTCCCCCCTGACCATGACCTGGTCCTCGCGCGATTGCCGTGGCTTCACAGCCGCCAGGAGTTTTCAGTGGACCGTTTGTCAGGCCGGAGTCTCCTACTTTTGTGTTTACTACATACCAACAGTCGACCACTTCACCGCCGTTGTCCACTGGGATGCCCCATGTCGCGGTGTTAGTTTCCCCTCCGTCGGCTTGTACGTAAAACTGCTGGCTCTTGGTCTGGTAGGTTGCTTGGCGAATTTTCGGAGTAATAGACACGTCGAGACTGTTGACCAGATACGGATCAATCGTAAACATCCATCTCGACTTGAGTTTCGACTTGTCCCCCTCGCCTTGATTCCAATTGAACTCCGCTAACGCAGTTAGGCTTCCTCGCGGCTTAATATCGTCTGGACCACCATTGATCCCGCCCGGCAAGGGAATTTGTAGAACAGTATTTCCTCCTCCTGCAGGCAATTTGTAGTTTTTTTCCGGCGTTGGAACTATAAGATTTGCGTCAGGATAATCTCCCCCTTTCCGTAAGCTAACCCCCCGAAATGTAAGAAATCTCTCATGAAGCGTCCCGGAATCTCTAACGTATGGCGTGGTTAAGCACATGATATCCGGTGGTGGCGTCCTCTTGAACAGCGGCAGAAGGTTGAAATTTGCCATCGCAACGGCTGACTGGCAAAGCAAGTCAGAAGCATCCAAATAGCCCTTCGCTTCCAATCGATCGATTGCAACCAGGCTTTCGTTCGTCAGTTGGACCGCCGCATTGATCGCCACCTGTTCCGTTTGTTTGAGTTTGTCGAAAGTCTGATTCATACGATCTCTGAACATAACATTCATGTCTTGGATTGATATCGCAACGTGAGTTCTCATTGCGAACAATTGGCTGGTCGCTATTTCATCGGCCCGGTCAAGGGCATGGTCAATGGTATCTTGGAGCATCTTCAATCCGACTATGACCGCGAGAGGTGTTAGGACAAACGCAGCACTCTGTCTATCGGCCAACTGCTGCTTAGTCAGGCTTTTCAACTGTCGTGCCCCCAGAGGCACAGTCAGCCTTTTCACTGCCTTTGAGACCTCTGCATTATCAAAGTTCAATACAAACTGAAGCTGAGTTGAGGCCGATCGGCTGGAAAGGTTCTTGGGGTTGAGAAGCGGGCGTACTGAATTCAATCGGGTCACGAGTAGTTGTTGAAATTGTATAAAGCTTATTTTCTGATTCGAAGTTAGCTGAGTACTGAGTGCCTGCCTCATTCCTGCATCGAATTCCTTGTTAATTGGCTGGAGTATCTCAGTCCAACCTTTGTACGTGCGCGTTGGCTCGTGCGGGGTATCCGCATCAAGATACGTCAGAACGGTATTAACAAATGCCGGATAAGTCGTGTCTACGGGGACTGCAAGCTCTCGTACTTTCTTGCCATCTTGCTCGTTGATATAAAGCGGTTGAAGTGAGTCCGCGCGTACACTTTCTTCAATCACCTGCATTCCCTTCGCATCCAACTTGGGGCTTGGCGATTGACCGAAGCACGTTGCGGTGATACACAGAGCTAGAGGCCCGATTAGAAATCTGGAGAAGGTCTTCAATTGCGGTCTCCTTAAGACTGTTCCTGCTGAGAGTGCGTGAAACGAGAAGCTAAGCGATGACCTAAGGTAGGTGTCCCGTATCTGGTAACGAATAGGGTACTTTACTACGAGGGTTCTCAATGTCAAGCGTAATCTTGGATGCTTGCCAGGACGATCAGACGGAACCGTGGGAATGCGGCTCTGATCGAGGTGACTGCCTTCTGCGTTGAGATCTGTGGCTGTGTGGCCAAGCGTCAACGCAGTCGCTGCTATCACTTTCTCGGCTTAGCTTCAACGGTTTCGAGTTCGCTCAGATACCGATGGAGGGTCGCAAAACCCCAATCTATTTCCCCCGACAAACCGCACTCTTTGGCAAGAGCATCGTATGGC
>Ga0137388_10003505_pt1 | contig 10155 bp, 10 predicted proteins | sample 15con2h14AmetaG_FD_104644 | JGI IMG/M metagenome (GOLD analysis project Ga0137388, IMG submission 104644) | Vadose zone soil microbial communities from Angelo Coast Range Reserve, California, USA - 15con2h1.4A metaG | ecosystem: Environmental > Terrestrial > Soil > Vadose zone > Saprolite...
ACGATCGCGGCCGCGACCGGGACCACGATGGAGATGCTGTCGTCGGCGAGCTTCGCCACACGCAAGCCGCCCCACTGAAGGCCGATCCAGAGCACCGCCCCGACGGCGACCAGGCCGGCCACCCAGCAGGCGAGCGCGAAAGAGTGCCGGCGGGCAGCCCGAAGCAGTGGGTTCATACGGCCGTCTTCAAGCGCGACGAGGCAATCAGTACGGCATTGCGGAATACGGGGTCATGTACACGACCGTCACGGGGCCGTGACCGTGATGGCCAGCGACGAGGCGAAATCAACCGTGCCCGAGGACTCGAGCGACCAGTTTCCGGGCCACCGCGCGGGTTCCTGCTTGGTCAGGTCCGCTGATTGTCTGGTTGAGGCGTTGGCTTTGCGGACAAAGCCCTCGCTCGAGGAAGCGGAGCGTGGGTTGTCCGTCGTTACTGACGTGGACCCGGTCGCACGCTGGGTGCTACGCATCGGTGCCGTCGCCCTCCCGGTGTATCCTTCGGCAACGAGAGAGGCCAACGATTGAGCATTACTGAGTCGGCGTCACGAACGCTGACCTTTCTGTTTACCGACCTCGAAGGGAGTCCACCCGCCTCTGGGAGCGTCATCAGCAGGCGATGAGGCAGGCTCTTGCCCGCCACGATGCAATCCTTCGGGGTGCCGTGGAAAGTTCGAACGGACAAGTAGTGAAGACAACGGGCGACGGCCTTCACGCCGTCTTCGGGTCGCCCATCGAAGGTGTGAGCGCCTGCCTGAATGCTCAGCTTGAGGTTGGCAACTACCTGAGATGTTGATGATGGCTGCGGTCTTCAAGAAGGAGGCAGCAGCAGATGGGACGCCGGCTGCGCCGCTGCCGCCTCCAACCGGGACGATCATGACATCGACGTCTGGGCGGTCATCAAGAATCTCGAGAGCCTTAGTGCCGACTCCCGCGATTAACTGTGGTTCGTTGCCGGAGTGAACGTGCCGGCAGCTGCGCTCTTCGGCGAGAGCCTGATCGTGCTCACGAGCTTCGTCCTGGTCGGCGCCGAGGAGGATGACCTCGGCGCCCAACTTGGGCATTGACTCGACGTTCACAGGGTTCGCGCCTTCGGGTGCCGCCGCGCCTGCACCTATAGGGGGCAAAAGTCGATCCAATTCAGATGGCACAACCGTAGGCTGCAGGAGACCACGCGGAGTCAGCTCAACACCACCCGTTACAATCCCGCATCTCGCGCGCGGAGGAACTACCGAACTGGACGGACTTTTGCCCCCTACAGCCCGTCACGGCCTGAGGTAACGAAAAGCAGGCGCGCTGTTCGCCTCCTTGCCTCACCCTGCCGGTTGGAGACCCATCGGAGGAGCCGCTTCTGAATGCTCCCGGCCATCAACGGCCGCCAACCTGAGCGGCGTCGAGCGGGCGGCCCGCCGAGGAGGCTTACGACCAACAAACCGTCGTGAGCCGAACCAATGCCAACGATGTCATCTCACCATCCGGCATCGAGGGTTGCGAGTGAATGGGGTAACGCTTGATATCCGTCGGCGACTATGGTACGTGGGCTGCTGTAAAGAATCGTCCACCGACTGTGAGACAGGGCAATATGCCCGCCGACCCTACCGATGAGCTGGTCGGTGGCGGCACGCATCGGTCAACAGAAGCGGCTTCAAAATTGGCCCGGAGAAGGTCGCTCAGCGGGTCCCCCGCGACTAACGCTCTCGCGGCTGGCGCCGGGCCTGCGACTATCGGCGAGTCGACCAGGCCACTTCACCAGCTAGGGTTGATTGATCCCCAATGCCCGGACACCGGGGCCGAGCTTGGGGTGCCGAGTGCTTCGATGAACGGTGCACTGGGGGGTGGACGGATCCTCCTTGCCGCGGATAACCCCGAAGTAACTACTTACATCCGGGGCCTCCTCGATCGGCACTGGGATGTGGAGACCGCAAATGACGGCGTCGAAGCCCTGGTGGCGGCGCGCGCTCGGCCGCCCGACCTGGTGCTGGCGGACGCGATGATCCCCGGCAAGAACAGCTTGGCGCTGCTGAGGGAATTGCGGGCGGATGCCTCTACCCGGGATCTACCCGTCGTGATGTTCTCGGCACTGTCCGACGAGGAGGTATCGATCGAGGCGTTCGAGGAGGGGGTCGACGATTACCTGATCGAGCCCTTTACGGCCCGTGAACTGGTGGCGCGCGTGGCCGGCGCGATCAAGCTGGCCCGGATGCGAGCGGAGGTGGCACAGGCGCGTGCCGAGGCGGAAGTCGCGAGCGCCAGGGCGTCCCTCGTCAAGGTGGCTGCGCATGAGTTGCGAACACCGTTGACGGTGATCGGGGGTTATGTTTCCTTGCTGTTGGACGGCAGCTTACCGGGCGATTCTCCGCGTGCCAGGACGGCGCTCGAACTGGTTGCCCGCAAGACAGAGGACGCGTTGCGGCTCGTGACCCAGATGCTGCTCGCTTCCCGGATCGAAGCCGGCGGTGTCATCCTGAATATGTCGGCGCTGGACCTGAGGCGGCCGATCGCTGAAGCCATCAATCGCGCCGCGGGGCTCGCCGTGCTTGAGAACGGGCAACTCATCATGACCGTTCCCGAGCAGCCGGTTATGGTCGACGGCGACTGGGCCCACCTGGGCCTAATCCTGGATAACCTGATCACCAACGCGCTCGTCCATGGCAGGGGTGCAAGCGTTGACATAGTGGTCAGCGACAACCCGCCGACGGTTAGGGTGATCGATCACGGTCGCGGCGTTCCAGCCGAGGCTCGCATGCGCATCTTTGAGGCGTTCTTCCAGTTGGAGGGCCAGCTATACGGTCGGGGTGGTGTCGGGCTTGGCCTCGCCGTCAGCCGCCAGCTCGCCGAACTCCAGGGCGGCGCGCTGCTGCTCGAGGACCAAGCCGCCGGCGTGGGTGCCAGCTTCGCCCTCACCTTGCCCAGCAGCGCAGCGCCGCAAGCCTAGTTCCGCGCGGCCCCCGGTGGACAAGAACCACCCGTAGGGAAGCTCCATCGCCAGAAACAATTGTGTCGAAAGGCCCAATAAGGGGTACAGTGAGCGGCAGTACTGGGTCCTCCTTTGGTTGTCCTCCTCCCAGGTGGTCAGTGGGATGCCCGGCCGAACTAGGCCAGTTTTATGGGGGGAAAACACCGAGGTCCCAAAAATGGCTGCGCCGATTGATGGCGCCCACCCCACGAGTGCCAACGGTGGCACCCAGCCGGGCATAACGCCGCTTCACACGTCTACGCAGATAGCTGCCCTGGAGTCGGTCTCGACCACGCTCTTACTGCCGGGCGAAAACCCATCCAGCCCGTATCTCAAGGACGCCGAGCACTGGATCGTCGTCTACAGCGAACTCTACAATTTCATCGTAGGGATCATCGACCAGTTCCGCGCCGCGATGCGCGACTTCCAGGAGCCGGCCCAGGAGTATCTCCGGTCGCATGACCTGCTGGTCCACGAGAAACAGATCCAGCGCTTTGCCGAGCGGCTTGCCTTTTGGAGGCAGCGCGCTGATGATCTCCAGGCCGCCCGGGCTGGGTCCGGAAAGTCTGAGATCGCGGCAGGCTGAAGCGGGGCCCGCGATATGCGGCTGAAAGGCGGCAGAGGTCGATTCAGTTCGGCGAGACCATCCGCGGCGGCCGGTTGCTATCCCGTGATACAGAAGCAGCGCGAGCAGAAGGCCGAAAAGCCGGAGAGGCCGCCGAAGGAGCCGGTCGCCGGCAAAGGCACTGGTGACAGCTAAGGCGATGTGAGCGGTGAAAGCCGCCGGGCTCTCGGCCTTTCCGCGTCTTCATAAGCGAGCCCGCTGAGGACTGGATCGTAAGAAATGACCCCAATCATGGCGGGACAACAGGAGAGCGACGCATGAACCCCGCACGGCTGAGCCGGCAACCGGAAGTGCTCATCCCGATGGTGATTGAGACCACCAACCGCGGAGAGCGCGCCTTTGATATCTACTCGCGGCTGCTCAAGGACCGCATCATCTTCATCGGTACGCCCATCGACGACCAGGTTGCCAATGTCGTCATGGCCCAGTTGCTCTTCCTAGCCTCCGATGACCCGGACAAGGACATCAATATCTATATCAACAGCCCCGGGGGCGTGGTCACCGCCGGGCTCGCCATCTACGACACCATGCGCTATGTCAGTCCGCGGGTCTCGACCGTGTGCATGGGACTCGCCGCCAGCATGGCGACGGTGTTGCTGGCCGGCGGCGTCAAGGGCATGCGCTTCGCCCTGCCCAACACCCGGATCCTGATCCACCAGCCCTCGGGAGGGTTCGAAGGCCAGGCGACGGACATTCAGATTCATGCACGGGAGATCCTGCGGATGCGTCAGACGCTCAATGAGATGCTCGCCACCCACACCGGGCAGCCGATCGAGAAGATCGAGCGGGACACCGAGCGCGACTTCTTCATGAGTGCCCCGGAAGCCAAAGAGTACGGCATCATCGACGACATCATCGTGACCGCCAGCCGCGATGGCCGGTCGGCGGCGAAAGACGGCCGCCTGGAGCTGGCATCGGCCGGGGGCGGCCAGCCGGAGCCACCGCCGGAACCCGAACGCGAAGGGCCGAAGACCTCCCAATGAACGAGCGCCAGGGAGGGCGGCTCGCCCGACGATCCGTACGAGGCTTCGCCTCGCGACGCCCTGTGGCGCAGCGGCGGCGAGAAGCAGCGGATTACCATCGCCCGGCTGATCCTTAAGGACCCACGCATCGTCATTCTCGACGAGGCGACCTCGAACCTCGATACGGTGTCTGAGCAGCTGATCCAGGCGGCTGCGACCGCTCTTTGCCGGCCGAACCTCCTTCGTCATTGCGCACCGTCTCTCAACGGTCCTTGCGGCTGACCTGATCCTCGTCTGCGATCAGGGGCGACTCTCGAACGGGGGCAGCCATGCCGAGCTGGTCAAGCTCGGCGGCCTCTATGCGACCCTCTACGGGCGCCAGTTCTTCGTCCGCACTCGGGAGAGCGAGGAACGCTTCCTGGCGGCAACGGCTTCAGAACCACGGCCCGGCCCTCGCATTAGGTGGCAAATCCAGTCCCATTCGGCTTGACTCGATGACGCGTGCGGCATAGGGTATCTTCGGGGGTCACGCTAAGTGGCCGGCCCTAAGCCGGGAGGAGGAAGGAAGATGACTATGCCGCAGGTTACCCGTAGGCAGGTCCTGATTGGCGCCGGAGCGGTTGGTGTATTGGGAGCGCTTGCTCCCACCGCTGCTCTTGCCGAGGACAACGGTGGTGGAAAATTGGTCCGCTGGGACCTCCCTCAGTTCGCCGGCCCCGGAGGCTCACTGATCTTTGCAGAGGGGACCGACGAGGGTCGGGACAGCAAGCAGCGGGGACCTCGTCCGGCTCACCGGGTCAGGCCAGGCCGAGCCAGGCGAACACGAGGCTGCGGGAGGCGGGACGTTTGTCCACCTTGCGAGCGACGGCACCACGGAGCGCGCCCACGGCTTCTATCTCGTGACCGGGTTTAACAGCTTCCGCAAGCCTGGGGGAACGCTGGCCGGTATCCCGCTAACCGATGGCATCGGCGAACTGGGCGATACGTCTGGAGGAATCCTTTCGCTCAAGGTGCACCTGTTCGCGAGTTCCGGTGCCCAGGCCGAGGGAGTCCTTACCGTGGACTGCTCTCTACCGGGCGGCCGTCCAGGGATCGTGGAGGGAATCACGCTTTCGGTCCCCGCCTTCAACCTTAACTTCACGCAACACGGCGGAGCGACGCTGTTCCACGTTCTTAACGGAGGCGAGGAATAGCCGAGAACTCGGGAGACTCAAGCACCGGGGCGTCCTAGACCACGGTGAGAGGACGCCCCGGAAATCGAGCCCGCAGCGTCACGCCAACCAGCTAGCGTATGGCGGATGCTCGTGCTGCCCGCGCGTAAGCGTGATGAAGTCCGCCCACTGGTGCGGCCGTACGTGGAGGGACTCGTCAGCGGCGACTTCGAGCCTGTCTTCCGCGCCCCAGTCGGTGAGACGCCAACTACATGAGCTGGCCAGGTACCTACTTCCTGCCTCCGACTGACAGGGCCCTTCGCTGGGTGGAGAAGGTCGCGGGCGCCGGTTCGAAGGTGGTCCGGGTGCGGCGAATGAGTGGCGGCAGCTCCTCCGCGGTCCACGCGGTTGACGTCAGACGGTCGCGCGGCTTGATGCTCCGTCTCGTGCTGCGCCGGCATCTCCTGTTCGGCTGGCTCCAGGAAGAACCCGACCTGGCCGAGAAGGAGGCCCGCAATCTACAGCTGATCGAGCGGGTCGGGATCGCGGCCCCACGCCTTGTGGCGGTCGACCCGGACGGAGCCGAATGCGATGTGCCGGCGGTACTTATGACTCGCCTGCCGGGCCATCTCGACCTCAAGCCGCGCGACCTCCAGCCCTGGCTGCGTCAGATGGCCGAGCTACTACCTCCGATCCACGCGATTGAGCCGGGGGCCGTCCGCGTCCAACGTTGGGAGATTTGGGACGACCTACGCGAGATGTCGCCCCCGGCCTGGTCGGCGCGCAAGCGGGACTGGGAGCGCCTGATCGAGATCGTTCGTGGTCCTTGGCCCGACCACAAGTCCGTCTTCGTGCATCGCGATTTCCAGCACTACAACGTACTCTGGGCGCGGGGCCGGCCGACCGGCGTCCTCGACTGGATCAACGCTTCAATGGGGCCGGCGGAGCTGGACTTCAGCCATTTCCGCTACAACCTGCTGGGAGACTTCGGCTTCGAGGTCGCCGAGCGATTCCTTGTGTACTACCGCCAAGTGACCGGAGAGGAGCCGCACCCCTTCTGGGAAGCGCTCAACTTCGCGCCGGCACCGCCTGGGACAGAGACGGAGAGGGTCATCTTAGATACGTACGTCGCGTCGCTGTTGGCCAAGCTCAGCTGATCCGATCAGGTCTCAGCGTCAAACTTTAGACCGATTTTGCGAACGCCGGAAGTCATTACACGGGCGAAGCCGCGGCGAAGTTGGTTAGAGAAGTGCAAGGACCGGCGATTGGAAGTGGGCCACGGCGGACTCGAATCACATAGCTACGCCGTGCCCCGTGTTCGCCAAAAGTGCATCAACTTGAACTCGCGGCCTTTCCGGAACCATCGCCCGGTCTCGCTCTCGGCGCCGCCTGATCGTCGACCCGTCCGTGTGCGCGTTGGCCTGGCTACGGGCGGCACCCGCGGATCGGGAGACCGCGAAAATTGACTCCGAAGGTTAGGGGCCGGGAAGGTCACGGTCGGACATCAGCCGGGAAATGCTCTGCGTAGGTCTCCAAAGGCAGGCGAAGGGCATTGGTGAAGTAGGAGACCATGTGATACTGGCCGACGATGGCTAGCAGCTCGACCAGTTGCGCCTCTGTCCAGCCGGCTCGCAGCTCCGCCCACAGAGCGTCCGACACCGCCGCGGTGTCGTGAAGTTCGTCCACGAGCTTTATCAATATCGCTTGTCGTTTCGTCCACGCCGGGCTCTCGGCGGTTCCCAGAACGGTCGCTCGAATCTGCTCCCCGCTGAGCCCCACGCGCCGGCCATACACAACCACGTGGACACCCCACTCGTACTCGGCGCCGCACCGCGCGCAGGTCCGGTCGATGACGATCTCTCGTTCAATGGGATCGATCGTTCCGAAGTTCAGCAGGTACGACCCACTGCTCCGGAATTTGTCCAATATGTGGGGATTGTGCGCGACGACTCGAAAGAGCAGGAGGGGCTGCAGGCCAGATCCGCCCATCATCCGTTCGAGGGTTCTCGCAACTTCCGGGTCGTAAGGAGGCTCTAACGCGGGGATCCTGGGAGCCGGAACCATGGCTACGCTCCTCTTCCGCTACTAATTTCGTAGCAAATGTACCATGGCTGTACCATGGCTGCTACGGAATCCGAAGCTCAAGCCAAGCGCAGGTCGCGCACCCCGCTTCCCGGACAGCGGGTGCGAGGATCGAGGACCGGGCGGCCGATCATGGCGGCCCTGGATCTCCTCGGCCGTCGCTGGACCCTGCGGGTCCTCTGGGAACTTAGGCACGAAATGCTGACTTTCCGCGAGCTTCGGAGTCGTTGCGACTCCATGTCACCAAGCGTCCTCAACGCCCGGCTTTCAGAGCTTCGCGAAGCAGGGCTGGTTGCAACCAGTACGAGCGGGGGGTACCGGCTGACCGACCCAGGTCGGGGCCTGCTCAGCGCCCTGGCGCCACTGGACGACTGGGCCAAAGCGTGGTCACGGATCACCAGGCGGTCGCGCCCGCCTCGTTTATAGGACACGTCGACTGTGCGGACGATCGGGTAAGCGACAGCGGACTGCCGCTCTTAGGAATCGATGAAGAATTCGTTCAGTCGCGCGATCATCTGGGATGAGGCGTGATGATCGAGACGGCCGACACGGATACACCTGGTCACGAACTGGAGGGGCAGTCATCCGATTGTCAACTGCCGGGCGGCTACCAGGGAAGGCGCCCGGCGCCATAGGGAAATGCAAGCAGCCGGTGCTGGTTGCTCCCGTCCGAGCCCATCACCCAGGTCTCGGGCGGGCCGGCGCGGTTCGTCTCGAAGAGGATCAGGGATCCGTCGGGGGACCAGGCTGGGTTGTCACAGTTTCGCTGCGGATCGCAGTTCGTCAGCTGATGCCGGTTGCGGCCATCGGCGTCGATGACCCAGACCTGGCCGTACTGCGATTCGATGCCCGACCAGAACGCGATCCGACCGCCGTCTGGCGACCAGACCGGGACGTTGCTGTCTGGGAATGACGGCGCGGTCGGCTCGGTGAGTCGGCGTATATCGCTGCCATCCGCCTTCATGACGTACACCTCCGTGCGCCCGCTTCGATCCGATGCGAACGCGATCCGGCTCCCGTCCGGCGACCACGACGGCGCGTTGCTGCCGCCCAGCGTCGGAGTCTGGGTCAGCTGACGCTGGTTGCCACTCGCGGTATCGATCACCCAGATTTCCGGGTGGCCGGTCCTGACCGAGGCGAACGCGATCTGCTTGCCGTCGGGCGACCAGCTCGGCACGAAGTTCCCGCTCGCCGGCGGCGCGGTGATCGGCCGCAGGTTGCTGCCGTCGGCCGCGACCACCCAGAGCTCAGGTGGGCCGCCGGCCATGGAGGTGAAGGCAATCTTGGTGCGGTCGCGCGACCATGCCGGAAACGCCTTGGCGGCCGGAGTTTGGGTGAGCTGTCGCTGCTGGCTGCCATCGGGAGTCACGGTGAAGATCTGCGGCTGCCCGGATGCATCCGGCGCGACGTAGGCAATCCGCCCAAATCCTGAGCCCTGCGAGTGGCTGCCGAAGCTGGACATGATCCACACTCCCAACCCGAGCGCCGTCACGACCGCGGCTGCCTGCTCCCGCCGGTCGCGCAGCTGGATGCCCAACCTCGATCTCCGCAGACCTACACGGTGACTCGGGACAGCGCGGTCTCCCGCCGGCTCAACCGGAAGGCCAGGTAGATTGCCCCGATGACGTTGAAGAAGCCCAGCGTGGGGATGAGGAGCGGGGTCGGGCCGCCCAGCGTCTGCACCAGCCGCCCTAGCGTAGGGCCGACCAGCGGAGCGAAGAGCGGGAACCCGATGACGAAGGCGACTGCGCCGATCAATGTGCCGATCAGCTTCTCCTGCCGGCTCCAGACCCCGGACAGCCAGACCAGGATGGCGCCGGCCGGCCAGGCCAGGATAGTCAGCACGATGCCGGCCACCTCGATCCAGCCCCAGTGCTGGCCGTTCGACCGCTTCACCTCTTCCCGCTCACGTGCCTCCCGCGCCAGCTCGGCCGGCTCGCCGAGGCGATCGACGATGTTGTGCAGGTCGGCATCGGTCTCCCGCCCGAGGGCTGCCCGAGATTCGCCGATGTGATCGCGGACGTCCTGCACCAGTTCGCGTCGGCGATCGGCCGGCAGGCCGGCCAGCTCGGCTTCGAGCCGGGCGACGTAGCCCTCGATGATCTGGGTCGCGTGCGGGCCGCTCATGGCTTGCCTCCTTTCAGGATTTCGTCGACGGCGGAACGCAGGGTCGCCCACTGTCGGCGGAAGGAGGCCAGCGCCTGGTCGCCCTCGATAGTGAGCCGGTAGTACTTGCGTGGATGGCCGCCAGATGATTCCCGCCATTCGGTGGCCACGAGGCGATCCCGATGCAACCTGGCCAGCAGCGGGTAGATCGTGCCTTCGGTGGTGAGCATCCCATCCACCTTGGCCAGCTGATTCACCAGCTCGTGGCCGTAGCGG
>Ga0137388_10003507_pt1 | contig 10155 bp, 7 predicted proteins | sample 15con2h14AmetaG_FD_104644 | JGI IMG/M metagenome (GOLD analysis project Ga0137388, IMG submission 104644) | Vadose zone soil microbial communities from Angelo Coast Range Reserve, California, USA - 15con2h1.4A metaG | ecosystem: Environmental > Terrestrial > Soil > Vadose zone > Saprolite...
CATTTTTTGGGTGGCAATGCATCGTTTGCACCACCGGTACAGCGACATTCCCGGCCGCGACCCGCACACGCCGCGCGAAGGTTTACTGCACGTTCATTTCGGCTGGCACCAGCGCCGCCGCCGTGATGTCTGGGATAGAGAAATATACAGAGAACTTACCCCGGACCTCAATCACGACCGGTTGTATCTGTTCCTGGATCACGAACCGCGCGACTATGTCACCTATCTGGGAATACTGTCTGTCTGTTATGTCGTTGGGGGCCTGATTGGGGCGTTCCACGCGCCCGGTTTACTGTTTGATTCGTACAATGCCGTGTGCTTCCTGGTCTGGCCTGGATTGCTGAACCGAGTTGCCGTGTTGCATGCGTTCGGCTTCATCAATTCCGTTTGCCATCGATTGGGCACCCGACCATTCAAAACACACGGAGAAGACCGCTCCGTGAATAACGTTCTCGTGGCCCTCATCATATTTGGGGAAGGATGGCACAACAATCACCATGCGCATCAGAGGTCCGCTCGCCATGGTCTCCGCTGGTACCAATGGGATCCCGCGTGGTACGGCATCTGGTTGTTGAAACTGTTGGGGCTGGCGCACAAGGTTTACGTACCGAGCCCAGAGGCAGTCCGCTGGTCGTCTCTGTCAAGCGGTGCAAAAGCCTCCTTCGTGTCCATCGAGAAAAGCCGGCACGAAGCTGTGAATGAAACAGTTAACATCGAAAAGAGCGGCGAGCTGTTCTGACCCCAGCGCCGGACCATGTCGACGGTCTCTAAAAGAAAAGGTTTCATGGGGTCGAAGCCCTCGATAGGCATGCCAATGTTTGGTTCGCTAAAGAGATCGCTACTCGCTCTATCTCCGAATGAGGCTTCCTTTCGGCGGCGCGAATTTGACTGTGTTGACTCGATGGCTCGGGCCAGTCTGGAAGAAATCCTTCGCGTCTTTATTTCCGGATATAACCTGACATTGCAGATCCGGGATTATGAGGTTCTCGCGCAAAGATTTGAAACGACTTTCGACAGGCATCATATCGGCTTTGCCTATGAAGGCGCTGGCATGTGCGCTGCCCTGCTCGATTTGTTGGTGCCTCGAAAAACCAGCCGGTTGAGAGCGTTCACAGATACGGCGGGCCGCAAACATGATTACATCGCGACCGTCGGGGCCGGCTTCGCTGTGGCTCGCGTTCCTTACGGATTGCGAGTACTGGATCGTTACTCTGAAAAGCTGGATCCAATGATTGGCTGGTGCATTCTGGATGGCTATGGTTTTCATCAAGGGGTGTTTCACCATCAATCGTTCGTTGACGAATGCAAAGACCCTCCCGCGGCTTTGGCGGATTATGGCAAGCGACTGTTTGATTCGGGCCTCGGGCGAAGTCTTTGGTGGGTTAGGGGCGCCTCTCCGGGGCGGATTCGTCAGAGCATTGATCGGTTTTCAGAGGCGAGGCGGAGCGAGATCTGGCACGGTGTCGGCTTGGCGTCCGCGTATGCCGGCGGAGTTGGGGAAGACGTCCTGCTCGAATTGTTGGAGCTGTCGGGACGCTATCGGGCGGACTTTCTTTCGGGCGTTCCGTTCGCGGCGCGCATGCGCCAGAGGGGTGAAAACGCTTCGCAGTCTACGGATCTCGCTTGCAGATTACTTTTGAAGATGACTGCTGATCAGGCAGCCGACTTGCTCGTTCGATATCTGGACGAGATGTCCGCAGAGTGGACTGGCACTCAAAAGGAGCTGGGAAGAAAAGGCTACATGCTCGTCCGGGAGCGGGTGACGCACCGATTTCAGTTTGAAGAGAAAGAGATGGCCTTCGCTTTTCAATAAGCTTGGCCGTCTGGAGGTAACTTGCCATGGACAATAACAACGAATACGACGTCATTATACTGGGTACGGGCATCGGCGGAACGATGCTGGGCGCCATTCTGGCCCGGCACAAGCTCAGAGTTTTGATGCTGGATTCCGAGACTCATCCCCGCTTCGCGATTGGCGAGGCGACAACTCCGGACACCAATTTCCGGCTCAAGCTGCTCGGTCTCAAATACGAGCTGCCGGAGATTTCCTTTCTCAGCGCATTTCAGCCTCTGCGTGACTACATCAGTCCTGCATGCGGAGTGAAGAGGGCGTTTAGTTTTCTCTACCAGAGAGAAGGCAACGACCAAATTGCCACTGAGACACATCAATATCCGACTCTCGCGCCACCGATGGGGCCAGACTGCCATTTTTTCCGGCAGGATACAGACGCCTACATGATGGCGGTGGCTGTGAATTACGGAGCGAAGGTCCGCCAAAAGACCCGCGTTGCGGACATAGATATTCAGGAAGATCACGTAGCGCTGACCAGCGAAAAAGGAGAAACGTTTAGAGGCAAGTATCTGGTTGACGGTACCGGCATGAAGTCAGTGCTGTCGCACAAATTCCAGCTTCGTGATGACCCTGACAAGTTCCGCACGAATACCAGGGCGATATTTACGCACATGGGCGGAGTCAGATTGTACGATCAGGTGGGTGCGTCGCGGAAGAAACACGGCCTCAAGTATCCGCTTTCGCAAAGCACGCTGCACCATGTCTTCGAGGGCGGCTGGTTCTGGGTTATTCCCTTCAACAATCATCAAGACAGCACGAACCCGCTATGCAGCGTTGGGTTGGTACTCAACCGGAGGATCCATCCTGAAACCGGCATGGACGCGGAGGAGGAATTCTGGTCCTACGTGAAGAAATTTCCCGACATGGTCAGGCAGTTCGAAGGTGCGCAGGCGATTCGTGGCTGGGTGAGCACGGGACGGCTGCAGTACGGAGCCAAGAGCATCACGGGCCACCGCTACAGCCTGCTGTCGCATGCCGGCTTCTTCATCGATCCGCTGTACTCAACAGGTCTTGCTCTGACGACCGCCTGGGTTGACCTGCTGGGTGGCCAGTTGCTCAAGGCCTTTGCGTCTGGCGATTTCTCGGTCGAGAGTTTCGAGCATCTGAATGTTTTTTTCAGCAACAACATCGGGTATGCCGATGAGGTCGTGAGCAGCTCGTTTGTGGCGTTTCGCGACTTTGATTTATGGGATGCCTGGTACCGCGTTTGGGTAGTTGCCCTGCTCATCGGCACGGCGCTTAATGCCAGCCTATATTTGAAATACCGACAGACCAAAGACAGGAGGGTCTTCGACCAAACTGGAAAAGAGCCCTACTCAGTTCTGCTGGGCGGAAAGTTTCCCGAGTTTCAGAAGCTCTATCGTCAGGCGCTTGCCGAAATGGATCGCGTTCGTGACGGACAAACGAGCCCCGCAGAGGCGGCACAGAAGATACGCAGTTTGTTTAAGGGCATAAAGTACGTACCCGCTTACTGGCGCTGGCACGAAGCATCGGTGCGGACGACGCCTTCCTTCACGATCTGGGGAATGACCAGGATGTACATTTGGTTTCTGCTTTTCGCGCCTGCCGAGTTGCGCCGGCCTCTGTTCGGCTGGAACCCGTTGACTGCTTACAAATATGTCTTCGGATCCATTTTGGAAAACAATGGAGCATCCCGGCGTCGCAAACGAAGCTACATTCGAGATGTGTTCAAGGCGTGGAATCGCGACTGGCTGCCCGAAAGACTTGCGAGTAGCAGAAGTCGCCTTTGATTGCGGATCGTGGGTCCATATGCGCTTAACAAGTAGTCCGGCGGCGGTCCGCGAAAAGGCCCTTGATATTGGCCCAATTGTTTCAGCGGAATCAACCGTCTCAGTTCTTTCGCCGGTCATAGCCCGGGCCTGGGAATACGGGGCCTCAACGCCGCAACGGCTTCAATGTTTCGCCGCCAGTTGATCGGACGCTCACTAACAATTGAGGTGGCACGCGGCAGCCATCTCGCTTGGAGAGTCGCAACACTCTCGAATAAGAGGGCCTAACCGATGGTAAACACATGGTTACTAATCGCTGCGCTGGTTGCCATTGTGGCGATGTTACTGCACATCTTCACCTTCGAACGGTGGATCTGGCCTAATCTCGGGTACGAGTGCTTTCCGACCACTCCTTTCGGCCCGCCGAAGGTGGCGCGGAGCTATTACCGGATCGTCTGGCACTGCCTCACCGTCAACCTCTTGGTTACCACCATTGCCTGTATCCTGGTGGGTGTTGGAACGCTGGTCCCGTACGGCATGGTTCTGATCTACTTTCTCCTTTTCTTCTGGATTCTCATACTCGTCGAGATCTTTTTCATAGGAGCAATGGTGTTGGAACCAGACGACTCCTACATCAAGAGTATGTTGAGATCATTCCAGTGGGTCTTTGTGCTGCTGCTAATCATTTGTATGTATCTCGGCACCAAGTATCAGGTCTCTTGAGCGCAGCAAAATTGGAGGGCGGAAAAGAATAACTGAATGGCGGTTATCTCAACTCCGGAGGTGACGCATGAAAGAACTATTTGCCTGGATCGATTCGCTGGTTAATAAACTGGTGACGAATGCTACGCTGTGGATTGTCGGCGCAGTGGTGGTTCTGCTTCTCGGCGGCTACCTGGCCTACTCCGCGGTGTTCATACGGCTGCCACAACCGCCCGTCTATGCGACTTACGTAGTGCTCGAGCCCCAACGGAAGGGCGACACGTACGAACCTCAAAAACCTTGTTCGACGCGCGAGGCGTTTAGACCTAAACCTTCTCCGACGCCACAGGCGGCTCAAGCCGCGCCCGCTTCGACGGCCGCAGTAGCCAAACCTTCGCCCGCTTCGACGGCCGCAGTAGCCAAACCTTCACCTGGTCTGATCGCCGAGGCGAGTCCTTATCCGCAGGATCAGCAGCCTCTACCAAAGCCTTGTCCGAGGACGGACCACCAACCCGACGAATGGAGTCCCGAGCAACGTGAACGCTATTACCAGACCAGTCAGGGGAGCCTGGTGGTGCCTTACAAGTGGTTTCGAGCGGTTGAGTGGCGCACCAGTAACGAAATGTTTGCCTCGCCCGCGATCCAGGCCAGATACGGGCTGCTACCGGACAACGACCCGATGTACAACAAAGATCAGATGCCTGTCGGAATCGTTAAAAACATAGTGCGAGACGAGTATGTCGACAATCTTGGCGAAGGCGAGAAGGAGTGGGCCAGTATTTCCTGCGCCGCCTGCCATACGGGCCAGCTCACCTACAAAGGCACAGCGATGCGCATCGATGGCGACCAAAGCTTCTGGAATTTCGATAAATGGTCCGGCGACCTGGAGTTCTCGCTGATACTCGCGGCCACACTGCCATCGAGGTTCGAACGCTTCTGCAGCCGCGTGAATGAGTTGGGGGACAACGGACAATGTTCAGCGAGCGCCAAGACTGAGCTGCGCCAGAAAATGAATAACTACTTCAAGAGTGATCTGGTCGATGCGGGGCTTATGGCGCTTCTCAGACACACTTATCCCACCACGGAGGGGTTCACTCGCACGTCCGCGCTGGGCCGCGGCGTGAACGGCGAATTTGGCCCCCTCGATAGCTGTAAGGGTAAGAGTCCTCTCGCCCGTGATTGCTATCGAAACGTATTTATGAATACCGGGCCGGTGAGTTTCCCGCCGCTTTGGTACACGCACGAATACGATTGGGTACAGTCTATCGCCGCGATCAGTCAACCTCTTGGCCGCAACGTGACGGAAGCCTGGGGTGTAAACGTGAGGGTCGAACTCAACGATCCGTACAAGCGCTTCGGATCGACAGCCAACATCGAAGACATGTTTTGGATGGAAACGTTGATCTCTATCCTGCAGGCCCCAAAGTGGCCGGTCGACCTCCTTCGTGACGAGGGTAGGATTGACTGGGAGCGCGTAAAGCGCGGCCGCTATCTATATGAGGAAGCAGTATGGCCCAAGGCGTTGCCGGCTGATCAGATCGAGTTGCCGGCTGATCCCAAAAATTTCGTCCTGGGTCCGAACCCAGACCGGCCGAAGACCGGCTATTGCGCTCGTTGTCACGCTCCAGCGTTCAAGACAGCACCTTACCCGATTGAGGACGCCAATCCAAACACTTACAAATTCTTCCAACTCCCGCTCTATCGCATGGATCTGATGGGCACCGATCCTGACGACGCAGAGCAATTTGCTAAACGCATGATATATCCCGGCCCCCTTCTAGAGCCGCCAAAGGTTCCCGGGGTTCCAGACTTTCCCAAGAATAAGTTAGACAGTCAGGGAAGGGCCGGTGTCGGAGTTATGCTGACCTATGCGATCGATGGAATTCTGAATAAATGGTTCGTTGATCAGGGAATTGATCAGGACAAGCAGTGTCAGGAGATCTTAACGGGTCATCGTCCGAATATATTCCGGGCGCCGGTGGCTTATCCCGCCCGCCCGCTCGACGGTTATTGGGCCACTGGACCCTTCCTTCACAACGGATCGGTGCGGACTATGCACGAGCTCTTGTCGCCGGTCGAAGAACGCGCCAAGTGGTTCTGGGTCGGATCGCGGGAGTTCGATCCGGTCCATCTGGGTTTCACGAACGACCCCGTCGAAGGAGCTTTTAAATATGACACTTCCGAGAAGGGCAATCACAATCTCGGCCACGAATTCCGTGAAGCTCCGCCGAATACGCCAGGAGTAATTGGGCCCCTGCTTACAGCAGAGCAGCGGCTCGACATTATTGAGTACCTAAAGGTACTTCGTTCGGTCCAGGACAAACTCGATTCGGATCCAGTAACAAAGAATCGACTCGCGTACCGGAATAAGCTGCTCGATGTCCTGGCTCCTTTTTATGAAAGCAATGTGGGGTGGTGGTACTACGGGATAAATAAGCCTAAAGAAAAGGGGGCCGATTACAGCATGGCGGCTTTTTGCAAAGCCGTAAAAGCAGCGGAATACCAGAGCGGGCTTAACCAGGCCTATACACCCGCTAGCGCGGCGTCTCCGTACGCTACGCCCACGAAAGGGAAGTAGTAAAGAAATGCCCAGGCAATGGATCAATCCGAGTCCTAATCGAGTTCGCTACATCAGGCTGCGGCGACTGAGGAATGGAGAAAAAGTCTGGTTAGGCGCTTCTGTGAACGCCGGGTGCGGGTGTGACGATGAGAAAGAGAGTTGGGAGCGAACGACTGAGGATCATGAGCTCGAGGCCATCGAACCTGGCGCGCTGCTACTCAAGGAGGTGGAAGAAACTAGCAAATGGGCGCGACTGGGATTGCAACTGTACTTTGGATGGTTTGCTTTGCAATTCACGGTCAACGGCTTCGCCGTAGGCTGGCTCTTTACCTACAAGGGATCCATGCCCTGGTTCGCCAGCCTCGTCTTCCTGGCCTTCACTATATGGAATTTGATGGGAACAATCGTGACTGTGTTGCTTTACAAGTGCTTAGTCGAAAGCGATCTGCGGATAAAACAGGTGATTGAGGCGATGGTTAAGCCCTACGTAACCGAGGAAGATTCATGGCTCAGGCCGACGTCCCCCATGCCTCGAAGAGCGATCGGTATTGTGTTCGCTTTTTGTGTTGTCACTATGTTCATCTCACTGGCGTTTTGGATCATTCTGTTCGTAGCGGGCCGCTGACGAGTCGGCCACGGCGGCTGTGAAATACGCAGCGACCGGCACTACGCTGAATATTTTGGCAGAGATCGCAAGGAGATTCAGGAATGCAGTGCAGGCAGGAAACTTGGCGGAATTGGCAAGGGAATCACACGTGCGAGGCAGAAGTTTGCTACCCAACGAATCTGGAAGACCTTAAAACGATCGTTAAGAAAGCGACTTCGGAAGGGAAGAGCATTCGCGTCTCGGGAGGCGGCCGGGGTAAGACAGGGGGATCGTTTTCGATTAGTCCCGTCGTCAAGAATGAAGGCGGAATCATTGTAAAGCTTGAAAACCTGAATAAGGGCTACGTCCACAATGACAACAGCCTCAGAGTAACCGTCGAAGCGGGCATGAAGGTCGTTCAGTTGGAAGAACTTGTGGCGCGGAACCATCTGAGTTTTGAAGCGATGCTGGTTCCGGGTTTTGTTGAAGTAGGTGGAGCCGTGGCCCTCGGCTGCCATGGTTCGGGTTTCAATCAAGGCACTCTCTCGGATCAGGTGGTTAGCATGGATCTGGTCACGGCCGATGGGAGCGTCAAGACGATTTCGGAGGAGACCGACCCTGAGCTGATGAGAGCAGCACGCGTCAACCTGGGAGCACTGGGCATTGTTCATACTGTTACTTTTCAGTGTGTGAGGGAATTCAAGCTAAAAGCAGTCAACGAAACACTGGAGATGAAACCGACCATTGATAAGATCAAGGATCTCGTGGAAGCCCACGACTATTTTGAAGTCTTTTGGGTGCCCTTCTGCAGTGACGTGTGGGTGAAGAAGTCTGACAAGGTCCCCTGGGAGACACCGAACAGAAACGTCCCCACTGCCTGGGATACCTTCGTCGATTGGAGCCAAACACAGCTTGGGACCATAGGCCTGGCGACACTAACATATTTCCCAAGACTGACTCCGGCGTTTACGCACCTCTTGCTCAGGCTACAAAAAAATCAGACGGTGGTTGCACCGGCACACAACGCTTTTCACTATCAGCAATATTTTCCGCGGAAACTGTGGGACGTATCCTATGGCTTCGATATCGGCGACGACTTTAGCAACTTCCGTGACGCATGGAACTTTGTGACGACGCGCGTATGTGAGTACGCGAAACCGAAGGCAGGCTGTAAGTCCGCCTGGCCCTGCGCTTACAGAAGCTCTGGGATCTTCCCACAGAATTTCATATTGCACGGCCGCTTCATTCGAAACAGCGAGGCGTATCTGGCGCCCTCCGTCGGCAACTCTCACACGTGCATGTTGCAACTGGTAAGTTATTTTGGAACAGATTCTGAGCAATACTTCGCCGATGTCGAAGCGCACCTGCTTTCGCTCGGAGGCAGGCCCCATTGGGGCAAGACTTTTAACACGGAAATCGACTTTGGAAAGCTCTACGGTGAGAACATGCAAAAGTTCAACAGGATCCGCCGGCAGATGGATCCACATGGAATATTCTTAAATGACTTCACCCGCAAAGTTTTCGCCGCCTAAGCGAGCGATGCGCCGACAAAAATGGATCTCCCTTGGACTGCACATCCAGGGTCGGAACAAAATGCGTAACTAAGCGCATCGATATTACGGGCTGTTGGTTCACGGCTTATTTTTGGAGAAACGCATGAATAACCAAGAAAGACTGGGACTGTACAAAGAGTATCCACAGCCCGCTCTGGAGGCGGCGACCGCGCAGAAAATTATCAACCTCATGGAAACACAGATGGTGAAGAATTTTTCGGGCGGGAGAATGTTGCGCGATGTTCACTCGAAAGGTCATGGTTGCGTTAAGGCGGAATTTACTGTTTTGCCCGATTTGCCTGATGAGTTGCGGGTGGGCGTTTTCCAAGAACCTCGGACGTTTCCTGCCGTGATTCGCTTTTCGAATGCCGGGGCGCTGGCGCCCATCGGCGGGACGGCGATGGACATCACCAGGGATGCCCGGGGCATGGCTGTCAAGCTGGTCGGAGTGACAGGTGAGAAAATATTGGAAGACGAAAAAGAGGCGGACACTCAGGACTTTCTGATGTTTACTCCCAATATATTTTTCTGTCCTGGTCCTGAAGGCTTTTTCGATTTGATGGTTGCGCTGACGAGCAACCGCTTGACCTTCGCCTGGTTCCTGCTCACTCACCCTTCCATATCCCTCGCTTTGATCGCTTCTCTCAAAAAGGCCGCCAATCTTTTGGAGCTCCAATATTTTAGTGCCGTCCCTTATCGGTTGGGATTCAGAGCAGTGAAATTCTCAGCCAAACCTGTCTTCGACAGGAAGAGTGAGGTGCCCAGCCGACCCAGCGATAACTACTTGCGCGAGAGGATGCAGGAACAACTGGCGCGGGAAGAGGCCAGCTTTGATTTCATGATGCAGTTTCAGAAAGACCCTTATGCGATGCCGATAGAAAATGGCCTGGTACCGTGGGCTGAAGAGGTCTCTCCATTTCTAAAAGTTGCGACGATTAAGATCTTGCGCCAAAGTTTTGATTCGCCCGAGCAGATGGTGGATTGCGATAATTTGTCGTTTACGCCCTGGCATAGCCTTCCGGAACACCGGCCCCTGGGTAGCATCAGCCGGGTCCGCCGCCTCGTGTACCAGGCGATTTCGAAGTTTCGGCACCAGAGAAACGACGTGTCTCGCGAAGAGCCAACCGTGCGAGATATCAATGAGTAAACCGCACTCGTGTCCGAGGGCAGGA
>Ga0137388_10003510_pt1 | contig 10152 bp, 2 predicted proteins | sample 15con2h14AmetaG_FD_104644 | JGI IMG/M metagenome (GOLD analysis project Ga0137388, IMG submission 104644) | Vadose zone soil microbial communities from Angelo Coast Range Reserve, California, USA - 15con2h1.4A metaG | ecosystem: Environmental > Terrestrial > Soil > Vadose zone > Saprolite...
TCAACAAAGTCTAGTATTAATACTAAATTTTATTCAACAACGTCGGGTTCTAATTTTTCTTCTGCTGCTGATGATACATTTGGTTCTTCTTCCTCTTCAACATCTTCTAATCTTAATATTCCTATTGTTAGTTTACGAGATATGATTGATTATAAATCGGGTTCAGTTAAAATAAATCCTTATCGAGGACTTCTTAAAAATAAAGAAGATTTAAAATATAAATTTGGTTCTGGTAGATTATATCCTGAACCTTCTGAATATTTTAATTTTAACGATATTTGTGATTGAGAAGCGAGGATTAAACAAATAATTAATGAAGAACTTAAAGATGGTATTACTTATGATTTAGCTGTAATTGGTCGAGATATACATAATGAAGAATATATTACTTATGGTAAACATTTTTTAATTAATAGTGAATCAAATATTGACGCTGTTATTACTAGAATTGATGGAAATATTTTAGTTAATAGTATTTCAGTAAATAGTGGGGAAATAAATGTTGCTACTAATAATAATGAATTAGATAGCGGTATGAGATTAATAGTTTTCTTTATACGTCCAGTTTCATTTGACTCAAATATTATAAAAATAGTTAATCAGAAATTATTAGCTAAAATTGAATTAAATAAAATTAAATCAATTAATAAAAAAGAATTACTTAAATTAAATAATACTAAGATTAAAGCATTATTTAATTGTTTACCTTATAGTAATCAAATTAATCAATTTGGTAATTTAATTGAAAATAACAGTGTAATTAATGGTATTGAAGGTTTATTATACCAATATAAAAATATAAAAATATTACTTTATAATTCAAATATTTTAAATGGAATAGTGTTACATACTGATGGTATAGTAATTAAAAATGAACAAGAATATTTTAAATTTACAGATAAAAGTATTAATAATAATTCATTTATACGTACAATTGATAATACTACAATTAAGTATGAAAATAATAAAATAGTTTATATAGATACGAAAATAAAAAGTAAAAAGATTGAACCTTTAAAAATGGATTTAAGTAGAGATACTAATTACGGATCATTTGATATTGAGACCGCATTAGATGAAAATAATAATTTTGTTCCTGTAAGTTGTGGTTGAAAAGTAAATAAAGAATATAAATATTATTTTATTGGTAATTATAATTCAGTAGATAGTATGTTTATAGATTGTATTGAGGATATGTTTAAATATAAAAATTATACATGGTTTGCTCAGAATTTAGGTGGGTTTGATGCAGTATTTTTATTAAAATCAATAATAGCTGAATATTCAGAAACTAAAGTACAATTTAAAGATAGTAAACCATTATCAATAATAATACCTAAAACAATAAAAAATAAAACTAAGGAGGGTGGTAAAGTATTGAAAATTATATTTAAAGATAGTTTAAAATTATTACCATTAAGTCTTAAACAACTAATAAAAGGTTTTGAAATTACAACACAAAAATTAAATTTTCCTTATAAATTTATGAAAACATCTAATCTTAATTATGTAGGAGTATTGCCTGATATCTCTTATTATAATAATATATCTGATTTAGATTATAATAAACTTCAAGAAGAATTTAAAGATAAAGATTGAAACTTAAAAGATGAATTATTAAAATATATGAAAAATGATATTGTTGCTTTGTATGAAATCATAGACATATTTAGTAAAAATATGTTTGAGTTAGAAAATCTAAATATTACAAGTGTTTCTACTATTAGTAGTCTTTCATTAAAAAGTTTTTTAAGTAATTATTATGATAAAAATTTAACTCCTATTCATATACCTAGACATGATAATTACTTAGATATTAAAAATGCTTATTATGGTGGTAGAGTTGAAGTGTTTAAAAATTATTCTGAAAATATTTATATTTATGATATTGTTTCACTATACCCTTCTTGTATGTTAAAAGATTTGCCTATAGGAGAGATTACTAAAAGTACTGATACTAATCTTGATAATTATTTTGGTTTTTGTTTTGCTAGTGTTAATGTACCTAAAGGGGTTATAGCTCCTATTTTACCTTTTAGAAAGGAGGATGGTAGATTGATATATCCTACAGGTAATTGAAATGGATGATATAGTAGTGAAATTCTTAAAAAAGCTAGAGATTCACAAAATGTAATAGTTGAAGTACATCATGGATATAAAATGAATAAATCTAATGAATTATTTAGAGAATTTGTTGATAAATATACTCAAATGAAAATTCAAGCTGAAAAAGAAGGAAATAATGCATTACGTACTATTATTAAATTTATTCTTAATAGCTTATATGGTAGATTTGGACTTAAGTATGAACCATATAAAATTGAATTTGTAGATTCAGATAAAGCCAATCAAATTTCAATTAATCATGAAGTTTTTGATAGAGTTTATATTAATGATGATATAGAATATATTAAATATACTACACATCCTTCTGATATTCTTAAAGAATTAAATAGAGATGAATACAATAAATTAAAAGCTAAAACAGACTTGGATGGAAAATACGTAGTTAGAGATTTAAATATATCTGCTATGATAACTTCTCATGCTGCTATATTAATGAATCCGTTTTTAAATGATGCTAAAAATCCCTGTTACTATACTGATACTGATAGTACATTTAATAAATACCCCTTAGATCCAGAGTTAGTTGGGAATGAATTAGGTAAATTCTCTTTCAAAGGTATAGCTAAAAGAGCTTATTTCATATCACCTAAAACATACTGTTTAGTAATGGAAGACGATACAGTAATTATTAAGTGTAAAGGGTTGAAAAATAACCTTTTAAATGAAAATCACTTTAAGGAACTATTATCAGGCAAAACTGTATCAATTGAAACTGAAAAAATATTCACTACTTTAAAAACAGGTAGAGGGGGTATAAAATCAATGAACTTAACAATTAAACCTGAAATAAGTAATAGAAAAACAATAGAAGGATTAGATTTTGATACTGAACCTTTTCATGTAATTGATGGAATTGTTCAATAAACGTTAGAATTATCCCATTTATTTAAAATAGATAAATAAAGTGTAATCGGTTTCACACCAATCATCGCGTGCAAAAATAAAAAATAAAACTAATTTTAAATAGGCAGTTATTTATAATAAAGTTTTTTTATCCACATAAGATTATAATAAAAATTATAATCTTATTGTGGTTTTTTTTTTATTCAAATTTGAAGAATTGTAGCCTACTTAAAAAAAAACCTCCACATAACTCCTTTTATTGAGGATAAAATAAAGAATCAGTTCAGTAGTGATCATCTCCTCCTTATGTAAACTTGAAAGTTTTTTTTGTAATAGATAATATACTGTTTATGATTTATTAAAAAAAAAACCTTACTATTTAAGTAAGGTTAAAAAAAGAATTGAATCTTTTTATTATTTTATGTCGCGTAGCGCTTGTAGCAATAGTAGTAGTAGTTTGCATTTTTAATATAATATTTAAAAAAACCTGTTGTACACGCGGCAAACCATTTTATTTAAATTTGCATGAAGTTAATACTTTAGGCGTATGTTTACATTATAATTCTAAAATATATTGCTAGAAATTAAAACATTATTATAAAAATAAGTTAACTTAATTTTATTAGGGCTGCAAAAACAGCAGAGGGAGGGTTAAATAATAAAATATTTTGAACCTAAAACTCTTAATTTTAAATTTTTATTAATAGAAAAATTAGGCTTAATAGGTATTTTAATTCTATTTTTAGCTGGAGCTGGAGGTACAATATATGAAATAGTTTCATTATTCGAATCTTCTTTTTCTATTAAATAACCCGTTTTATTTAAAAATTCCAAAATAAAACTGTGGTAACTATCTATAAATGAGTTATTCATATATAAAGAAATAAATGCTAATTTAATATTTAAAGTCATTATATCAACATTATTAGCATCTGTCGCGAAACAATCATGAATAGTTAATAAATTGAAATCATTCTCAGTATAAATAGAGGATATATTTTTAACAAGTATAGCTATATTACTTGCATCAAATGAGTGTATAATATTAGGCACTATTGAATTATTTTGTTTTCTAAGATCTATCCCCTTAGAGTCAAACTCTTGTATAGTGATACTACTTCGTTTACCTAATATAGCTGTTGTTAATTCTTTTTTAATAACTGGAGCATACTTTTGTTCAATAATTATACCGGCAGGTGATAATCAAATAGTAGGCTGGTTTATACCTTTTAACATTTTATTCATATTCTTTAAATAATTCACTAAAGTATTTAAATTAGGAAATACGTCAAATAAAACAGAATGTATAGCTTTACCTAAATAGGATACTTGTCTATAAGTAAGATTAATATCAAAATTAGTTTTATTAAATTTATTATTTATTAACAAAAATGAAAGTTTTTTGTCTTTTTCTAAATCATTTTGTCTAAAATGATCTGTTCTTAATTGTTCAGAAATACCTCTATTAGTGGCTCCATAAGATATAGTCATAATTCCTGGTTTTATAAATTCTCTATTTATTATAATATTATCTAAAATAGCTAAAGAATTATCATTTTTTATATATTCTTTAATTTTCGTTTCAACGTGAGCTATCATGTAAGAATAGACATCCTTAGGTAAATCATTTTCATTACTACTTGTAATATTAACATATTTAGCTAAGTAAGTATCATTAATCATTGTACTTAAATGTTGTAAACCACTACAAGTCGCATCTAAGTATACAGGTAATTTACTAATAAATTCTTTGGGATTAGCATAGTAATTTTTAAGTTCTATACAACAACTTAAAAATAATAAAGGTTCTTTAGCATTCATCAAAAAATTATAAATGCGTTCATCTATAGGCGTATTCACATTCATACTATTAATTTCATTATTATAATCCTTAATGTTAAATTGATTCATAGACCCCACTGAGATTATTATATCTAAATTTTTATTAGTTCATTCTTTTTTATCTGTATAACTAGTTTTATCTAAACCATAACAATTAGCAGTATAAACGTGTAAAGCCTCTAATCCTTTATCATTTAAAACTTGACCATTTTTAAACATTAATAAAGATCTAGCTAATTCACTACCCTGAAATGTTAAATAACTCGTATCTGTGTATACTCTACCTCTTCAGTCAATAAAATAATTTAAATATAAACTATTATCTATATGAGAATGACATCAATCTGAAAACAGAAGAGCAGATGTTATAACAGATTTATCGCTAAAGTACTGACTATTCTGTTTATAAATTTCAGAAACTTCACCTAATTTTTTTGAATAAATTAGCTTATATATATTTTTAGTATTAGGATGCATATTTAATTTTATTAACTCATTAAGGTTATTTTTATTGTTAGCATCACGGTGCGTTGTAAAACCATAACTATTAATTAAATTTAATATTATATTCAACACTTCAGTATTTATAGTAAAAGCTATAGAACTTAAATAGTTAATAGTATTGATAATATCTAAATTATCTAATTTAATTTCACCACTATTATTTTTACTTTTACTAATAAATTCTTTCTGATTTATATAATTTAATAAATATCCCCCATATTTTGTAATTTCATAACTATTATCATTCTTAATAGTTACTTCTCATTTAGCCGGTTTACTAATCATAACTAATTTTTCAGTGTCAACAGCTAATAATTTAACAATATTATCATTTAAATCATTACCTGGAACTATAGTTCTTTGAACAGTCTTATCTCTATTAGGTTTATTTATTAATTCAAAAATATTGCTATTTTGAGCTATAATTTCGGCTAAATCACCCCCTAGTTTAAAATAATCATCACTTTCTATAATACCTAGTATTTCATCCAATCTTTTATTAAAATTATCTTCATTTAAACCTTCTTCTATTTTATCAATTATTATACTTATTTTAACATCTATATCGGATAATATTTTAATACCTTTTTCTTTAGATTTTTCTTCAGATTTTTCTTTATATTTTTCTTTATATTTTATCCAAAAATTATATAGCAAAGTTTTATGTAATTTAATACCTATGTTTTGAAATAAAGAAGCCGTATTCTGAGTTGATTCATATTTCATAATATGAGGAATAACATTGCTTAAAACAATTGAAGTTATTATACTATTTTCAGATAACAGAATATAATTAAGATATTTTTTATTTTTCAAATAACGTTTATCATCTTTAATCATATTTAAAACTTTATCTAATTTAGTTATACTCTTTATTAGTATATTAATACCTATAGAATTACTAAATAAACTTTTTTCACTTTTAAACATTTTACTTAATTCTTCATTTCAAAAGTATCTTAATGTTTCTTCTATTTTTAATTGTTTTGTTCTATTTATTAAGTAACTATCGTGAGTCGTCTGTAGGGGCTGCATATTAATGGAACTATCATTAATAATCTTATCTGAATTAAGAATTTGAGTAATTTTTACATACATAGGATTAGTTGTTAATTCACTTATAATATTATTTATACCCCTATCGCTAACGATTATACTATTATCAACTTTTAATGGTAACTCTTCCATCTCAGATATACTCTTAGTATGTAAGTAGTGTACATGTTTAGTTGATCCTAATATATTTTTAACTTTCGAATTAAGATTGAATAAGCGACTAGAGTAACCTCTACTATTTTTTATTATTCGCAACGCTGCAGGAGTAGCCACAAAACTAGTAGCAGCAAGCGCCGACAAGGCTACGCCCACCCCCCCAGCGCTGCCCTCCATGCCTGTACGAGAGGTCATGTAGGTCAGGGAGGGAGAAATGAAAGGGGTCAAATTAGATAATTTATTTTTATTAAAGTCAGATTTCATAACATCATTATCAAAATCAGCATAGATAATTAACATAATTTCTGAATCATACTCAAAGGGGCTATTAAAATTTATTATAGTATTATTTAGATCTTTATGTACATTCTTATTAATAGTTTTAATTTTATTATTAGTATCTATATAAACATCTTTAGCTATCATTCTTAAATTATTTATATCACAGAGAAAATATCATACAAATAAATTAAATGCATATATTAAACCTGTATTTTTGTAAAATTTAGTAATATTTTCATTATCCACTATATATTCATTAGGATATTTATTTAAATGTAACATTAATTTATTTAAATTTATTTCATAAGTAACTTTAGGTAATTGTAATAAATATAGATTGAATATAACAAATTCATTATTATCATATAAATCTTCAAAAACTTCAGCAAGATTTACTATAAAAGTTTTTGTTTTCACTTGTCACTTACGTACGTCGTCGCTTGTAGATGTAAGAGCAGTTAAATATATCTTTTTATAAATTTTAGATATATCACTCTTTCTATTTAAAAAAGATTCATTTTTACTATTATCTAATATTAATTCAAAATTGTTATTATTCTCTTCCGAACCAAGCGAAGAAGTCGAATATCCAGATATTATACTTTTTTCTTTCATATTGATAGCTCTAGGTGCTAGTATAATAGGGAATGATTGATTTTTTTTAGAATTAAATTTAGTAGCAGAGGTATGAAATTTTCTTTTTGAGACTTTATTTATAGAAGATAAATTAGAAGAGTCTGAAGTATTAGAAGATAAATAAGTGTTATCTATATTACTTGAATTATCTATTTTCTGCAACTTATCTTCAGGATTGACTTGTAGATAATCTTTACGTGTAAAATTAGATAAATTGAAGTCCTTAAACACTCGGGATTTTACATGTTCATCTGTTGTAATAAATTTAAGTACAGTATCCTGATTTACTTTAGTAGTATAATCCAATCCTTTGGAACTATCTAATTTAGACAATTCCTGAAATGATTCTTTTATTATTAAACTTGATTTTGAATCTAATAAACAAAATAAGATTTTAGATAATCTTAGTTGATGCGGTGCTAATAAATGTTTTTTAGTATTGGATCCTCCTGAAATATCTAATAGTATTGATATAAATAAAGCACATATATTTTTTCAAGTTTTACCTTTTACAGCATATGCTACCTCATAGTTTTTTATTATTTCATTTTCTATAAAATTTTCCAAACCTTTCAAACTAAAGAAATCTTTAGTATTTAACTCTATAAATGTAATTGAATATTCTATTTTATCTCTAAAGATTTCTTTATCTGAAATTACTTCAATTTTTGTAATATCATCGCTAATAATAAATAATAACATTTTTTGTACACCTAGTCTATACATTATAGGATAAACTTTGTTAGAGAGCCGTAAATATTTCTCATCTCCCAATATTACAGTGGAAGCTATGGAACTTTTAAAACCTGATTTGTTTTTAGATTTTACAGGACTAGTTAAAGTGAAAATGTGAATAAGGTCTTTTTGTGTAATTATGTTTTTATTTGTGTTCATTTGTTTTATTTTATTTATGTTTAATTATTTTTTATTTTAAAAAAAGACCCTTAATATATCACTTGGCTATTTTTATATAAATCCAAGTAATTAATAAATTATAACTTAGATCTAAATCATTATAATTTTTAAAAGCGAGCAGTTGTTATTAATATTAAAGATTTTTAACTTTTATAATATTAATGGAGATTTTAGTTTTTTATATAATTTGATATATAAATATCCAGTAACAGCACGTGGAGCTAATCTCTTGTTACCTTGCCTCTATTAATAAAGAATTAGGAGGACTTTTTAATAATAAATTATTTTAACCTAATTTTAGTTTTTTTTTTAATTCTATACTTTTTTTACGTAAAAAATTAAATAAATATTTTAATAATCTTTTTTTTTTTTTAATTATATTTTTATTCATAACTTACATATATTATATATTAAAATAATATATAAATTAAAGATATAAATAGAATAAATAAAATTATTAAGTGAAAATATAAATTTCTTACAAAAAATTTAGCATGTTCACTTTTTAATGTTGATTGTGATTTATCTCATAAATCTTTATAACGAATATTAATTAATCATTCTATAATCAATGGAAATTTTATTTTTGCATTATTTTGTATGTAAATTTTATATATAATTAATTCCAAAGCATAATCTAAAAATAAGATTAAAACCCAAATAAACATTAGACATATGCTAATTTTTAAGCCATATAAATTTAAAAAATTATATAATCAAGGATAGTTATTAGAAATTACAGGTAATATAAAATATCATATTAAAAACATTAGTATAGGTATTAAAGAAATAAGTAAATTATTTTTATTTTTACTTAAGAATAAAAATAACGAACTAGTTACAGAACTACTACCTTCTCTGTTAAAAACCTCAGAAATAGGTTTTTTAATGGATTCTATTATTTCTTTATTTCTATCAATATTTACTTGTGATACCAGTAAATAACTAAATATTAAAATAGGTATACCTATCCTATTAAATCTATTAATAATTTTAACACGATTTTCCTCTATAAATATTTTTTCATCTAAGCTTTTAGCTTTATATGAAGAATCTATAACTATTTTACCGTAAGTATTCAAAATACCTCTATAAATTAAAAAAGGACTTATAAATTGTAAACCAATCAATGCATAATCTACTTTATCTACATTTTGTAAAACCTGAACACTTCGTTCAGCAAGATTATCTAATTTATTTTCTAATTCTAAGAAAACTCCTTTAGTATCTTGCAGACTTTTAACTTCTTCTTCCAGATTTGCAACTTTTTGTTTCAAAACGGATAATTCATTTAAATCTTCAGGTGTTATCTGAATTTCCTCTTTCTTATTTAGTAATATTGTTGATAGAGGATATTTTTGTAATAAAAAAGTAATAGCACCAAATCAACCTTTATCTTTAAATAATTCTTCCAAAGAAATGTCAAGATTTTCTGCTTGTACCATATATTTTAAAATTTTAGGTATAACACCAAAAAACGGATCATTAGCATCAACATTTTTAAATGATTCTGAATAACTACTTAAACTTTCATTTCAATTTTCAGAATCTTTTGTATTCATTAATTCGTTATAATCTTGAATCATATTGAATTTATTTTCTATAATCAAAGGATCAGTATCAGTAAAAGTTTCTGTTTTTTGAGAATCAGCCAATAAATAAGATGTACTATGGAAAAATTTCAATGAACCAATATTAACTAAATTTTGTTTTAACCCTTTATTTACTAAGCTATTTATTTGTTTTATTATCATGATTATTTTATTATTTTTTTATTATTTTAATTAAAAA
>Ga0137388_10003515_pt1 | contig 10148 bp, 8 predicted proteins | sample 15con2h14AmetaG_FD_104644 | JGI IMG/M metagenome (GOLD analysis project Ga0137388, IMG submission 104644) | Vadose zone soil microbial communities from Angelo Coast Range Reserve, California, USA - 15con2h1.4A metaG | ecosystem: Environmental > Terrestrial > Soil > Vadose zone > Saprolite...
AGACGAGAAGAAAGGAGGACCTTCTATGCAGAAACAATATGTGGACTTAGTCATCGATGCCCTCCTGGACGAGGGGTTTACTGTACAGGAAGCTGAGCGGCTTATTCATCTCCAGGACATATACCAACAGGAGTATGAAAAGCGCAAGGCGACCGAGGAGACAAATCATCATCGTTTTATACGTTGGCTTGTAGAACATGGGCGTTTGAGCGAATGGTAGATGCATTTTTGAGTCGGGGATTATGCGGACGCATCTCTTGCGGTCCACTTCGTTAATGTTGTACAATAAACATAGCGGAGCAGATGGGACGGCGTGGCATTGCTACGCCGTCCTTCTTATTTCATCAACAAGGGTGGGCAACTCTGTCTTGTTGCCCTCTGAATAAACGGAGGCCTCTATGAAAGCGGTTGTTATGGCCGGTGGAGAAGGATCGAGGCTGAGACCATTGACAATTCGACGATCCAAGCCAATGGTGCCTGTTGCCGGAAAACCTGTGATGGAGCACATTCTCAACTTGTTGAAGCGTCATGGTATTACCGAGGTCATCGTCACGGTTCAGTATTTGGCGAGCAGTATTGAAGACTATTTCGGCAGTGGTTCGCAATTAGGGATGCGTATTACTTATTCACGCGAGGATGTTCCTCTTGGAACAGCGGGCAGTGTAAAAAATGCTGAAGAGCAACTGACTGACCCATTCCTCGTTATCAGTGGAGATGCGCTGACTGATTATAATTTGACAGATCTTATTGAGTATCATAATGACAAAAAATCGCTGGCTACGCTCCTGCTTGCACATGTGCATAATCCTCTTGAATATGGGGTCATTATTACCAATGAGGACGGGCACATTACCCAATTTCTGGAGAAGCCAAGCTGGGGTGAAGTCTTTAGCGATACGATAAACACTGGTATCTATGTACTCGACCCCAAGATCTTTAGCTACTTCGAGAAAAACAAACCCTTTGATTTCAGCCAGGAATTATTCCCTTCAATGTTGAAGAAGGGAGATCCTATCTACGGTTATGTGACTCCCAGTGGCTATTGGTGCGATGTAGGCAACCTGAGCGAGTACATGCGGGCAAACGCTGATGTACTGCAGGGCCGGGTGGACATCGAGATACCCGCCAAGGATATTGGCGGCAATATTTGGTGTGAAGAGGGGGTTGAGATTGATGAGGGAGCTCAACTCTATGGCCCCATTTATCTCGGGCATGACTGTAAGGTACGCTCAGGTGCTATCATCCACGGGCCAAGCATGATAGGTAGTTACACGATCGTCGATGAGCGAGCACAGGTCGACCGCAGCATTGTATGGAATAACTCCTATATAGGCGATCGTACAGAATTGCGTGGTGCGCTTGTTGGCACCTCAACGAATATTAAGAGTAAGGCAGTGATGTTTGAAGGCTCGGTGATCGGCGATAATTCCCTCATTCAGGATAGCGCAATTATCCAGCCCAATGTCAAGATCTGGCCTGATAAGGAGATCGAGGCCGGAGCTGTGGTAAATACGAGCATCATCTGGGGCTCGCAAGGACGACGGGGTCTCTTTAGCCGCTATGGAGTGAGCGGACTGGTCAATGTTGATCTGACTCCGGAGTTTGCTACCAAGCTTGGAGCTGTTTATGGGGCCATTTTGCCCAAGGGGTCTACAGTTTGTCTCAATCGTGACGCCCATCGTACGTCACGTATGATCAAGCGTGGCATTAACGCTGGCTTGCCTTCCGCCGGGATTAATGTCGATGATATTAATCAGGTCCCTGTCCCGGTGATGCGCTACTTCATTCGCAATACTGACTCAGCTGGTGGAGTGCATGTCAGTGTCTCGCCCTTCGATCAGCGTGTCGTCGATATAAAGATTTTTGATCACCACGGTCTGGATATTAACAAAACAACTGAGCGTAAAATTGAGAACCTGTTCTTCCGTGAAGATTTCCGTCGTGTCTATCTGGACGAAATCGGAGCTATCGAAGTTCTGAGCAATGCTGATGTTCTGGGACGTTATCTCGAGGGCTTTAAAAAGGTAATTGATCACGAAGCTGTACGCAAGCGCAAGTACCAGCTCGTAGTCGATTACGCTCATGGCGGTACCACGCAGTTGCTTCCCAAGATCCTCATCGATCTGGGATGTGAGGTGGTCGTGCTCAATTCAAGTACGGATGTTGCAACAGCACGTTCAGCCGATGAGCTTGGCAAGGATATGCAACGTCTGGCTACTATTAGTTCGGCCTTGAATGCTGATATAGGGATTCGCATCGATCCTAGTGGTGAACGCATTGCAGTAGTTGATGACCGCGGCCGTATTCTGGATGGTATGAAACTACTGGCGGTGATGGCAAGTCTATTTTTGCGGCATCATCGCAATGGAACTGTTGCTGCTCCTGTGACCGCTCCCAGTGCCCTGCAGCATATTGCCAATCGCTATGATGGCTTCATTCAGCATACCAAGGTGCTCGCTCATGCTTTAATGGCAGCTGCCGGACGAGAAGGAGTGGTGCTGGTTGGTGATGGAAGGGGATATTTTGCTTTCCCCGAACTCCATCCCGCCTTTGATGGGATGCTGGCTATCGCGAAGTTGCTCGAGTTATTAGCAATTTTTGAGATGCGTCTCTCTGAAGTGGTAGATGATCTGCCTACCTATTATATGAGTAGTGCCCACGTAAACTGTCCTTGGGAACACAAGGGAAAGGTCATGCGTATCCTGAGTGAGCAATATCGTGAGCGCCGCTCTAAGCCCATTGATGGCATCAAGATTGACCTGGGAAAAGAATGGGTGCTGGTATTGCCCGATGCCGATAGCCCGCTCTTCCATGTGTTTGCTGAATCAGTCTCAAGTGAGCAGGCTCAGGCTCTCGCAGAAAAATATGCTCGTGTCGTGAGCGGTTTGCAGCAGTGATGCTCGATCTGTTGAGTTGCTTGAAGGCCAGATATTTCAGGATCGTCTGGCCTTCCTTCGATGCTTGGAATAGCTCCCAAAAGCGAGCAGATTCTCGAAAGGGGAGTGGTCATGGCCACTACTGATAGTATAAGCTTTGCACGAGACATTCAACCTCTGTTTCGCGAGAGCGACAGAGTAGCAATGGATTTTGTCTTCGACCTCTGGGACTACCAGGATGTCCGCACTTATGCAGAGGACATTCTTGAGCGACTGGTAGATGGCACAATGCCATGTGATGGAGAGTGGCCCGATGAGCAAATTGCTTTATTTCGCCGCTGGATCGAAGTCGGGATGCCCTCATAGTGCTCATATGACCACTCTGGGAAGAATGTCAGGATGCTCTGGTCAACGTTGGTTCTGCGTCCACGACAATATTAGTGATAGTATTTGTTTCTCTTCCTATTACTATTTTTAACTTTTCCTGACGAACTCCTAGTTGCGCTACCATCTGCTCTACACCTTCTTCTAGAGAGACTCTCGGATACCAGCCTAGTGTACTCTGCGCCTGCGTATTGTCGAGGACAATGGGGGAAGATACTATAGGCGAGACGGCGAGATAGATCGGTTCTAGCTTGCTTCCTAGAGCTTGGGCTGCCAGCGAATACAGCCGGTTCAGGGTACTGCCCTGTCCTGTGCTGATATGCAACGTACGGTTCTCTCCCAATCTTAATGCACAGATGTTTGCCTGGATAACATCATCGATAAAAATGTGGTCGCGAATTTCTTTGCCCGTTCCACGAATGACAGGACGACGCTGTTCTGATAAGAGCGAAAGAAAGTAGGCGAGAGGATGATGGGTAGGCACTTTGTTTCTATTTCCTTAGATGTTAGCATAACGCAAGCTGCTATGCTTTAGCCTGTACTGCCGGGTATAGTAGCGGACATACCATTCCCCGGTTGCTTTACTGATATCGTGAGAGTTGTGTGGAGAAAGGGGCATATCTTCTGATACAGGTAGAGCTTCACTGGCAACGTGTCCATACATGCTATCTCCGCCGGATGCAAAGATCAGCTTGTGCACGGAGGCATTGACGCAGCTATCCAGGACATTCAGCAGTCCACGGATATGCACATCGGCATCCCTCAGTGCTTGTTCGCCTGGCAATCCTGTTTGTTGTGCTGCATGATGGCTGACGATATCAGGACGCTCCATTTGCAAGATCGTCCGCAGTTTTTCGTCGCGGATATCGACCTGGTAGAAACGTGCTCGGGGATCAATAACCTGACGAGATCCATGAGCCAGATTATCGATGACCAGTACATCATGACCTGCATCGAGATAGGCTCTGGTCAAATGGGCTCCAATAAAGCCTGCTCCTCCGGTAATAGCTATTTTCATGTCGACTTTGCAGCGCGGATACCTCGTTGTATTCAGCAATGGAGAGGAGCGCTGCACCTCCTTTTATGTTAGAACGTATAAAACTTGTGTTACTGGTTTAGTGATAATGCGCAGTGAGTTTATGCATCTTGCTGGTGCGGCTCTCTTTTTTTAGTGTACCTTCTTATCCTATCGACCGAATTGGATTAGCCATTGATTGAGTTTACGAACTTTGAAAAAAAGATCCGTAGCAGTACCGCTTTCTGATACTTGTCTACGGATCTTTTTTCCAACCTAGCAAGCATGTATTCACTCAGGTAAGGTTGTGTTCAACAGGGTATCTAGCGTTGATCGCTTGATACGATATGCCTGCCGCTTTCCCCGGTGAGGCAGGGTGATTGCCTCCAGAGCTCCGCTTTTGATCCAGCGGCGCACGGTTGTATCATCGACGCGCAGCCTCTTTGCAACTTCACGTACGGTCAACAAATCTTCTCTCTGCTCATCTGCCATGGTTTTATCTCCTGCACCTGCATGGTGCCTTTCTAATATAATATTATCTCGGCGAGACATAATGTCCCTCTTTAATTTCTTACCATAGAGCTTATGAATTACCCTCAGGACATACTGAAGACTCATCAGGCTGACCGCAGGTATGCAGGTTTAGGGCATAGTATGCAACGCTTGTCTTTGTGGGGTGCTATACCACTTTGTAGAACTCATGAACCCCTGCCTGTGACATAACACGACAACACTACAACACCGCTTGTCAGTTAAGTATACTATACATCTCGACCCAAACATACTAAAATAAAGCAAGAACAAATGACAAAGGCATGTCTATTTCAAACAAGGCCATTACCATATTGTAGCGGGGGGCTGAGAATAGATTGCCAGGGAGTACACCTATGACAACCAATGAGACGAAACGCAAAAAATTGGTCCTTGTTGATGGACATGCTATTATCCATCGTGCTTTTCACGCTGTACCAGAGGATCTTTCCACCAGTTCGGGAGAGCCGGTAAATGCTACCTTTGGTTTTACATCAATGCTGATGAAGGCGCTGCTTGAGGAGAAGCCCGATTACATCGCACTTACCTTTGATCGACCATCGCCGACCTTTCGGCACACCGCATATACGCTTTACAAGGCTCATCGCCCCGCTCTGCCAGATAATATGAAGCCACAGTTTGCCCGTATTCGCGAGGTAGTGCAGTCCTTTGGTATCCAGATTTATGAAAAGGATGGTTTTGAGGCCGACGATGTGCTGGGTACGCTTTCGGTCCAGGCTGACCAACTGGGTGTAGATACGACTATTTACACGGGTGATATGGATACACTGCAACTGGTCAAGGATCATGTGCTGGTGAAGGTGGCCAAGCGTGGTATTTCTGAGGTGACTGAATATAATCAGGCTGAGGTTGAGGCCCGCTATGGCTTCCCTCCACTAAAGCTGATCGATTTTAAAGGGTTAGTCGGTGACAAGTCCGACAATATTCCTGGTGTTCCTGGCATCGGCGAGAAGACAGCCTGCCGCTTGCTTGCGGAATACGGTGACTTAGAAACTATTCTGGCTCATGTTGATGAACTGAAACCGAAGGAACAAAAGTTGTTGGGCGAAGCTACAGAGCAGGCACGCCAAAGCAAGTTCCTCGCGACTATTGTACTGGATGTTCCTGTACAGCTGGATCTTGATGCCTGTCGGCTGACTCACGTCAATAGTGAAAAGGTGTTAGCACTTTTTCGCCAGTTAGAGTTTCGTACATTAGTTGAACGTGTGCTTGCACTTTTCCGTCAACTGGGTATTACCACATCATCTGACCAAGCCTCTGAGGCTGGGCAGGCCGATAATGCTGATACTGGCAATGCTCATACAGCGATGAGCGGGAAGAATGGACCTGTCATAACTGAAACAGAGAAGCTACTCTATGCACCTCCGATCGGCGTTGTGCCTATCATGCCTCCTCCTTCGCCGCCTGGTGAAGCCTCATTGAATGTTACCACTGGACATGCTCCTCGCTCTGCTGTTGCTAAGATGGCTGGTGTTGCTCATGCGTCAGGTAGCGCTCCGGATACAAGTGAAGATGGGCCACTGCAGCTGAGTCTGTTTGATGTCGCAGAGCCCCATAGCGAGGTGGTACACAAATTGCATCTGCCTAGTCCCGCAGAGTCACCTCTCTTTCTCGACGGGGAAGCGCGTCAGCACACGAATACGATGGTCGTAAATACCGAAGAGGGTTTGCATGTCCTCATTAGGAGTCTTCATGAAGCAGGCGCTTTTGCTCTTGACACAGAAACCTCTTCTGAAGAATCACGCTTGGCTGCTCTCGTCGGTTGCTCTTTTGCTATGGCCCCAGGTGAGGCATACTATGTACCGGTTGGACATACAACGGCACTCGATGGTCAGGAACCCGGTTCACAATTGCCTCTACCCTATGTGTTAGAGAAACTCAAGCCATTGCTAGAAGATAAAACCGTCCATAAGTATATGCATAATGCAAAATATGATCTGGCAATTCTTGCGCGTCATGGCGTGAACCTGCACGGCCTTGCTTTCGATACTATGCTCGGTGCCTATCTGACAGATCCTGGCAGACGTGGACTCGGTCTCAAGGATCAAGTATTTCAGCGTCTCGGCTATGTCATGACACCAATTAGTGAACTGATTGGCTCTGGTAGCAAGATGATTAGCATGGCCCAGGTGCCAGTACACAAAGCTGCCGATTATGCTGGTGCTGATGCAGATATGACCTTGCGTCTGGTCGAACCTATCAGGGCTGAGTTGCAGCAACACGGTTTAATGGATCTGTATACTAATATTGAACTGCCGTTGATCTCTGTGCTTATGCAGATGGAACTGTATGGTGTGGCTCTCGATGCGGATTTCTTACGTCAGTTTGGTGAAACACTTAAAGATCAATTGCATGCTCTTGAACAAGAGATTTACGACGCTGTTGGTCATCGCTTTAATATCAATTCGACCAAGCAGCTTGCGGAGGTGCTTTTCGTTGAGTTGAAGCTGCCAACTGGGAAGAAGACAAAGACTGGCTATTCAGTCAATGTCGATGTGATCGAAAGTCTGCGTGGCAAACATGCTGTCGTTGATCACCTGTTGGAATACCGCCAACTGAATAAACTCAAGTCGACCTATATCGATGGCTTGTTGGAATTGATGGATCGCACAACCGGGCGGGTCTATACATCGTTCAATCAGACTATTGCCTCCAGCGGTCGTCTATCGTCGAGCAATCCCAATTTGCAGAATATCCCGGTGCGTACCGAGCTTGGTCGCCAGATACGCCGTGCCTTTATTGCTGATCCAAGCTATGTGTTGCTGACCGCCGATTACTCGCAGTTTGAGTTGCGTATCCTGTCAGGGATTACTCATGAGCCACGTCTGGTCGAGGCCTTCAACAAAGACGAAGATATCCACATGATCACAGCCTCTTCACTCTTCGGTGTCCCGGTAGAAGAGGTGACAAAAGATCAACGTCGTCTAGCCAAGACGGTGGTCTATGCAGTACTCTATGGACAATCCGCGTTTGGTCTCTCTCAGGTAACTGGTATGAGTAAGGCAGAGTCCACCGAGTTTATCAAGCGCTATCACGAAACCTTCCCAAATATTAAGGTTTATGTTGATAGCACATTGCAGCAAGCTCGTACACAGGGTTATGTCAATACAGTGTACGGTCGCAAGCGCTTCTTCCCGGACATGCATGCTCTCTCGTATACCGAGCGTCAGGCGTTAGAACGTGAAGCGGTCAATATGCCGATTCAGGGCTCCAATGCTGACCTGATTAAACGTGCCATGTTGCAACTTCAGCATACTCTGAAAGAAAATCGCATGAAGACACGCATGATTCTGCAAGTACATGATGAGCTGGTCTTTGAGGTACCTGTCGAGGAGCTTGAGCGTGCAAAAAAGCTGATCAAGGCCATAATGGAACACGTTGACCAGAGGTTAAAGGTACCGATTAAGGTTGATATGAAGGTAGGGAGAAATTGGTATGCGGCTGAGCCAATGGAGTAGTCCATTGGTGATAACCCAAAGAAAGGGAGATCTCTGCTCACCAGCTTGGTGAGTTCTTGATTGGGGGAGGAATACCAATTGTGATATACTACAGGTATGGAAGATGAGTATCGGCCTCTCTACTGGGTTGGTAGCGGCCACCAAGACCTGAAGAAGTTCCCAGAGCGAGTGATGGATGTGGTAGGATATGCGCTCTATATGGCACAGTGTGGTCGCAAGAGTGAAGATGCAAAGCCGCTCAAGGGATTTGGGTCTGGAGTCCTGGAGATTGTCGCAGATTACAATAGTGATACCTACCGAGCTGTCTACACAGTACGCTTGGCTAGTGGTGTCTACGTGTTGCATTGCTTCCAAAAGAAAAGCAAACATGGTATTGAGACACCGAAGAAGGAAATAGACCTGATCAAACAGCGCCTGAACTGGGCTATTGAACAGGATAGACAGAGAAAGGACTAGCAGCCATGCACCCACAAATTACTCCGAGCAGCGGCAATGTTTTTGCAGATATGGGACATCCGCATCCTCAAAAGGCATTAGTCAAAGCAAAGCTTGCTGGCCGTATAGCAACGGTGATAGAAGAACGTGGACTCACTCGGGAAGAGGCAGCGAAACTCTTGGGCATGGAACAACCAGAGGATGTCTCATTAGTTGTCACTGGTCGGCTTGGAGAGTTTACCATCGACCAACTCGCAGATTTTCTCACTGCTCTCAACGAAGACGTCGAGATAACGGTACGTCACACCCAAGGGCCAGCACTGCTCCATGTAACGCTAGGCTGAATAGAGCGGGATGCAGGGGAACAGGAAATTGGTCGGATTTTGTCTTGACAATTGGGACTAACATAAGAATGCGTCATTCATCCCCCTGTCGATCGCGACAGGGGGATGAATGACGTGAGAAGAAGATAATGAGGAATAGGGATGTCTTTTGAGGAGCATCATTGTGCAATTATCAAATCTGATGAATAGTCTTCCACCTTATCACTTTGCTGACGCAAATAAGAAAATAGCTGATCGTCAGGCTGCGGGAGTTGATGTTATTTCGCTCGCAGTGGGAAATCCTGACCTGCCTGCACCCCAGCCTGTTGTTGATCGCCTGTGCGCTGAGATGCAGGTCACAGAAAATCATCGTTATCCCGAATACCGCGGTACGCGTGCCCTTCATGAAGCCATCGCCGTCTGGTTCGAGCGTCGTTTTGGAGTGACCCTGACTCCTGAACAGGATATTTTGCCTGTGCTTGGCTCGAAAGAGGGGCTAGCCTATATAGCAACTGCGGTCCTCAATGCTGGAGACATCGCACTTGCGCCAGATCCCTATTATCCAGTCTATATTACCGGCTGTACAAGCGTTGGCGCTCAGCCATATCTCCTGCCGTTGCTAGAAGAGAACAACTATCTCCCCAATCTGGAAAGTATTCCACGGGATGTGCTAGCCAAGGCTCGGCTGCTCTGGCTCAATTATCCTAATAATCCGACAGCTGCCTGTGCTGGTCCCGACTTCTTTGAGCGCGTGGTGGCCTTCGCCCGGCGGCATAATCTGGTGGTTGTTCACGATATGGCCTATGGCGAGGTCTATTTCGATGATTTTCGCCCGGTTAGCATATTGCAGATCCCTGGTGCATACGATGTTGCAGTAGAATTGCATTCATTAAGCAAGACCTCTAATATGGCGGGCTTTCGGGTCGGGATTCGTGTGGGCAATGCCGAGCTGATTGATGCGGTGGGACGTTTAAAAAGTAATATTGATAGCGGTATGTTCCGTCCCATCCAGTATGCAGCTATTGAGGCACTCCAATTGCCACCATCCTGGCTGGAGCAGCGCAATGCCATCTATAAACATCGTCGGGATCTGCTTGCAGAGGGA
>Ga0137388_10003518_pt1 | contig 10144 bp, 8 predicted proteins | sample 15con2h14AmetaG_FD_104644 | JGI IMG/M metagenome (GOLD analysis project Ga0137388, IMG submission 104644) | Vadose zone soil microbial communities from Angelo Coast Range Reserve, California, USA - 15con2h1.4A metaG | ecosystem: Environmental > Terrestrial > Soil > Vadose zone > Saprolite...
CTGCCCGCCATCAAGCGGTTGTTGAGTTTCTTTCACCGGGTGGCGCAGCAAGGGACGCCGGAAGAAGCGCTGGCGACATTCTATGCGTACGAGTCGCAGGTGCCGCGAGTTGCGCAGGAGAAAGCCCGGGGGCTCGAGCACATGTACGGCGCCGACGCGAAGACCCGAGGATACTTCACTCTGCACACCACCGCTGATGTGGACCACTCCCGCGTGTGGCGCCAGCAGCTGGCCAAGCAGCTGGAGAAGAATCCGCAGGCCGCGGAAAAGGCGCTAGAGTCGGGCGAAGCTGCGGCCAAGGCGCTATGGAATGCGCTGGACGGGATCGAGGAGCGGCGGATGGCACGAGCCGCGTAGGAAGATTATCGATTGTAGATTGCCCTTCTTGTGCCATGTACTCTTCGATGGTTTTTCTTACCAGAACCGGATTCCCGTGGTTTCACCCTTCACGCATATTGCAGTCGCTCTTGATGCGGGCTTTCCTACAGGTAGTCCCGAGAAGGGTCTAGGCGAAGCAGCCTATACAGTTTCCCCGTCGCTGCTGCTGTCACGCGAGTTCATCAACGGGAAATATCAAGCCTTTACGACCGACGGTCTTGAGTCTGTTGTCGCTCACAGAAACGTTTAAGCGCCCGATATTCCGCATCACTCGATCTTCTCGAACAGCGGAGTCTCCATGCACCTCGGACACGGCTGCTCGGGCTGCCAATTGGCCTCACCTCGTCAACAGATCAGATCGGCGGTGTCGTAAAAAGTCACGTTTGAATTAGGTGGTGCAGAACGCTGAGGCGGACTGCACCGGGACAAACATCCGGCCGGCCCTTGGGCGCCCGAGGCACGGCTCAAGTTTATTGGGGTTCTTGGAACGGCTACGCCCGGGTGGTGATGGGCTAGACCGCCGCCTTCTATGGCGTGCACCTCCGAGAGTTCAAGGACAACAATCCGGGCGTTGCTTTGCGAGGTAACTGCTTGGCGTAATTTGAATGCGGCTTCGCTCTGTACAAGTCTGCCTTCACTCGTCCCAGACCTCGATGCGGCGCAGGAACAGATCGCGCTCGCCGCCGCGGGCCAGTTTGTATAGAAAGATGATCTCATCGCGCTGGACGGGGCCGCGCTCAGGCACGGGGCGGCGTTCCACAACGCCGTAATCGGCGTTATCTTTCATGCGGGTGACGAAGTAGACGCCGTCGGCGTCGAGCGCAGAGAACCAGGCGTAGTCGGTATAGCCACGGTCGAAGACCACGATGGCGCCGGGATCGAAGCGCAGCGTGCGAGCGACGCGGCTCTCATGCACGCGGCCTTCGGTGCCGAGGGCAAAACTGGGCAGCAGCCCTTGATGATCGAGCAGCAGATGCAGCTTCACGGCGCCCTTGGTGCGCCGGTACTGCGCCCAGTCGAAGACGCTGGCGCAGAGTTCGATCAGGGTGGCGTCCAGGCTCAGCAGTTTGTTCTTGAAGCGGAAGCCATGCGGACCGGAAGCTTCGCGGCAGCGGCCCAGCAGTTGATAAAACACGGCGCGGTACAACTGCCAGGGCCGATGCTCTTTGGCATAGGCCAGGGTGGAGCGCTTGGGCGCATCGGGCAACCCCAGGTGCCGCAACTTGCCTTCGCTGGCGGCCAGTCCGCCGCAAATCTCGCGCAAGGAGTGCGCCCGTGCCAGGTGGCAGAACAACATGGCCACGAACTGGCCCCCAACAACTGAACCCGCGGGCATGACGCTCGGCCCGGTGCTGGGCGACCGCCTGCTAGAACTCGTGGCGGGAAAACAACTGCAACATCTGACTAAAAATGCTGGATACTCGAATCACGGCGGTGGTGGCCCTCCCTACGATTCACGTCTCACAACGCAAACCGTAGCAGAGTTCTACCCCCGCCGCTCAAAACCGAATTTGGACAAGAGTGCCTTCGCATATTGAAGTCGTTCGCAATGGAAGAGTCATTAGTCTTGCGGTTCCCCAGTTACCTGACGGTCTTTTTGGAATGAATATCAACCGCCGGCTGTTACCACGAGCAGTTTACGAACAGACTTTCAGCCGGCTGGCTGCTTCATCTGGGACACACTGAGAAGTCAGGTTCCCCGCGAATGCAGCACGTACTTGGGATAAATCGCCGTAGCCCTTGCTGCAGGCGTGACGCCCACATACTCGACCGCTTCAACTGGACGAGCGCAAGCTGCTCATTACCAAATACCTCGAGCACTACACCAAGGCGCTCAGTCCATCGCAGGTGGAACGAGTCGCCGTGGCTCCGGCGACAGTCAACCCTCTATCTGCGGCTATCGCGATTGTCTCGCACGGCTAGAGCTCCCTTCCATGGCTGGCCCGCGCTGACACCGACTCTACTTATGGATGAGGCAACTCCAGCGGACGCTCCCTGTGCAGCAGCACCCAGTCGCCGTGCTCCGCGAGCGCTTCCTTGCCGAGCGCCCTTAACCATTCTCGCGCGCTCTGAGGGTCCTTCGACTGGAGCGATTGACTCCGCGCCCGCGGAGAACGAGGAGCGACCAAGGGTGAGTTTGGAAGAGGTATTAAGATGGCCGACAGAGTCAATGGGAAAATTTCGGCTGCTGCCGCGGAAGGAACCCAACCAGAAGAAGTAACTGTCGAACTGCGCAAAGTCATTCCGACTAGGAATCTCGACCAAAGCCCAGCCTTGGCCACCCAGGAAGGGCTTGGTTCGTCCCTTTTGTTGAAAAACTCGAATGCGCGAATGCTCGTAAGGGCACAAGATGTGCCTGAGAGTGCGAGTTGCCACGGCAGCGCTATCTATGTTGGGGTCGAAGACGCGGGCGAGATTGCTGAAACGCCGGGCAGGAATCTTTGGCTCTCCGCTCCCAAGGGATCCAGCGTTCTTCGTTGACGCTGGCCCGCTCTTGGAGCACCTCGCAACGGGAAACTTTATTGATCTCGACCTGCATTCCACCGGCGGATCTGCCGTCGCGGCTCTGTTTCGTGCTCGGGTATCGCTGCTTGCAAAACCCGCCGCCATACTCGCGCGTTGCTGCCCATCCACTTTTTCGACCGTTCATTCGGCACGCGAATACCTTCGAGGGAAGTCTGGTCTCGGCGGTATGTCGCGCCAGGTCAGTCGTGTCTACGCGGGCGACGGCGGCTCTTCTTTAGTTTTGCAGTCCGTTCCTTCTTTTGCAGCTTCTGCCTTTCCTTCTTCGGTATGTATTGAGCCCCAACGACATCGAACTTCACGTCGTTTGCCAGCGTGCCCAATACGCTCCGGGAGGCTTCGGCCGCTTTCGGCCTAATGTAGGCCTCAGGAGTCGAAACCAGTTCTGCTAATCGATCCGCTGCCCTGGAAGGCGGCTCCAGCGGAGCAAGGATCCTTTGACAACGATGGTCGAATTCGGCGAGACGAAGTAGCTGTTTCGCAGTGCGATCGGTGCCGGAGGCGACCTGCGTTCGAACATCTTCGATCGACAAATCTCCGGCGAGATAGGCAACCAAGAGGTTCTTGCGCGCCTTCATCACCGTCCCCCTTTCAGTGCCTGGAGTACCGGGTCTTTTGCGAGTTGCTGCAGCGCGCGATGCAGTCTTACGTCCACCGTATTGCGCCGAAGCCCGAGACGCTCGGCAATTTCCGGAATGGCGCATTCTTCGAAGAAGCGAAGCCGCACCACGGACGCGAGTTTGTCCGGGAGCCTGTTTACGGCCGCCAATAACAGGCGCAACTCTTCGAAGCGATCAACTTCGATATCGGGCGCAACCACGTCGTCGACTTCATCTAGGGATTCCGACGCGACTCCTCGACGCATCACCTGCAAGCAATCATTGCGGGTGATGGTTGCGAGCCATCCCAGGACCGCTCCCGGTTCGCGCAATCGCGACAGATGTTGCAAGCCTTTCAAAACAGCGCTCTGGACCGCATCTTCGGCGATGCTTGGATTATGAAAATACCCGTATGCGATGAAATACAGCATGCGGTAGTTAGTCCGGACCACCTCACTCAACCATTCGCGCACATGAACCGGAGGGATTGACTCGGACCTGGATGGTGAGCCGAACCAGCGCCCCACCTCCTCCGGCACCACAGACGACGGTTTCTTCATCTCTCCGGGGACGGAGCTCATGACACGTCCTTGCGAACCATTCTGGTTCAACTCAGAATCGCCGAACTATATACAGCGCTCCCAGGTATTGCTGACAAGTCGCATCAGTCTGAGTGCGAGTTCCGCCCAATAGAAGATGGCGATTCGCAGCAGAAAACTTACATTAAACATCCCAAGAAACTCGCGCTATGAAGTGACCACCGCGAATTAGAGGCTAGTGGTGAGTCTCATTGCAGACGGTGCTATCCCGAACTGCCTCGAGCCGCTAGCTGGCAGCCACTAACCACCACTCCGGGTCACTTCGGCGCTGAGTTCACCCACACCAGGTAGAGCTCACCCAGAGGCCAGGACTTGCCCGCAAGTGATCCCCGCTCCGCGGTGACCCATTGGAGGAAAGCTTGCACGTCTTCGCGGTTCACACTCGTGAAAACCTGCTGAGTTGACTTTCCCGCGAATCTTCCCGAGGCAATCGGCTCGCTGTTGGGCGGCTTGCCGGCAGCGACCTTCGGCGCTGCAGACCGAATCTCCTCTTCGAGGCGGTGAAACATGCGGCTAACCTGCTCGGTTCCACCAGCGTACAGATCACGATAGTTCAGCAAGTGATGGTCCCCGGAGGACACCAAATCAATGTGGTACCTGGCAACCTCCCACAGCGGAGAACCGGGTGCGACATTCGGCATACGGGCTCTGAACCACAAGAGGTCACCCTCGCGCACAATCCGATACGCATCGACCGGCAACGTGATTTGTATGATGGCAGTGTCGGGACCCGCCGAGATGACCTCGCCGTGACCGATTTTTTCCACATTGTGCTGCGAGTTCCACTCGTATGGCGAATACACATCGACGGCCGTGCCGATCGTGATGCCGTCCTTAATGCCGCGGTCAGCCCAGACGAAGCGTGATTCCGGTGTGCCGCCGCGCTTGATCGAATTGATGGTGGCAACGACGAATTGGCTGGTCACGTTGACCAGCTTTCGTTGTTGACAAATAGTTACCGTCGGGTCGCAGCGGACGTCCTCTTGTAAACCAGTCAGCTTGCCAAGCGCCTCCCAAGCTTTATTAGAGCCATCAGAGGAAGCGTCTCCGCCACGCTTACGCAGTGTGTCGGCCATCCGAAAATAGCTGACCGCAAGTTCCCGCTGGACCTGCTCGGTTGATATTCCCAAACCTGTCTGCGCGTCGGCGCGCAACTGGTACAGGTCCACTCCGTCTGCGATGTACTGAAAATCCGCCTCGCTTAGCGAGATGGCCTTCTGAACCGAGCGTAATGCCTTGGCGTACTCGTTCAAGCGAATCTGAAAACCCGCTTGCCTGGCGAGCGTGTCGGCATGGCCTGGGTAGAATTGGTTGAAACGCTCAACCATTGCGAGCCCGTCCTTCGCCGAGGAATCATCCGTAGACGCGGAAGCGTGCCAAGTCAGCCAGTCAAGGGCCAGGGAGCTGTTTGGATTCAGCCGTAAGGCGTCGCGGAGATCGGAAACAACAGCATCGGTAAACGTCATGCCGGAGAGGGAGAACTGAGCCCCTGCACGCCAGAGGTAAGCATCCTCCATGCTCGGATTGAGCTGAAGGATCGTATTGCTGTCGTCCAAAACTTTCTTGTAAAGTACCGCGCTCTTCTGCTCCTGTTGTTTGGCGGCGTTGTCATTTTCCTGAATTTCGCTATTCAGCTTTTGAATCTGGTCTGCACGAGAGTTTGCGTCCGCATTGGGCAAATCCTCACCGGGCCGGGAGCTATCTTTGGCTTCTGTGTACTCCTTCAGCTTTCCTCTTGCTGTGTTAGCCGCGGCCGCCGCCTCGTTGGCCTGACCTCGCGCCGCGTATCCCCACCTCCAATAAAAGTCGGCTTGCTTTATCAGCAGGACTAGATTTCGGGGTTCAAGGCGGAGGGCCTCGTCCAGACGTCTCACTGCTTCCGCATATAGCTTGCGAGCGGCGAATTCGCGGGCCTCCTGTTCCAACTGCCGCGCAGAGGGTGGCGTGCGGTGCATAGTGGCGCAGTCAGGCGACGCGTTCGGCAGCGCTTTAAGTCGCTGTGCCACCCACTGGGCCATGGCGGAATAGCGGGCATCCTTGCGTTGCCGGTGGATGCGTGCAAAATCATCGTAATAGCATGCCGACCACTCGGGGAAACCGGCTTTTTGCCAGAGCGCGCCCTGGGCAACGAGGGCGCCGTAATCCGGCGGAGACGACTTCGCCTTCTTCGTTTGCTGCAGCCAAGCCCAATTCAGCGCGACCAGGTACGCGTCTTGCTTCGTTTCAGGACGATGCGACTTCGATATCTGGTCGGCCTTGCGAAGGTCGTCTTCGAACTGGGTGTCACCCATGTAGGCGGCAATATTGGCCAGCTGGTACTGGAGCGCAACGTACATCGCATCGGCATCGGCAACCAATTGGATTTTGCCGGTGGTGCGCTGAACATCGGGCGAAATTTCCGTCTCATAGAAGGAGACGTCGCGGCCCGATTGCGTGTGTTGGATGGCATCCTGAATTGCCGCACGGGCAGCTGCGTATTCACCCATCATGGCCTTAGCTACCGAGATGTTCAGGTCATTCAGAGCATTACTCGGATCGATGTTGCTGCGGATAAATTCAAAATCCTCCAGGGCCTTCGCCGGCTGCGCTTCCAGAATGTACTGATATCCGCGCGTGGTCCGCGGGTTGACGGACAACGGCGCTTCGTCGATCGCTGTCGTGGCTTCTTTGAGCGCCTCCTCGTTGTTGCCTTGCTCCAGCAGCATGGATGCCTTCTGGGCGCGCATGTCGGCGGTCTGGCCGCGGGGCAACTTGTCGATCAGCTGATCGGCAAAGTAAATCTTGGCAGCGATGTTGTTAAAATTCGTTTCACGAACCCGAAGCATTTCCTCCCGCAGGCGCTCCGCTTGCAGCCGCTCCTTGTTTTCGGATTCCTTTGCTCTCGCTTCGTTCGCTTCCGCCCTTGCTTGTTCAGCCTTGGCTTTGCCTTCCGCTCCCTTAGCTTTGGCTTCCGCTTCTTTAGCTTTACCTTCCGATTCTTTGGCTTTGCTTTCGGATTGCTTGGCGTTGGCTTCCGATAGCTTGGCTTGACTTTCCGCTTTCTTGGCTCTGCCTATCTCGACAATCGTAGCGACGAGCGCAACCGCGGAAAACAGAAGCAGCACGGCAAACACGAAGGCCCAGCGACGCGTGCGACGCAGCTTGGCAGCGAACTCCGCCTCTCGTTTGGCGGCCGCTTCCTTCTCCAGCCGCTGCTCACGCTCATTGCGGCTCCGAGCCGCCGGGTCGGTAAGCAGGTCATGAGTGAGTTCGAGCCAAATAACGCCTTCCCGCTCCTCGCGATGGAGGACGCGCCGGTCGACAAGCAGATCGAATGAGGCCTCGGGCAGGCCCTGCTTGATTGCGTCCTCTACCGCGGCGCGGTCGCGGTGCCCGGTGGAGGTAAGGAGCTCGTCTTCGACCCAGACGCGGACCCGCGAGTCCACTCCTTCAAACGCGCGTGCGTAGAAGTCTTGAATGATCGCATCGCGCTCGAGGGTGAGGAGATCGGTGGTAATCCGATCCTGACCGCGCTCCGTGCGCCGGCGATTGAGCTCGTCACAGACGACGCTAAGCAGGGCCGGCGCTACTTCGCGCTGCTCCATCGAACGTACCTGGCGGCTGAGCTGCGAGGCGGAGACGAAATCCACGATGTCCTGCGCCACCTTAGCTTCCACGATGTCGCGTCCTGCGCGCTCCACCACGGTCAGAGCCTGGGCGCCGGTCATGCGCTCCAGCCGGAAGCGATGCGCCAGCAGGGAAGGCATCTGCAGGCGCCAGGGGTCGAGCTGGGGCAGGAAGTCCTCGCGCAGACTGAGGACAAAGTTGACCGACTGGCGCTGGAAGTCGTAGCGCAGAGCGTCATCAGGACGCTGCTCGAGCCGTTCGCGAACGGCGTCGGGTGGGCGATGCTCGATGACGGACTCCAGTTCGGAGGCAAACTGTGCCACGCGCGATGCCGTGCGTTCGTTCTTCTGGCCGAGGGTAAACACTTCCTCGAATTGATCGAGCACGATGACTGGGGTGAGCAGCCGGTTGCGCGCACCCCAGAAATCGAGATCACGGCGGTGGAAGTATTCCCACAAGCTCTCCTGCTCGCTGGGCCTGGGCGCTTCGACTCCGGCGCGGTCGAGTTCGGCGCTGAGGGCCGCTTTAAGTTGCTGCGCAAGCGGCGCCGCGTCTTCGCTGTGATCGAAGCGCAGCCGGAGCGGGAGAAAATTGAGACGCTTTAATTCGGGGAACAGGCCGGCTTGGAGCAGGGACGTTTTGCCGAGTCCCGATTGTCCATATAGGACTACCACGGATGCGCGCTTGACGATGGCCAACAGCTCGGCAGTTTCGCGCTCGCGGCCAAAAAAGAATTCGCGATCAGTTTCGCCGAATGCACGCAACCCCGGCCAGGGATTTTGCGGCGACAGGGCAAGATTCGAAGTGTCGGCGTTCAGTACATGGGCATTCATGCGCGGGTGAATTGTTTTCGCCAGGCTTTCTGGGCTTGGTCGAGCTGTTCAATGAGTTCAGCCGGCACGGTTCCACCGGTGGCCCGTGCCGCACTGCGGCGGAAGAGATCACGTTTGAACTCGATGAGTTCACCGTTGGGCGTGCCATCGACTACGACGGGAAAGAGAAAGGCGCGGTCGGTGCCAAAATAGAGGCCCGCAAGGTCTCGCGCCAACTCCCACTCCTTGCGAAACCACCGCCGGTCATCGGTTTGCGTGTGGCGTGAAAGGACAGGCACGAAAGCGGAGCATTCCTTAATATGGCGTTCAATCAGGTACGCGTAATCGTCGCCGGGCAGGATGCGGCGATCGATCCAAACCTCAACGCCTGCGGCGGTAAGCGTATTGGCGAGACTGAACGCCTCGGCCCGGTCCTCACTTGCATAGCTGATGAAGATGGAGCCAGGGCTCATGTGGGAGGGTTTTTCAGCAGCGACAGGCGCGATCTGGGTTGACGTTTCGGTGGCGGGGTTTCGCTCAAACCAGCGGCGGTGCAATTCACGGATGAAATCAACGGCCGTTCCTTCCGTGAACACGCGCGACTGCTGAGGGCTGAAGTGATGCAGGAACAGAGACAAGTTACCCTTAGTACGGCCCGTTTCCGCGATGACCTCCGTCATCGAGCGGGAATCCCACAAGGGTTTGGCGCGCGCAAACCGGATGAGGAAGCGGACCAGCCAGTCGGGGAAGCCAATTCCCAGTATGAGCAAATGACTCTCCTTGAGGCGGGCGATGAGCTTGTCGGGGCGCCGCGGGCCAGACATAAAATCATGCATCTGTTCAAGCATCTGACCATCGGTTAGAGCGAACGATGCTGAGGCCGAAACGCGTCCCAGGATCTGAAACACAACGCTGCCGTGTTGTTGCAGCAATGCATCGTCGAAATCGGTGAGCTGTGACGCTGGGGGGAATGCGACAACCGCCGGCTTGTAATTTCGCGCCTTGCAGATTGCTTCCTCCAGCAAGGTGTCAAAGGAGGTGCTAATGAAGAGGTTGAATTTTGGAATCTCGGCCAAAAGACGCAGCGGTTCCGGAACAGGCACTTTGAGTTCTCGAACAATACGCACGACCCGCGGGTTGAATGTCATTGCATCGCCATGGAACTTTTCGTAAGCGCAAATGACATCATTCGTATCGAAGTCGGGCGGGAGGTCTTCGGTCGGTATCTTCAGATCGGCCGCCAGGCGCTCGGCGACAAGATGGTGGTAGCGCCGTGGCCCATTTTCTGTTTCAACCACCAGCAAATCGCGGCCAACTATGGGCACAACTTGCCCGTCCTCGATGGCGAGCAAAACATCGTCCCAAAGATTGGAATCAGAGGGGTTCATCGCACCAATTCTAGTCAAGGCGGCAGGGGTTGTCACGATTATTGGAGCAATTGCCTTAACAGCCCGGGGTGCAAGTAGCGGATTTCCGGCAAGTCCGGCGACGTAGCCGGGTACGCGATCTCACGAAGCACTTGGCAACGGACGCAGAGATTCGGCTTCTGCGAAGCCGCTTCTGATTTATCCGACACGTGAAGAGTAAGTAAAGGGTCAAAACAAGTCTGTCGACGCGGTTCTTCCAC
>Ga0137388_10003522_pt1 | contig 10138 bp, 7 predicted proteins | sample 15con2h14AmetaG_FD_104644 | JGI IMG/M metagenome (GOLD analysis project Ga0137388, IMG submission 104644) | Vadose zone soil microbial communities from Angelo Coast Range Reserve, California, USA - 15con2h1.4A metaG | ecosystem: Environmental > Terrestrial > Soil > Vadose zone > Saprolite...
GGAGTCGCGGCGCTGCTGTTTTGAGCCAGTGCGGAAATCGCGAAGAAAACCGCAGTGACCAGGGAAAACCGCAAGAACTTGCTTGTCATTGGATCGATTGAACTCCTTGGAACATGGTTCCGGAACCGATTAAGATTTCTCAGGTAACGCCGGGCCGTACTAACGAGGTCTCCGCTCACTACCAACGGCCGCCAACGGAAGAGGCGCACTAGATTGCCAGCGTCGCCCGCCGAGACTGTCGGCGCGGCGTCCACCCTAAACGGCATCATGCCATGGCGTGGATCAGTAAGAATTATAGAGACGCTCGTTACCGCCCGTCAAACCGATTCCTCAAGATTCACGCGTTAAACGTCCTCAGAACGTTGTCGCTACGGTAAACCGGAATGTCTTGCGCGGTTCCCGCAACAAGAAGCTTGGGGCGAAAGTATTTACCGCCAGGTGATAGGTATAGTCGCCGGCCGCACCCGCGGGGAACATAGAACGCGTAATCGGAATCGGCGGATTTGCCGGCGAGTCCAGGCGCAGCGGATTGTATGCCCAATAGATACGGAAGGGCGCGTTGACTACCGGCAGAAACATCTGCAATTCCAGCCCGGTGGACATTCTGGGGCGCCAGTTGGTGCTGCCCAACACCTGGAGGTCCTTCGAAGGAACTGGATTCAACAGGTTGCCACCCACGCACTTGAAGCCGGCGTCCAGGGCCGGGCATCCGAATGCCGTACTGATTACGCTGTCGTATTGCTGGCTGGCAATTTGGAGCTGCGAACGTCGAATTATGGGATCGATGCCAGTATCCAGAAACGGCGCGAGAGCGACAGGGCCAAAGATGGTGACGCGGTATTCGAGGTTGGTGATCACGCTCAGATCGCCGCCCGGGAAAGTGATCTGATCCACCGGTATGGGCACAGTATAGTTCCCCATTCGAGGGTTGGCCGGGTTGAGTGGCACCGGCGTACCATCTGGGTTTGTCAACGTAATAGTGCTAGCGCTGGGCAGGAAGGCCACCGGCGACACGGAACGAATGTCAAATCCGCGAATATCGTTTTCACCGCCCATGTAGAACCGCTGGAATGGCGGGGCAACCAGGCCCCCAAAGCCGCTGATAAAGGAGCCTTGCACTCGGAAGCCCCACGTATTGCGCCGGTTCTGGACCGGGAACCACTGCTGGTAATTAGCAATTGGCCGAATGGATCGTACCGTTCCTCCCAGCCCTGCGAACTCGGCACCAAGCGTTAATTGCCGGCCGCTGTGCGGTGAAATCGGGCTGTCGATGGTATTGAACGAAAAGCTGGGGAAGATCTTGCTGGTGAGGATGCCGGAAAGCGCGTTGGGCCCGGAGATTCCGCGAAACGCCAGAAATTCGAACAGGTTCTTAGACGCAGTGCTCAACGCAAGCAAGGACGAACGATCTAATGAATAGGTGAGGCCGACACGCTTGAACGAACGGTGCAACGGATAGCTTAACGATGTGGTAAATCCCACGCTCGATTGCGTGTAATTCTGCAGGTTCTGCAGCACGGCGCTGGGGAGATTCAGGTTCTGTCCACCCAAAATGGAGAGTTGCTTGGCCTGGTTGTAGCTGATCTTATTGGCGTAGATGGTGAAGCCAAATTGCAGCGGCCTGTCAAACATGTAGGGTTGCGTGAAACCGAACAACGCGCTGCGGGCAAGGTTGCCAATACTGGTCTGGATTTGCAGGGTCTCGCCCAGCCCCAGGAAATTGTTGGTTGTGTAGTTGATGCCTACGAAAGCGCCTTCCAGTCCGCTCACGCCTCCATTCAAGCCGATGCTGTTCTTTCCTTTTTCCTTGACCTTTAGGGTGAGGTCCACGGTGCCGTTCTTTTCATCCAGTTTGCGGTCGGTGATGTTGGGATCGTCCGGCTTCAACTGGTCAAAGTAGCCAAGCTGGTTCAATCGGAGCAGGCTAAGCTCCCACCGCCGCGAATCGTAAATATTGCCTTCTTCAAGCGCAAGTTCGCGTCTGATGACCTTGTCGCGAGTTGTGGTGTTGCCCTGGAACTCGATGCGGCGCACGTAGAACTGCTTGCCCTCATCCACATCGATTTCAAGAAAAATCAATTTCTTTTGGTCATCGAACGTGGTATTGGGTACCGAGGTGAAGTTGATGTATCCTAGCTGACCATAAGCTTTTCGCAGCGCTTCCAGGCCCTTGGCGATTTTCTCGCGGCTGAAGACATCCCCATCTTTTATCGGAAACAAAGAACGCAGCGCCTGGACACTTTGGACGGCCTTGTTGTTTTTGAAGGTGATCCCGCCAAGCGTATAGCGGTCGCCCTCCTCGATCGGCATGCTGACATCGACCGCTTTGCCTGGTCCGTGCTGTAGGAGGGGAATATGGAAGCCCTTGTGCCCCGTGTCGTGGATCACAGTCTTAGGCTCGTTGACCACGACCTTGAAATAGCCACGATTCTGGTATTCCGCCCGTACGCGCTCTGTATCCTCTTCCAGCTTCGTGGCGTCGTAGGTCTTGGCGAAAATGTTTTCCAAAAAGATCGAATGGGGAACACCAATCGGCTTCAGATTCTTCATGGCGGAGCGCAAGATCCGTGCTCTGATGTTTTTGTTGCCCTCGAACTTGATCTTGCCCACTTTGACCTTGGGCCCTTCCTTCACCACGAACGTGATTCCGACCGCCGCAGGCGGAATCTGCCGTACTTCAGACCGGATGGTCGCAAACTGGTGTCCGTGCTCAGAGAGCAGGCCCTTGATGGCTACTTCCGCTTTCTTAATGCGGGTCGGATCATACTGGCTTTCCACCGACAAGCCGACTTTCGCCTGCTTAAAGCGGTCGAGCACGTCGCTGGTCGAGACCGAGCTCAAGCCGAGGTAATTTATTTCGCGGATGGTTGGCTTTTCCCTTACTTGGAAGATGATCCGCCAGCCCTTGGGCGTCTGCTCCCGGAGGATCTTGATATCTTCGAAGTAGCCTGTGTTCCACAGAGAGTTGAAGTCGCGCTCCAGGCTGGCTGGGTCGTAGATGTCCCCGGCATGAGTAAAAATGCGCGCCCGAATGGTATCGGCGGGAATACGGCGGTTGCCCTGAATGTCAATTTCAGAGATTACGTCGGTCTGAGCCCAACTGAGGGAGGCCAGGGATAAAAGCAGGGTCATCAGCAGAGCGCAGGCAGAAGCCGGGCAGCCCCTTCTTCTTCCTCTTCTTCTTCTTTTTTTTCTGACGCAAATGTTTGTAAATAAAGAAGATGGGGGTTCAGAAGCGCCGAAAGCGCTGCGCCCGCGTTTGGGCACAAAAAAAGTCTCCGGATGCAAGCGAAAAGGAATCGCTACGACCTCAGCCTCTGGGATGTGAGAAAACTGCCATTATACGGTAGAGCAATGAAGGGCGTCCAAGCCGCAACTCTTCTGGTCAAACCTCGGTTGCTTCATTGCGATGGCCGGGAGAGCTCCACCTCCACCAAGACGGAATAAAACGTGGCCGAGTTGCCCATGTCGGTAAGTTTTTCCGACGTGAGGACGTTAATATTCCGGAATCCGGGGGTGAGCTTCGCCCAATTGAGATGCGCGGAGACCACGCCGGGCTGTACGGCGCCGTCCACCCGGGCTTTGAGCGTGATTTCGCCGCGCCCATTGAACACTCTGACGGCGTCACCATCGGCGATGCCTCGCGACTGAGCGTCGGCGGCATGCATTTCGAGCAACCCGGGCTCTTCCATCTCCTGAATCGAAGAGAGATTCGAGAAAGTTGAGTTCAGAAAATTGTCGGACTTGCGTGCCAGCAGTTCCAGGGGGAAGCCTTCTCTCCGTTTTCCATGTCTTGATTCCGCCGGAGGAGTGAATTCAGCGACGGGGTCCAGTCCCTGCGCTTTCAACGAATCGCTGTAAAACTCGGCCTTGCCGGAGGGAGTGCGGAAGTTGCCATACGCGAAAGGAAGAAAAGGTTGCGTGGCGCGCGTACCCTCCGGCGCGTCTTTCCTGGAATCAAAATTCAAGCGCACGTGCGACTCACGTTCCAGTCTCTCCCGGTCAATTCCTTCCAGCCAGGGATTCTTTGAATCCAGGGCGGCATCGATCATCTCGTCCACACTCTCGCGGAAACATGCTTCTTCAAACCCCATACGCTCGGCCAGCGCCCGGAAGACTTCCACATTGGAGCGGCATTCGCCCAGAGGCGCAATCGCCTGATTGGACGTTTGCAAATAATAATGCCCATAGGCTGCCTGCAGATCCTTATGTTCAAAGAAGGTGGTCGCGGGCAAAACAATGTCTGCGTAGTCCGTGGTGTCAGTAAAGAATTGCTCGTGGACTACGGTGAACAAGTCCGGCCTCCGCAAGCCGCGAATCACGTCGTTGTGGTTCGGACATACCGCCGCCGGATTCGAGTTGTAAACGAACAGAGCCTCGACGGGCGGATCATTGAGGGTGTTGAGCGCCCTGCCCAGCTCCACCATGTTCACCACGCGAGCATCGCGCCCGAGCGCAATCTTCATCAAGTCAGGACGCTTTAGGGCGTCGCCATTCAGTTCAAACGCGCCGCTGGTGGACAACTGCAATCCACCGCCCACTTCCTTCCACGAACCAATCAGGCAGGGCAACATCGCGATAGACCGGGTCGCCATGCCTCCGCCTTCCGAGCGCTGCACGCCATAATTCACGCGAATAACGGAGGGTCGCAGGGTGGCATACTCGCGCGCTAGTCGGCGTGTGTCCTCCGCCCCAATGCCTGTCCATTGCGCAACACGCTCGGGAGGATAGTCTTTAACTTTTTCGCGCAGCTCGTCGAAACCAAGTGTGTATTGGGCGACGTAATCCGCAGCGTACAGATTTTCGCCGATGATCACGTGCATCATGGCCAGCGCCAACGCGGCATCGGTGCCCGGATTGATGGGCAAATACCAGTCGGCGCATGCGGCCGTCCGCGTGCGGTAAGGATCAATCACCACCAACTTCGCGCCGTTTCGGCGGGCCTCCGCGATGAACGGCCACAAGTGAACATTATTGCCGTGAATGTTCGACGCCCAGGCGATGATGTAACGCGAATGCCGGAACTGCTCCGGTTCGGTGCCGAGCTTTACGCCGAGAACAGACTTCAATCCGGCTTCGCCGGCCGCCGAGCAAATTGTCCGATCAAGTTGCGATGCGCCCAGGCGGTGAAAGAATCTGCGGTCCATGGAAGCGCCATTGAGCGCGCCCAGCGTGCCCCCGTAGGAATAAGGCAGGATCGCCTCACTGCCAAACTGGGCAGAGATCATGCGGAAGCGACTCGCGATCTCATCGAGAGCCTCATCCCACGAGATGCGCTGCCAAACTTGTTCGCGCGGGACCACGTCTCTGCCCCGGTCAATCGGCGCGCAGCGCGGCTGCCCAGCCTGTGCAACAGCAGTCGCCACAGCCAGCCCCTTCGGAGCCATCCGCCGCATGGGACACAGCACTCGATCGGGCGAATACACTCGATCCAGATATTTGGCTACCTTGCCGCACAAAAACCCGCGCGTTACAGGATGCGCCGGATCACCCTGAATTCTTGTCGCCCGTCCGCCCTCCAGCGTGATGAGCACACCACACGCATCTGGGCAATCATGCGGGCATGCGGCGTGGATAATCTTCTTCACGATCCCTTGATTATACGGGGGCTGGCTACGGAACGAGGAGAATGGAGGAAGTATTTCAGGCCGACGTAAAGAGCAACTTGTGAGTTCGGGATAAGTTACTTGCAGCGAAGCCAATTTCGGATCCGCTACTTTATCTCCAACACTTCTTTCTCTTTTGCCTTGCTCATCTCTTCCATCTTCCTGATTTCATCGTCGGTGAGCTTTTGGATTTCTTCCAGTGAACGCTTTTCGTCATCTTCGGTGATCTTCTTGTCCTTCATCGCTTTCTTGATGGCATCATTGCCGTCGCGCCGGATATTGCGCACCGCGGTGCGATGTTCTTCCAATACTTTGTGCAGGTGCTTCACCATTTCCTGGCGGCGCTCCTGCGTCAGCGCAGGTACGGGTACACGAATGAGTTTGCCATCGTTCATCGGATTTAGTCCCAGTTCTGCCCCGCGAATGGCTTTTTCGATCGCACCTACCTGCGATGGATCAAAGGGCTGCACCGTAATCATCTGCGGCTCCGGCGCATGCACTTGCGCGATCTGGTTTAGCGGCATCTGCGACCCGTAATAATCGACGCTCACGCTATCTAACATGTGTACGGAGGCGCGCCCCGTCCGCGTGGCAGCCATCGCCTTGCGGAAGTCTTCAACCGCCTTCTCCATGCGCGTCTTCAGTTGGGTATAGGTTTCTTTCAGGCCAGGGATTGCGGCCATAGTGGCTTGCGCCATGTTGTTAGCTCCGTAAAACGGCAGGAATCAAAACGCTGCATTATAAACCCAGTGGAAGCCATAAAGCCGGCCACGGATTCGCGCCAATGCTCTACGCGCTCACTGTGGAACCGATCTTCTCCCCGCTAAGTACCTTTCGGATATTCCCGTGCTTGTTCAGATTGAAGACTATGATGGGCAGGTTATTATCCTTGCACAGGCTGATGGCAGTCGAATCCATCACCTTGAGGCCCAGCTTCAAGACGTCCATGTAGCTGATGTCGGTGAACTTCTTGGCATCCTTCACGACCATGGGATCGGCGTCGTAAATGCCGTCAACTTTGGTCGCCTTCAGAATGGCGTCGGCCTTGATCTCCATCGCACGTAGCGATGCCGCCGTATCAGTCGAGAAATACGGATTTCCCGTGCCCCCAGCGAAAATCACCACGCGACCCTTCTCGAGGTGACGTATCGCCCGCCGTCGGATGAAGGGCTCCGCCACCTGATTCATCTCAATCGCCGTTTGCACGCGGGTGTAGACCTTCTGTTTCTCGAGCGCGTCCTGCAGCGCCAGCGCATTGATTACCGTCGCCAGCATGCCCATGTGATCGGCGGAAACGCGATCCATATCTCGCGCTTGGTCGGCAACACCGCGAAAGAAATTGCCCCCGCCCACAACAATCGCGATCTGGATGCCGAGCTGATGGGCGTCCGCCAGCTCTGCCGCAATCTCGTGCATCCGCGAAGTGTCGATGCCGAAGCCCTGATTTGCCGCCAGAGCCTCGCCGGAAAGCTTGAGAAGAATCCGTTTAAAGCAGGGAGTAGTCATTGAACGGTAAATCCAAGATACCGCGGTATCAGTAACGCCGGCGTTCCTTCGACTTCGCTACAGGACAAGCACAACCGCTTTCTTGCGGGCATCCCGGCCCCGTCCGAAAGCATTAAAAAGGGCTGCCGAAGCAGCCCCGGAAACTACTCTTCCTTCGCCTCAGTAGGCTTAGTGGAAGCAATTGTCGCCCCAGCCTCGCCGACCTTGAAGCGAGCAAAGCGGCGTACGGCAATGTTCTCGCCCAGATTGCCGATCTTCGTTGCAATGAGCTGTGCGATGGAGACGGTCTGGTCCTTGATAAAGGGCTGTTCCAGAAGGCAAACCTCTTCGTAAAACTTGCCCATCTTGCCTTCGACAATTTTCTCGACTACTTGCGGTGGTTTGCCGGTAGCGGCCGCCTGCGCCCGGTAGATGTCTTTCTCGCGCTCAAAAGCCTCGGGCGTGACATCTTCTTTGCGCACGAACTTAGGATCGCTCGCCGCGATGTGCATAGCAATGTCGTGCACCAACTCTTTGAAGTCGTCGGTGCGAGCCACGAAATCGCTCTCGCAGTTTACTTCCACCAGCACACCAATCTTGCCGCCGGCATGGATGTAGCTGGTCACTGACCCCTCGCTGGTCACGCGGGCCGACTTCTTGGCCGCGACCGACACGCCCTTCTTGCGAAGAATCACCACCGCCTGCTCCATATCGCCCTTGGCTTCGGTCAGAGCTTGCTTGCAATACATCATCGGCGCTCCGGTCTTTTCCCGGAGATCCTTCACCTGTGCAGCAGAAATATTCACTGTGGTAGTACCCATATCGATGAAAATCCTTCTTCGATGAAAATCTCACTTTTCGATTAGATGCGCCCTAACAAACTTTGACCCGCGCCGGACGACCCGCGCGGGTCTGATTTCAAATGCCCGGTTTGTCCGTCTTTCGCAAGCGACCACCGACGAGGGAGCGGTTCTAGACCGTCTGGCTCTCGGCTTTCGGCACTTCGGCTTCCTCAGGCGCCACGGGCTTCTTGTGGACCCCCGGGCCGAGCACTTCCTCCATGCTGATCTCTTCGGACGCGGCATCGGCGGCTTCTTCGGCATGGATCTCGCCCACAGCCGCTTCCGCGGCCTGAGCGGCGTCCGCGGCGGCGGTCATCTCGGCCACCTGCTTGTCACTCATGAACTGCGCACCCTCGGCAATTGAGTCCGAGATCTTCGAAGTAAACAGGCGGATTGCTCGCAATGCATCGTCGTTGCCTGGAATTACATAATCCACTTCACTGGGATCGCAATTTGTGTCGACCACGGCCACAACCGGAATACCCAGTTTGCGAGCTTCGCGAACTGCGATCTGCTCCTTGTTGGAGTCGATTACGAAAATCGCGTCCGGCAACCGGCTCATGTTCTTGATGCCAGCCAGGTTTGCCTGCAGATGCTTGCGCTCGCGCTCCAACTTGATTACTTCCTTCTTCGGCAGCAACTCGTAACGGCCATCCGTGGCCATTTCATCGAGTTCCTTCAGCCGCTTTACCGACTTCTGCACCGTGACCCAGTTGGTGAGAAGTCCGCCCAGCCACCGCTGGTTAATATAAAAGCCGCCGCAACGCGTCGCTTCTTCAGCAATCGCATCTTGCGCCTGGCGCTTGGTGCCCACGAAGAGCACAATCTTGCCCTCGGTCGCCAGTTCCTGCACGAATTTCGACGCTTCCTTAAACATCTTCAGCGTTTTCTGCAGGTCAATGATGTAGATCCCGTTGCGCTCTCCAAAGATGTATTCCTTCATCTTCGGATTCCAGCGCTTGGTCTGATGCCCGAAGTGCACACCCGCTTCGAGCAACTCCTTCATGGTGATATTTGCCAATTAACCTCCTTGTTTGGTCTGCATCCGGCGCTCACCGTGGGGCTGCCCCGGATTGCCATTCCCGTCCCCGTACCAAGGCACGGGAAGAATTGAACACCTAAAAAGCGATTAGCTTCTAGCTCCTAGCCAAAAACCAAACCCTTGTCATTGCTAACGAAGCGCGGAATCTCGTCGCCACGGAATTCGCCCGACGAATCTACCGCTTACTGAACTGGAACCGTTTTCTCGCGCCCTTTTGGCCGTACTTCTTGCGCTCTTTGCCGCGCGAGTCGCGCGTGACCATTCCCTCGGTCTTCAGCTTCTTGCGGAGTTCCGCGTTGAACTGCATCAAGGCACGGGCTATTCCCAACTTCACCGCGTCAGCCTGTCCGCGCACGCCGCCGCCGAGGACATTCGCAATCACATTGAATGAGGCCGCCGTGTCGATCGAGGCCAACGGAGCCTTGGCGCTGGAACGCTGCGCCGGGGTAACGAAATACTGTTCAAAGGGACGCCCATTTACTTTGAAATCGCCGCTTCCGGGCCGCAAATAAACCCGCGCAATCGCCGACTTCCGCCGTCCCGTGCCGTAGTACTGAACCAATTCAGCCATATTCAGCTTCTAGCTCCTAAGCTTCTAGCTCTTAGCTCAATTCCCTAAGAGCGAGCCTTCCAGACTTTCCCAAAATATTAAAGCTCCCCGGCGTCATCCTGAGCGCAGCCGTTTTTTCAGGCGGAGCGAAGGACCTTGTTTCCGTTTACGCTCGCACTTCAAGTGCCAGCGTCTGCGGCTTCTGCGCCTGGTGCGGATGCTTGTCGCCTTTGTACACATTCAGCTTCGAAAGCATATGCGCCGCCAGCTTGTTCTTCGGCAGCATGCGCCGCACCGCATCTTCGATCACAGTCTCGGGCTTGCGGACTAGACGCTTCTTGTAATCTTCCGTGCGCAGCCCGCCGGGATAGCCCGTGTAGTGGTGATACTGCTTCTGCTCTGCCTTCATTCCCGTGGTCTTGATCTTTTCGGCATTGATCACGATGACGTGATCGCCGGTATCGAGAAACGGCGTGTACTGCGGATTTTCCTTACCCATGAGGATGCGCGCCAACTGCGAGGCCAAACGCCCGAGCGTCTGCCCATCCGCATCCACGACGTACCACTTGCGCACAATTTCCCCCGCTTTGGGGAAATAGGTTGACATGGGAAC
>Ga0137388_10003523_pt1 | contig 10137 bp, 8 predicted proteins | sample 15con2h14AmetaG_FD_104644 | JGI IMG/M metagenome (GOLD analysis project Ga0137388, IMG submission 104644) | Vadose zone soil microbial communities from Angelo Coast Range Reserve, California, USA - 15con2h1.4A metaG | ecosystem: Environmental > Terrestrial > Soil > Vadose zone > Saprolite...
GGCCAAGGCAAAGCGCGGCACGGCAGAAGTGGACGACGCTTTTCTCGACGAGATCGAGAGGTGGCGAGCCGACCTTGCGCGCAATCTCGCACTGCGCAACCCGAAGCTCTCGCAGCGCGATCTCAACTTTTCCGTGCAGCGCACGATCGACCGCATTGTTTTCCTGCGCATCTGTGAGGACCGCCGCATTGAAATGTATGGGCGATTGCAAGCGTTGCTGAATGGCGAACACACTTATCGCAGACTGTACCAGCTCTTTCGCGAAGCCGACCAGCGTTACAACTCCGGTCTGTTTTATTTTCAGAAAGAAAAAGATCGCGTGGAGCCTCCCGACGATCTCACACCCGAACTCGAGATCGACGACGGCGTCCTCAAGAAAATCATCCGGCGACTCTATTATCCCGACAGCCCCTACGAATTTTCCGTTCTTCCCGCTGACATTCTTGGCCAGGTCTATGAGCAATTTCTTGGCAAAATCATCCGGCTCACCGAAGGCCATCAAACCAGAGTCGAAGATAAGCCGGAGGTCAAGAAAGCGGGCGGCGTTTATTACACGTCAACTTACATCGTTGACTACATCGTGAAGAACACGGTCGGCAAATTGCTTGAGAACAAAACGCCGAAACAAACGGCCAGGCTTCGCATTCTCGATCCTGCGTGCGGCTCCGGCTCATTCCTCATCGGCGCGTATCAATACCTGCTCGATTGGCACCGGGATTGGTACAGCGACAACAAGCCGAAGAAATGGGCGACGGGAAAGAATCCCGCGATTTACCAAGGACCGGGCGGCGAATGGAAGCTCACCACTACGGAGCGCAAACGCATTTTGCTGCAAAACATTTTCGGCGTGGACATCGACGCGCAAGCCGTCGAGACAACCAAGCTTTCGCTGCTTCTGAAAGTTCTCGAAGGCGAATCGGAACAAACACTCGCCACGCAACTACGCTTTTATCACGAGCGCGCGCTGCCCGATCTCGGCCGCAACATCAAATGCGGGAACTCACTCGTCGGCCCTGGTTTTTACCACCAGCAGGAAATGGATTTTCTCGACGAAGAAGAACGCTATCGCATCAACGTCTTCGATTGGAAAGCCGAGTTCCCCGACATCATGAAAGCCGGCGGCTTCGACGCTGTTATCGGCAATCCGCCGTATCTACGCGTTCAAGGCCTTCAAGCGCATTACGGCAAGCAAATAGATTATTTCATTAGGAACTACGAAAGTGCGGTGAAGCGTTTTGATTTTTACCTTCTCTTCAGCGAGCGCGGTTACAAGCTTCTGAAACCGAATGGCAGACTTGGTTTCATTTGCCCACATAAGTTTCTTCATTCTGACTTCGGCTCTGGTTTGCGACAATTTCTACTGCGTCATCGAGCGCTCGAAGCGTTCGTCAGCTTCGGAACAAATCGCGTCTGCTACGCAAGCAGGCTGCGACAGTTGAGTCGGTGTTCGCGGCGGTGTTCCAAGGCGTAGTCACGGGAATCGATGATTTGTATTTCGTGACGAAGCTAGAAGATCACGGAGATCTCAGTGATGTCCGAATTGCGCGCGACGGACGGAAGGTGCGAATCGAAAGTGCGATACTCAAACCGATGCTCACAGGTGATGATGTGTCGCGGTACGCGGAGCTGCGCGCAAGGATGCATTGCATTTACCCGTACAAGTTGCTCGGTGAGAAAACAGTGATTCTGGAGGAAGCTGAACTAGCTGCACAATTTCCGCGCGCGTACAGCTATTTGAGTGAATTCAAAAGCGAGCTTCGAGCAGCCCGAGTCAAATACAAAACCAATCCACGTTACTGGTATTCGTGCCACCGTGCACGGTCTATGGTCGCGTTCGCTGCGGAGCGGATCGTGAGCCAAGAAATCAGCTTCGGATGCAATATGACCATCGATGTGCACGGCCTTTATCACAATACACAGGTCTATAGCTTCCTTCCTGGGTCAGATGCAGCGGAAGATCTGAATTACTGGTCGGGCCTACTGAACTCGCAGTTGATGTGGTGGTTTCTTGTAACCACAGGAAACGTTCTGCGTGGCGGTTACTTCCGATTCAAAACCGAATACCTAAATCCGTTTCCTCTATACACAATCGACCTCGCTAATCGCGCCGACAAAGCGCGGCACGACCGGATAGTTGAGTTAGTCGAGCGGATGCTTGATTTGCACAAACAACTGGCCGCCGCGAAAACCGCGCACGCTAAAACAAATCTTCAGCGCCAGATCGATGCGACCGACGCGCAGATCGACAAGCTGGTTTACGAACTTTACGAATTGACGCCGGAAGAAATCAAAATCGTCGAGGGAACGGGTCAAAAATAGCCTGATTGCAGCCTATGACGCTATTCATCACGGTACTCATCGGCGTAAGTGTATTCGTAATCAGTCAATACTTTCTCAAACTGGTGCTAGAGCCAATTACTCGAGTGCGGCGTGCCAAAGCCGACGTGGCTAGCACGGTCCTCTTTCGCCAAAGAAAGATTTCAAACGCTACCCACGATCTTGAGACTTCGGATGAATTACGACGAGCGTCATCCCAGCTGCGCGCAAGCGTCTCGGAAGTTTGTTGCTATTCTTTCTGGTCCCGTCTCGGTCTCTTCGGGATCCCTACCAGATCAGACGCTCGCAATGCTTGCCGTTGCCTCAATCTCATGGCCGGCAACGCAGATGAGGGTTGTAAGGAGCGCGGTAGTCTGGTTGAAATGAACAGCAGGGCTCTTGATGAGTTAGGAAAATTTCTGAGAATTGAAACGAGATACTGATCTTCGAAGTATCTGCGTCATCCGCGTAACTGCGGCTCTCGATCACCATAAATTGGTGCGGCTGAGGACAGCCGCCACTACACTTTCTTATCTCGCGCTGGTTTGATCGATAACTCGCGCAACTGGCGCGGATCGACTTCCGCCGGTGATTGCGTCATTAGGTCCATGCCGCGATTATTCTTCGGGAACGCCATCACGTCGCGAATGGTGCTCTCGCCACAAATCAACATGACAAGCCGATCGAGGCCGAGCGCGATTCCGCCGTGCGGCGGCGCGCCGAGACGCAGCGCGCGCAGCAGATGGCCAAACTGGGATTGCTGATCTTGCGGCCTGATGCCGAGCGCCTCGAACATTTTCTCCTGCAATTCCGGCTCGTAAATTCGCATGCTGCCGCCGCCAATCTCGACGCCATTCAAAACAATATCGTACGCCTCGGCGCGAACGTCCGCAAATTTCTTCGCTTCAAACAGCGGCATGTCCTCGGTTTTCGGTCGCGTAAAGGGATGATGCATGGCGTTCCACTTGTTTTCCTCGGCACTCCATGCGAAGAGCGGAAAATCTGTGACCCAGAAAAAGTCCCAGATTTCAGCAGCAGGCGAGAGCTTTTGCATCTCTGCGATGCGCAGCCGCAACCGGCCAAGCACTTCACAGGCGATTTCCCATTTATCGGCCCCGAAGAAGATGCAGTCGGCTTCTTCGATGCTGAGTTTCGATTGCAACGCCGCCTTCTCCGCTTCAGAGAAGAATTTCACGATGGGCGATTTCCATTCACCGTTCTCAATCTTGATGAAGGCGAGACCCTTTGCGCCGTACAACTTTGCAATTTCAGTTAATTCGTCGGCTTGGCCGATCGTGATGCCGGCAAAACCTTTCGCATTGATGGCTTTCACCACGCCGCCCGTATCAAGCGCGCTGCGAAAGACTTTGAAACTGCTCGATCGGAAATCATCGCTAAGATCGACCAGTTCCATTCCGAAACGGCGATCTGGTTTGTCGCTGCCATATCGACTGACCGCCTCTCGATAAGTGAGCCGGTCGAAAGGTATTTTGATGTCGATGTTCCGCGCGGCGTTGAAAATGGCGGCGAGCATTCTTTCAGTAACCGCGAAAATGTCCTCCGGCGTGACGAACGACGCCTCGATGTCGATCTGCGTAAATTCCGGTTGCCGATCAGCGCGCAAATCTTCGTCACGAAAACATTTCGCGATCTGAAAATATTTCTCCACACCGGCCACCATGAGCAGTTGTTTGTACTGCTGCGGCGCCTGCGGCAGCGCGTAAAATTTTCCAGGCGTCAACCGGCTTGGAACTAGAAAATCGCGCGCGCCTTCAGGCGTGCTCTTGGACAGAATCGGTGTTTCCACTTCGACGTATCCCTGGCTGTCGAGATAATCGCGTGTCGCCTTCGCGACGCGATGCCGCACGCTCAGATTACGTGCGAGACGTGGCCGCCGGAGATCAAAGTACCGGTGGGTCATTCGCAAGTCTTCGCTATGCGGCTCGGCATCGATCGGGAACGGCAAATCGTCCGCCCGATTCAGAATCTTCAGCTCGCTCGGAATGACCTCGATATCACCCGTGGCGAGCTTCGGATTTTCCGTGCCCGGCACGCGCGGCGCGACTTGGCCACTGACTTGAATCACATCTTCGCTACGGAATGTATGCGCTTGCTTCGCGAGCTCCGCGTTTTCTTCCGGGCGAAAGACAACCTGCGTCAGACCTTCGCGATCGCGCAGATCAATGAAAATGACACCACCGTGATCGCGCGTGACATTTACCCAGCCGGCAAGCGTGACCTGCCTGCCGACATCGCTTTTGCGAAGGGAATTGCAATCGTGCGTGCGATACATGTTTCTTATCATCCGAGCGAAGTCGAGGAATCCCGTTGCCAAACCGAGGGTTAAATCGCGGGATCCTTCGACTCCGCTGCGCTCCGCTCAGGATGACAAGCTGGATAACGCTTGCAAGTGTGCAAGCAGGCGATCGTGCGGCACAAGCTCCTGCTGACCTGTTCTCATACGCTTTATCTTAATCTGCGGCCATTCGTCGCCAAACACCACGGCGAAAGTAGCGCCGAGGTTCTCTGCGAGTTGGAATTGTTTGCCAACCTTCTCAGGCCGCAGCGGGTAATCGACGCGATACCCGGCATCGCGAAGCTGTTGAATCTGCGCGAGCGCGTCCGAACGGCATTCTTCTTTTGCGATAACGGCGTAGATCTGAATCCAGAGATCCTTTTGAGTTTCATTGTGCATTTGAAGGTGGGCCATCGGCACTTGGTTAATCAAGTCCCGGATCACTACGTCACCCATGGCAAATCCCAACGCTGGCATTGAGACAGCGCCGCCGCTGAGCTGTCCGATCAAATTGTCGTAACGCCCGCCACCGGCGATCGCGCGCAGTTTCTTCTTACGATCGAAAACCTCAAAAACGATGCCAGTGTAATAAGCAAGTCCGCGGACGACGGTAAAATCCACATCTAAGTACGGGCCGATGTGACGTGGAAACAAATGATCGTGTAGAAGTTCATGAATCTTTCCGAGAGTTGTTCCTTCAAACTGCGAGCGATCAGTTTTTGGATTTAGAAGAAAATCTCGAGTACTTTTTACCCAGTCTTGGATCTCGTTGATAGAAGTGCCGAAAGGTTGAAGCAATTCAGCTGTCTTCGTGTCTTCCTGCCGATCTATCTTATCAACGACTTCAAAAAAGCGCCGGAGCTCGGGCTCGTTGAACGCCTCAATTTTGTTTGCGAGAAACGCTAACCAGACATCTCTGCTGCTCAATCGCACGACAAAATCTTGTTCTGTGAGTGCAAAACCTCGTAATAAATCAATGACAAGCGCTACCAATTCTGCATCCGCAGCGACCGACGACTCCCCCACGATGTCACAGTTGAGCTGAAAATGCTCGCGCAAGCGGCCGCGCTGTTGTTTTTCGTATCGAAAGAATTGGCCTATAGAAAACCACTTCAGCGGCTTTCGGAATTCGCGCTCGTGGGCAGCGACGACGCGGGCGAGCGTAGGGGTCAGCTCCGGCCGCAGCGCGACTTCGCGTTCGCCCTTGTCGATAAAATTAAAGAGTTGGTTAACGATCTCGTCGCCGCTTTTCTTTCGGTAAAGCTCGGTCGGCTCAAGTGGCGGACCGTCCCATTCGACAAAACCGTAACGCCGCGCGACTTCCCGCCAGCGCGCAAAGATGTAATTTCGCGCCGCGCATTGGTCTGGAAGGAAATCACGAAAACCGGGTAAAGCCTGCATAAAGATCACGTTACATTGGCGCAGGAAAAGCGATTCACCCCCGGGATGCGACCACGCGACGCGGAAATTACGATATCAAGGCGTAGCTGAAGAAAATCCGGCGCTAACGCGCCGGAAAGGTACACAATCGAGAACATCGATTCAATCAAAGCAGAGGGACAAATATGAAACAAACGAGATTAATAAAAATATTGGTCGCGGCAGTGGCCTGTGCGGCAGCGTTTGGGGTGGCGCTGGCACAGGAGACTACAACTACGACGACCACAACGGACCCGGTGACTGGCACAACCCAGCAGACCACCGTTACGAGCGCAGGTACGATTACGGCTTACACGCCCGATTGGGATTATATTATGTTCCAATCGTCGACGGCTACGGCCCCCGTGAGGTATTACTACACGAAAGACACGACCATTCTGGATCCGGAAGGGCATACCGTGGCATGGTCGGCGATTCGGCCAGACATGCCGGCGACGGTCTATTACACGAATGTTGGCGACCGAGTGGTTGTTCGCAAAGTCGTGTTGAGCCAGCCAGCAGCGGTCTACGAGAAGAAAGAAACCACAACGACAACGACCAAGCCTTAATCGCGAAAGGTCGTTCGTTTAGTAGAATCAAAGGCGCTCGCGGAAGGTTTTCGCGAGCGCCTTTTTTCTGTAGCCGGAGTCTGTGAGCGTCGGACGAAAGCGACTCCGAACGCTTTCGGAGCTGCTACAGCTTCAGTCGCCGTAACCATGCGGAAATTTCTGGTGCCATTTCCAGGCGCTCTCGATGATCGCGTCCAGTGACTGGAACTGTGGTCGCCAGCCCAGTTCATTTTTAATTTTTTCCGAGGAGGCGATGAGTCGCGATGGATCGCCGGATCGACGCGGTTTTTCGACGGTGTCAATGTTTCGTCCGGTGATTTTACGGCAAGCTGCGATCACTTCCCGAACGCTGGAGCCACCGCCGGTGCCGAGATTGTAAAATTCGCTCTTGGCCGCCTCCAGAGCCAGAATGTGCGCCCGCGCAAGATCGAGAATGTGGATGTAGTCGCGAATGCATGTGCCATCCGGAGTTTCATAATCGGTGCCGTAAATTTCCACGTGCGGTTTTTCGCCAAGCGCGACCTTGAGCACGTTTGGAATCAAATGTGTCTCACGCCGGTGATCTTCGCCGAAATTCCGGGTGGCGCCGGCCGCGTTAAAGTAGCGAAGTGAAACGAACTTCAAACCATGAATCTCGTCGTACCAGCGTAAAATTCTTTCAAAGGCGAGTTTCGATTCGCCGTAAGGATTGATTGGGCGCGGCGGCGCAGTTTCGTCGATTGGCAGTCGCGTAGGCGGCCCGAAAATCGCACAGGTCGAGGAAAAAACGATCCGTTCTACATGCGTTGTCACCATGGCATCGAGCAGGTTCAAGCCGTTGGAAATGTTGTTGCGAAAATATTTGGACGGATCACGCATGGACTCGCCGACGAGCGCGCTGGCAGCAAAATGCATTACCGCTTCCGGGCGAGTGCTGGAAAGCGTGGCCTGGATTTTTTCGCGCTCAGTCAGGTCGCCTTGGATGAATCTCGCCCGTGAATCCACTGCGCTACGGTGGCCTTCCCCCAGATTATCGAAGACAATCGCTTCATGGCCTTCATCGAGAAGCAACTCCGTGCAAATGCTCCCGATGTAACCGGCGCCGCCAACGACGAGAATTTTCATCCGGCGAAATTCCGGTGGGCCTGAGCCGCGTGCCAAAAGAAAGCGTAAGCGGCTACGTTTTTTTCTTGGGCTGAGTTTTTTTTGCGTCGAGGCTGGCGACCAATTCTTTCTTCTGCTGCGCTCTTTTCTGCTGCAAACTCGCGACCATCCGCTGCACGCAATGGTTTTTGCAACGCGGCGCGAGCACTTTCAAACTCTGTTCCTCCGAGCCCCATTGCAAGATGTCGATGTCCACGTGGCGGACGCCCCAGCGTTTCATGTCGAGCCGGCTTGGCTTGTACAAGTCAATGGTGTCGGTGCCGATCAACGCAGTCCCGTAATCATCGATAACATATTCTTCGTTCGTATCAGCAATTCGGAACCGGGTTCCCAGAGGAAAGCGCGACCAGTCAGACGCGGCGCTCATCACGTGCCGGCCAGACAGATATTCGCCGAGCGCGTTGTGGCAGCCGCTTCCCTCGCTGTGCGTATAGGCAGTAGTGTGCACGTTTGGTATGCGACGCCCGCTGGTGAGAGTCGGTTTCGATTGCGTGGCACAACCCACGACAAAGCAAGCTACAACTCCTGCGACCGTTAGGTTAAGGCATCTAGGCATGGGCAATATCGCGCCCTCAATAGCAGCCCAAGCAGCCAAGGGCAAGCAATAATTTACAGAAATGCCCTAGGGCTGGAACGGCTGATCCACAGGGGACGTCGAGAACGTGATCTTTCAGGCCGGCATCAATGATGCCGGTTACAACCCTAACGCGCGGCAGCCCGCGAGAGCTCGCTCGTGCAATGGGGACAACGAGTTGCCTTAACGGGGATCTTCATCGCGCACGCCGGACACTCTTTCGTGTCGGGTTCTTTTTCGGCTGGCTGTCTGAGTTGATTGATTAGTCGAACCAGAAGAAAAACTGCGCCCGCGACAATGAGAAAGTTGATCAGCAGTGTAACGAAGTTGCCGTAATTCCAGGTGATGGCTCCAGCCTTTGCGGCGTCTGCCGGAGTATTGAATGCCGTCGAGCCGTCCTTGGCCGCTCGCAGGATGACAAACTTGTTTGAGAAATCGAGTCCGCCGGAAAGCAGGCTGATCGGCGGCATGATCACGTCTTTAACCAGCGAATTGATAATTGAGCCGAAGGCCGCACCGATAATGACGCCGACGGCGAGATCGACAGCGTTACCTTTGATGGCGAATTCTTTGAATTCTTTCCAAACGTGCTGGAACCAGTTCATACGACAATACTGACCAATTTTGTGCGGGTCTTTGATGAATTACTTCGTCACGAAGTTAACGACTTTGTTTTGCACGACGAGAACCTTAAGGTAACCATCTGGTATCCGCTGTTTCACTTTGGGTAACTTCTCGGCTGCATTTATGATTTCCTCCTTCGTAGCTGAAACGGAAATGTTCAGCACCCCTTGAAATTTTCCGTTCACTTGAACAGGAATTTCGATTTCATCCTCAGCTAGCAGCGCTTCATCGTAAACCGGCCATTTCTGTTCGGTAATATCGCCGCGAACGGCTTTGAATTTTATGTTCAATTTTTCCCAAAGTTCGGACGTGAGATGCGGCGCGAATGGGTTGAGCAGCGTCAGAAATGTTCGCATCGCCGACAGTGAGAGCGTTTCAGCATTGGTAAATGCGTTCACGAAAATCATCATCTGCGAAATCGCAGTATTAAATGAGAGCGACTCGATGTCTTCAGTCACTTTTTTGATCGTCGCGTGCGTCAGTTTCTGTTGCGCCTTGTCTGGATCGATATTTTTAAGCTTGGTGGATAATTCCCACTCGCCAGCCTGGTTCTCAGTCATGAGCAAACGCCAGACGCGCGCGAGAAAACGCGAAATGCCTTCGACGCCGCGCATGCTCCACGGTTTCATTTGCTCGAGCGGCCCCATAAACATCTCGTAGCAGCGAAACGCGTCGGCGCCGTACTGGTCGATCACGTCGTCGGGATTGACGATATTTCCGCGCGATTTCGACATTTTCTGGTTGTCTTCGCCGAGAACGATTCCCTGATTCACCAATCGCTGAAACGGCTCCGGCTTCGATAAGTAGCCCAGATCAAACAGCACTTTGTGCCAGAAACGCGCGTAAAGCAGATGCAGCACCGCGTGCTCCGTCCCGCCAACGTAAAGATCGACGCCGCCAGGCTTTGGCCCGCCCATCCAGTAACGTTCCGCTTCTTCGCCAACGAAACGTTTGTCGTTCAGTGGCTCGCAGAACCGCAGGTAGTACCAGCACGAGCCCGCCCATTGCGGCATCACGTTGGTTTCGCGCTGCGCTTTGTTCGAGTAACGAATCCAATCTTTCGCTTTCGCCAGTGGCGGCTCGCCGGTGCCGGTCGGTTTGTAATCGTCGAGCGGCGGCGGCACGACCGGCAATTCCGATTCATCGAGCGCGCGATGTTTGCCGTTTTCCCAAACAATCGGGAACGGCTCGCCCCA
>Ga0137388_10003529_pt1 | contig 10128 bp, 8 predicted proteins | sample 15con2h14AmetaG_FD_104644 | JGI IMG/M metagenome (GOLD analysis project Ga0137388, IMG submission 104644) | Vadose zone soil microbial communities from Angelo Coast Range Reserve, California, USA - 15con2h1.4A metaG | ecosystem: Environmental > Terrestrial > Soil > Vadose zone > Saprolite...
CGCAAGTCGGCCAGCGCGTACGAGACGCGTGGCTTCGGCCATCCCGGCCTGCATTCGGTCATTGTCAGTATTCATCGAAAAGCCTTCCTTCCTTCTGTGTGACGCTCAGCGCCACAATGAGAGCATCGCCCTGGTCCACCGTGTGTCTGCATCGCTTGCGGTGACGACACGTGCTCAGCCCAAGCGCCGTGAGCAGAGCCCAGGACTCACCGGATAGGTGTCGCCAAGGCCGCTTTCACGGCGGCACTTGCCCGGAAAGCCCCAAGCACCTCGATCGCGTCAATGGTCGCCAGAGCCAATTCTGGGGAGACATCCTCAGCGATACTGGCCAGACCGAGCACGTGAATCTGTACCGTTTCCCCAGCCGCACGTAGCGCCTCCAAATCACGGCGGGTGTAGTGCTGCACGCCGAGCACGAGCGTCTTGCGTGCCACCGTGCGCTTGACCACCTCTGCATGGCTGACGAGCTGAGTGCGGATGGCCGTGCGAATGAAGTCGGTGCGGTTGGAATAAAAGCCCTCCTGCACCAATAAATCGATCTGTCCTAAATCCACGAGTCCCAGGTTAATGGTAATTTTTTCAGTTTTCTCAAGTTCAGACATGGCACCATCTCCTTACCATCTGTATAGATGGTAACAGGAAGGCATATGTTTTGTCAAGGGGAAGAAGGCCTTCCCATCATGTTCATATTTAATCAGCATAGCATACGAGGGGGGATGCGCAGTAGCGGCACAGCACATTGGAAGAGAGAGCAGTACGAAAGGGGCATCTGAGACACCACAAACCTGAGCAGATATCGTGACTGAGGTCGGTCCGGCAATAGAGACACTCAGAGCCCAATGGATGACAGGTGCTGAGCGGACATTGGGAAGGGACAATCGGGAGAAACAGTGAAGGTCACAAGTTTTTTTCTATTGCGTTTTGCGGCTTCTCATGCTATATTTGGTTGGCGTCACTAAGACATTGTGCTTCACGCCACAGGCGGTCAAAAAGCTGGTAAGCCAGTCGCCTACAGGATGTACTTAGAAGGGAATGCAAAACGTCGATGAAAATTCTGGTCATCCATGGCCCAAACCTCAATCTTTTAGGCAAAAGAGACCCCACAAAATACGGGACAGTCACCATGTCCGAGATCAATGAACACCTGCAAATGATGGCCAGAGAATTCGATTGCGAACTTGCATTTTTTCAATCAAACTACGAAGGGGCAATCATCGATTTTTTGCAGCTAGAATCATCGCGCGCTGCCGACGGCGCTATCATTAATCCTGGAGCGCTGGTGCGCTATGGCTATAGCCTCAGGCAGGCATTCGTTGATCTGGGAAAGCCTGTTATTGAAGTTCACATGTCTGATATCCACAAAACGGGCATCAATCAAACGGTTAATGTCCTTGAAGACGTACGAATTGATCAAATCGTTGGGCTGAAAGAGCAAAGCTATTATAACGCACTCACAAAACTGATCAATTATTTGAGGGCAAATTAACACCATGCAAAAAACACATGTATTTTTAAAAGTCACGAAAAGCCGAAATTTGCGAGGCGAGGTGCGTATGCCACGCAGTAAAACGCACTCTTTCCGGGCACTCATCCTGGCCTCACTTGCTGATGGCATATCGTTTGTCAGAAATCCCAAGCTCAGCGGGGATTGGCATGAAGCGGTCAAGGCTATGCGCATGTATGGCGCAAAAATCGAGGAAATTGAACCAGGCGTTTTTCGCGTTGAAGGGGTGGGGGGCAAGTTACAAACGCCAGTAGATGTCATTAATGTCAATAATTCCGGCACCATGCTCTTCTTCGTGTCAGGAGTAGCCGCGGCCTGTCCTGGATGGTCGGTGATTACCGGCGATGAATCAATCCGCACGCTCAGAAAAATCTCACGAAATCTGTTTGAACCCTTTGAAGCATTAGGTGTTCAGATCATCTCAACGAAAAATGATGGCATGGCTCCCCTGCTTATCAAAGGCAAAGTGGACGGCGGCGTTGCACACATGGACGGTGTCGGCTGTCAACCAGTATTCAGTGTCCTCATTGCCTCTGCATTTTCGGAAAAACCGGTGGAAGTATTTGCCAGGAACCCTGGGGAAAGAGCCTACATCGACCTTTTGTTATACTGGTTCCGCAAAGTTGGCTTGCACTATGAAAATGTTGAGAACAAACATGAGCATTACCGGTTTCCGGGCAATAACCCTCCCCGGGCTTTTGACGCGGAAATACCTCTTGAATGGTCTGCCCCTGCGTATCCATTGCTCGCGGCCATCCTGGCTCCGAATTCCGAAATCACGATACGAGGGATGAATTGGGAAGATCCCTATGGAGACAAACAGGCTATTGCCGTTCTACGAGACATGGGTGCCCATATCAGCATTGATGGGGATGCTTTAACCGCCAGAACCAGTGAGCTGCGCGCCATTGAAGTTGACATGAACGATCTGCCCGATCAGGTTCCAACGATAGCCATCGCAGCGTGTTTTGCACAAGGAAAAACGGTGATTAAAAATGCGGTAACTGCCCGCTGGAAAGAATGTGATAGGATTGCTGCTACGTGCAGAGAGCTGTCTAAGATGGGCGCGAAAGTTCTTGAAAAAGAGGATGGGCTCATTATCGACCAGGATGGCACATGGAAATTACGGGCTGCACAGCTTGATGGCTATTACGACCACCGCATGGTCTTATCGCTGGCTATCGCAGGAATGCAGGTAGAAGGGGAAACGCTCATTTCCGACGCCCAGATGGTGGAAAAATCCTTCGAAAATTTCATCCCAGATATGAGAAACGTTGGGGCAAATGTAGAGCTGGTGGAAGAGCAGGCATGAGAATACTTCTCATTGGGATGAAAGGGTGTGGAAAAACAACCGTCGGGACGTTACTGGCAGAAACGCTGCGGGTACCGTTTATTGACGCTGATACTGAAATCGAACACATGCACCGGCGGGAGAGAGGCGAGACTCTTTCTTTCCGCCAGATTTTTAAGCGGTATGGAGAAACGTATTTTCATGCCCTGGATACCAGAATGTTAAAGCACATTGCGCGAGAATTCGAGAAGAGGGATTTCGTCTTTGCCTGTGGGGGGCGAACTCCGTTACAAGAGGAAAACCAGGAAATTTTACCTCGACTGGGAACAATTATCTTTTTGAATGTTGACAAGGCTGTTCTTCTCAAGCGTATCCTCGCTCAAGGCATCCCCGCATTTTTCCCGTATCAAGATGATCCAGAACGATCACTTGATGAGCTATTAACACAAAGAGTGCCTGCATATAAAAGGTTAGCAGACCTGACCATAGATGTCGGTGAGGGAACCTCTCAAGAACTTATTCATACCATTCTGAAAGAATTGAGAGCGTATGACCAGAATTAATGGCGAAACACAACTGATTGGCTTCTTTGGAGCAACGTATAAGACCAGCAAGATGTACGCCATGTATAATGCTGCTTTTGAAGCATTAGGGCTGAATTATGTTTATGTCCCACTTGTAGTGCAAGACCTGGAAAAAGCGGTTGAGGGGGTACGCCATTTAGGAATAAAAGCCATTGGTGTGACGATGCCCTATAAAATCGATGTCGTACCTTACCTTGATGAACTGGATAGGGATGCAAGAAGAATTGGAGCGGTCAATGCTATTGTGAATCATCATGGTACCTTGCGTGGAGCAAATACTGACGGGAAAGGGGCAGTGAAAGCATTGCAGGAAGTCACTGCTATTGCGGGAAAGAAAGTGGTATTGCTTGGCGCTGGTGGAGCGGCGAGAGCTGTTGCGTTTGCTGTCGCAGACGAGGGGGGAGATGTAGTTATTGTTAATCGGACAAAAGAGACCGCAGCACCTCTGGCAGCAGCAGTGAATGGAAAATACGAAACTCTAGACAAGCTAGAACAAGAATTACAAGGTGCTTATATTGTGATTAATGCAACTTCAGTTGGTATGGTGCCGACTGAGAACGAATCATTAGTAAAAAACGCATTCTTATCACCAGAATCCGTTGTGATGGATCTCGTCTCTCGTCCAAAAGAAACAAAGTTACTCAAAGAAGCACAAGAAAGAGGATGCAAAATCGTCTACGGAGATCGCATGCTTTTCTGGCAAGGTGTACTGAAATTTAAGGTTTATACCGGATTAGAGCCCCCAATCGAAGTAATGGAACAGGCCCTCAATACCTTGTAGCAGGTTCTTTACATCTCACTTCTTGCTTATGAGCCAGCCCATAGAGATTGGCTGCTCTTATTGGTAGCCGGTAGGGCAAGATTTTGCTTGGTTCGTGTACTTCCCGCAGTGGGAGAGGAAGCGGAATGAGTGCATAGGCTGAGCCGCAAGTGGAGATGGAGATGCCCAGGCCGAACGGACATAATTTGGCACGCAACTCGGAGAGCGCATTGTAGAGTTGCTTTAGTTCCTTTCTCCACATGCCTTGAGCCTGGGCCTGTTCAAGGAGCAACCTGGTCACCCGTATGGCAGTCAACCACTCCTCTCTCGTAATGTTCTCAGAGGAGAAGAGACCTTCCAGTAGTCCCCGAAACGAACAGAAGAGGCTTGCATACAGAACCTCGTGCGGACAGTAATGCGGAGATTGCAGCAGTGTAAGCAGAAGGCGCATCTGGATATCGGTCAAAAGTCTTTGCCGGAGAATGGGGTTTCCACTTGTTGAGTTTGTCAAGACCAGCGAAACGATCAGGCAGTGTGTATTGACACTGAGCCTCTGATCAACAGGAAGCAAACCTTCCAGGTCAAATAAAGGAAGTTCGCCTCTTTGCTCGTTAGTGAACTCTGGTACAGTGATCACTTTTTCTTCCTCCGATCCATGTGTTCCCTTTTTTGGGGTAGACAGCAACAACACTAGCGTAGAAAGCATGTGTAGGAAACGGTACACGCTCTGGATGGTCTTTGAGAATCAGTCAGACAGGTTGCCACTTAGCACGCTGTTCTTATTCTTATGCTATGCCATTGAGGAAGTTGTATGAGATTCAAGCATGTTGTGAGGTTCATACCTGAACCTGCCTATTGATCGCTGTAAAGAAAATAAATAATAGTGTTGGGAATGTCTCTATTATCACGGGACTGGCGGAAAAAAGGTTTCAATCTATATAACACCTCACCATCACTCAACCTCAGTTCAAAGCCTCCTCAGAAGAAAAAATATTCAAATATTTCAATGTATTTCTTCTGAGGAGAGGAGACACTACGAACCTCTTCTCTGACAACTTGATGTCGCACACTTGGTTAATATCAGAATCAGTGTAAACGCAAAGCGTTACTTCTGTCACCATCCAAACGGATGATTCTTAGAGATCGAATGGGGGATTGAGGAAGAATAATCAATCGTTTCTCTCCTCGACTCACAGGATGTCCAACTGGGCAGCTCTGGCCACAGCCTGGGCACGGGTATGTACATCCAGCTTCCTATAAATGCCCTTGAGGTACGTCTTGACGGTACTGATTGCCACAACGAACTGTTGTGCAATCTCCTTAGTTGATGCTCCGCGAGCAATGAGTCGCAGCACCTGAAGCTCTCGCTCACTGAACAGCTCGAGAGGCAACTGCGCACCGTCCAGCCTCCTTTTCTCGAAAGGTGCCGCTATCTGCTCTCTGGCTCCCAGGGCTCTCATCGAAGCTTTCTCCGCCTCGGTGAGGCCGGTCACGCCGCTGATATTTAAGCGCTCGTAGGGGCGCTCGCCTCTGAGAGTGCTCAGGCACCCCCCTGTCCGCGTATCCCATAGCTTGATCGTCTCATCTTGACTCCCGCTCGCAAGCATGGTACTCGTCGGACGGAAGGCAACTGACCGTACGGCATTGGTATGCCCTCGCAGCGTCTTGCGGCACTGTCCCGTACGCACATCCCACAGCTTGACGCTCTGGTCATCACTGCCACTGGCAAGCGTCCTGCCATCGGGGCTGAAGGCGACGGACAACACATAGTTGATATGCCCTTGCAGCGTCGAGAGGCATTGGCCGCTGCGCACATCCCACAACTTGACGCTCTGGTCATAGCTGCCGCTGGCGAGCAACCTGCCATCGGGACTAAAAGCCACCGAGCGAACCAGGTCGGTATGCCCCTGAAGCAGCGTACTGCATTGGCCGCTGCCCACGTCCCACAACCTGACACCCTGGTCATTACCGCTACTGGCGAGCAATTTGCCATCAGGACTAAAGACCAGGGACCAGACACGTCCGCTGTGGCCCTGGAGTGTCGAGAGGCATTGGCCGCTGCTGATGTCCCACAACTTGACGTTCTGGTCATAGCTGCCGCTGGCCAGCATCCTGCCATCGGGACTAAAGGTGACACATCTAACCCAGTTGGTATGCCCTCGCAGCGTCGAGAGGCATTGGCCGCTGCTGATGTCCCATAACTTGACGCTCTGGTCATCACTGCCGCTGGCCAGTATCCTGCCATCGGGACTAAAGGTGACCGAACGGACCAGGTCGGTATGCCCCTGAAGCATCATGCAGCATTGGTCGCTGCGCACATCCCACAACTTGACGCTCTGGTCATCACTGCCGCTGGCCAGTATCCTGCCATCGGGACTAAAAGCCACGGACCAGACATCATCTCTATAGCCCTGCAAGGTGTTCAGACAGCGCCCACTCCCCCCTTGCTCAACTTCCCAGAGCTTGATCACCTGGTCATAGCTGCCACTGGCCAGCATCCTGCCATCGGGACTAAAAGCCACAGACCATACGGAGCCAGAGTGGCCCTGGAGCGTTCTCAGATAATCTGCCCTGTTCTCTCCCTCCTCAACTCTCCACAGCCTACCACTCTGGTCATCGCTGCCGCTGGCCAGTAGGGTGCCAGTGGGGTGAAAGGCGACGGATCTGACCCGGCCGGTGTGGCCTCGCAATGTGCTCAGGCACTGCCCCGTGCGCACATCCCACAGCTTGATGGTATGATCGCTCCCGCCACTGGCGAGCAGCGTGCCAGCGGGGCTGAAAGCCACAGAGACGACATACCCGGTGTGATCATGGAGCGTCTTGAAGAGCTGCCCCGTGCTGAGGTTCCAGAGCTGAATCGTCCGGTCATCGCTGCCGCTGGCTAGCAGCGTGCCATCAGGGTGAAAGGCGACAGACCTGACCCAGCCGGTGTGGCCTCGCAATGTGCTCAGGCACTGCCCCGTGCTGAGGTTCCAGAGCTGAATCGTCTGGTCATCGCTGCCGCTGGCTAGCAGCGTGCCATCAGGGTGAAAGGCGACAGACCTGACCCAGCCGGTGTGGCCTCGCAATGTGCTCAGGCACTGCCCCGTGCGCACATCCCACAGTTTGATAGTATGGTCGCTCCCACCAGTGGCGAGCAGCGTGCTAGCGGGGCTGAAGGCCACGGACATGACCAAATTCGCATGCCCCTCACAGGCCAGGAGCGGTTTGCCATCAGGGACGCGCCACACGCGCGTTTCACTATTGGTCGTTCCCGCAGCGAGCAGCGTGCCATCGGAGCTGAAGGCCACGGACATGACATTGCCGAAGGTTTCTGTAAAAATTGAGGTAGCCAAATCGCACCGGCTAAAATTGACGTCGCGCAGATCCACCCCCCGTAGGTAGGCTTGCCAAATGGCCAGGTCAGTGAAGTCTGTGTTGCGCAGATCACTCTTGAGCTGCTGTAATAGATGCAGGGCATTCCCACCCGCATATCCTGGCATCTGAGGGTAGCGTTCTCGCAAGGACGCGAGCATCTTCCTCACCTTTTCCTCCACGAGTTGTTTCCCCCACGTGGAGAGCAATCTGTCCGCCAATGGCTCAAGAACGAGGCGGGTCTGGCTGAGCCTCACCTCGTCTTTGGCCTGAGCTTTGACGAGTGCGTGACTGAGAAATACACTCATTGACTCAGTGGCAATCTCATCATAGACTTGCTCGATCAACCGGTCGGTAACATACTGCATGATCACCGGCTGTAATGTAAACGTGGTTCGCGCTTCCTCTTTTTCGATCCAGGAGCGTCGCCGGACGAGATAATCCAGAGCCTCTAGCAGGCGGTCTTTGGAGACCGAGGTGACCACGTTGGCAAGCAGACTTTCGGGCGCAACCGCTTCACGCTCAATTGCCAGCCAGTACAGTAAGTGCCGCTCCATGATGGAGAGTCGCTCGAATTGCTGGTTGAGCAGCTCACGAATATCGCCAAGCAGGCTGCCTCCCTGCTGAAGAAAGATCAGGATATCCCCGCCAAAGACTTCCTCAATCGTCCCTGCCACCAGCTTCAAGGCAAGTGGATTACCTGCATAATGGCTTATCAGCGTTTTCCAGGCCGCTTCTGGCCCAACCAACTCTCGGTCTCCAAGCACATGCTGGCACGCTTCCTCTTGCAAAGGGGGCAGGAGTAAGGACCGGACCGGGGAGCGTTTGCCTTCTAGCAACCCTACCTCTTTGGGCTTCTCACGGCTCGTGAGCACCAGGCAACTCCTGTGAGCAGTCTCTCCAACCAGTTGAAAAAGGGTACCATATGCCTCATAGCTGGCACGAAAATGACCCGCCTGCCCCTGGCTGCCCGCCTGTAACACGGCTTCGACGTTGTCGAGTACAATCAAGCAACGCAAAGTGCGCAAGGCGTTGAGGAAGCACTCTATCTTCCTGCTCAGGCTTGAGGCTTCGTCAGCGGCCTGTGGCCCTGACAAAAAAGCGATGGCCTCTGCCAGTATATCTTCAATGGGTGGTGCATTGAGCAAGGAACGCCAGAAAATGAAATCAAAGGAAGGTTGGAGGGTCCGTGTGAGATGGGTAGCTAGGGCGGTCTTGCCAATGCCTCCCATCCCCAGCAAGACGATCAGCCGACAGCCCTCTGCCAGAATCCACTCCTCTAGCTGCGCCAGCTCCTCTCCCCGCCCGTAGAAAATCCCTCCATCACCGGCCTCGCCCCAATCGACGCGGCACAGCTGAGCAGGAGCTTCCGTGTCTTTGTCGATCGGTACGCCTTCGCGGTTCTCAACACGCCAGGCCAGGAGCCGTGCAACCTCAGTGAGCCGGGTGAGGGTCAGATCTTCGCTCTTGCCCAGATAACTGTGCAGCAGTTTGCCGTGGGAGCGCCGATAGGCCTTCCAATACTCCCCACCTCGCTGAACCCGCTCCTTGCGAGCAGTGAACTTTCCATCGCTACTCTCAAAAGAGAAGGTGGTCGTATCGGTCAGCCAGGTATACCAGGCCGGGGTTCCGATACGGATCGCCTGGGAGGCCTCATCCTCCCTCCAGAGCAGAGGTTCGCTCCGCACGAAGGGTATACTTCGTCGCACCATATCTGTGCCTCCTCTACTACGGCAGTTCTCCAACAGCTCAACCGTGATGTGTGTTGTCTAATATATGCTTCTATCAGCATAGCAGGAAGCAGCATTTGGAATGTTCGAACCGCATCTTTCCCGCTACATGCCAGCAGAACGAGTTCTCCAACACCATTTTGAAGCTCTCGTTATTATCTCACAAAGCGCCATACTCTGCGATACCCCCCTCTTCATTTTCCCAGGGCTGTTGCAAAGTCGGGAATAAAAAAGACCCTTTCATGAGTATGAAAGAATAAGCAAACACATTTCAACTCACAAAAGGGGGTTTTCATGAAAGAGACAACAATCTGGGAAAGCCTTCGTCTTCCCAATCAGGCCCTACTCTTTGATTTAGAGGGCCTCTATCAGGCGTTGCAAACGGTGAAGGACCAACGGGCACGGCGCGGCATTCGCTATCCGCTGCCAGCCGTGCTGATGATCGGGCTTCTGGCCAAAGATGAAGATCACTCTCAGCTGTGCATGGGTCAGGCTCCTCATCTGCTCGCCATCCTCAATAATACGGCCGTCGGCCTCGTCGCTCGACAGCGACGTTCCAATCTGGCAGAAGCTCGTCGGGAGTTGGCTTATCAGTTGGATAAAGCCTTGGCGGCTTTGGTGGCTTAAACGAGCGAGATTGGCGTCAGCCGTCGACTTGGCAACAGCCCTGCTGTTGCCAGAAATTCATGGGTATCAAAAGAGGACGCTGGCCTTCTTCGTGCTGGACATCGTCTTGTTGGGCTGTGCCGTTATGCAACGGGTGGCCGCAAATACTGGATTAATTTTTTTAATCCTTCATAATAGCTGTGCTCTTTCATCCCCACTATCTGATCAATACGTATGTCTTCAAGGACATTGACTCCTGTCTTGATTTCGGTTTTGTGGATATCAGACATATGGACTTC
>Ga0137388_10003530_pt1 | contig 10128 bp, 12 predicted proteins | sample 15con2h14AmetaG_FD_104644 | JGI IMG/M metagenome (GOLD analysis project Ga0137388, IMG submission 104644) | Vadose zone soil microbial communities from Angelo Coast Range Reserve, California, USA - 15con2h1.4A metaG | ecosystem: Environmental > Terrestrial > Soil > Vadose zone > Saprolite...
ATCGCGAGCGGCTTTGAAGCTGATCCTTAGTCCTCTCCCAGCAACTTCCCCAGCGTTGGTTTGTGTTTTTCCTCTTTCTTTTTCTTTCGCTTCGGGACTACCCTCGCCGGGGGCGGACTGCCAATCTTCTCTCGCGCCGCGGCCTTCACCGCCTGCACCGCGCGAAATTGCTTCAACTTGCGTTTCTTCGGCATCTCCGTTTCAGCGAGAGTGTAACCCGAATCACCATTAAGCCCCTACCGAATTAAGCCTCCACCAACCACATGGCGCCAGCAGGAGTGTGCAATAATCTCGAAGGGCTGAATGCTGAGCGCTACTTGCGGAGTGATTGGTATTCAAGCCTGAAGCCTGGCGTCGGAAGCCTGCCTATGGAAGAGCGCGATTTTTTCGATGAACGGCCAGAGAGCAAAACAGCCACCCTGAATTGTCCGCACTGTCATCAGTCGGCGGAATACGAAATCACCTGGCTGGTCCGTACCAAGAGGCGGAACCTGCCTCCCCGGGCTGATGAGCGCGACCGCGCCCGCTTCGCCAAAGCCCGCTCCTACATGATCCGCAAAGACGACTTATTGGCCTGTAAGAACATGCGCTGCCGGAAGCGCTTCGAAATTACCAGCGTGCAGTCGGTGGTGTTCACGGAATAGGGCACTCCATCTCGCACGTCTTGCCCAAGACCACCTTGCCAATAGTGTCATCTCGAGCCCGGCTTCAGTTGGATGGGGATCTTGGGCGAACATCTCTCCAGAATTGATCTCTCATTGAATGCAAGCCACCACGGCCCTGATTACTTTTGGCCATCACCGTTCCTGCACTCCTGGGCTTTGATGCTGGCCCACGTGACCGGTAATCTCAATATTAGTACTGCAAAACCTACCACCTGAGGGAGTCATGAAATCTAGAAAGATGTACCGCTCGATGTTTGCGATGTTATTCGTCTTCGGATTGTTACTCGGCTGTTCGCGCAGTCGCGGCGATGCAGAGATCACGAGCGAGATTCAGAGCAAGATCAACTCGGACACAAACATTCCAACGAAACAGCTGACCGTGGGGACGAGTAATGGTGTGGTGACCCTCTCCGGCACTGTGAGTAACGATTTCGAACGCACTGCAGCGGCCAACGATGCTTCCCAAGTGGAGGGTGTCAAAACTGTACTGAACAACCTGCAGGTTGCACCGGTTGCGGCAAGTGCACCGGCTCATCTTTCCGCACCAGCTCGGCAAAGGACGAGGTTCAGCAGCGCGGCGCTGGGCAGGCCCACCGCAGCTTCAGTCAGGCCCAGTGCAGTTTCACTTGTGACTCTTCCCGAAGGCACGCCACTTTCGGTCCGTCTGGTGGATTCGATTGATTCAAACAAGAACAAAGACGGCGACAGCTTCCATGCGACTTTGGACTCCCCGATTCTAGCCGCAGGGCGAGTAGTGGTTCCCAAGGATGCGGATGTTGAGGGCCAAATACAGGACCTCAAGAGTGCAGGGCACTTTACCGGCCGTTCGGAGATTGCGCTTGTGCTGACCAGAGTGAGCTTCAACGGGAAAGAGTACGAGATTGAGACAGACAAATACACCAAAGAGGGCGCCTCGCGCGGTAAGCGGACGGCCGAAACTATCGGAGGCGGAGCGGCCGTAGGAGCACTGATTGGTGGACTCACGGGCGGAGGAAAAGGTGCCGCCATTGGAGCGGGCATCGGCGCCGGCGCAGGCACAGGTGTGCAGGCCGTGACCAAGGGTCAGCAAATCCACTTACCCTCAGAAACCCTACTTGAGTTCCGGCTGAATGCTCCGCTGACGGTCGAACCTTCGGCAACGAGCCGCAATGCGGGTCGGGCGAGAGTTGAATAAGACTTGCCAAGATTTCCTTTATTGGTGAGAAAAGCGGCTAGAGTTTTCAGATAAGGCGAAGTCCTCGTGTTTGCTGAATACCCGCTAAGCTGGGACGAGTAGATTGGATCCCCGGCGTTCTAGCCCGCCTTCTGAGTCGCAGACTTCGTCAATTCTGTGCAGAGATAAATGATCTGTCCTATATGGTGGTTGGCATGCGAAGCGCACCGCAGGACGATGGTAAACCGGTCCTTTGCCTCCGGCTCCCGCTCCGCGGAGTATGTCGATGACCAGTCCTCAGGTGATTGTTTCTTTACGGTTGCTACCACCATGGAAATGGCACGGTCAAAGTCGGCCAGGACCTGTTCTTTCGCTCTGTTCTCTGTATCTGTGAATTCACGATCGCGGTGACGGATGTAGCCCGTATTGTGGATCCGCAGAAAGCAGCCACCGATCTTAATGTGCAGGCGGTCGTCACTGGGAGAGTCACTCTGCGGGGTGATTCGCTGTTGGTCGGCGTAGAACTCACAGATGCACGCAGCAACCGTAACTTATGGAGCGAGCAGTACGACCAGAAGCTCTCGGATTTGTTGAGTGTGCAACGGCAGATTGCGGGAGAAGTTTCGTCCCGCCTGCGCGAGCGGCTCACGGGAGAGCAGAAGACGAAAGTCGCTAAGGGTGGGACAGGCGATCCCGAAGCGTATCAGCTCTACCTCAAGGGCCGCTATCAGTGGGAGAGGCGCACGCGGGAGTCGCTGGAAAAATCCAGGCAATATTTTGAACAGGCGATCGCAAGGGACCCCAACTACGCGATGGCTTATGTGGGCCTGGCGGATTACTATATCGTGCTGCCTGATTACGCACCTGTCCCAAACGGCGAGGCTCCGCCCAAGGCGCGAGCGGCCGCCCAGAAGGCACTGGCTATTGACGACAGCCTAGCGGAAGCCCACGCCGCGGTTGCAGGCGCGCTACAGGCTTCCTTTGATTGGAACGACGCGGTGCGCGAATTCCGGCGTGCGCTGGAACTCAATCCCAACGACGGCAACGCACATCAGTGGCTTGGGCTGACGCTCTCTTGGATGGGCCGGTCCGACGAGGCAATCACCGAACTCAAGCGCGCCGTGGAACTGGATCCCTTGAATCTGAAGTACAACTCAAACTTGGCCCAGGTTTATCGCAACGCGCGACGCTACGATCTTGCGCTGGAGCAGCATCGGAAAACGCTTGAGATGGATCCCAATTTTGGGCAATAATTAACTTGACTCGCCCACTGCTTTTTGCTATATTTTGACGTGTGAGGGACGCCATGAGCAAAGAGCCGACAAGCCTTCAAGAAGCAATCATCTACTTCTCGAATCCCGACAACTGCATCGACTACGTTGCTATCCGTCGATGGCCGAACGGTGTGATCTGTCCCGGTTGCGGGTCTAATAAGGCCAGCTTTAACGCACAACGGCGCACTTGGAAATGCGGCAGCCATCATCCGAAGCGCGAATTCTCCGTTAAAGTCGGGACGATCTATGAGGATAGTCCGATTCCTCTGGACAAGTGGCTTACCGCAACTTGGATGCTGACGAATTGCAAAAATGGTGTGAGCAGTTACGAAATTGCACGTGACGTAAGAGTAAGCCAAAAGTCCGCATGGTTCATGCTCCAACGAATTCGTCTTGCAATGCAGGACGAATTCTTCGGGAGTAAATTCGGCGGCGAAGTCGAAGTAGATGAAACATTCATCGGCGGCAAGGCGCGGAATATGCACGTGAGTGAACGTAAGCGTCGGATCACTGGAACTGGCACAAAGGACAAAACTGCGGTCGTTGGCATCTTGGAACGTGGCGGAAAGATTCGCGCCAGTGTAGTCCCTAGCCGTCGCAAGACCGTGCTGCAAGACGAAGTGCGCAAGCACGTAACCGCTGGGGCTGCGCTCTACTCCGATGCGCTCAAGTCCTACGAAGGACTGGCTGGCGAATATGCTCACCAAGTTGTAGATCATGCGACTCAGTACGTGGATGGCCGCATACACACCAACGGCCTTGAGAACTTCTGGTCGCTTTTGAAACGTGGGATCAGCGGAACCTATGTGAGCGTTGAGCCGTTTCATTTGTTCCGCTACCTTGATGAGCAAATGTTCCGTTTCAATAATCGCAAAGACCTTGATGACGCTGGCCGTTTCGATCTAGCTGTTCGTCAGATCGTCGGCAAGCGCATTACCTTCGCTCAACTGACGGGCAAACCAAATTGAGCAAGGACTACCCAGACACGGGCCATCCGGCGGCAAGGCCGGGGCAAGCGGGCTAAGAAGTCGCCCGCTTTTTCTTTGCTCGTTCGCGCTTGCGCCTCCATGCCTTTGCCCGTTTCTTTAGCTCATCATGCGACACGGAGAGAATTTTACGCATGACGGCATCAAATTTTTCCGATTCGGTTTGATTGGGATTGTCTTTCACTTTCGCGCCCTCTTTGCATCGTGCTGTCGATGCCAAGCAACTACTTGAGTTCCTAGATAATCACTCCCCATGAACTGCACTCCCATGTTCTTGGCCTGATACGCTTTAATGATTTCAGCCTTTTGCGGGATTGACAAAAAATCTTCGTGGTAGATGAGCACCCTTCCGGAAAATGTTAAGTCCTGAATGCTGGTCATTTGGTCACCTTGGCCCATACCAATGGCAACTTGTTTTGATATCTCCTCAAAAGCCTGTTGCACTGCATCAGTCTCACACAGCTTTAGGCAAGCTACTAAGGTCTTGGCACCGGACAGCATGTCAGCCGACGGAGGGGTGGCTGATGGAATGTAGAATCCTACGAATTTCGCCTTGGCCGGAAAATCCATATAGACCCGTCTTTTGATCTTGATTTCCGCACCATCCTGCCACTTGATTGTAATGGCGTCCTCGTTATCACTCGATCTGAGAGTGTTCGGAAACTCTTTCATGAATAGATCAACTAAAGTTGGTGGTTTATCGTCTAGAGGTAGCGTCGATTGTGAATTTGTAGCAGCATCTCTGCGTCGGACAATTCGCGTTGCGCCTGATCTTATCTGTGGCCATTTAATGCCACCTAGGTAAAACACGACAGCCACTAGCAGATACGCTATCGACGCGACCCAATGGCGAGTTGCAAGAGCATCAACGGACGCTAGGGCGAAACAGAATGCCGATATTTCGAGAAAGACATACACCGCCTTATCGCCGCTCGGCAGTTCATCAGCCATGAAGATATCTCTGAGGACTGAGATCATCGTATGTCCCCAGAGGTGGGCGAGTCAAGGTATTTAATGCCCAATTTTGCTTCCGCCCATGGCGACCTCGGTTGGACATGTCGAATGGCTGGGAACTATGAGCGTTGGTTAGAGGAGTGGAAAAAAGGCGCGGTCCTCAACGATGACAAAGATGATGAAGCGATTGCCTACGCGGCTGCTCATGCTTACGCGCAGTCTGGGTATCGTGGCGCAGTGAGCAAAATTATAGACATGCAGAAGGAACTCTCTAAAAAGCGGTATGTAGATCCTGGGGTGATCGGGTATGAATATGCCGCGTTGGGAGATAAGGACGAGGCCTTCCGCTGGCTTGACCGTGCTGCTTCCGAAATGGCTGGCAGCGTACAAACGGTGAAGGTTGATCCGCTGCTCGATCCCATTCGCTCCGATCCGCGCTATGCTGCGCTGCTGCTGCGGCTGAATTTGCGGAGTGAATAGTTATTAGTTTGGAATGGCAAGCAACCCGGTCAGATTGTGCGCGAAGTAACGCGCGACGCAACCGCATGGTGCTGTCTGCCGCGCTAGCACTGGGATGAAGAAAACTTTTTCCCTTGGAATTATCGAGCGGCGCTTCCGAAACGCCGAAATTCCAGAAGCCGATATGTGTCTATGAAACTCATTGTTCCGTGAGAAGCATTCCTTCTACTTAAGGAAATCGCGACTGTTCGTGCCGATATTTACGCCGCATATTCATCCCAACGCTCTAACCTGGCAGCGGCCATGACAATCCGCGTCTGGGTCTCATTGTCGGGATCAAACCCAACCAATAAGCTAAACGCATCGTATTTGTCCAATATCGCCCATTTTGGAAAGTTCTTCACTTTGCAGCCGCTCAAGTGAAGACGATTCTGGTTCTCCATTTTTCAGCCGAACTTGTTCTAGAAAAACTAACGTCCGCCCTTTCCAATCAAGCCCGCTCCAAGACTTGTGCCATCGAGGCGAGTGTCCGCCTGCTGCTGCAGAACTACGGGGGATTTCTCCCACGACAGGGCCACGAATATGCTGAGCAGATAAGGGAAGCATCGGCACAGATGGAACGACTCCGACAAGATTTAGTTGGCAGCTCAGCCTCTAACAGCGATGAAAAGGTAGCTTAGAAACGCGCGACATGGAATCCGGACTAGAAGTTCTGGCCGCGGCTCAATCCAGTGTGTGCGAAAATCCCCGGTTCCAGCCGCCTCCGGCGTTGCTGAAAATCGAACAGATGACATTCACTACTTCCGGTTTGCCCGTCATCTGGGCGCAATCGAGGCATAGGTTTGAATTGCGGGCGGTTCCCTGTAAAGTCGCACAGTTCAGGCTATTCGTTCGCACGAATGGGCGATTGATAAGCCCGAGGACTTCCGTTGAGTGATTCTCCGGGGTGGTAAACCAGTGACGAAGTGGGCAGGGGTATCCACGCTACACCGTTACGCTGTTCACCATCTTCGCCGGCCAGCTCTTTACGAACTCTCCCAGCCGGTCCAGTGCTCTTGGGAACTCTTCGCCGCTCGCTGCAAAGCCTAACCTGAAGTGGGACGGCACGTCGAAACAATCTCCCGGAGCCAGTAGAATCCCTCTCTCGGCAGCCGCCTGGCAGAAAGGCCTGGCGTTCTCTGTGTGGACCAGCCACGGAAATGCGGTCATCCCGCCCCGGTGGGCGGATCCAGTTCAGAATCTCGCGATGCTCGGCCATGAAGCAGTCCAGCCGCTCCAGGTTGCGCTTGCCACTTCCTGCGTCTTCTGAAGAACTATGTCGTGCTTACGCATCGCTATCTCCGCCAGCACCTCTCCGGCGGTGTTGTTCGAGACCGAAAAGTATGCGCGGGCATTCCAATACTGCCGCCGCCGCTTAGGGTCATGCTCGATCATCCATCCTGCGCGGACTCCTGCCAGCGGGAAAGCCTTGGAGAAATCGTGGATTACCGTCGCCTGCGGCAACCGCGCCGCCGATTTCGTTTCTCGCCCATGGTAGATCGGGTGATATACCTCGTCACTCACAAGCTGGATGCCGCGCGCCGACGCAAACTCGTGCAGATCTCCATCTCCGCATCGCTCACCGTCGCCCCTGTGGGGTGGTGCGGGCTGTTCAACAGGATCAGCTTGGTTCTTGCATCCGCCAGCTTCTTGATCTCTTCGACATCGATGCGGAAGGCGTTCTCTTTCCGAATCCGGTAGAAACGAGTCTCGAGGCCGAGCGATTCGGGGAGTGCCGAGAACGTCGCGAAGCCGGGCCGAGGCAAGATTACATTGCCTCCAGGCTCAGCCGCCAGCCATATCAGGATCAGCAGCGCCTCTGACGCGCCAGTTACGATCTGCACGCACTCCACACTGACGCCCTGCATTTCGGCAATCGCTGCGCGCAACCCATCAGCGCCCGCCGGACGGCCGTAAACCACCTTATGGTTCAGGAACCGTTGCCGCGCTTCCTCGCCGGCCAGCGCTAGCAGGTCGTTCACCGTCCAACTCGGCCCCGTGCTCGCCGCCAGATTGAACTCAATATCGTGCTCATATGCGTCCAGCCACATGTCCAGCAAGAAAGGCTTCAATTGCATGACATACCTCTAGATTGTCCCGAGAACGTCAGAACAGCCACCTTTGTAGGCACAAACTGCAAGTAACCAAAAAAAGCCGACTCACCACTGGCGGCATAACACAGACCTTCGGCGCTCATATTGATTTCCGCGGTGACCGAGGCGTCGGTCCGGGGCGACAAACCCGCTTTTTATGTCGGCATCATTCGCCTCATTCAGCAATCCGACTACGCGTACTGGCTCGTTGCCAAATTCATGCAGCCCGCAATCCTGAACCTGATGGGCATCCCCGCCGAGGTATACGGCAAGTTCACTCCCGTCCAGAAACAAATGGCGCAGGAAATGCTGGACACGATGCATCCCATGACCGCCCGCTATCCGGGCACCGTGAACGACGGGGAAATGATCCAGCGTGAAGCGGTGTCGACGGACAATGTATTGGCACCGACGCTCATACTCCATGCCAAAGACGACGCCCTGGTGAGTTACCATCACGCCGAGCACGCCCATGAAGCCATTAAGGGCTCGCGGTTGATATCGTTTGACTCCGGCGGCCATGGACTGCTGTCCCAAATGGATGCGGTCAGAGAAGATGTGAAAGAGTTCCGAGAACGATTATGAGAACGATCAACATGTGAGTTTCAAAAATACCTACAAGTTTGATGCCGCCAAGGGGAATCGCTCGATCGCGAACAATGCCGCTTCTGGTTGATGCGGATGTAGCTTTCCTGCCTGGATCCAGTCGAAACGGTTTGAGCTTTACGCAAAACCTCAACTTTTTGCCTAATTGCTTGAGTCATCTGGGGCCGGTCTGCGGCAACTCGGCTGTCTTAAGCCTCTCCTGGCACAGCTGCCGCACGAGTCCTTTCGGGATAATCGTTGGCGAATTGCGCGGCCGAAGGCCCCCGGCCGAACCGCCGCCGCCGATGACCTTCTGAATATTCAAATGATCCAGAAGATCTTTATATAACGCGGCTTGGGTTTTGATTGACGCATTGGTCGGAATCGGCGTACGCAGATAGCCGTAACGCGATACCGAGATGAACTTATACCCATCGCCAAGGGCCATCTTGCCGAGCCACAGCCCCTGGTCGTAGCCGCCGCCCGCGCCGTGCAAGGTCAACACCGGGGTTCCTTCTCCCTGTACGGCGTACTCGATCGTGCCGTGGTCAGTTTTTAAAATCTCGCTGCCCGACAGAAGTCGCACCTTCGCCGCTTGCATTTCACGATGGTAGCGCGGGTACGTTAGTGCGACGAAAACGGCGGCAATACCAACAACAACGGCGACAATGATCAAAGCAATTTTCATATTACGTCTTCTCTTACTGCCCATATCCGCGCTCTTGCGTAAGTTTGTGGCGATGTTTCAACGGTTAACGTCTGTCATTTCGGCTCTCTTGCAAATGTGATATCAACACCGCTCCACGAGTGTGCTCAACATAACCTGCTGTTCATAGCCGCGACGAACACCCACAACAAACGTAAAAGACGCCACTCCAGTCATATATTTATTTGTGTTCATTTTTCAAAATAGCCTGTCTTCGATCTTATCTTTACTCCATCGAGTTTCGACCTGATGGCGATTTTTCGAAAACTATCGTCCTTGGCTTTGTTTGTCGGGTAGTATGCCACTTCGTAGGATGTGCGCAGCTCCTCAGCGATTTGGTGAAAATAGGTGTCGGGGGCCGTCTCTTCGGCGTCAATATGTAAGCCGCCCGTCTCTTTCGCCGTACGGTCCATCACGCTGATGCCGTACTTATTGCGTGCCGTAAGCTGCCCATGCTTTGTTTCCGTGTAGCGAATGCTGTAGATTGGTACATTCGCAGCTTGCGCCGTCTCGATAGCAGTCATCATGTTGTGAGAGCTCGAATTGTCTTCCCCGTCGCTGAACATCAGAATCGCCTTGCGCCCCTCCGCCTGGTCCAGCTTCTCGGTCACGCTGTAGTAGATGGAGTCGTAGAACGCTGTACCGAGATCCCGGTTTTCCCGCGGCCCGAGTTCCCGAAAGCGGCCTTTGTCTTTGTCGAACTGCCCGTAATTTTCAAGGATTTGGTCTGCTGAATTCGTGTAATCGCTCACCAGCCGCAGATGATTGCCAAAGCACACCAGAAAGACGCGGTCTTGCGGGCGAAGAATATCCTTCAAAAACACTTCCAGGTCCTTCTTGTGCTTCTTGCCGAAGTGGTCCTGGCTGCCGCTCACATCGACGATCAGCCCAAGCGTCAACGGTAAGTCCGTGCTCTTGGCGAAAGATTTGATTTTCTGCGGGACCGCGTCTTCATACAATTCAATGTCGTCCGGGGTCAAATTCTCGACCAGTTTTCCTTGCGAATCCCGCGCCACAAACGCAAGATTAACGAGATTCACGTCCACCCGGATCAATGTCTGCGCTCGTGCCGTGCCAGCCAACTCCGCCAAGGCTAGGATGTTCAGCCAAAGCAGCATAATTCGCATATCCGTTTTCCTTTGCTTCAGGTACAAAAACTCGAAGTTTGGGCCGACCACAGGCCACTGGCGAAGTCTTCCGAGCGCTCATACGGC
>Ga0137388_10003532_pt1 | contig 10124 bp, 12 predicted proteins | sample 15con2h14AmetaG_FD_104644 | JGI IMG/M metagenome (GOLD analysis project Ga0137388, IMG submission 104644) | Vadose zone soil microbial communities from Angelo Coast Range Reserve, California, USA - 15con2h1.4A metaG | ecosystem: Environmental > Terrestrial > Soil > Vadose zone > Saprolite...
GAATCATGAAGCCGGCCAGGGCGAGCGTGTAGCCGGCCGAAATCCACTGCAGCTGGTCGGTGGTGGCACCCAACTTGGCCGACAGGGTCGGTAGGGCGGTCACCACGATCGTCGTATCCAGCCCCAGAACCAGGGAACCTAGCACGATCGCGCCGAGTGCCTGCCATCTGCCCCTATGCGTGATCATCTCTTCGGTGTCCTCCCGGCGACCGGCTAGGCGTGGCCGATGAGGGCGCCGAGGCCGGCCACCACGACGCCGCCCATGGTGACCTGGACCAGCGAGCGGTGGAGGGGGACCTGGAGGAAGCGCCGGCGCACCCAGGCGATGGTGATCAGCTCCATCCCCACCACGACGTAGGCGACCTTGAGCGCCGTCTGGGTGTTGCTGATCAGGAAGGGGAGAGCGTGGAACGTTCCGCCGACGAACGTCGCCATCCCGGTCAGGGCGCCGCGGACGCACGAGCTCCCCCGCCCGCTCAGTTCACCGTCGTCGGAAAGCGCCTCGGAGAGGCCCATGCTGATCGCGGCCCCCAGCGACGCCGCCAGGCCCACCAGGAGGGCGGCGTGCGAGCCGGCGAGGAAGGCGGCGGCGAAGATCGGCGCCAGCGTGGAGATGGTGCCGTCGATCAAGCCGATCAGGGATGGCTGGACGAAGCGCAGGATCTGGCTGCGCTGGCCCTGTCCCCTCCATCGCTCGATCAGGTCGGTCGCGGTCCTGGAAACGGCCATCGCCAGGTCGCTCCGCATCGCTTGGGCGGACGTGGCGGCCACCAGCAGAGGAACTCCGATCGTTGTCAGCAGTGCTCGGCGCATGGCTGGAGCAATCACAGCGCGACCACCTGCCACCGCAGGATGGCCACGATGGCTGTCAGGACCAACACGACGACCGGAACGGCGGCGCCCTCCCTGCGACGGACGTGGTAGATGGAGGCGCTGAACATCACGATCACGAGACCTGCAGCAGCCAGCGGGGTGAGGATTGTGAACAGGCGGAGCAGCCCAGGTAGGACTAGGCCGACGACGGCCAGCAGCTCCGCGACGCCGATGAAGATGCGGAACCACGCGGGTATGGCCGGAGGCCACTTGCCCTGCTCGCGCATCAAGCGGACGAAGGGCTCAGGCCTGAAGGCGTAGAGGATGCCGTGAAACAGAAAGGCAAGTGCGAGGAGTCCCTGCAGGATCCAGGCGATCGTGTTCCACACTTGGCTAGGCGACCTTCAGCGCCGCTAGGGTGTTGCTGATCGCGGCCCACAGTGGACTCGCGTCTACCAGGAGAGGAACTCCGATCGTTGTCAGCAGTGCTCGGCGCATGGCTGGAGCATCCCGTGTGGCGGAACCGACAACATCCACCTCCTGGGTTGATCTTCCGGCCGGGTACCTGGTTGATTTATCGCTCCGCCGGCCGGTACAGTGTGGGAGACTCAGAGCGCGACCGAAAGTGGCAACCGTGTTCACCAACACCACCACCAACCTGCCGGCGCCGCTCACGCGGTTTGTCGGCCGCCTGAACGAGCTTGCCGAGGCCGCCGCCCGACTGGCCGAGGCCAGGGTGCTGACGCTGACCGGGCCGGGCGGCGCCGGCAAGACTACGGTCACTCCCGGGGCGGCTGACAGCAGGAATCTGTTCCTGATCTTCGTTTCTCCTCCCTTGTTGGTGAAACTCATCTCGGTGCTGATCAGAGCCATTCTTCCATCCCGTTTTGGTGCTTCGCATCGGGTGAACCCCTACATTTCCACCTGGGCATGAGCACCGTGCTGGTGGGCCGCGAGTCGGAGTTGGCGATGCTTGCCGACCTACTCGCCGGTGCGCGCATGGGACGCAGCGCGGCCTTGGTGCTGCGGGGGGAGCCTGGGATCGGCAAGAGCGTGCTCCTGGATTCCGCGGTCGGACTGGCAGTCGGGTTTCGGCTGTTGCGTGCGCGGGGCGTTGAGTCGGAGTCCGAGCTCGCGTTCTCGGGGTTGCAGGAACTGGCGCGGCCGGTGCTGGGGCTGGTGGAGGGCTTGCCGGACCGTCAGCGGGCGGTGCTCGGGGGGGCCTTGGCGCTAGGCCCGCCAGTTCCGGGCGATCCGCTGGCGGTGTGCGCGGCGACCTTGAGCCTGATTGCAGCGGCGGCGGAGGACATGCCTTTATTGGTTGTGGTCGATGATGCCCATTGGCTTGATCCGTCCTCAGCTGAGGCGCTTGCGTTCGCCGCGCGCCGGCTCCACATGGAGGGGATAGTGGCGTTGTTCGCCATGCGCGTCGCGGAGCCGAGCGCGTTTGACCCGACCGGGTTGCCGGAGCAGACGATCGCCGGGCTCAGCGAGCAGTCTGCAAAGACGCTCCTGACCGAACGCCGGGGTCGGGTGATCGCTCCGGAGGTAGCAGAGCAACTCGTCCGGGTGGCGGGTGGGAACCCGCTTGCGCTGTTGGAGTTCTCGACTGCGCTCAGTCCAGGGCAACTGGCGGGTAGCGAGCCGCTGGAGCGGCCGCTGCCGGTCGGGGGCGGTGTGGAGCGCGCGTTCGCCCGAAGGTTGGATCAACTTCCGCCTGAGGCGCGGGAGGCGTTGCTGATCGCAGCCGCAAGCGAACTGGACGAGCCGGGCACGGTTGTTGCGGCGCTGCGAGCGCTCCGATTGAACGGGTCGGCGTTCGATGCCGCGGAGCGGGCCGGGTTGATCACGTTAACGGACGGTCGGGTGCGGTTTCGTCATCCGCTTGTGCGCTCGGTCGTCTACCAGACCGCCCCGAGTGACCGCCGCCGTGCCGTACACGCCGCGCTCGCGGCCGGCTCTGAGGAGGCGGTTAACCGGCGCGCGTGGCACCTGGCGGCAGCTGCGAGCGGAATCGACGAACACGTTGCCGCCGCGCTCGAGGAGGCCGCCGAACGGGCGGCCGACCGCGGGGGACTAGCCACCGCCACACGCGCCTACGAGCGCGCCGCTGCGCTGACCCCTAAGCCTGGCGCTCGCGCCCGACGGCTGCTCGCAGCCTCGACGTTCGCCGTCATGAGCGGCAGGGTCCAATGGGCCTCAGATCTGATCAACGCTGGTCTTCCGCTCGCCGATACTGCCTTGATCCGCGCCGACTTCCGACACCTCTCGGGGGTCGTGGAGCGACTGTTGGGATCGGCCGTGCGGTCGCACGAGATCTTTTGGGATGGTGCCGCCGCGGTTGCCGACGAGGACCCCGCTCGGGCGACGGTCATGATGATCGATGCGACCACGACTGACATCATGATCGGCGACCTGCGCGCGGCAGTTGCGAGCGGTCGGCGAGCGCGCGAGCTTGCCGATGCGTGCCTCCCGGAGATCCAGCGACTGGCGGCGTTTGCAGCGGACACCGCCGCGGCGTATCGGGGCGAGCTGCCGTCCGAGGAGCTAGGCAGTGAAGCGGCGTTTGCGGCCGCAGCATCGCTCGAGCTAGGTCCGATTGCCGCTGCCGCTATCGAGCTGAGCCTGACCCGAGGGCTGGTGACCGAGGGCGATCTCGAGAGCGACGGCACGCTCGAGCGCGGCAGCGCGCTTGAGCGCGCGATCAGGGACGCCCGCGAGCTCGGCGCCCTCGGCAAGCTGCCTTTCGTGCTGGGACACGGCGCGCACTCAGACTTCCACGCGGGGCGGTGGACGCGCGCGCGCGCGCGGGCGAGCGAGGCAGCCGAGCTCGCCGGCGCCACGAGCTATCGTGCTTGGGGACTCGTGCACCTGGCTCGCGTGTCCGCGGCGCAGGGGCGTGAGCAGGAATGCCGCACGGTCGTGGCAGAAGCGTTTTCGCTGGCGCGGGCGCGAGGTCATCGTTCGCTGGAGGTGCACCTCTTGTCGGTGCTCGGGCTGCTTGAGCTCGGCCTTGGCAACATCCCGGCCGCGGTTGAGCAGCTGGAGCAGTGCGCGAGAGAAGCGGAAGCCGAAGGACTCGGCAATCCACCCACTGTCCCATACGAGCCAGATCTCGTGGAGGCGCTCCACGCCGCAGGCCGCGACCACGAGGCCCGCATGGCCGCCGACCTACTCCAGCATCGCGCCGAGCAAGTCCGCTCACTCTGGGGACTTGCAACCGCCGCCCGCTGCCGAGGCCTACTCGCGGGCGAAGACGAGTTTGAAGCAGAATTCCAGTCTGCCCTCGCGCTTCACGACCGTGTCCCGAGCATGTTCGAGCGCGCTCGCACCCAACTATGCTACGGGGAGCGGCTCCGACGTCTTCGCCGCAGAACGGATGCCCGAGAACAGCTCGCTGCCGCGCTCGCCATTTTCGAGCAATTTGCTGCCGACTCGTGGGCAGACCGCGCGCACCAGGAACTACGCGCCGCCGGCGTCTTCACGCGTGCGCGCCGCGGTCGCTCCAGCGCCGAGGAGCTCACTCCGCAAGAGCTCCGGGTCGCGCTGACCGTCGCGGAAGGCGCCACCGTCCGCCAAGCCGCCACGCAACTGTTCCTGAGCCCCAAGACGATCGAAGCGCACCTTGGCCGCGCCTACCAAAAGCTCGGAATCCACAACCGCGCTCAACTCGCCACCACGCTCGCCCACCAACAAACCGGCGGCGTAGTTGGGACAGATCTGAGAAGTCGTTTGGCTCACCGGGAGTCAGGCAGCCAACAGGCCCGCTGAGTGGGTGACAGCGCTGACGGCCCTCAACCGGAAACGAGCGCTCGGCGGTCGGCGCCCTCCTAGCCGACCCGGGGCGAATCTCCCTTTCCGGCCTACAAGGCATGGCAGTTTCGGTCATGCTCTCACGAGCAATCCAGGCGCGATCACGTGAGTCGCATCTATCGCGCGCCAAGGAGTGAGACGGGCCTTGCTTTCGCCCGAGACTTGATAGCACTGCGGCCAGCTAGGTCGAGCTGACCGGCGTGGCGAGACGCGATACCTCTCGATCGCTCATTTGTGCTGTTCCCTGACCCCAGTGCGGCCAAGGACCGAGTTGAGGGTGTTCGCCAGCTCGCCTCTCATGTCATCAATCGGGTACACGACCGCGCCGACGACCTCGTCACACCCGAGTGCGCGCCCCTGGGGGATTCTGGCAAGCACCCAATCGTGGAACTGGGTCCCTGGCTGCAGGAGCTCGCGGGTGCTCGGCGCGTTGAGATAGGTCGGCGCGTGCGTTCACCCGGACGCCAGCGTGGGCCCACTCGAGCGCGAGCTTCGCGTGAGCTGCAGCACGACCCCCTTGCTGGCCGCGTAAGGGCTCGCTCGCGTGCCCTGTACTGAGAAGACGAAGCCACATTGATGATGGATCCCATTCCACGCTCGAGCATGTGTCGGGGCGACGGCGCGGCTGCAGAGGAACACGCCTTTGACGTTTACCGCCATCACCTGGTCAAAGTCCGCCTCGGGGAAATCGATGGCTTTCCCCCGACCAGGAACCCCGGCATTGTTGACGAGGATATCGATCCTTCCCCATGTCGAAAGCACTTCGTCCACCATCTTGTCCACCTGGACCTCACTCGAGACGTCGCACTGGATGGTCAGCGCGCGCCGGCCGACTTCCTCGATCCTTTGTGCCATTTCTTTGCCTTCGTCCATCCGGTGCCCGACCGCGACGACGACGTCGGCGCCAAAGTCCGCCAGTCACAGCGCCAGCGCGCGCCCCAATCCTCGACCTCCTCCGGTGACGATCGCCACTCGCCCCGTCAAATCGAAGAGGTTCGATCGTGCCTGCCCTTTCAAGGTCGCATTGACACGCCCACTTGAATGGATTATGTTCCCAACCATTAAGCCACTTGCAATCCCGACCGGGATCGCATTGGAGGGGATCAGAAGCGTCGTCCTCACGGACACGACAACCACCACGGAGGAGATTGCCTGAATGGAACGAAAAGCACTCGTGGGCGGAACCGTCATCGATGGCACCGGCAAGCCTCCATTAGAGCGGGCCGTGGTCACCCTTTGCGGTGCCGGATCGACAACGTCTTTCGTGATGCGACCAGTCGCTCTCCGATGGAACGGAGAGGATCGACGCGACCGGGAAATGGATCCTGCCCGGCCTGATCGAATGCCACAACCCACATCGCCGGCCTTGCGGACGATTCGTTTGTCAAGTCCAAGGACCCGCCGCGGTCGTTGGTCGGTGAATGCGCGAGTACCTGCGGCATGGTGTAACGACCGTCCGCGACACCGGCAATTACGATCCCGACGAAGCCCACAATATGGCCAAGCAGGAAAAGCCCGAGTGGCCCCGGTTCTTCGGCGCCGGACCGGTCCTCGATGGACTCGGTGATCCGCCCGCTCCCTGGCGCTGGCTGTGGGTGCTGGAGGATGAGAAGTGGGTCAAGCCTGCACGACGAGCTCAGTCTGCTCGTGGACTGAGGGCTGACTCCAATGGAGGCGATTGTGGCGGCAACCGGCCGGGCCCGCCGAGGTAATCAGACAGCAGGCGGTGCTCGGAACCGTGGAGAAGACCAAGCTGGCCGACCTCCTCGTGCTCGAGGCGGATCCGCTTCAGGATATCGGAAATACGCGCCGCATCTGGGGTGTCTTCAAGTCCTGTCAGCTCGTTCATGGACACGCGACCACCATGGTGGCGTGACCTCGATGTATTGCTGACGGCTATGGAGCCGAAGGAGGAAGCCCGCCAAGCCATCACGCAGGCTCGTCCGTCACTGCTTGCCCTGAGTCGAAGCATCCATGCGCAGCCTGAGCTGGGATTCCAGGAACGCAAAGCATGCGCTCAGATCACCGATTTGCTCGAGAGCAGGGGGCTTCCCGTCCAGCGTCAGGTCGGCGGCTTGGAGACGGCCTTTGCCGCGCGAATCGGGAACGGCCCGCTCCGGGTCGTGATTTGCGCCGAGTACGACGCGCTACCGGGTGTCGGGCACGCGTGCGGCCACAACCTGATCGCCGCGATGGCGGTCGGGGCCGGCCTCGGCCTCGCCAAGGTAGTCGACGACCTCGGGTTGACAGTGACGATCCTGGGGACGCCCGCCGAAGAGAACGGAGGCGGAAAAGTCCTGCTCCTGCGTGCCGGCGCCCTTGCAAACACCCACGCCGCGATGATGGTGCATCCCGGACCGGTGGACGTGCTCACACCGCCAATCATTGCGTTGTCCTGGTTCGATGTCGCGTACACCGGAAAGGAGGCGCACGCCTCGGCCTTCCCGGAACTGGGGGTGAATGCCGCCGATGCCCTGACGGTGGCGCAAACCTCGATCGGCCTGCTTCGGCAACACTTGCGGCCAACCGACCGCGTGCATGGCATCACCATCAAGGGCGGCGATGCCCCCAACATCATCCCCGCCCACACGGAGGCGACCTATATGGTCCGAGCGCAAACCATTGGCGATCTCCAGGGTCTTCAAAAAAAGGTCGAGCGCTGCTTCGAGGCAGGAGCGGTTGCGACGGGGGCAACGGTCGAGATCCGACCGCGGCAGGATGCCTACGCGAACATGCTCCATGACGCGGATATGGCCGAGGCGTACCGACGCAATGCGGAGTCGCTGGGCCGAATCTTCCCCGATGATGGACGGGCCAAGGCTGCAGCGTCCACCGACATGGGCAACGTTTCCCAAGTGATCCCGAGCATTCACCCGATCATCGGCATCGACTCGTATCCGGTGGTGAACCATCAGCCCGAGTTTGCCGCTGCCTGTGTCACCCCGAGGGCGGACCAGGCATTGATCGACGGGTCGGTCGCGATGGCCTGGACGGTCATTGATCTCGCCACCCACGAACGGCTGCGTCAGCGCCTGATAAAATCCGCCGCCCGTAAAGCGGCGGCGGTCTCCTAGCGGGGTCTTGACCACGCTGGATCACCTCGTCTACGGCGTTGCGTCGCTTGAGGCCGGTGCAGGCTCGCTCGCCGGATCGTTCGGCATTCGAGCGACTGCAGGCGGCAAGCACCTAGGGCGAGGAACCCACAACGCGTTGATCTCCTTGGGTGATGTGTCGTACCTCGAGCTGATCGCTCCGGATCCCGAACAGGAACTGCCGGCGCTCGGCCTACCGTTCGGTCTCGAACGGCTCGGCGAGCCCCGGCTGGTCGGGTGGGCTTTCGGGACCGAGCACATCGATGAGCTTGTGGAACGGGCGCGTGCCCGCCGCTACGATCCCGGCGCGATCGAATCGATGGAACGCGTTCGGCCGGATGGGATCAGGCTTAGGTGGCGCCCGACGCGCCCGCCGTCGCGGCAAAAAGCGCGAGGGCTGGTCAAATCGCCACTTGACTCCGCACAATACCTGTCGTGGACTAGGCGCCGGGTGATAGAGCGTATGAGTTGGTCAAGGGGTTTCGGGCCCCGCAGTTTGTTCGTCCCGGCGCCCGGCTGCGGGTCTCCGTCCGTCTTGCCATCGGGCCGCTTTCGGCGGAAGACTTGGCGCTGGTACAGGCATCGATGCCGACCGCCCGCACCGCATCCTCCGTGGGGCTGGCCGGACCAGGCGTACTCGTGGAAACGGGACCACCCTCATGGAAACAATGCGCAGCCCGGGTCCCAGCTGAATCAGAGCATACTCGTGGCGAGCGGGCCAGGCTGGAATGATGCTGCCTCGCGAACTGATGAGGGATCTAAGAAGGCCGAGTCGCCATGACGCAAGGCGCATTCGACGAGGTCTCGGTGACGGAGTTGCGCCGCCGCGGCAGCTACAAGTGGCGCGCCTTTCCGGACGACATCCTGCCTGCATTCGTCGCCGAGATGGACTTCCCGCTCGCCCCGCCGGTTGCTGCCGCCATCGTGGATGCCGTCGCGCTAGGTGACGCCGGCTACGCGTGGCCCATCCAGGAGCTCGGCGAAGCGGTGTCCGGCTTCCTGCAGGCGCGATTTCAATGGACCGTGGAGCCGACGGATGTCACCCTCCTCCCGGACGTCATGGTTGGCATCACCGAGGTCCTCAGGCTCGCGGTCAATCCGTCAGGCGGAGTGGTGATCAACACGGCCGGTGTACCCGCCGTTTTTCAACCACATCGTCGAGGCCGGTTGCAAGGTCGTGGAGGCGCCGCTGGCGGACAGCCCCCACGGCTATGAGCTGGACTTCGCCACCCTCGAGCGGGCTTTCACCTCCGGAGGGGGGGTCTACCTCCTCTGCAATCCTCACAATCCGACCGGGCGTGTCTTCTCGCGTTCCGAGCTTGAGCGTATCGCCGAGCTCGCCGAGCTGCATGACGTCCTAGTACTCTCTGACGAGATCCACGCGCCCCTTGCACTCCAGGGCGCCGTTCATACGCCCTTCCTGTCGTTGGGCGAATACGCTGCTGAGAGGGCGGTTGCATTCATCTCCGCCTCGAAGGCGTGGAACATCCCTGGGCTCAAATGCGCGCAGGTCGTGGCCACGTCCGACGCCACGCGGGCGCTGGTCGGGCGGCTGCCGGAAGGCATGGGGTTTCGGGCCGGCAATCTCGGCGTCATCGCTAGCATTGCGGCCTATCGCGACGGGAGTCCTTGGCTCGACGAGCTGCTCGCAGTGCTCGACCGCAACCGGCGATTGTTGGGCGACCTGCTTGCGGAGCACCTGCCCGCTGTGCGCTACGCGCCGCCACAGGGAACCTACCTCGCTTGGCTCGACTGTAGAGGCCTTGGGCTCGAGGATGAGCCGGTGGATGTTTTCCGAGAGCGTGGTCGAGTGGCGCTGGGACCGGGGCCGAAGTTCGGCGCCCACGGGACTGGACACGTGCGCGTCACGATGGGGACATCGGCCGGAATCCTCCGCACTATCGTCGAGCGAATGCGCTCGGCTGTTGCGAAAGCGGGCGCCTGACGGCCGTTTCCGACTGCGGACCTGCTCGCTGATAGGCGGCCGGGCAACCGCGATCCAGAGCCCGGCGCACTGATGCTGCGAATACCTCATTCAAGTCGGATAAAAGTGTTGCCAACTCTGACCAACTGGCCCAGCCAGCGCCTTCATTGAGATGCCGCAAGCAGGCTCCTGGACTAACCAGCCATAGCACGACGCAGTGGTCCGGTCGTACGGGGGGCCGTAACTGAGCGTCGTCAAACTTGACATCAGGGCCACAGGTGGTATTCTGACTCTCAGCTCAGCGCGCCATATTTCACTGACAGTGCAGCTAGGAGGGAGGGTGACTTCGGGCCATCGCTTGGTTCGCGTGAGTCGTATGGGCGGGCGAGCGGTGTGAGGGGAAGTGACCGTGGGAGCTGGCAGGCAGAAACGGGCTCGATGGCGAGAAGTCCGCCTTCCTCCTAGCTGCACTGTGCGTGAAA
>Ga0137388_10003546_pt1 | contig 10105 bp, 10 predicted proteins | sample 15con2h14AmetaG_FD_104644 | JGI IMG/M metagenome (GOLD analysis project Ga0137388, IMG submission 104644) | Vadose zone soil microbial communities from Angelo Coast Range Reserve, California, USA - 15con2h1.4A metaG | ecosystem: Environmental > Terrestrial > Soil > Vadose zone > Saprolite...
ATCAGTGCCCGACCGGCAAACCTCGGGGAGAGGAAGATCTATGAGGAAGGCCAGTAAAAAACCGGCCGACGGTCTTCGGCCAGAGTACAAGCGCTCAGACTTCGGGTCCCTCGCTCGCGGGAAGTATGCACGGCGAGTCGCTGAGGCGACGAACGTAGTCGTCCTCGATCCGCAAGTGGCAAAGGCATTTCCAAATGACCGCGCCGTCAACAGAGCACTCCGAGGGCTCATTCGCGATCGCAACACCTCTACCCGGCCAACCACCCGATCAACCCGGACGCGCCGCGAGCGACGTGCCGGTTGACGGCGCGATCATCTGCAGGCCCGGGCTAAATCGATACGCGTGCGCGGCCGGGCGCGTTGGTGTCCTCTTGGCAATCGCGCTGACGAGCGCGTCGGCGTCGGCCGAACCCGTCGCCGTCCGCTACGCCGAGACCATCACCCACGGCTTCCTCTTGCTGCGCGGGGCGAACGACGACGTCCTGGCCTATGGCGAGCTCGTGCAGGGGCCCGTCAAGGGGCAGCGAATGCAGAGCCGCCTCGTGTTCCGCTTCAAGGACGGCTCCCTCTGGGACGAGACGGTGACGTTCACGCAGCAGAAGGTGTTCCGGCTGATGAGCTATCACCACGTCGAGCGCGGGCCGTCCTTCCCCCAGTCGATCGAGGTGACGTTCGATCGCGACACCGGCCGGTACCGGGCCAAGGTCGACGACAAGACCGACGACGGCAAGATCGACCTGCCGGAAGACCTCCACAACGGGATCACCATCCCCATTCTGAAGAACCTGACGCCCGGCACCGCCGCCGCCGGCCACATGCTCGTGTTCACGCCGAAGCCGTACCGTCTCGACACCGAGCTGCGCGCGGAGGGCGAAGATAAGTACCTCGTGGGCGACGTCGCGGGCACGGCCACGCGCTACCTCGTGAAGATGGAGCTCCGCGGTCTCACGGGCGTCGTAGCGTCGATCATGGGCAAGGACCCGCCCGACATACGCTACTGGATCACGACCGGGCCCGGGCACGGGTTCGTGAAGCTCGAGGGGCCGATGTTCCTGAAGGGCCCGCGCTGGCGCGTCGAGCTGACGGGGCCGCGCTGGCCCGAGCGCTGACTCCAAGCACGGCGTCTCCTTCGAGGAGGCCGCCTCCGTGTTCCTTGACCCTGCGGCGCTGACCTTCTCGGATCCCGATCACTCTGAAGATGAGGAGCGGGCGATCACGATTGGCCGATCGGCACGGCAGCGGGTGCTATTCGTGGCGCACACTGAGCGAGAGGATCGTCTCCGAATCATAACCGCGCGGCGGGCGACCCACCGCGAGCAAGAACAGTATGAGGAGGGAATCGAAGACGTGGCCGCGAAGAGCGCCGGCCGGACGCGAAAGGCAGTCAATGGTCGACGGAGAGCGACAGGCTAACGGAGCTCCGAGCCTACTGAAACATCACCGGAATCGACCCCCCGCTCGCGTCGATCGCGACCCCGGTGACGTTCGCCGCCTTGGTCGACGCCAGGAACGTCACGACCTGCGCGATCTCCGACGCATCGACGATGCGCCGAATCGCATTGCTCGCCGCCCGGCGCTCGGTCTCCGCGTCGGTGCGCTCCGTTCGCGTCTGCCCGGGATGCACCAGGTTCACGGTGATTCCGTGAGCCCCGAGCTCGTCGGCGAGCGTCTTGGTCAAATGCACGATGGCCGCATTACGCAACCCGCTGATGTTCCCGGACCGCCGCCCCGAAAGCCCCCCGATGTTGACGATCCGCCCCCAGCGGCGCTGCTGCATGTGAGGCGCCACCGCCTTGGCGCACCGCAGGTAGCCGACCACCTTGGTGTCGATGTCCTCGAGCAGAGTCTTGTCATCAGCCTCCGCGAGTGGCCCGCGCACCATACCGCCGGGAGTCGAAGCATTGTTCACGAGCACATCGACGCGCCCGAACGCCGCCAGGGTGGCCTCCACCAGATGCGCGACGGACTCCGAGCTCATCGTGTCGGCGACGATCGGGATGACGCGCCGCCCGGTCTCGTTCGTCAGCGCTTTGGCCGCCTCGTCCAGGGCCTGGCGCTGCCGGGCGCAGATCGCCACGTCGACACCCTCCGACGCCAGCTCCTTGGCGATCGCCCGCCCGATACCCCTGCTCCCTCCCGTGACGATCGCGACCCGCCCAGCCAGTCCCAGATCCATGTGCGGTCCCCTCCCCCTTGAAGTTCTGCTGCGGGAGAGAGACTAGCGCATCTGGCCCCGGAACCGCCACGCGCTGACGCCAACGAGGACCGCGGCGATGAATCCGAGCGCGCAAAGCGCCGGGTACACCACGTCCAGCCCCGCCCCTCGCACCAGCACCACCCGCCGTGAGTAACGCAAAGAGTCTCGGGGACGTCCGACTTGTAGGCACTCGGTAGTCCCCCCACTACATGCGGGGTTCCGCCAGGTTCGCGCTTGATTTTCGTTTCGGGTTGCTTGGAACCCGGCAGCGCGTCGGTCTATACTCAGCCCCTCATTGCGGGCTGTCCCGGCAGCTCTGATTGATAGCGACCAACGACAAGTCCGGGCGCACACGGAGGTAAAGCTGATGTGGAAACGCGAGGAGCCGCCACGCCCGACGAGCGCCCCGGCTAGCCCGGCGCAGGCACCGTCTGTTTCGGTGCCAACACCGGCTGTTTCGGTGCCAACACCGTCCATTTCGGCGCAGACACCGTCCCACTCATCGATGTCGTCTGGTGGATTCGATCAGACGCAGAAGGAGCCACGGCCTATGCACGAAGAACTGGCGAGCATCGGAAAAAGCATCGTCATCAACGGAGAGCTGAGCGGTAGCGAGGACCTCACGATCGAGGGGCGCGTCGACGGCAAGATCGAGCTGCGCGACCACGTGCTGACGGTCGGCTCGAACGGCAAGATCAAGGCGCAGGTCAGCGCCAAGGCGATCGTCGTCCTCGGCCACGTGCAGGGCAACCTGACCGCGACTGAGAAGGTCGACATCAAGGACAGCGGATCGGTCGAGGGCGACATCGTGGCTCCCAGAGTCGCGATCGCCGACGGATCGCACTTCCGCGGCAGCATCGACATGCAGAAGAAGGACGGGCCGGCCGCGGCGGACCGGCCGCTCGGCGGGTTCAAGGCCGAATCATCGAAGAAGGCGGACACTCAGAAGTCGGAGACGCCGAAGCCGGAGCCGTCGCCCGTGAACGGCGAATTCATCCGCGTCTGAGCCGACGTTGAATTCAGATCACCGAAACGGCGGGCTCTCGGGTCTCGTGTCCCGGTTGAGCCGGCAGATCCCTCGATCCGACGACGAGTCGGGGCGTGTCGTCGTCGAGCCGCGTACGGTCGCTGCCGTCTCCACCGAGACCGTCTACGCGAGCAAGACTCTCGCAAACTTCCTGTCTCTCGTGTTCGCGCGGCCGGCCCCCAGCGTCGTAGACCTGGGTCCCGTGATCGGCTCGAACATCACGTTCCTGGGGGAACGGGTCGGCTGCAAGATCCATATAGAGGACCTCTACGCCGACATCGATCGCCACGTCCGGCAGGGCGAGGCCGACCAGCTTCCGGAGTTCCTGAGCGGGCGGTTAGCCTTGCCTGACGCGAGCGTCGATGCGGTGCTGGGCTGGGACGTCTTCGACTATCTCGCTCCGGCGGCGGCGGGCGTGCTCGCCGCAGAGCTGGTGCGGATCCTGCGGCCGGGCGGCGTGCTGCTCGGGTTCTTCGGCGCTCGGGCGTCGGACGACCCGCGCTACACCAAATACTTCATCGAAGACGAGACGCATCTTCGCTATCGCTTCTACCCCTCCTCGTGCGTCCGCCGGTGGGTTCTGCAGAACCGCGACATCAACATCATGTTCGCCGGCCTCGAGCTGTTCGACTCGGTCCTCCTGAAGTCGGGGGTCCGCGAGATTCTCTTTCGGAAGCGCGAGCTGAGCTGACCCCTATCTCCTGGCGGCGGCCTCGGCCGGCTGCCGGAAGCTGAACGCCGGGTCCAGCGGCGGAAGCGGCGCCCCGAAGAAGAGCCGGCGCGCGAGCCTCGGCAGGAGCGGCGAGCGCACGATCAGCGGGATCACCGCCTGCGCGAGCCGCTTCACGAGCGGATTGCGGCTGCCCTGGCCGAGCAGCACCCGCTGGGCGCCCAGTTGGAACCGGTGGAGCGTTCGGACGTCGGCCTCGCGCAGCCGCTGGACCTCCTGCAGGACCTCGCGCCCGATAGGACCATGGCCGAAGTGCGGGTACAGCACCTGCGCGGCGATCGCGGCGGTCGCAAGGGCGACGTTGACGCCGATGGCGCCCGCCGGGCTCATCGTGTGCGCGGCGTCGCCGATCAGGAGCATCCCGTCGCGAGACCAGGAGCGCATCAGACGGATGATGCCCTCCAGCGGGAAAAACGGCTTGAAGTCTCGCAGGGAATCGGCGAACCCCGTGAAGATCGGGTCGAAGCGCCGCACGCGCTCGGCCACCGCCGCCACGCCTTCATCACGCCAGCGCTTCCATTCGCCGGTGGGCAGGACGAGGCCGGCCTGGATGTCGTGCGGATATTTCGGCAGCATGAGGCCGCGGACGTCGCCCAGCGAGACGTAGAAGGTGCTCGCCCACCCCGGAGGCTGCTCGATCGTGAACCAGATGACGTCGAAGTCGTGGCGCTCGTACTCGGCCTCGAACCCGCCCAGCCGGGCCATGGTGGAATAGCGGCCGTCCGCCGCCACCACGACGTCGGCGCGGACCTCGAAGGGCTCCTTGCCGTGACGGAGCCCGTTCACTCCCACCACCTTGCCGTCTTCCTCCAGGAGCCTGGTGGCCCTGGCGCCCATCCAGCACCGGAACGACGGGAACGCCTCGGCCTTGCGTCGAAACGCCGCCAGGAAGATCGGCTGCGGCATCCAGATGGCGTACGGGTAGCGCGGGGAGATCCGCTTGAACAGGAATTCGCCGACCGCGCGGCCGTTCAGGCGAATCTTGCCGACCTCGAGGAGAGAGTGGGGCTGGGCCAGCAGGTACTCGAGGAGCCCCAGCTCGTCCAGGAGATGAGACGTGCTGGGCTGCAGGACCTCTCCGCGGAACTCGCGCTCGAAGTCCTCGTGTCCTTCGAGCACCAGGACGTCGACGCCTCGCTTGGCCAGGAGCAAGCCGAGCATGAGCCCGCCCGGCCCGCCGCCCACGATGCACGCGCTTACGCGAGCGTTCGCCACGCCTGCTCCGGTCCTGCGTCACTCAGGTCCGGCCGGCGAGCTTGCGCCCCTGCTCCAGCACCCCGAAGGACCGCGGCGTGCTCGGCATCAGGAAGCGATAGCCGCTCGCGATCAGGCGCTCGATGTTCTTCGCGTCCGGATGCGGGTGGCCGCAGGGAACGTTGTGGTCCTTGCAAATTTTCAGGATGCGGTCGATGGCCTCGGCCACGACGGGATGCTCGTACTCGCGCGGATGGCCGAGCTCCTGGCTCAGGTCCCCTTCCCCGATCAGCACCACGCCGATGCCCGGCACTTCCTGGAGCATCCTCGGGAGATTCTCGATCGCTCGCGTGTCCTCGCACTGGATGATCGCGAGGATCTCGCCCTGCGGCGCCAGCGGCCACACGTCGGCCCGCGCGTAGTACTCCTGCTGCGAGAGCCCCCAGTACCGCGCGGCCCGCGCCGGGGCATCGCCGCGGATCCCGGGCGGCTGGTACCGGGGTGCGCTGGGCAAGCGGGGATACCGGCAGGCGCTGACCGCGTTGCGTGCTTCTTCTACGGTGCTCACATGCGGGAAGATGATGCCGAAGACGCCGATGTCCAGCACCTGCTTGGCGATCCACTGGTTCATCTCGCCGCCGTTCGGCGGGATCCGCACGAGCGGCGTCACCTTCGGCGCGAGGGTGCCCGAATCGAGGATCTGGCGCCGGTCGAGCATGTACTGCAGCGCGTCCCGCAGCGCGGGCGCGCTCATGGGCGCGTGCTCCATCTCGAACGCGACGCCGTCGAGGTTCGAGCCGGCCAGCGCGCTGGCGGTCTCGTTGTCCACCGAGCCGAATCCGACGAAGGCGGTCTTGCCTTGCTCGAGAGCCCTGATGACGCCGTTCAGTCGCGGGGTCTCAGCCATGGATGTCTCCTACCGTGAGGCGGGGATCTTGTTCTTCAAGCGGCTGTAGACGCGGCGCGCGTTGCCCTCGAAGACCTTGCGGCGGTCCTCGTCGCTGATGCGGAGCGCGTCGACGTAGCGCTTGGTGTCGTCGTAGTAGTTGCCGGTCTCCGGGTCGATGCCGCGGACCGCGCCGACCATCTCCGAGGCGAACAGGATGTTGTCGACGGGGATGACCCTGGACAGCAGGTCGATTCCGGGCTGATGGTAGACGCACGTGTCGAAGAAGACGTTGTTCAGCAGATGGTCCTTCAGGAGCGGCTTCTTCAAATCCTGGGCGATGCCACGATAGCGTCCCCAGTGGTACGGCACCGCGCCGCCACCGTGCGGGATGATGAACTTCAAGCTGGGGAAGTCCTTGAAGAGGTCGGCCGTGATGAGCTGCATGAACGCCGTCGTGTCGCCGTTGATGTAGTGGCCGCCCGTCGTGTGGAAGTTCGGGTTACAGGACATGCTGACGTGGATCATCGCCGGCACGTCGAGTTCGACCAGCTTCTCGTAGAAGGGGTACCACCACTTGTCGGTCAGCGGCGGGTCCTTCCAGTAGCCGCCCGATGGGTCCGGGTTCAGGTTGCAGCCGATGAACCCGAGCTCTTTGATGCAGCGCTCGAGCTCCGGAATGCAATTGGTCGGCGGCGCGCCCGGCGTCTGCGGCAGCTGGCACACGCCGACGAAGTTTTGCGGGTAGAGCGTGCAGACGCGATGGATCAGGTCGTTGCAGACCTGCGACCAGTGCAGGCTCGTGGTCGCGTCGCCGATATGGTGGCCCATGCCGGCCGCACGCGGAGAGAAGATCGTCACGTCGGTCCCGCGCTCGCGCTGGAGCTTGAGCTGGGCCTTGTCGATCGACTCACGGATCTGGTCGTCCGTGATGCTGATCGTCCCCTTCGCACGAGCGCTCGAGGGCTCCTTGAGCTCGGCGATCTGCTTTTGCCGGTAGGCCTCGAGGTCCTTCGGTGCCGTCGTGTAGTGACCGTGACAATCGATGATCATGCAGCCCTCCCCGACGTTCACGTCTGTGAGTAGGCGAGCATCCTAGTCCGCGGTCGCTCTCATCGTCACTCGAGATCCAGCGTGTTGCGGGGGAACATCTCCTCCGGAGTCACCGCGCGCGGGAGGATCTTCTGGTCGCGGGCGAACTGGATCACCGCCTCCAGCGCCTTGCGGTTCTTGGCGAGACCGTACGGAAGCGGATCGTCGCCGACCACGCTCCGGCGCTGAGCCACGGCCTGCGCATCGGCCGACAACGTCGCTCCCGAATCGAGCTGCTTCAAGAACACGGCCTTCGCGTCCTTGAAGGCGCCGAACAGGCGAGGCGCCAGGGTCGGATCGGACTGGAGCAGCGAATCCTTCACGACGACGGTGTGGTTGACGGGATAGATCCCCGTCTTCCGGTACCACGCCGCCTCTGCCTCGCGCGGGCTCACGAGCAGCGTCTTGACATCGGGCGAAACGACCGTGCCGACGCCGATGGCCGCCGCCAGCTCGCCCTTCACCAGCATCTCGCCGAGGTTCGCGCCCGGGCGCTCCTGCACGTTGGCCGGCTTCTGGTATTCCCGCACGTGCTCCTCGTCCACGACCACCCAGGTGACCTTGTCGAGATCGACGCCGTATTCCGTCGCCAGGATGCCGCGCGCCCAGACACCCGTGGTCACCGTGTAGGCGCGGACTCCGACCTTCTTGCCTTCGAGGTCCTTGGGAGACGTCACCCCCGACTTCACGTTGTAGACGATCGGCGTGTGATGGAATTGCCTCATGACGAACACCGGCAGGGCGGTGAACGCCTTGCCGTGGGCCTTCGCCGTCAGGTAGGTCGTGATGGCCATCTCGGAGACGTCGAACTCGAGCGTGCGGACCATCCGCCGAAACGCGGCGACGATGGGGCTGACCTCGACGTGCTCGAACCGCACGCCCGGGACCGTCACGGTGCCGTCCTTCAACCCCTTCGTGTGCGCGTAGGTCGCGACCGCGGTCTTGAGGACCGTCGTCCCCGTTGCCGTCGTCATCGCGCGAGCTTCTCGGACGGGGGCTCGGCGACCGCCCGCCGCAGGCCCTTGGTGGCCTCGAGCCAGTCCGCGTCGCGCGGCAGGATGACGCCGCCCGAGCGGTGACGATAAACGTCTGGGTTGTCGACCCCCGGCGGCGTCGTGGCGTTGTCGCGCAAGGCGCGCGCGGCGTTGAGCACGCGCCGCCGGGTCCGGATGACCATCGCGTCCGACGACCCGAGGTGCTCCTGCGTGCGGTCGTAGATCGGCCCCATGCTCTCGGTGACGGCCTGATCTTGTTGATGGATGCCGGGAATGCCGGTGAAGCTCTCGGTGCGCTGGGCCGCGCGGTCGATGAGATAGTCGTTGTCCTTGTTCTGCGCGAGCCGGAACTTGCCGACCCAGTCTGAATTATCCGGCAGGAACTCGAAGCCGCCGGGCCTCGAGCCGGCCGCCGCGACCGGCCGCCCGCCGGCGCTCATCCCGGACGCGCCGCCCGCGGCCCCCGTGCCCACGCGGGAGCGGGGCGCCGCGATGCTCCAGAACATCATGTGATCGTCGTCGACGGGCACCCACGCGCGGACGAGCACCTGCATACCAAGAATGCCCGTCGGGATCATCGTGAAGAACGGAAACAGGAAGTGAGCGATACGCCAGTAGTACGTGTTCGTTTCTGCCGGCCGGTAGGCTCCGTACGAAGTCCCGAACTCGGTGTCGACCACCTCGTACTTCGGGGCGCGGTCGGTCACGTTGTAGTAGTCGAACGTCCCCGGCTTCGTCTGCTCGGGTCGGACGGCGCCCAGGTGGAGGAAGCCGAGGTGGCTCGTGTCGATGTCGCCTTCGAGCCCCTGGAACCAGTTGCACTCGCGCAGCACCTTCTGGACGGCGTACTCGCCCTGCGGCAGCATGTTCGGCTCGATGTCCGGCAGGGGCGGCGGCGTCTGGCGGGGCCCCATGTAGGTCCAGATGACGTCGTTCCGCTCGACGCACGGATAGGCCGTCGCGCGGATCTTCGACTTGAAGTTGCTCTCCTCCGGCTCGCTGGGCATGTCGACGCAGTGGCCCTCGCAGCTGTACTTCCAGCCGTGGTAGACGCAGCGCAGGCCTTCCTCTTCGTTACGGCCGAAGAAGAGGGACGCGCCGCGGTGCGGGCAGTGGTTCTGGATGAGCCCGATCTTGCCGGACGTCGTGCGGAAGGCGATGAGGTTCTCGCCGAGGAGCCGGACGCGAACGGGCGCGCCGTCCCGCTCCGGGAGTTCGCTCGACATCAGCGCGGGGATCCAGTACTGGCGCAGCAGGGCGCCCGTCGGCGTGCCGGCGCCGACCTTGCAGAGCAGCTCGTTGTCCTCTCTGGAAAGCATCGCCTTGCCTCCTTTTATAAGCTCGCCTCAGACGGCGGGGCCCCAGCCCCGCAACGTCCTGCGGCTCGCACTACCACCACGCCGCTACTATGCCACTGTCGTCGTGCGCACGCTGCCCTGGACGAGGCGGCGTACCAGGACGACCACCGCCAGGACGACGACCGTCATCATCAGGGCCGCGACCGCCGCTTCTTCGAGGCGTCCGTTGGACCACTGGCTCAGGAAGAGCGTCGGCAACACGGTTGACCGGGCGCCGTAGAGGAACGCGACCGTTGCGAGGTCGCTGAACGAGACCGTGAACTGGATCACCCATCCGGCGAGGAAGCCGTTCTTCACCAGCGGCAGCCAGATCCGCCGGAACGTCGAGGTCCACGACGCCTTGTGGATGCGGGCCGCTTCCTCGAGCTCGCGGCTGATCTGGATCATGCTCGAGCCCATGATCTGCGTCCCGAACGGAAACCCCCGCACGATGTGGGCCAGGATCATCACCGTGAGAGTGCCATAGAGGATCGCGAGGGGCGAAAGAAGCACAGCCCAGAGGATCCCGAGCCCGAGGATTAGCGACGGCACCGCCCAGGGCACCCAGGCCGCCAGATCCAGGAGCCGCCTTCCCTTGTACCGGCTCCTGGTCACCACGTACGACACCAGCGAGTAGAGGATCATCC
>Ga0137388_10003548_pt1 | contig 10103 bp, 9 predicted proteins | sample 15con2h14AmetaG_FD_104644 | JGI IMG/M metagenome (GOLD analysis project Ga0137388, IMG submission 104644) | Vadose zone soil microbial communities from Angelo Coast Range Reserve, California, USA - 15con2h1.4A metaG | ecosystem: Environmental > Terrestrial > Soil > Vadose zone > Saprolite...
CAGGAACCGCGACTATGGCTACGCCCCTTCAGGGCTTTACGCCTTCGCAGAACGTGACCATTACGGCTACGTTCGCCGCGGGTCCTCCGCAGAGCTGGAGCGCAACTGCAGTTCACTCGCAGTCAGCTAAGACCTGCGATAACACCACCGGTGTGATCGTCTGCACCTGATCAGGGTTATCGCCTGAACAAGAAAGAGGGTGCGTCGAAAGACGCACCCTCTTTTTATTTCTCCATTGCCCTATTCGCAGCTGCGCGCGATACGTTTTGCCTCTGGCGAGTGGGGGAAAAGCGAAACCGCCTGGCGCGCGTAACCTCGCGCGGTCGAGCAATGTCCGCGGCGCGAGTAGAGCTCCGCTACACGAAGATTGATGCGGTAGCTGCCGGGATCCCACAGTGCGCCGGTCACCCAGCCCGCGGTGAATGCCCCGCGACCAACGTATGTCATTGCCATGGTCTGCGTCACGCTCCGGGCGGCGGAAACTAGCGAAAAAAGAACCAGCATCACGGACGCCAGTCCGAGTGCCCTTGAAGAGATCGTCACGCTACGTGTATTTCGACGAATTCCGCTGGTGGCGCCGAGGATGCTCCACACCAGAAATGCCGGAGCCGCGAGGACGAGCACGACGTCAAATGCGCTGACGATCATCGTTGCCACGACGGTCCCGGCCAGCACGCATTGCGCAAGAACCGCATCTGTATTCTGCAGCTCACCCCATCGCCGCAGCGCGCTGAAGAAGAGAATGAGGAACGCGCCCATCAACGCAGCGGTGGGAACGAACCCGCGCTCGGAGACGAACGCCACCCAGTCGCTGCTCGGCCATGGATTCGCCGTCATGCCGTCGTCGGCAAGTGACCGGTCATTCGATGGCGCGAAGCGAACGTATTCGACAGGCCAATTCCCGGGACCGACACCAAATACGGGGTTCGAGATTGCCATCGATAGCGAGTTCTTGTACTGGTCCACCCGCCCGCGCCCGCTTCCCTTTTTGTAGTCCACCATACCGCGCGCGGAATCCAGATAGGGAGACTCGCTGTTCCAGTTGAGAGTATTTGGCAACGCAATCGCCACCATTCCACCGATGGCCGCGGCGAGCGTGAGACGCGCAAACCGACCGCCGATCCTGCCGTCACGCCAGTATTTCCGGGAAGCGATCATCGGCACGAGCAACACTATCGCGCAGGCGGCAACGGCGAGCCACGCGGCTCTCGAGCGTGACAACACCAGTGCCGCGCCCAGCAGCGCGCCACCCAGGGAACCAAGCAGGGCTCCAAATGGGCGCCGCGCCGTGACGGTGCACCAGACGAGCGACGGCAACCCGATCACCGCCATGTGTGCCACGAAATTCCGGTTTCCGAAAGTGCCGCCTGGAGCTCGATTTGCGCTAAAGTATTCCGACTCGAGGCCATATGCCTGCGCGAGTGATAGCGCAGCCGCGCACACAGCCGCTATGGCTGCGGCGACGAGGATCGGCCGGTAGGAGCCGCGTTCGGCTACCGAGCGGGCTCCCCAGAAAATGATCGCGCCGGAGATGCTGATGGCTACGGAGCGCTGCGCCGCCCAGTGGTTGGTGGCGAAGATCGCCGAAGCGACACTCCAGAGCAGGAAAAAAGCGATCAGGCCGTCCACAAGATCGAAGGAAAGCGACCGTCGCCGCGCCAGGAGCATCAATGCGATGATGAGAGCCGCAACGTGCAGCACGAGCTCCTTCGGCACGAAGTACCGATCCAGCTCGAACACCTTGTATGGAAGGGCGACGATTACTGCGAGAATCACCCCTACCCGTATGACCAGCCCGATCACGCGATCCGCCATCCGGGAAATATGCTTCGCGAGGGGGCACATGAAAAAAGCCCCGCTCGGTTCGAGCGGGGCTTTTTTTAACTTGGTCAATACTTCATCAGGTGCAAACGATCACACCAGTCGAATTATCACAAGTCTTAGCTGACTGCGAGTGGGTTGCAGTTGCGGTCCAACCCTGGGGCGGGCCAGCAACGAGCACTGCAGTGATGGTCACGTTCTGCGAAGGCGTAAAGCCCTGCATCGGCGTAGCCATCGTCGCGGTTCCTGCGAAGTAGGAGCCGTTTTGGTCGGCTGCATACTGCTCCTCGTAGGTCGCAAGGTTGCGCAGGTCAGACTTCATCGCGGCGACGTACGCCTTGTCCTTGGTATTCGCAAACTTCGGAATCGCAATCGCGGCAAGAATGCCGATGATGACGACCACGATCAGAAGCTCGATGAGGGTAAAACCCTTGTTGTTCTTCATGTTGGAGGTCCCGTGATTTGGTTAATCGATGCGCACGGCCGATAGCTGCGTAACACTGGAGCCTCTACCGGGTGGCTTGGGTGCTCGAGGTCACTCCTGCACATCTTGCCTGCGTCGAACCCCGTTTTCTTCGAGCACACGCTTCAATCAAAAGACGCTGAAATCGTGGGGTCAGCAACACTGTTTCAATGCGCGGCGGCACAATTTCGCGCCAAGAATTATGCCCTTAAGTCTTGCCCTACCACGATGGTCCGAAGCTTGAAAACGGGCGGACCATAACAGACCGGGTAAATACCGAAGGTTGGAACGGCGGGGGCTATTACAGGGGCGCAAATGCCGAAGAAAAGGCCTCCTCCTTACCAGCGTTACGGTTTTATGAATCGGGCATGACGATTTCGTCAAACCGTTTTGCCGGATTCAACGAATCATTGTTCCGATTGAGATTCATTAGAGAGTCGTCGGTCGGTCGTTCAACCGCGCCGGAACAGCGAGCCGAGCACGCCTCCCGATACGCCGCGCGCACGGTTGACGCGCCGCAACTGGTCGAGCTCACCCTTGTCGAGCCAGATCCCGCCGCACTCCGGACACTCGTCGATCCTGACGTGTTCCGCGTGCTGCTCTTTCAGGTCGGCGCCGCAGCGGGGACACTTGTTGTGGTGAGCCTTTCGCTCGGCCTTCCTGCGCTCGGCGTCCAGCTTCACCCGCATCTCATGGATGATCTCGAGGTTTTGCTTGCCGAAATACTCGTCCTCGTTCTTGCTCGGTTTTTCATCCGTCGGCATGGTCGCTCCGGGTCTCCTGATGAAAAAATATATCTGACGATTCCATGAGAAGCCGTACAGATCCCATGAAGAAAGAATCCCGGGGCCGACTACGGGAACAGGTTGTAGCGGAGGATGTGAAAAAGGGCAGCCATTCCGTCACGCCACGTAATCTTTTTCCCTTCCAGGTAAGTTCTGCCCGAGTAGGCAACCGGAACTTCGAAGATCCGCGCATTTGCATGCGCGAGCTTGGCGGTTATCTCGGGCTCAAAGCCGAACCGCTCGGACTTCAGCGTCAGCGACCTGGCCAGCTCTCCTCGCACGGCTTTATAGCAGCACTCCATGTCAGTGAGGTTCAAATTGCTGAACATGTTGCTGAGCGTGGTAAGGAGCCCGTTTCCCACCGAGTGCCAGTAGTAGAGGACCCGGTGCGTGCCGCCGAGAAACCGCGACCCGAAAACCGCATCGGCGCGTCCTTGAACCAGTGGCTCGAAGAGCGTCGGCCAATCGGCCGGGCTGTACTCGAGATCGGCGTCTTGAACGATGACGATGTCTCCGTGACTTGCGGCGATTGCCGTCCGGACGGCCGCGCCTTTCCCGCGATTCTTCTTCTGAAAGATGGCTTGTTGAATCATTCCATCGGCGAGAAGTCGCTCCAGGACGTCACGCGTGCCGTCGGTCGAGCAATCGTCAACGCAGATGATTTCCGTCGTGTAAGGAGTCGCCCTTACGCGCTCCACTATCTCTGCAACGGTGTCGACTTCGTTATAAACGGGAATGAGCACCGAGACGAGCATCCGCGCTTTCTTGAGAGGAGTTACGGGAGTTGGCAAAGGATTTCGTTTCCAGTCAGGGATTATCAGGAAGTGCTGACACAATTCCTCTCTAGGACAGGTTCCTACGCGATGTGGCAACGGTCGCGCGCAAAGGCGCCAATTTCAGTCGAAAAAAAGCCCCGCCGTTATCGCAACGGCGGGGCTCGTATTTACAGTCGGGGCGACTGGATTTGAACCAGCGACCTCCTGCTCCCGAAGCAGGCGCGCTACCGGGCTACGCTACGCCCCGAAAACGAATTATCTCCCTCGATTCGAGGGAGACTGACACATCATAACACCCACAGCCACCCGACGGGAGCCCGAGCTTTCGCGCGCATTGCAGTGTGCAACACCTCTCGCAAATCGCAAATAAGGGGGCAAAAAGCGTATATTTGTGACATATCTAAGTATAGAAACGACAAGCACTTAGTTTGAACATCTGGCTTCCAATTTGTCCCGTTTTTTCCCGTTGCGACCCTATGGGGCATCGCGTCTTATCGGTAGAAAGAGACAGTCGGAAATTCCAACCGAAAGCTGTCGAAAACCCCGTGAACTTTGGAGCAAATTCGATGAAGGCGACCCGTTTTCTTCTGGCCGCAATGGTGCTTGGATCAGCCATCAGCGTCAGCCAGGCAAATGCGCAGTGCAGTGGCAACGCTGGTGGATGTCTCACCGTGAACACCGCCTCCGCGACCGTCAATGCACTGGTCAAGCTCGGTATGAGCGCGACGACCACCACGCTGAGCTCACCTACAGCTGACCAGGTCGAAGTCGGCGCGACACTAGCCGATGTGGGCCCGACGTTCACGGTCAAGGCAAATCGCAGCTGGACGTTGAACATTCGCACCTCGAACCCAGCGAACTGGACCTATGTCGGAACGCTTGGCGGTACCAAGCCAATCAGCGATCTGACTTGGTCGAACGCAGTAGCCGGAACTTACGTTGGCATCAGCTCGAGCGATGCGCTGTTCCTTTCCGGAGCAGCTGCCACCAACGGCACCGCGGCGGCGGCGTTCTTCAAGACCGTGTGGGCGGCGGGATTCACCCAGCCCAGCAACGCGCCAGGTGTTTATAGCATGGCCGTCGTGTTCTCACTTTCGGCTCCGTAATACCCAATTCCGCTTCCCAATCCAACCGCTTTTCTCTCGAGGATCATCATATCATGCGTAACAGAAAGGGTTTTACACTCATTGAGCTTCTGATCGTGGTCGTCATCATCGGCATTCTTGCCGCGATCGCGATTCCGAAGTTCGCGAACACTAAGGACAAGGCGTATGTCGCAGCGATGAAGTCTGACCTGCGCAACCTTGCGACCTATGAAGAGCAGTACGCCGCCGACAACAACGGCGCGTACTTCGCAGGAACCGCGACGATGGCTGCGCCCATTCAGGGCTTCACCCCGTCGCAGAACGTGACGATCGTAGCAACGCTTGTTGCTGGTCCGCCGCAGGCCTGGAGTGCAACCGCGACCCACTCGCAGTCGGCTAAGACCTGCTCGAACGGAACCGGCGTCATCGTCTGCGTGTAAGGTTTCACAGCTAGCAATTGAAACGGGGACGGCTTCGCGCCGCCCCCGTTTTATTTGTGCGCTATCGAGAGCCGGTAAGTGAACTTATCACCTCGCTCTCGACGGCTCCGTGGCCCGGGTCATTTTTTCGGGTCGAGAATATCTCCGATCTCGTGATCTGCTGCTTCGAGATGTAGCCGCGTCTCCCGATCTGAGGCCCTCGAAACGGTCCGTCGGATGTCGGCGCGCAGCGACACGAGCTCCCCTCTTAACTGGCTCTTCGCGTCCTCGAGAAGTGGTGCCGGGGGAGTGAACCCGGGAGGTGGTATGAAAGGTGTGGCGGAAGCCGGAGGCGGGTTTAGCTTGGCGTTGACCTGTACCAGAAACTGGTTCTGGAGCGTCCGCCTGTACGGATCGATCGAGACGCGCGGTTGCGCGAGCTCGGTCCAGACACCCCGCCTCAAATCGTCCAGCATTGACGCCAGCGAGTAGGCGTCTGGCTTGTTCGTGGCGAGCGCTTCGTTTTCGATCAGCCTGTTCAGCCTGCCGTCGTTGAGAAGGCTCGTGAGCACGCGGGCCTGTGCGTTCGTGATGCGCGTGATCATTCCTCCCGCTTCAATGCGGCGAGCGATCGCGGGCTGTATCAGATATGAGGGAGTCTGCAAGACATTGTCGTTGATGAAGCGCATGGCTTCCTGCTGCCTTGCCCTGGACAGCGGGGTGTAAACGGCGCCTGGCTGGCTCCCGGACTTATACTGGACTGCTTCGCCGCCCACGACCGTAGCGACGTGGCCAGCCTCCGTGGCCCACTGAGCGACCGTCCGGTCGTACAGCTCTTTCAGGTCGTCGTTGTCCTCGCCGGGTCTGGTCCCCGCGGACGATAAGTAGGTCACTACGCGACGGATATTCCTGAATCCGAGTCCCGTCGACTTCACAGGGTCGGCATCACCGACCGCTTCGTTGAGGGTGCCGTATCCGCCTTCATTGTTTTCGGAGAATCGGTACCACGGAATTGTGTCCTGCATCCGCGCCCATTGATCGAGCGTCGGACGCTCGTCGTCCGAGGATCGGGCTCCCGGAACCGGCATGTACCCCCACATGATCACGAACTTGTCGTAGGGGCCAATGCCGGGGACGATGTCCGCGAGCGCGATGTTGTCTTCAGGCTGCGCGACGTAGTTGAAGCGCGAGTAGTCATGATCGAAGGAGCGTGCCCCATCCTGTGCACCCAGCTCGCGCTGCGGACGCTGTCCGCCGGATACGTAGAGCTTCCGATCTGATCGTGACGAAGGCCGAGTGTGTGACCGATCTCGTGTGCGACGACGAACTCGAGCAGTCTCCCCATCAGCGAATCCGGGAACGGCAGCGTGCGCGCGCGCGAGTCGAGTGGGGACGCCTGGGTGAAGTACCAGTCGCGCTGGAGATTGAGAACGTTGTGGAACATGCGGACCGATCCATTCAGGATCTCGCCAGTTCTCGGGTCGCTCACGTGCGGTCCCTGCGCGTTCTCGATCGTAGATGGGAGCCAGCGGATGACGGTATGGCGGACATCTTCCGGGGACCAGTCGGGATCATTCGCCGGCGGATCCATCGCGATTATCGCGTTCTTCAATCCGGCCGCCTCGAACGCCGGCTGCCAGTCGAGAATTGCCTTTCTCACCCACGGCTTCCACTGCTCCGGAGTTGCGGGATCAACGTAGTAGACAAGCGGCTTGACCGGCTCTGACAGTGCGGCATTCGGATCTTTTTTCTCCAGACGCCAGCGAGATATGTAGGACCGATCGGCCGAGCGTTGCTCCGTAGTCCCGAAGTCCACCTGCGCGATCGAGAAGTATCCAAGGCGCTCGTCCCACCGCCTCGGGACCATCGGCTTCTCGGGAAGGCGGACCAGGCTCCAGTGCGCGAGCACGCTCTGGGCAGGCTGAGGACCCTGGCTTTGACCCCCCCCGCCGCCCCCGCCACCGCTGGGTGTTGGGCTCACTGTGCTTGTTTGCGTTGCTTCGACCTCGACATTGTCGGGGAAGGCGAGCGCGTTTTCGACGAACGAGCGACGCTCATCGAGACTTCCGCGAATGGCCGTGAATTCCGCAATGCTGGTGGTATAGAGTCGAGTGACGTCGACGACGGCGGCGCTGTCCGGTCCGTAGGTTTCGACGTTGAGGACCGCGATCACGGGAGGATAGTTGGCCGCCTGGACGGCGCGATAGACCGGATTGCTGCTGTCGGCGACGATCGCGAAGGATGGGGAGCGGAGGATGATTCGGTTTCCGCTGCGATCCCATCTCAGTGTCCGCTCAGCGAACTGGTCGCCCCCGTAGCTGCCGAACTGGCCGCCGGGCAGGCGGGGATTTGCGGCAGCGGCCCTCGTGAAGCGTCCTACAAGGAGCATGTCCTTATTCAGCTCATTCTTCGGGATCTCGAAGTAGAGTTTGTCGTTCACTCTGTGGACGGCGAACATGCCGCGGCGGGTTTTCGCGTCGCGCGTAATTACGCGGTTGTAGGGACGTGGCTGCGCGGGCGCATTTCCGCCCGCGCGAGCGGAATCACCACCCGCTCTGGTGGTGTCACCCGACGGGCCCTGTCCGTTGCGCTGGGGGCTCGGAGCGGTTTTGGGTGCAGGCGCCGTCGAGCACGCGCCAGCGAAGAGGAGCGCGGAGATTACGACGAGTTTGTTCAGCATTGTTCGCCAGTGAGGGTCTGGATGCGTGATGGAGGACAGGTGATGGAATCTCAGTCCGAGTGAAGTCGGCTGATTGTCTTTCGCGCTGGCCGGTCCAAATGTTGGCGGCGACCAATATGACGTTGAGGCGCGAAAGGATGGAAGGACGTATAATGCCTTGTTCGGCGCCCTCTTCACGATGAGGCAGACGTGACAGCTCGAGCTCCACTATCAAATCCCGGCGTACGTTTTCCTCCTCCCTTCATTTTTGCCGGCGGTTTCCTCGCCGGCTGGATCGTCGATCGGTGGGGGCGAGGACTGGCATTGTCGAGCGGTGGTGTAATTCTCGAGCGAATTGGAGTCGGCATCCTGTTCGTTGGCGTTGTTCTCGCCGCGTGGGGAATCGTCACATTTCGCCGGGCACGAACGGCGGTGATTCCCCACCATGCCGCGAGCCAGCTCGTAACGAACGGGCCATACCGCTTCACGCGAAATCCAATGTACGTGGGTCTGACGATTGCCTACATCGGCGGGGCAGCTGTCATCAATTCCGGTTGGCCGCTGATCCTGCTGCCGGTCGTTCTAATCGTGCTCGTGCGCTCTGTAGTGTCGCGTGAAGAGCGGTACCTGAGCGATGCATTCGGGGACCAGTTTGCCGCCTATCGTTCGTGCGTTCGGCGTTGGCTGTAGAAACCGGCGAAGCACGAGCCCGTGCCAGCACAAACGCGATCGCTCTGGTTCAACCCGAGCTGCTTTCTCCGGCCCGGAAGGTTTTATGGCGCCGTGTTTTTCTTGATCGCCGCCTTCAACCCACCCGCGACCGCGTCCAGATCGCAAGCGTGGTGCAGTTCGACCTCGGAACACCGCGCACGAACGGCGGTGGGGGAGTCTGCCCTGGCGGATACACTTCCGCGGCTACCACGTCGCGAGCAGGAACGTAGGTGTCGAGATCTCCGGGAAACATTGACCGCCAGGGAAGCCCATCGACGTATGTAATGAGGCAGCCCTGTACGCCGCGGAGCACCGGTCCCGTCCGCCCCGTCGTTTGGACGACAACTGGCACCCGTCGAAAAATGTCCGAGGTGGTCACCGGTTTCATTTCGGCGATCTGGTCCGGTGTAATAAAGTAAGCGCCTCTGTTGGTGGACTCGCGCCGAAAAAAGCCAACCTTGTCGAGGCCTGCCGAGTCCCGCGCCCACTGCGCTGCGACCGTCGCCACTTCGTTGGGCGTCAGCAGCTTGACGTCGACATGGTTGCGCGCGCGATCGCTGCGCTTCGTCGAAAACTTGGCTTCGACCCGCACCGGCACATAGCCGCGTTCTCTGACTACGACCGCTTGCGGACCACCGGGAACGCCAGTGAGCGTGTAATTCCCGTTCGCGTCGGTTCGACTCGCCTCGTTGGTACCCGGAACGTACACGCGCGCGTTCGGGACTGGCTTCCCGTCGCTGGTGGTCACTCTTCCTGTGACCGTCACGGTCCCCGTGGTCTGGACCAGGCCGGGTTTCGACGTTTCCATCGCCGAGCCGACACAGGCGGTAAAGGCGATGAGCGCGAGAGCGGATTCAAGCGGTTTGATTGTTAACATTTTCTCACTCACTTCTGGATTTCACACTCCGGGTGCGCAACTCTCAAGCCCGGCGTGGGAAAGTTGGCGGAGCACTCGGGCGGTGGTAAATAGCCGATTCGGAGCCGCGACGATAAAAGACTCAATTGCTCATTCATCCCGAGCAGCCGAATCCTCGGGTGTTGAGTCGAGGGATCTCGTCGAAGGCTGGTCGTTTCGTTGTTTACCTCGCCTGCGAGAGAAAATCGCGACGACAAAACCACGTTGGGGTAACACTAAGGTTATGTAATATTGGCACTTAACGTGAAAACAAAGGGTTACGCGAGGGACTCTCACGGAGTCCTCTGATAGAAGACGACGAGAGCCGTTTCATCCTCTAACCGCTGGCAGGAGAACCGATGTCACGCAACAAAAAGGGTTTTACCCTCATTGAGCTTTTGATCGTAGTCGTCATCATCGGCATTCTTGCCGCGATCGCGATCCCGAAGTTCGCCAACACGAAAGACAAGGCGTATGTCGCCGCGATGA